>Ga0065705_10001846_pt1 | contig 26355 bp, 24 predicted proteins | sample SwibulcommuniRL2_FD_59092 | JGI IMG/M metagenome (GOLD analysis project Ga0065705, IMG submission 59092) | Bulk soil microbial communities from switchgrass field near Rose Lake, East Lansing, Michigan, USA - RL2 Bulk Soil v2 (version 2) | ecosystem: Environmental > Terrestrial > Soil >...
CTCGGACCCGAACCGCACGATGATTCCTGGCATTGTCGTCAGCGCAGTGTGCCATGTGCCGTTCGCATGCCATCCAAGTTACGCACAGGGGTATTATGACCGCGACAACGACTTCTATCTGGCGTGGGACAGAATCAGCGAATCCGCTGAGGCAACGAAACGATATTTAGATGAATGGGTCTATGGCGTCAAAGATCGAAATGAATATTGGGAGAGGTTGGGGGCAGAGGCACACAAACGATTGGAAGTTCCGCAACAGATGAGTGAGCCAATTAATTACGGAAAGTATTAACTGACAGTACACAGGCAAACAAGTAGACACGTAATGAACATTCCGTATTTTGACATTGGCGGCGTTGGTCAGCCCCTTCACTTCCTCCATGCCAACGGCTATCCACCAGAATGCTATAAATCTTTCTTGGAACTTTTACAAAAACAGTATCATGTATTTGGCATGCTACTTCGCCCATTATGGGGTACCTCTAGTCCGAATGAGATTGAGGATTGGCAGCCTTTTTCTGATGATTTGCTGCAGTTTCTCGGGCCCCAGTCTACTCCCGTGATTGGAGTGGGACACTCGATTGGAGCGATTGTTACCTTGCGTGCGGCTTTGCGAGATCCAAGCAAATTCCGCGCGTTGATTCTGCTGGACCCCGTTCTGTTCGTCCCAAGCCAGTTGATTGCATGGAATGTTTTCCGCGCCATTGGATTGGGCAATAAAGTTCATCCGAAAATCGCTGGCGCGTTGAAACGCAGACGCACCTTTGACAACCTCGATCTTGTCTTTCATGGATACAGAAGCCGGGCTGTGTTTCGGTATATGAGCGATGAAAATTTGCGAATTTATCTCGAAGGGATCACACGCAAAACAGAAAACGGTCGTGAAGCATCCCCGCAAGGGGGCTATGAATTGGTCTACTCACCAGAATGGGAGTCATGCATCTATCTCACAGGTCTGCGCGACTTTGATATCTGGCGCGGTTTACCAAAACTTGAAGTGCCGACTCTCTTCATCCGCGGCGCCGAAACGGATACGTTTCTTGAGAAGGCTGCCAGGCTTATCAAACGGATGCAGCCGAGGGCTTGGGTGGAAACGTTGGGCAAATCCACCCATTTGCTTCCGCTGGAACGTCCGCAGGAAGTCTTTGACATGCTGGAGGCATTTTTACATGAGACCCTAAAGGTCTCAGCGAAGTAGCCCGGAAGTAAAATGGAAGGGGCAGAGACCTTGAGGGTCTGAGAAAGGAATTATGAACGAAATCAAATATTCATCTGCCGAACTGATGATCATCAATGCGGCACGCTTGTTACGCGACGGTGATGTGGTCTTTGTGGGAGTCGGTCAGCCTAATCTTGCCTGTAATCTCGCGAAGCGGACTCACGCGCCAAACCTTGTCATGATCTATGAAGCAGGCGTGATCGGCGCGGAACCTGCACGTTTGCCGCTATCCATTGGCGATCCCACACTCGTGAGCGGATCACTTTCGGTGGTGAGCATGTATGATATTTTTGCAAACTATCTCCAGCGAGGCAACGTGGATGTAGGTTTCATGGGCGGCGCGCAGATCGATAAATATGGCAATATCAACGCGACCGTGATCGGTGGATATGATCATCCGAAAGTGCGCCTGCCTGGCTCAGGCGGATCGCAGGAAATCGCGGCCTGGGCAAATCGCTGTTACATTATGACGCCACACCAAAAGCGGCGCTTCCCTGAAAAAGTGGAGTTTATGACTTCGGCTGGATTTATCGGTGGCAAGGGCGGCCGCGAAAAAGCAGGCTTGCGCGGCGGAGGCATGCTGGCCGTTGTGACCGACATTGGAATCATGGAGCCCAACGAAACAAGAGAAATGATCCTCACGGCACTTCATCCCGGCAAGACGGTCGAACAGGCAAAAGAAAACACAGGCTGGGATTTGAAAGTTGCTCCGCAACTAAAGACAACTGAACTTGTGACAGAAAATGAATTGAGAATTTTGCGCGAAGAACTCGACCCAACCGGAATTTATCTGAAAGGCGGAGGTTAATTGAAGCGTTCTGTCGCTGTCCTGCTTTTCCTTTTGTGGACAGGCAGCCTGCTCAGCGTATATTATGTAGTGCAAAAGCCAGGCCTGTTGAATGCATTCATAGGCCTGACTGATACGTTATGGACACTTATCGTTGCCGCATTGCTTCTCTTCAATGCCTATGGAATTGGAACCAGAATATTATCCTGGTCTGGATTGAAATCCATTGACGAGGTTGATCGTCTGTTGCTGGGATGTGGCATCGGTCTGGGAGGTCTGGGTTTGGTGGGCCTGGGACTCTCTGCTGCGCAAATGGCGAGAGTACCCGTCTTTTCCTTCCTGATCGCATTTTTGACAGCCTTCTTTGTTTTCAACAAAGACCTGGGGAAATTGAGGATCGATTTCAAAGTCTTCGCTACTCACTGGACTCTTTCATTTAGCCAATTCAATTTATTTTCTAAAATCGTTATCATTCTTCTGTTTTTATTGTCCTTTTTACTGACGCTTGTTCCACAATTCGAAGCCTTCGACACATTGCTGTATCATCTCGCGCAGCCTGCCAGAATTTTGCAGGATGGTGGCTTGCAGCCAGTGGATATTCCACAATTCTGGTTTCCCAATTTAACCGAAAATGTTTACCTCTGGGCGTTGGCATTGGGCAGTGAGCGGGCCGCGCAAATCATGCATTTTGTGTGGGGCACCTTCTCGGCATTGCTCTTATGGCGTTGGGCTGTCAAAACATGGAACGTTGAAGTTGGACGCAAGACTCTGTTATTGCTTGCGGCCATCCCTTCCCTGCCTATGCTGGCATCCTGGGCATACGCCGACCTGGCGCTGACCTTTTACGCCATCGCGGCTCTCTATGCTCTAACATTTTTTGAATCCACAAAATCACCCGCCTGGTTACACGCGGCAGGGATCATGGCCGGGCTGGCACTGACAGTCAAATACACCTCATTCACTGTCCCGCTCACATGTGGATTGCTCATTCTCTTTTGGAGAAGAAAATCATTCTCACAGGCATTCGTTTACGCCGCTCAATTTAGCGCCATCACACTGATCATTGCCGCTCCCTGGTATGTTCGCAACGCCATATTTATGGGAAATCCATTTTATCCGTTCGTGTTTGGCGGACGCTACTGGGATGCTTTCCGTGCGGCCTGGTATTCCGGCGCAGGGACGGGGATCGGTTGGAACGCGCTCCAAATTTTTTCGCTCCCGCTGAACATTATTTTAGGAGTTCAGGACCAAAACTTCTATGATGGAAGGATCGGTCCACTTTTCCTGATCCTGTCTCCATTTGCGTTATGGATTCTGATTTCAGGCTCACGCCATGATTCAGACCGCGGCTTGTCTCTGCAAGCGGTTGGTCTCTTCTCTGCTGTCACCTTCGTCGCCTGGACCTTCGGCGTGATCAACTCATCCCATTTATGGCAGGCTCGTCTGCTGTTACCAGGACTGATCCCGTTTGCCATTCCCTCCGCGCTGGGCTGGGACGCGTTGAAATTATTTGATTCTTCGAAATTCAGAATTAGTTTTTTTTCAAACGTGATCATCGCTGTCGTCATTGCGCTGACAGTCTTCGATAACGCGACGTTTGTGCTGCAGCGCAATCCATTGGGGGTAGCGTTCGGAGCGCAAAGCCGCGCAGGCTACATTGCGCGGGTCAATCCATCTTTTGCCGCGCTGATGCGGCTTGTGGATGAATTACCGGACAATGCATATGTCTACAGTCTTTTCGAGCCGCGTTCCTACAGTTTGCCGCGCCGTACGCAGCCGGATGCTATCAACTATAATTTCTCACATGATCTCTATCTTTATAAAACTCCTGCTGGGATCATTCAACATTGGAAGACACAAGGCTATACACATCTTCTGATCTATGAACGCGGCCTAAATCTAGGTGCAGCTGATTCTTCCAGTCAGTTCACTCCTGCCAGACGCGCAGCACTCGATGACACTCTTGCGCAATTAGAACTGGTGAATCAGACTCCTGCTAAAGATTATTCAATCTATCGCATCCCCTGATGATAAGAAAAATAAAATCAGAAAGCCTTTTCTGAAGGGAGTTCTATCAAATGTCTGAAATCCAACCTACACAGGACCGTTCTATTCTCGCCCGGATATTTCTTTCCCCAGATGAACCGCGCTTGCGCGCCGGCTGGCGATTGTTAATTCAGACAATTCTGCTTTTTGTATTGGGAGTGGTAGTTTCCATCGCAAGTAGTTTCCTGGCTCTCCGTAATGGATCGCTGCTTTGGTCACAAATACTGAACTTCATCATTATCACAGGTTCTGTGTATGTCGCGCGGCGCTGGCTGGACAAACGGTCTTTTGAAAGTCTCGGTTTGAAACTTGATAAGCGTACGTTGCTCGATATCCTGGCTGGCATCGCCATCACATTCGTACAAATGGGATTTATCTATGTTCTCATGCTTGCTCTCGGCTGGCTGACGTTCGAAGGCTTCGCATGGGAATTCGATCCGATCAATGTCGTGATTAGCAGTGTCCTCACATTCTTCATTGCCTTTATTTTTGTGGGATGGAATGAGGAATTGCGCTCACGCGGTTATCATCTGCAAACCATCGCCAGCGGACTTAACTTATTCTGGGGTGTCATTATTTCTTCGGCAGTGTTTGGTCTTCTTCATCTCGGCAATCCCAACGCGACCTGGGTCAGTGCGGCGGGAATTTTCTTTGCAGGGGTTTATCTTGCCTATGGTTACATACGTACAAAACAACTCTGGCTATCGATAGGGTTGCACATCGGCTGGAATTTCTTCGAAGGCGTTGTGTTTGGATTCCCGGTCTCGGGATTAGATATCTACGCATTGACCCGTATCAAAGTCCACGGTCCCGAACTTTGGACCGGTGGCGCGTTTGGCCCCGAGGCTGGCCTGATCGTTCTTCCCTCACTGATTTTAGGGGCATTCTTAATCTATCTTTACACAAGGATGCGTGCAAACTAATTTTCCATGCCTTTTACGAAAAATTCCAAGTGGATAACAATTTAGAAACGCAAACGTTAAACAGGTGTGAAAGGAGAGAGATATGGCTGGAACACTTAAGGACCCTGTGTGTGGTATGGAGTTAACCTACGAAACTGCTCAAGCCAGATCAGAGTATAACGGACAAATCTATTACTTCGACTCGCTTGAGTGTAAAGAGACCTTCGATAAAAACCCTGAAAAATATGCAACTCAGGAGCAGGAACATCACGACTAAATTTTAGAAAAGTGAATCTCTGCAAATAAAAATAAAAAGCCCTGCGAACGTTTTGTTCGCAGGGCTAAATTATTGGTAAATGACTTCACTACTTTGATAGAACGTATGTGATACCGTTATAGGATTCCCGCTAAAGTTAAAGCAGATTTGGAGCAAATCAAAGCTGATATTATCTCTGGGAAGATCAAGACCAAGCCATAACAAAAAGCCTCGTGGATCAAAATCCACGAGGCTTTTCCGTTTACTGCTTACGGCTTACTGATTAAGTGCCCTCTTCCCAGGAGCTCAGGTATTTCAACTGCTGGTCGGTGAGAACATCGATCCTCACGCCCATGGCTTCCAGTTTGAGGCGGGCGATTTCCTTATCAATCTCGGTCGGGACGGAGTAAACCTTCTTTTCCAGTTTATCCGCGTTCTTCGCCATATATTCAGCAGACAGAGCCTGGTTGGCAAAGGACATATCCATCACAGATGCAGGATGACCTTCAGCGGAAGCGAGGTTGATGAGTCGTCCTTCTCCCAGGATATTGATCTTGCGTCCATCATTCGTTGTATATTGATCTACAAACGGACGCACGAGATTGGGCTTGCCTTTACTCATCTTTTCCAGGGCGGGAATGTTGATCTCCACGTTGAAGTGACCGGAGTTGGCAACGATCGCTCCATCCCGCATGACTTCAAAGTGCTGACGATCAATCACATTGATATCACCGGTAACCGTGCAGAAGAAATCTCCGATCTTCGCGGCCTCTGCCATTGACATCACCTGGAAACCATCCATGACCGCTTCGAGCGCCTTCATCGGATCGATCTCGGTCACGATGACCTGCGCACCCATACCGCGGGCGCGGGAGGCGAGACCTCGTCCGCACCAGCCATAGCCTGCTACCACGAAGTTCTTACCCGCCAGCAGGACGTTTGTCGCACGGATGATCCCGTCAATTGTGGATTGACCCGTGCCATAGCGGTTATCAAAGAGGTGCTTGGTCAGGGCGTCATTCACCGCGATCACGGGGAATTTCAAGACCTTATCGGCTTCCATCGCCTTCAAGCGGATCACGCCCGTAGTAGTTTCTTCCGTGCCACCAATCACACCTTTCAATAACTCACTGCGTTCCTGATCAGAAAGGCCCCTCGCCCAGCTGGCGAGAGACGGCTCGAGATTATCAAAACGTCCCATCTCAATAAAGAACAACGAAGAGACGAGGTCTGCGCCATCATCCATTGTCATGTGCGGTTTGTGTTCGAGCGCCGCCCGAATATGCTTAAAATAAGTCATTTTATCTTCGCCTTTAATGGCGAAGGTGGGAATCTCAAATTGATTCACCAAAGCGGCCGCAACATCGTCCTGGGTGGAAAGTGGGTTTGAGGCGGTCAGGACAATATCCGCTCCGCCATCCTGCAATGTGACCATCAAGTTGGCTGTTTCTGTAGTTACATGCAGACAAGCCGAAACGCGCAAGCCCTGGAGTGGCTTTTCTTTTTTGAAGCGCTCACGGATCTGACGTAAAACGGGCATCTCATGCTCCGCCCAATCCATACGGCGACGGCCACCTTCGGCCTGGTTGATGTCTTTGATATCGTAATTGTTCACTGTTGCTTCTTTCATTGTTACTCCGTTCTTAATAAATTCTTTGCCACAGAGATTCCGAGGAAACTCCAAGACCTCCGTGGTCCCTATCGCTAATCGGTATCGTTGTGCGTGATTATACTTTTTTATACAAGCAATCAAACGTCAACTTCAAATCTTCTGCAGTGCCGCGTCTTCAAGTTTTCCGGTAATAAATACTGTTTGCACTAGCTCAACAACTCATCCAGTTTTCCGCTGTCATCGAAATGACGGCGGAAACGATTGACAAACTCTTTGCGTGTGTAACCATGGCTTTGCGGACCGCGTTGTTCAAGGCAATATACCGCGGCAAGAGAACCAATCTCCCCGCATAGCTTCCAGTCGAAACCGCGCGAGTACCCCGTGAGAAATCCGCCGCGGAAGGCATCACCTACACCCGTGGGATCAATGATCTCGTCTTCAGGAACAGTGGGGATGTGAACCGAATCCACTCCTGCGTATAGGTCTGCGCCATCCTTGCCCCGCGTAATCACCAGTATCTTTACATGATCCAAAATCTGATCCAGACTCCAGCCTGTTTTCTTGGAGATCAATCCAAACTCATAATCATTGCAAAACAGGAAATGCGCGCCTTCCATATCACGCGCGATTTCGTCCCCTTCAAGGCGCAGCACTTGCTGGCTGGGATCATAAAGATAGTTGATTCCCAGCTCACGACATTCTGCAGGGAATTTCATCATGGCATCTGGTGCGTTCGGTGAGACAATGACCAAATCAGGTCTGCTGGTCAGTTCTTTAAGCGATTGAGTGGAGGCATGTCCCATCGCGCCGGGATAAAACGAGGCAATTTGTGCAGAAGCATGATCCGTCGTCGCGAAGAACGAGGCGGTAAACACGCCTGGCACAACCTGCATTAACGATGTATCGATCCCTTTGGCATCCAGCCAGGCTCGGTAATCCCCAAAGTCTTCACCCACTGTTGCCATCACGCGCGGTTTTTCGCCGAGCATTGCCATTGTATAAGCGATGTTGGGTGCAACGCCACCGCGCTGTTTGGACATGGAGTCCACGAGAAAAGAAAGACTGATAGAGCCTAATCGTTCCGGGAGGATTTGTTCCTTAAAATAACCAGGAAAGGTCATCAGGTAGTCATAAGCAACAGAGCCAGTGAGAAGAATATCCATTCATAACCTCGCGTCATTGAGAGGACATTTTCCCGAAGTAATCTCTTCTTTACAGAGTCGTGTGATTACTTCCGAAGGCATGCAATGACGTTGTATATTCGCAGGAAAAGGCGTGACGCTTGGTGGTTGAGTAGGTCAAGCGTACTTCTTGACCGTATCGAAACCAGGCGCCACGCCAATCATAGCCGCAAAAGTTTATCACGTCGTAATTGGATTGTCTAGAAATTAGATTGCCAATTTCAGAAACTTGCGCAAGAGATATAACGTCAAAAACGACTCTGTAATGACTGATAGCTCTGGAATGCCAAGAATCCAAACAGGAGGGCCATGTAGACACTGTGAAGGAAAACAACGCCCAGCAATGCGATCAGCCCGCCTGTGATCACTGAAACCCAAAGCGATTTGCGTACACCATTTGCCGGGTCAACCTGCAGCAATATAGATCGAGCAACATTCCCTCCATCCAGGGGAAAAACAGGCATGAGATTGATCAATCCCCAAAAGATATTCACCCAGAGCAGCGCCGTCACAAATGCACCTATAATTTGGCCTCCAAATGGTAACAGTGCCATTCCTGGCAAGGGGATAAATCCCAACAATTTGGTTGTGATAATGGATCCACCCGCTACAAGGACAGCCACGATAATCAACGCAGCGAACAAAAATCCTGCGCCGGGCCCGGCAACCGAGATGAAGATCTGCTCATTCGGTCCCAGAGCCACATTCGCCCATCGGTTGCCCCACAGTGTGGATTCAGGGACCGTCAGCCCACCCGAGAAGTGCAGGATGATTTGTGAACCCAGTCCGTAGCGACGGAACGCCAGCGCGTGACCCAATTCGTGGATCACGATGGAAACGAAAACCACCAGCACCCAGATCAGGATTTGGAGAGGATCTCCGGACGAAGACCCCAGGAGAACGGCGATCAGCCAAAAAAGTGGAGAAACACGAATGGGAAATCCGAAAAGGCTGAAACGAAGATCATAGCGTGTGGGTGGAGGCGGCTGGAAAAGCATATACTTTTATCTCACCACAGCTTTCTTCAGATTGACATCGAACGGTGGATAGACGACGCCATTCTCGGTCACAATTCCAGTAATCAAGCGATTGGGGGTGACATCGAATGCAATATTACGGGCTTCTGCTTCGATCGGCGCGACGCGCTCTCCATGAAACTCAATCCCAAGCACCTCTTCGGGATCGCGCTCTTCAATCGGGATTAATCCTCCGTGTTCCAGGGAAAGATCAATTGTCGAAGTAGGAACCACAGAATAAGCCGGCACGCTGTTATCATTAGCAGCCAGGGCAAGCATGTAGGTTCCAATTTTGTTTGCTACATCGCCGTTTGCCGCGACCCGGTCGGCACCGAAAAAGACCTTCTGTGCCTTGCCCGCTTTAAGAAAATAACCCGACATGTTGTCGCTGATAATTTCGTACGGAATTCCGTATTGTTCCAATTCCCAAGCAGTTAACCGCGCTCCTTGCAGGCGTGGCCGTGTTTCATCCACCAACACACGGATCCGTTTGCCTTGTTCGTGGGCGGTGCGGATCACACCTAGCGCAGTCCCCCAGTCGACAGTTGCCAGCGCTCCAGTGTTGCAGTGGTGAATAATCGTGTCACCATCGTTGATCAACTTCGCGCCATGTTCTGCCATGCGCTTATTGATCTCCACGTCTTCATCCGCGATGCGTTGGGCGGCATCCAAAATTAACTGCCGCAGCTCATCTGCACTTCTTTCTGTTTTCGTCTTCTCTGCTATCCAGAGGAGTCGCTCGATCGCCCATGCCAGGTTCACGGCAGTCGGACGTGCAGCTTTCAGAATACTGGAAGCAGCTTGTAAATCGTCCAGCAATGCCTGGCCGGAAGCTGCTGTTGACTCATAAGCTGCTAACGCCAGCCCAAAAGCGGCCGCGGCGCCGATCGCAGGCGCGCCCCGCACGACCATCTCCTTGATCGCCCTCGCTACCGATACATGATCCCTGAACGAAACGATCTCAAAGCGCCCGGGCAGAATGCGCTGGTCGATCATCTTTAATTGGTTATCTTCCCAAAATACGGTTCTCATGAAAAGAATTTTACCCGCAATTATAGGAATTCGTTTTACAAAAGTCCTAAATCATGCAATAATTCCAATTAGTTAAGTCACAATAATAACGAAATCTTATGCATCCAAAACTTCTTATCGACATTCTCGGCTGGACGGGTTCGATCCTGTATCTGCTCGCGTATACTCTGGTTTCCATGAAGAAGACAGAAGGTGATTCCATTCTGTACCAGGGCATAAACATCTTGGCGGGTATCTTCCTGATAATTTATACACTTTCTTTAGGAGCTTACGCCACAACAGGTCTCAATGTGGTTTGGGCTGCTATCGGTATATTCACACTTGCGCGGAAATGGCTTACACGAAACTAATTCCACGCGCTTCGCCCGGCGCCAAAGTAGAGGATATTTTACAGGACAGGATCCAGACATATCGCTTGTCAATTCCCGTTGGGAAAGCCGACAGATATCGACTTGCCCAAGTTGATGATTACACGCAGACGTTGAGGAGCCGCTTCCCGCTGCGATGCCCTGTGAGGCTCAGCCTGTCGGCGCGGGTTTCAAGTGACTCTATCCCTGGCACCTGGGGATTCGGGCTATGGAATGATCCATTCGGATTGTCGCTTGGTTTTGGAGGGAATCCGTTCCGATTGCCGACCTTACCTAACGCAGTTTGGTTCTTCGGCGCATCAAAGGAAAGTTATTTGTCATTCCAAGATCCACGCGCTTCGACTACGGACCTCGCAACAAACGCTTCGCGCTCTGCTCAGCGCGAAGTTGCCAATGGTTTTCTCGCACAGACATTTCGTTCGCCGAGATTTCATCCATTGATGATTCCTGCAGGATTAGCGCTTCCCTTCTCGCGCCAGAAGACGCGTCAACTGCTGGGAAAAGTGATTGGTGAAGATGCGATCGCTCTCAGCATGGATGTCACGCAATGGCACAGATACCGCCTCGATTGGCGCGAGGAACGTGTCTCTTTTGAAGTAGATGATGTTCAAGTGTTTGAGTCGGCTGTGAGTCCGAATCCACCGCTGGGTCTTGTCATCTGGATCGATAATCAGTATGCGGCATTCACCCCTGAAGGAAAAATCGGGTTCGGAGTTTTGGAAAACCCCAAACCCGCATGGTTGGAAATCAAGGATATCGATGTTGGGTAATCTTACATTGGCGGCCAATACTGAGCAATCCAGTTTGCCGTGAAGGGAATGACATGCAGCAGTGTGTCCACGATCAATCCAAGGATCAGCCAGCCACCAAATTGCCGGTTGTGGAAAAAGGTCACTGCTGAGAACCAGGTGGGCCAGGCAGGATAGCCCGGCGGTGGCTGATTTGGACGTGGATTATTGAGCAGCTTAATTGCGTTCCACGCATGCTTGAACGCAAGGAAGACGACCAGCATGACCGGCGTGAAATAATGCGGAATAAACACCAGATAGGCAATCACTGCATAGATGAGGATGAGCGCGGCCTGATCGACGCGACGGGCAAACGCCTCCCCAACGCGCACCGGGAACGTGCCAACGCCGCGCGCCTTGTCATCGTCATGCTTGTCAATATGCTTGCCTATATTGATGCTGGCCACGCCAAGGCCATATGGAATTCCAGCAAGGACAACATTCCAGAAATTGTTTGTATTTCCACGCTGAATCAATGACATGACAAGATAGACCCCTCCGATCATGATGGGCCCCCAAATGAGAAAAATGGCCAACTCACCGAGTCCCCAATATTTGAACGGATAAGTGTATGCCAGGAGCACAATCGCACCAAACACAAACAGGCCGATTACAGCTGGATTGAAGTTGGTCGTGAACAAGGCGTAGATGCCCGCCAGGGTGGCAAGGGCGCCACTGACCAGGAACCATCGGATCTGTTGCGGCTTGGTAAGAAAGCCCTGCGCAAGTGGATGAACCCCATATTGGGTGCGGAAATAATTATCCTTATCCAAACCGCGTGAGTAATCGGTATAATCATTCAGGATATTATTTGTCCCATGTGCGATGAACAAGCCCAGGGTGAGGATCAGGAACGGAATCCATGAAAAATTTCCGTCGCGCCAGGCCAGCAAACCAGCGATCACGCAGGAATAAACGGTGACCAGCGTGACGGCAGACCGGGTTGCGATCAGCCACTTGGAGACGACATCGAGCGAGTCCCACTCTTTCTTGTCGTCCATCTTAATGAGCTGCCAGGAGGCTTTACGCCACATTGCGAAATTAATGTGCATCTATATCTCCTCTGTCGATAAAAAACTTTCAAAAATTGGAGGTTGGGATTATACTATCACTTGTGAAATCGGATACAATTGGTCGGGTATCTGGTAAAATTGTTTTGACCCACTCAGAACATCGGAGAGAGTTTCACATCGCTGAAAACTAGCAAGAATATATTTCCGCGCTTCGTCACAGTTTCCGAATGCCGACCTTTGACATTATCAAAAATACATCCAGGATGTAAAAGGATAGTTTCATAGTACATTTCCAGTTCGCATTTTTCGGAGTAACAAAATGACAAAGTTAAGTTACAGCACATTTGGTTTGACACAATTGGATTTTTTGGATGCAATTGACGCGGTCGATAAGGCGGGATACCCAGGAGTAGAACTTTCATTTCATCGGGACCAATTTAATCCATTTGAAATCACTGACGAGTATCTTGCAACGATAAAAAAACGTTTTGAAACGACCCGGGTCAGACCCGCATGCGTCGCAACCGCCTCCCATTTTTTCACCCCTTCCCGTCCCCACGAACCTTCTCTGATGTGCATCGAAACCGCCGGAAGAAAGCGCCGGATCAACCTGGTTAAAAGAGGGATTGAGGTAGCCAGAAAGTTGGGCGTTTCACTCGTCACGTTTGGAAGCGGTTTTATCCGGGATGAGCACGTGACGAATCCATCCATAGATCCAAATGAATTGCTGGTTGACAGTATCCACCAGTGTCTGAAGGAGATCAGATCAGATGAAGACATCACCCTGTTGATCGAGCCGGAGCCTGGCATGTTCATTGAAACACTGGACCAGGGCATCCATCTGGTCAACGAAGTTAATTCCTCTAAATTCAAATTACATTTGGATCTATGCCACAATTATTGTTCCGAAAAAGATTATATTGGTGCTCTTGCTTTGGCCGCACCTTATGCAAGGTATTTGCATGTTTCGGATGCCAGGGATGGCTACAACTTAAAAATCCTCAAGATGTCTGAAAACCTCGAGATCAACCTGGACTTTGCAGCTTATTTGGTGTATTTTCCTGACACTGCCGACTTTCTATTGCTAGATCCATATCATCCAATCTATTTCTATGACGAAAAACCCAGCACAGAGCAAAAGAAAAAGGCTGCTGAGTTAGCAGATCGGGTAAAAATTACTGCGGCGGTTGAGTACATAGATTACAACGGCTTGTACGCCGGCTCCACCCGATTTGATGACGAGATATTCACCTATTTAATTTCGGTACCAGGCTTGAGCTTTGATGTTTTGGAACGGGCACGGCCGATCATCGTTTATTTGCGTAGTACGAAAGATTCGGAAGACAAATCACTCATGGATAAGATGGTGGCCAATACAATAACAGGCATTGTCCATTTTCATGAGATTCCCGGTGAAGGAACGCTTGATTTTGAGGCAAGTTTCAAGGCATTAAAGGACAATGGCTTCACAGGCTATGCATCGGTCGAGTTGTATCACCACGTGACTTCGTGGGAAAAGGCCCTGACCGACAGTTTCAAACACCTGTCGCAATATACAGATGTAAATTAATGAAATGCAGGAGTTAATTATGCTAGATCTTGAGCAACTGGGCTGGGAAGCCCACACGATTGGGGAACTTGATCACCAAAAATTGAAGGCGCCGCATGTAAAGCTGCGTGCCCTGACCACGGGAGAGAACGGTGATGGCGTTTTTTCAGTGGATTTGCGCATCAATCAGCCCAATACAAAATATCTATCGACAACTGAACTACATTCGTTCGAGCATTTTTTACTTGCTGGTTTTAGAAAGTACATGCTGCAAAACTTTATATCCGTGGCTCCGATGGGATGTCAGACGGGTTTTTACCTGATCTTGTTGAATGAAGGTAATGCCCAAAAGATCTGTGATGTCTATGAGACTATCCTAAATGATATTTTAGTGGCGACGGAAGTGCCATATGCCAACATCAGGGAATGCGGTCATTTCGAAAACCATAACCTTGAACTGGCGAAAGATCTGGCAAGAAAATTACTGGAGTTAAAATCCGAATGGCGAAAGGTAATATGACGAACGAAACGAAAAGTTGGCAGGTTGCACATCAACGGATTATTGAATATGAGGTTGTGAACTGCCAGAATATTTTCCATCCACAAAATGAATCATTGTTATCCAACGGTAAAACGGCAAACACTCGCAGATTTGTAATAGTGGACGCAAATGTTGAGAAGTATTTCTCGAAAGCAATACGAGACTATTTCAACTATCATGGAATCGATGCAAAGATATTGGTTTTTCCATCCGGGGAGAAAAACAAGTCGGTGGAGAATTATCTATGGATTCTGGATGAACTGGACAGTTTCCCAATCAATCGCAGGGATGAACCGATTATTGCCATTGGCGGTGGTGTCCTCACGGATATCGCAGGGTTTGTCGCCAGCAGTTATCGACGTGGAGTTCCCCACATAAAAGTACCGACTACCCTAATGGGATATATTGACGCCTCTGTGGGCATCAAGACCGGGATCAATTTCAATCACCACAAGAATCGGCTGGGCTCTTTCGAACCTCCGAAAAAGGTTTTTTTAGACAGAAATTTTTTGAAAACCCTGCCTAAACGCCATATCTTAAATGGCATTTGCGAAATGATAAAATTGGCCGTCATAAAGGACAGTATGTTATTCGACCTCCTTGAGATCCATGGCACTTCATGTATCGACTCAAGATTTCAGGATGAAATGAGTATATTGATTTTAGACCGCTCTGTGGGCGGAATGCTTGAGGAGTTACAACCTAATTTATTTGAAGAAGAACTGGCACGCAGGGTTGATTTTGGTCATACCTTTAGTTACGGACTCGAAACCCATGCTCAAGCACAACTACTCCACGGCGAGGCAGTACTGATCGACATCTTGATTTCCTCGATCATTGCTGGCGCCAGAAATTTAGTAACGGAACAGGAATTGAACAGGTTATTCGATCTTGTTTCCAAACTTGGTATTGAACTAAATCAAGATTTCATCACCCCTGATCTTTTATGGAATACCCTGGAAGAACGTATATATCACCGGAATGGACAGCAAAGAGTTCCACTTCCGAAAGGATTGGGCCAATGTACCTTTGTAAATGACATAAGGTTTGAGGAAATCCAGTCTGCGTGCAAAATTCTTAAGGAACGGAAAACACACAATGAGCCTGTTTACCAATTCTGATACAGAAGAAATTAAAAAATTTGACGATGTAGCCCAACTTTGGTGGGATCCCAAGGGCTCCATGGGCACACTTCACACGATCAATCCACTGCGAACAAAGTTCATCACAGATGAACTGAATCTAGCGGGCCGCAAAGTATTGGACGTGGGTTGCGGCGGCGGTATTTTAACCGAAGCCCTGGCAAGATGTGGAGCACAGGCAACCGGCATTGATCTCTCGAGTGAATCCATTGAAGCAGCCAAGGTCCATGCCCGCCAACAAGGCCTGGACGTTGAATACAGATACGAGAATATCGATGAAACTGCAGCAAAACACGCTGGAGAATTCGACGCGATCACATGTATGGAAATGTTGGAACATGTTCCCGAACCCAAAAAGATCATTGCCGCATGCTCCAGATTATTAAAGCCGGGTGGTCATGCCTTTTTTTCGACCATCAATCGTACGCCAAAAGCGTTTGTGTTTGTGATCTTCGGCGGCGAATATATTTTGCGCCTACTTCCGCGGGGAACTCACACCTATAGGAAATTAATCCGCCCGAACGAGTTGAAACAATGGGCGCAGGATAGCGGACTTGATTTCCGCCGCCTATCAAGCCTGATCTACAATCCCTTCACCCGCAAGTTCAAAGTTGCCGATGTAGAAGACAACAATTACATGGCTCATTTCGTCAAGACAAACCCGTAAAACAAGGTGCACCCATGAATCGTTTTTTTGCACTATCACGAACCTCCCACGGCATTCTCGACCTGGCAACCCCGGCCTTTTGCGCCCTATTATGGCTGGGAAGTTTCCCAGATTGGACGGTGGTTTTGTTATCCGTATTCACCGCGTTTGCAGCATACACTGCCATTTATGCACTCAACGATCTAGTCGGCACGGCTGTGGACAGGGAAAAGTTTTCCAAACATGAGTTGAACACAGGCTATTCGGTCGAGGCATCCGAATTACGCTACCCATTGGCCCGAAACATCTTGAGCTTCAAAAGCGGACTGCTCTGGATGAGCTTCTGGTTCATCCTGGCTCTGGTAGGTTCCTACTTGCTAAATCCCATAATTGTTTTCATTCTTATTGCCGCATCCCTACTGGAAATTGTTTATTGTCTGCTGCTGAAAGTTACTTATTTGAGAACCTTTGTAAGCGGCCTGGTCAAAGCCAGCGGCCCTATTGCAGCCGTTTTTGTTGTGGATACCCATCCATCCCTCTCCTCTTTGCTACTTTTACTGGTCTGGATATTCTTTTGGGAAATCGGCGGTCAAAACATACCGGCCGATTGGAACGATACCGCTGAAGACAGGAATATCAATGCCAAAACCATCCCTATTCAATTTGGCGCCAAGAAGGCCGGGTTTATAGTCCTCGTGACTCTGACAATTACAGTTGTTGTAAGTACATTGTTGCCATGGATCTCCCCGGCCCCTCTTGGCCTGTTCTATATAGCGGCGAGCCTTGTAATTGGATTTATATTTCTACTGCAACCAGGCTTTCAACTCAACAAAAATAAAGACGGCCGTGATGCAGCAAAACTATTTGATAGAGCCAGTTATTACCCGGTGGCCCAATTTGTACTACTATCCATAATTTTGATTATCACTACATTTATGGGCTAAGAATTATCCTTGAATACGTCTGGCCGAAATAACGGTTGACCATTTCATAACCATAACAAATGGAGCCGGCAGTGTGCCCGCTCCATTTGTGTCAAAACGATTATGCCCAAAAATTTTTTATTATCTCCGCAGTGAATGGAATTACCCGCAGGAATACGTCGATCAACAATCCGAACATAAAGAGCGAGCCAAATTTACGATTATTGATAAACGCATAACCTACAAAATATAGCGGCCAGCCGATCTGACCTTCAGGGCGGGTCTCTGGCTTGGGTTTCAGGAACTTAGGATAAATTTGTAAAAAGGTGGGAAGTGCCAAAAACACGATCAACATCACTGGCGTGAAAAACTTTGCGGCGATCAAATACACTGTGAAGAGATAGGGAGCGATCATCATTGCCAGCACTGCATAGCGTGAGGCTTTCTCTCCAATAACCACCGGAAGAGTATGGATGCCTTTCTCTGTATCCATTTCGAGTTTGTCAATGTGCTTACCGAAGATTACGGTTGTCACCCCCAGGACATAGGGAAGGCTGGCAATGACGACAAACCAGTTCCACTGATGTGTCAGGATGTAATACCCACCACCGATCATTAAAGGCCCCCACACAATCAGTACCGCAAGTTCACCCATCGCCATCCCTTTCAGGGGCCAGGTGTAGAAGAGCAGAAAAAATGCTCCCAAGCCAAGCAGTATCCAGGCGGTCGCACTAAAGTCTGTATACCAAATCAAGCACAAGCCTAAAACAAGCGCAATTAAAGCTGTTACTGCAAAATAAGTGAGATGTTGACGCCGAGTCATCAATCCGCTGGCAATGGGTTGCGCACCATAGATATTGCGGTAGTAATTGTCTTTATCCACACCTCGTACGAAGTCCGTGTAGTCGTTGAAGATGTTGTTGGACGCATGGGCGAGGATGAGGCCGAGCGTAAGAGCGATCCAGGGCAGGAAGCTGAACGAGTTGTCGCGCCAGGCAAAAAGCCCCGCGAGAGCTGCTGAGATGAAGGTCATGACTAGGACGGCCGCGCGAGTCGAAATCAGCCATTTCGAGATCACATCCAGGTCATCCCATTCAGATTTGGAAACGTCGGGGATTACGTTGAGGGCTTTGCGCCACATTGCAAAATTCATGTTTCAGCTCCTTAGGTGATTTAGACAAATTATATCTACTATAGATTAAATCAGTCTTTGACATTTGTCAGATAGAATCTGGAAAATCGTCATGAATTTATATTTGAAGTATCGACCTGTGGAACTGTGAAATAAAATGTCGCCCCTTTTCCCAGTTCTGATTCCAGCCAAATGCGGCCGCCATGAAATTCGACAATCCGCTTTACCAACGCCAGTCCGATGCCTGTGCCATCGGTGCGGGGATCCAATTTGTCGAACAAACCAAAGATGCGATCTTTGAATTTTTGATCAATTCCGATCCCGTTGTCACTGATAAAAAGAATAAGCAAGCCATTTTCGGTGCTGCCTTCCTGACCGATCTCAATGCGAGGGTTAGGTTGATCGCCCATGAACTTGGCAGCATTGTCGATCAGGTTTTGTAAAACCTCAAGCAGACGTGCCCGATCCCCAAATACAGGGGGAAGATTTTCTTCCACACTAACGCGGATGTTGCCGCCATAAATGCGCCCATGCAAAAGCTCGAGAACTTCGGAAATCATTTCATTCAGGTCAATGACCTGGAGTTTATTCACCAAACGCCCCACGCGCGAAAGTTCAAGCAGATCATTTAACAAGCGCTGCATTTTATCAGCCGCATCGCCAATGCGCTGAATATCAGACTCGAGGCGTTTTACATTCCCGCTCTGCGTATCTTCACGCAAGAACCCAAGGAAACCTTTAATGGTGATCAATGGAGATTTCAGATCATGGGAAGCCGTGTAGGTAAACCTCTCAAGCTCTGCATTCTTAAGCTCAAGTTCGCTGATCAGTTTTTCGCGTTCACTCAGAATCCATTTTTGAAGGGATACATCCCGCACTATCGCCAGTACTGTGTCAGCACTGAGAGGAGTGAGACGGGCTTCAAATGTTTTGGTCTCATCGTTCTGCACAAGCTGATAATCAAAGGCATGAACATGGCCTGATTCGAGGACTCTTTCGATCGCAAACATCGTCTGATCCGCGACCGAGGCGGGGAGGACTTCTTCAATAGATTTCCCCAGGAACTGTTCAGGCGGCACAAGCGGCTGATTAATCGTGGAAGCAATGAATTGCAGGATAATCCCGTCCCTATTGAATTCAAAGATCATGTCCGGAATGGCATCCAAAAGGGCACGCGTGCGTGCTTCACTGAGACGCAAGGCATCTTCCGTTTTCTTTAGCGTTGTTATGTCAAGCTGACTCCCCCACAGACCAACGAGATGATCGTCCTTGATAATACCCACGGAGTTATTTAAGAAATAAACGGTCATTCCATCTCGAGTTATTTCCCACGTCTCCCGATTTCCTGAACGATATCCTTCTTTTACCAATTTCAGCGTCGCCTGATAGTTGATCTGGTTGAGGCTCTCCCCTGCTTGCAACTGGAGCAAGCGGGTACCCTTGATCTCCGCGCTGGAGCTGTAACCATACATGTGTGCCAGCACATCATTACACTCTGAGATGTACCCATACTTATAGATCCAATCCACCTGCTCTTCGGCAGGCAGCTTGATGGGAATAGGCTGGTCAAAAGCCAGGAACCAAATCCCCTCCATACTTTGTTCGACAAAATTTCTGTATTTCTGTTCGCTAGCTTGTAAAGCAACCTGAGCATTTCTCTGCTCTGTGACGTCATAGAACATGGATATAACAGATGGCTTGCCTTCATAATCAATCAATTCATAAAAAGCAAGAGTGATCCGATCCTCTCCAGAGGGTCGTCTGAGGCGATAAGCAGGGTTTTGAAGCGATTTTTCCTCCCTTAATTTTTTTACGAATTTTTCCCGCTCAGAATCATTCATCCATAATCCAAGATCAACGGTGGTGCGACCTACTGCAGAGTTCGAACTAAAACCTGTGAGTTTCCAGTAGGCCGCGTTGGCATCAATCAAGCGACCTTCCTCAAGGGAAGAGAGCGAAATCGCGACCGGACTCACATGAAATATTCTGCGAAATTTTTCTTCCCCTACTTGTACCGCATGCAGTGACTGTCTAATCGAATTAATCACAAGATAAACAAGGAGGAAAATAATGAGGAAGATGCCTGTCAAATCTCTGGCCATCTCCAAGGGAGGGTCAATGTGAGAAGTGCGCAAGCCTCTTGCCTCTGCAATGGCAAAAAACCAGAGAGACAAAATACTTAAAATGAAAAGGGCAGTCGAGATCTTCCAGTTGATAAGAAGCGCCCCGATAAGAATAAGGAGAATGTACACATAGATGGCCGCATCGCGTATGCCATCGGCACTCCACGCCTGATAGGTAGTTCCGATCCAGGTGAGTACCACAAGCGCCAACGCTGCGAGCTTCAAATAGCCGCGCTTCACCAAAATCAATAAAATAATTTGCAGGACCAGGAGGCCGGTCAATAGACGTATCGTTGCACTGTTTGATAATGTGGCCCCGCTTAGCAAACGCAGACTGATCATCACCAGGTTGATGATCAGCGCGCTGATGAGAATGGCATACAGGAATCTCGTGGTCGTTTCACGGCCTTCCAAACCAAGGAGTGGCCGAAATGCCTGGCGAAGTGGATCGATCTTCATGCTCTCATCTTCGATGTGAGGAGTATATCATGCAGAGCAACAGCCGTTTCTCCTCAAGCTTGTGTTGGAAAAGCGCGCTGGTAGGCAGAGACAATCCCGTCCCAGATTGAGTTCATCTCATGGTCTATCGTTTGGAACTCAGGATGTGCCTCAAACCACTCCAGACATCGTCGTACGCCTTCTGCCCAGGTGACTTCACAGGAATAATCTGACACAAAGCGTTTGATCTTGTTGTTATCAAATACCAGGCTGTTGGATTTATCCCCAACGAGGCTTCCCAAAGAATCAGGATGATAGGCCGCAATTAAATCAGACGGAATATTGATCATGTTCGGTTCCAAGCCGAGAGCCCGATACGCTTCGAGATGAATCTGATTCCAGTTAAGGACCTCATCCGACGTAATCTGAAATGCCTCGCCAATTGCTTTCTTATTCCCCAATAAACCAATCAGTCCTTTGGCAAAATCTGCGTTCCACGTCAACACCCAGAGGGATGTGCCATCTCCGGGGACAATGACTTTTTGTCCGCGTTTCATGCGATCAATGACTGTCCAGGGGTGCTGCCAGCTTGAGACGCCAAATGGGATCTGTGACAACCCATACGTGTGAGAGGGTCGAATAATGGTAATGGGAAAGCCTTCTTCCAGATAGGCAAATAGCAGCCTGTCCTCACAGGCAATCTTGTTACGTGAATATTCCCAATACGGATTCTCAAGAGGCGTCCGTTCAGTGATGATGTAATTCTTAGGCGGCTTCTGATAGGCAGAGGCAGAACTGATGAAAACGAATTGATCCGTCTTGTCGCGGAAGAGACGGAGGTCGCGTTCGATGTCGTTGACGGTATAGGCGAGGTAATCCACCACCGCGTCGAAACGGTGACCAGCCAAAAGCGTCGCGAGACGCGCTTCATCCGTATAGACATCGGCTTGTAAAACGGTGGCACTCTGTGGGACCGGATACTTTTTCGAAATGGACCGGTTCAAAACAAATAATTCATGTCCACGCGCGACCGCAAGGTCCGAGCAGGCTGAACTGATGATCCCTGTGCCGCCAATAAAAAGGATTTTCATTAACCTTCTCCCATCTCAGGAATTGGTTCAACAGGTACACGATTAGCAATCAAATTCTCGACCCAAAATATGATGAGTGCAATCCAGACAATGCCAAAGCCAATGAGATGCGCATGGTCGAATGGCTCTTTATACAGGAATACACCGATCAAAAATTGCATGGTCGGCGCGATATATTGAAGCAAACCTATCACGGTAAGCGGGATTTGTCTTGCAGCGGAGGCAAACATCAAGAGAGGAATCGTGGTTACAACACCTGCCCCAATTAATAGAAGATCAATCCGCGTGCCGGCCTGCGGGAATGCACCATTACCAGTAAACCCAATGAAGAAAAGATAAATGAGTGCGATGGGAAATACGATTCCGGTTTCAAGGGTAAGGCCATAAAGCGAGCCCAGCGGCGCAAGCTTTTTGACAAACCCATAAAATCCAAAAGAGAATGCCAGCGAAAGAGCAATCCATGGCAAGCGACCATAGGCAACAGTCAAATAGGTCACACCGGCTGTCGCAAGGACAACAGGAATCCACTGCGCAGGACGCAATCGTTCACGGAGAAAAAGTACGCCCAACAAAACACTGAGAAGAGGATTGATAAAATAGCCAAGACTGGTTTCAACAATAAACCCTGCATTGACTCCCCACACATAGACCAGCCAGTTGATCGTGAGAAGGACTCCTGCAACAGCATAAATACCAGTTGTTTTGGCTGTCAGCGCGGCAGAGCGAAAATCCTGCCATTGTTTGGTGAGCAAGATAAAAAGGATCAGTAAGAGGAAGGACCAACTGATACGGTGTCCAATAACTTGCAAAGCCGGAACCTGATGCAGTAATTTCCAATAGATAGGAAAAACACCCCACATGGCATACGCGGCAATGCCATTCAAAATTCCTTTATTCATTATTCTCCTTTGAACATTTATTTCAAAAACGATCGATTGGCTGTCGCCCCGCATACCCCGCTTCGATCTCATGCCAGAAAGCGATATCATCTTCCCCATACTGCCAGCATAAATAGACTTCGCGTCCATCTTTCAACGCGGGGAAATCCAACAATCCCAGATTGATATCCTTGATCAACACATCCGTTGCCTGAATGCGATGGATCAGCGCGTCAAACTTTTCAAAATCCTGCACCATGTTGCTAAGGGCGCGGTTGCCGCCGTTCCCTGCGGACTTTTCAATGGCGGGCCAGGCTTCGGGTTGATTCTTAAGGATCTTTAGGCGAATGGCCTGAACTTCATCCATGAGTGGACGAATAAGGTTCAAGGTCTCATTTGCTTCCTGAAGGGAAAAATATCGTTGTGTCATATTTATTTAACTATCTATCGCATTCGCCAATCTTTAGCTTCCTTTAACCGAGTTCCGAGAAATAAGCAGATAATCATCATTCCAATCAAAACCAATAGAGGCATGGTCATCGAACCTGTGTCAGGCGATTTGAAGGCATCCATGCCAAGGATGAAAATGATACCCGAAATTTGTCCCATCAGTAAGAGCAAACCATTGGAGGTTCCCTCTGGGGCGGGATAGGTAATCTCCGCGCCATACTGAAATCCGATCGGCCCTGCGCTGAGGAGGAAGAAACCAAAAATAAAAGAAGCGATTAACAGAAGAGGATACGTGCCAGCATAAGTAACTCCAATCAATCCTACTGTCGCTCCCAGAACTGCGAGGATTAGAAATGGAACACGTCTTCGAGAACGATCGGAGAGCAATGGAATAACCAGCGCGCCGAGAATACCTCCAAAAATCATCGCGCCGCCCACGTTGCCTGCCTGTGTAATGTTGAAACCTCTTGGATTAAGAACTTCTTCAATCCAGGTTGTGATCGCATTGAACGCTCCGAGCCCCACAAAGAAAATAATCAATAATAAGATAAAGTCGCGTTGATGGACCATTTTTGACAAACCATCAAGCGCCAATGAACGACCTTCCTGATCTGGAGGACAGGGAGGCGAAGGAGGGCGTTCACGGATGAACAAGAAAAATATCAACATGGCTACAACGGATACAATCCCGTAACCAACAAGCAGGCCAGGAATACCGGACTGGATTGCGAGATAAGGAGTGAGAACAAGACCTACAAGGATACCAAGATAAATTGCCAATGATCCCAGGCCTGTGGCGGTCGCCCGTTCCTCTATGGGAAACCAACGCGCTGCGACCGTCGTGACCGCGTTGAGAATAAAAGGCTGGCCAATGGCAATGATGATTTGTGCAACCAGGACAAGTTTGTAGTCTGAGGCGACGAGGCCGCGCACGAGGCCAAAGATGCCTGTCAAAGCTGCGCCGATCCCAACCCCGACGCGAATGCCATACGTGTCAATGACCCAAGAAGCTGGGAATGACACCAGAATATAGACGATCATGAAACTCAGGGATAGTAGTCCAATGCTGAGCTCGGAAACCCCATAATATTGCACAGCATTAGTCGTGATGGGAGCAAAAGTGATCCATAATAGTTGATTAACTACAATGATGCCCATAAAAGCCAGTAAGACCACCCAGCGGTAAGGATAAACTTTGAAACTGTTTTGTTCCATAAAAAGGTCTCCTCTATCTCTAAAATAAACACCCTAGAAGAGCAATTAGTTTCCTTATTCGATTCGGCAAATAAAAATAGAAGGCGTTCCTGCGAAGAAATACCTTCTATAAAACTATGTTTTATCTTCAGAAGTTCAGAAAGGGAAAGCCTGATAGCCCTTTTTCCTCACCGCGGCGATGATCTGTTCATCGGTTAGTTTGGATTCGTCGTACTCAACGGTCATTTGGAGTTTGTGGTAGCTGGCGTTGATCTCCTTGACACCATCCAGTACATCTTCGAGCGATTCGAGCTTCATCGCACAGCTGGTGCAGGTCATGTCAGGGACTTTGAACGTTTTTTTAATCATAGGTTTTTCCTTAGACGATGGACCATCATGGTCTATGGTCAATTGTCCTATTCAATCACAATTTGTCCGGTATACATTCCCATAGAGCAGGTGAAGAACAGCGTATTGCCTTTTGTTTGTGCAGGGATGTTAATTTGAACTGTGCCGGTATCGGGCAGTAACTCGTAATAATCCAGAGCGGGGATCACAAAATCACGGGCGCAGGAATATGTTTTATTGGTTACCAGATTCAATGTGAAAGCCTTTCCAGCGGGAGCGCTGATCGTCTGTGGAAAGTACCCTTGGTTTTGCACATAGAGCACGACATCTTTATCAGTGAACGAAGATCCCGCGGCCTCCGCTACAGGGGCTGATCCATTATTTGAGGGGAGCAGGTTGCGGGTCAGGTTTTGAAACGAGAGAGGCGACCCCAAAACGTTGAGACCACCATTGATCGTCACGAGTCCCAATATCAGCACAACTGCCGCGACAAATCGCATAAAGAATTTTTCGAGGCGCGAGCCCAATTCTGTCGTCAGGTAAGCGACAATAAAGAAGACAGGACTGGTTCCAAGCGTGAAGGCAAGCATGAGTGCAGCACCCATNGCCATGCTGCCCGTCCCCAGCGCAGCGGCCATTATNGCTTGAGTCACGCCACAAGGGATAAAGACNGTAAGCGCGCCCAGAAAAAGCGGNGTGAACGTATCGGTCCCTTTGGCGGTGCGACGAATATAGCGCGTGATAAATTTCGGAGGCTCAATCGAAAAGTAACGAAAGATGGGATGGACATTGAACATGCGCAGCGCATTGCCAAGCATGAAAACGCCAATCAAAATCATCAAGATCGCACGCATGGATGGGCTAAGGGTAAGGTATGAACCCAGTAGACCCAGCAATGCACCCAACAAAGTATAGGCAACAATTTTCGCAATCAGGAAAAGAAAAATCGGAAAGGCGGCACTTGACCGCAGCGGAGGCTGACGCTTTTTCCCACGCAGTTTTTTGCGCTCCGCGTGTGCGGCTTGTTCAAGATAATCCTGCTCGATCTGGTGTGCAAGCGAACTAGCCAGTAAGCCACCTTGAACGGCAAGGCAACTTAGCCCACCGGTTGTGAGCCCAGTGATGAAAGCCACTGCAAGTTGACTCATCGCGCTGGAGTTATTTGCTATTGCCACGGAACTATTGTTTGATTGCAGGACGATCATCACAACAGCAATGGTGACAAGCACAATACCAAGTGCAATCAGGATGACAGGGTCAATGGAGCGTTTTCGGTTCTTTGTCATGAGGCCTCAAAATAAAAGGAAACAAGTTATAAAGCTAATCAAGACTTCGGAAATCCTTGGAGTTGAATTTGCAATACCAAGATTCCCGAAGTCTATTCATAAACTAACGCTTGCCACCCTCCCAAACGACAAAAGGCATGTTGATCACTACCCCCGGTTGCTCAATGCTAAGTTCACCATTTCCTTCTGCTTCCAGCACGTTGGCAACAGATTTGAGCTCACGAGCATTAGCCCCAGCTGCCCATGTGATCACATTCAAACGGCGCAGAGGAGTGTACCCATCCATACCCGGCGGATTATCAAAGACATCCGATTGGAAACCAAACGGTCCTTTGCCTTCGATACCATTTGTAAACACATACACATTCGCTAGTGATTCTTCTGGCACAGAGGC
>Ga0065705_10002094_pt1 | contig 26282 bp, 19 predicted proteins | sample SwibulcommuniRL2_FD_59092 | JGI IMG/M metagenome (GOLD analysis project Ga0065705, IMG submission 59092) | Bulk soil microbial communities from switchgrass field near Rose Lake, East Lansing, Michigan, USA - RL2 Bulk Soil v2 (version 2) | ecosystem: Environmental > Terrestrial > Soil >...
GCGCGCGGTTCTTGCTGGAGGTCGTCGAAGCGATCCGCACTCGTGTGGGCGCCGATTATTTCCTGTGCGTCAAGCTGAATACACGCGACAACCATAATGCCGGGACGTTCCCGCTGGACTGGAAACGCGGCAACAACATGGAAGAGCAAAGCCGGATCGCCCGCTGGGTGGAACGCGCAGGCGCCGACGCCATTCACCTGTCGATTGGCAGCACATTCCCGCATCCGCACAGTCCAGCAGGACCCCTCGACTACGCGTATGCCTCGGTCCCCTATCAGAGCATGCTGGCCAGCGGTCGGCACACGTGGCGCAATTACCTGCTGTTTCGCTACCGCGCGTTGCGATGGATCCCCACACTGATGTGGCAGCGGATGCAGCCTTTCATCAAGAACGGACGTGCGGTGCCCGAGCTTTTGGAGGGACTGACCGCGGCCGATTCACACGCGATCAAACGGGCGCTCTCCATTCCGGTAATCTGCACCGGTGGGTGGCAGACCGCAGGAAAGATTGCGCGCGCCATCGACCGCGGCGACTGTGATGCGGTTGCGATCGCTCGGCCGCTGCTCGCCAATCCCGACCTGCCGGACCGGCTTCGTGCCGGTGAAGACGGTCCCCCAACCGGAAAAGCATGCACCTATTGCAACAAGTGTCTGATGAACGCGCTCGAGTTCCCGCTCGGCTGCTACGAGGTGGGACGGTATCAAGAGCACGGTGACGCAGCCTGGGACAAGATGATCGAAGCGGTCATGTCGTATTACCAGGACGAGGTGCCGGCTCCGGCAGCGGCCGATTCGACGTCGGGCGACCTGTCAACCCGTGTCGCGCCTGATTCCGCACCAACGGCGTGTCCGTAGGCTTATCTGCGGAGGCTCCGATACCGCCTCAGACGCCGCTCGGCTGCCTGGCAGCGGTTTGCAGACCGAGCAGCTCCGCGAAATAGTGATTCACGAAGCGGTTGTCGGGATCGTACTGGCCCTGATACGCGCGAAAGGTCTCCACGCGACTGCCGTAGGCCTTCGCCACCTGCCCCGGCGTCAGTCGTGCGGTCTGGTTGAGCAGCGGTGAGCCGCCATGATTGCTGCAGAACACGTTGTACGCGTCGAGAAACTCACTCCAGCCCGGGCCCGCCGTCGACACGGGATCAACCGTCATCACCGTCCCGTCGTAGGTGTAGGAAAAGAGGGGGTTTCGATCGCCGCTGATCCGATACCCCACGTTCAGCATGTCACACCGGTAGCCGAACTCGCGGTAGTGGTTCCGACAGAAGGCATAGTACGCGCGGACCACAGGGATGAACCGCTCTTCGGGGAATGCCCAGATGCTGAAGGTGTAACGACTTGGACCGGCCGCTTCCGGATACCGGATCATCTGGTCCGCCGGGTACGAGTCGTCCGCCCTCACGACGGACAGCACGGCGCGCGCGCAGTGGCCGACGCCGTTCCACAATAGGTCACGCACCGAGCGCGCAGCGACGAACCTGCGAATCAGCATGCCCGATGCCGGTGCCATTGTCTCCCACGCGAGATTTCTGATCCTCCAGCCTAGTCGAGTGGCAGGTACGCCGCTGTCTACATAACGCCGAAACTCGACGGAGATCCGATCCTGAAACGGAAAGAGGTAATACATCATCGAATTGCCACGTGCGCGGAGCGACGGCAGCTGGTCTTCGAACCGGTCGATCGTGAAGCTCTCGTGGTGCACAGCCATCGGCTGGAGCCGTTTCACTCGGAACGTGACCTCGTAGACGAGGCCGAGCAGGCCGAAACTGGTTCGCATCGCCTGAAGGAGCTCCGGCTNCTGCTCGGTGACGACGAGGACCTGGCCGTTCGGAAGGACCGCCTTGATGCCCACCGCGTAGGAGCACACCTGCCCGTACTCGCCCGCGAAAGATCCATCCTTCGTGTGGGTGCACGCGGCGCTGCCCATCGTGAGGTTCCCCAGCTCGATGTTGACGTGGAACTGCAACCCATGCTTCTGCAGCTCCTTGGCAACGTCTATGTACAACGCCCCCGCTTGGGCAGTCACGGTCTGGCCATCGATACGGATGATCCGGTTCATCCCTCTCATGTCGACGATTGTTCCCCCGTCCGCTATGACACAGCGCGTTGTCGAATGACCCGAGCCGGCTGCGCGGAGCGGTGAGGGGAAGCGGCCAGGGTCCTTCGCGATGGCAATGAGCTCCTGCTCGCTGCTCGGCCGCGCGACGACTGCCGGAGTCCAGCGGATGTCGCCAAACCAGTTGTGCCTCGCGACGCCTGTTTGCGTATCCATCACTCGCTCCTCACGAAGAGACTACGCCTGCGACATTCGTGCTCCACGGTGTGCTGAGGTCGCGCCAGTTCTGGAGCGTAGCGACCGCGAGCGGTACCCAATGTCGATCACTTCGTCGATCGAGCGCAGGTTGATCAGACCGAACCGAAACGCGCCACGGGGACGGGAGGTCCGCGTACCCGCAATCCAAGCGCTTCACGACCCACGGCGAGGCGCTCGACGCGATCACCGGGCCGAGGCCGAAGCTTCTCATGATATCGATGGGCAGTTTGTTGAGCACCTCCGCCATCGATGCCGAGGTCTGGACGCTTCCGTCCTGAACCGATCGGAGGCCGCACACGACCGTGAGCAGCGTGGTTTGTCCGGATCCCGAGGGCCCCGTGGTGATCGCAATCTCTCCGGTGTGAATGTCGTGCAGAGTCTGTTTCCGTAACTCGCCGGCGCCGGATAGTGATTGAGACGCCGGATGGAGATCGCAGGCGCCATGATTATTCCGTCCGAGAGCGGTTGCACCGGAAGGCCTCGGCTGAACTCCTGGCGCGGGCGTGTCGAGCCATGGACTCCGGGCGGCAGCAAGTATAATCGCGCTCTTCGTAGCCTGGCCAGAATCCATCATGGCGAATGAGGAGCTGCTGAACGACGTCGCTGCCGGCGGTACACACCCGAATGTCGCCTCCGCGCTCTTCGGTTGGCTCGCCGATCACGCGTTCGAGATCCCCGCGTCCGAGTTCTCGTCGGTAAGGTTGAAAGGCGGCGAGATGTTGTTTGCGTCCGGCGACGTTGGGGATTCCCTTTACGTCGTGCGCTACGGCCGGCTGCGCGCGATGCGGCCCGACGGCCCCGACGGCCCGCAGGTGCTCGGGGAGATCGGGCGCGGCGAGTCCGTGGGCGAGATGGCGTTGCTGACCGGCGAGGCGCGATCGGCCACAGTCTACGCAATTCGGGATACGGAGCTTGTTCGGCTGCGCAAGGAGACATTCGAGCGCATGGTCGAGCGCCATCCGCGACTGATGCTCGAGATGGCGCGGCTCATCATCGAGCGGTATCGCCGGATGATCGGGTCACCTCAAGACGCCCGACCCGCTACGCTTGCAATCCTTCCCTGCGACGCCGAAGTTCCGACTGAAAGCGTCGCTGCCGGCTTGGCTCGTGCCCTCTCGCCCGGCCGCAAAGTGCTGACGCTCGATCTTGAGCGGCTCCGGCGGAAGCGTGGTGGGACGAGCGAACGCGTGACGCTCGACGTACAGAGCCCGGAACTCGCGGCCTGGTTGCACGAGCAGGAAGACCAGCACGATTATCTCGTTTACGTCGCCGATCCACTGCCGTCGACCTGGACGCGGCTGTGCCTGCGCCAAGCTGACATCCTGCTCCTGGTGGGGACGACGGGCGCGGCGCATCGCATGGAGCCGGGGCTCGTGGAGCTGATTGGGTCAAGCAGCGCCGGAACGTGGGCCCGTAAAGAGCTTGTGCTGCTGTACGACAGCGACGCGCACCTGCCGCACGGAACCGCGGAATGGCTGGCTCGCCTCAACGCTCACAATCACCATCATCTCGATCCTGATATGCCCGCCCATTACGAGCGGTTGGCGCGCATGCTGACCGGTCGTGGGATTGGGCTGGTGCTCGGCGGCGGCGGCGCGCGAGGGCTTGCACATATCGGTGTGATCCGTGCGCTCGAAGAGGCGCGTATTCCTGTCGATTTTGTCGGCGGCACCAGCGCCGGCGCCATTATTGCCGGGCAGGTCGCCTGCGGTTGGGAGAGCGCACGCATCTTCGCGGAAAGCCGGAGAGTGCTGGTAGATGACGGCCCGATGAACGACTTCACTCTACCGCTGGTTGCGCTGCTGCGAGGCCGCCGCTACGCCCGCGCGATGGAAAAGCTTTTCGGCGATCGCCGGATCGAGGATCTTCCGCTCGGCTTCTTTTGCGTGTCCACGAATCTCACGCGCAGCACGTGCATGGTGCACAGAAGCGGCCTCGTCTTTGAGAGCGTGGTTGCGAGCTGCTCCGTACCCGGGCTCGCTCCCCCGAGCGTACACGGCCGAGACATCCTGGTCGACGGGGGAGTGGTCAACAACGTCCCGGTGGACGTGATGCGGGACTTGAACCGCGGCCCCGTATTCGCGTCCAAAGTGTCGCCGCAGTCCGACCTGTGCCTCGATCAGCAATACACGGCGCTGCCCTCGCCGTGGCGGCTGCTCGCGAGCCGGCTCAACCCGTTCGGCCCCCCGCCGGCCGTGCCCAGCATCGTCACCACACTGATGCGAACGGTATCGTTGCCGCGCCTGAGTGCCGGCGTTGACGCCAGCGCGGACCTCGTGTTCGAAGCGCCGTGTGACGCGTATCAGCTGCTGGAATGGCGAGCAATCGACCGGATCGTGGAGAGCGGGTATCGCGCGGCCGTGCCGGTGATCGAACGATGGCAGGCGCGGCGCGATCCAGTGGGGCAGCCCATGGCTTGAACCCCGCACGCCTCTTGTTGCCGGAGAGGCGGCTTCGAACGTATTGGTTGCCGCTCACAATCACCACCACACAAGGATGCGGTCGGATGTCATCGACGGATAGGAGAATCCTCCCCAGGCCTCGCACTCTTCTGCCACGAGTCGGCTATCTGCTGCCTCTTTCGCGTGACCTCCTGGGAACGCTCGACCGTTGGGCCGCGGAGGTGGGCGATATCTACCGCGTGGATCTTCCCGGTCGCAATACTTGGGTGGTCAACCGGCCGGACGAAATCGAGCGCATTTTGGTTCACGGCCAGCATTTCGTGAAAGGCGGCGAGCTCTACAAGGCGAAAGCGCTGCTTGGTGATGGGCTCCTGACGAGCGAGAGGGACCTGTGGAAGCGGCAGCGCCGCATGATGCAGCCAGCGTTCCACCGGGAGCGTGTGGCTGCCTACGGCACTCGCATGGTCGAGATCACCGATGCGGCGTTGGCGCACTGGCACACCGACGAAGTGCGCGACGTCCATAAGGACGCGATGGCCCTTACTCTCAAGATCGTTAGTGACACGCTGTTCGGCGACGATGAGGTGCCGAGCGAAGAGGTGAGCCAGGCGCTCGATGACGTCCTTCGTCGGTTCGACGGTGTGATTGCGTTGCTGCCCGAGTGGCTCCCGTTCCGACGGTTTACACGCTTCCGGAACGCCATCTCACGCCTTGACGAAGTGGTCTACGCCGTCGTCAGCAGGCGTCGCCGCGAGCGAACGAACGAGCGTGGCGACCTGCTGTCGATTCTGCTCAATGCGCAAGACGAGGACGACGGCACGAAAATGAGCGACACCCAGTTGCGCGACGAGGTCCTCACGTTGCTCATTGCCGGGCACGAGACTGTTGCGAACACGCTCACATGGGCGTGTTACCTGGTCTCGCAGCATCCCGACACCGAAAAGAATCTGACGGATGAGGCCGACGCGCTGAACGGACCTGCCACGGCGAACGATCTTGCGAAGCTCCCATACACGACGGCCGTTCTGCACGAGTCGATGCGGCTGTTTCCGCCCGCATGGGCCATCGGCCGCGAGGTCGCCGAAGCGTGGGAGATTGCCGGATTTCCGGCGGAGCGAGGCATGCAGGTCACAATTTGCCCCTGGGTCGTGCAGCGCGACCCCCGCTTCTTTTCCGAGCCGCTCCGCTTTCGCCCGGAGCGTTGGCTCGACGGTTCGACGAAGTCGATTCCGACGTACGCCTACTTTCCGTTCGGTGGTGGTCAGCGGCTTTGCATCGGGCGGCCGTTTGCGATGCTCGAAGGTGCGCTCGTCCTGGCGACGGTCGCGCGGCGTTTTCGCTTGCGCCCGGTCGACGGACACGCGCCTGTGCCGCTTCCCTCGATCACTTTGAGACCGCGTAACGGGTTGCCGATGAAGGTCGAACGGCGATAGGAAGGCGGACTGCGCGATCTCCTCTGGTGTGGCGGCGGGCGCGGACCGCTTACGCTCGCGCGGCCGTATCCGCCGGTATCGCGTCGGCGACGCACTCCTCGCCCAACATGACACGACGGCAGTGTCGATGGAGGATCCCGTCGCGGCGAAGCAGAAGAAGATACGCTCCTCCCGCGAACGCGAGCGATCCCAGCAGCGGCCCGAGATATCGCACCGCGACGCTCGCCAGGATGGCAGGAGCGAGTGCGCCTATGAGGAGTACCGTCACGAGCGAGAGCGCCAGCTGCAGCCTGTTCACCTCCGTGGCATCCGCTCGACCCACCGCGTAGCCGCGTTTGAGATCGCGAGCCATGAGGCCGAACAGCACTGGCCCGATGATCGAGCCCATGACATAGAGGCTGACGGCCACGTCCTCGGTGAGCCAGCGCGCCGCGGTGGCCCACGTCCATCCGGCGAGATCAGCGGGAGTGGAAGAGAAAAAGCGCATGTATCCGGTGCCATCCCAACCATGCACCAGGATGAAGAACATGCCGAAGTAGCCAAGGATCCACTGCAGATAAGCCGCGAACTGCTTGCGCCGTCGCAGGAGCGTGGCGGCAACAGCAAAGCCGAGAATGCCCTGCGTGAAGTTGGTCATCGTGAAGCCCGCCATGAGCCATCCCGGGAGATCTCGCGTGCTGACGTGCATCGTCTCCCAACTTGTGAACCGCCAGATCAAGTACGCCCCCGATGGGACGAAGAGCGTGCCCAGGAAGAGTGCGGCATCGCGAAAGGAGGTCTGCTCGTAGGCGCTCCGACCAGCGACGTGCGCCGCGTCAAGTTGACGTGCATTCGCCACCGCGATGCCCGCGCCGATTCCATAGCTCCAAAACACATCGACTTGAACCATACAGCGACCCTTATTCGTTGGCGGCAGCGTGCTATCTTATCAAGCCTCGAGGTCGCCTTCGGTCGTAATGCCACAGCCGATTTCCATGCCGGAGCTCCCGACGTGTCGCACCAAGAAGCCCTGACGGTCCTTGCGGAGATCCCGGACGACAACGTGGAATCGCTAAAGCATTTGCTCGGCAATGTCCGGGCGCATGCCGGGAACTGGAACGTTCTGCCGTTCGCGCAGCTTTCCAAGCTGCATGCCGCGCAACTCGTCGTCTTCGATGCCGCGACCGACCTTGACGGCAACGAGCTTCCTGCCAGGCTGGCGCTGGTAATGAGCGTGGATGCGCCGCTGTCGCAGCATCTCGAGGAGCTTTCAAGTGTCTGCGCCGCGGGGATGGACACCGTTTTCTCCCATTGCACCGGCTATCCGGCGGTGTCCGAGAGGTCGTCTGCATCCCGTCGCCGCTTCCTCGAGGAGCGCTCGTTCAAGGCGGATGCCCTCTACATCAACAAGCGCGGGCGGACCGTGCAGCAGATCCTGCAAGAGGACTTCCTGCGCCGCGAGATCAGCGCGTTCCTCGATTCTCGAAATTTCAGCGGATTGTCTGCCCTGGAGATTCGGCGCGAGATTGTGGAGTTCGTGCGGAGCCGCAATGATCTGTCGTGGGCGCTCCGTCCCGCGGACCCGCCGACGATGCGGTGGCGGCTTCAAAACGCGCTGCACGGGATTTTGTTCGCTCTGGTGACGATCGTTTTCACGCCCCTGCTCGTGATCGCGCTGCCGATATTCGTGTTCCTCCTGCGGCATCACGAGAAGCGTGAGAAACCTGATACGTCCGCCGCAACCGCTGAGCGACTGCAGGCGTTGCGAAATGACGAGGACTACTGGGTGCAGAATCAGATGATGGCCCTGGGCTGTATCAAGCGCGGCTTGTTTCGGCGGCTGACGATGCGTGGTCTCATGGGCATTGCGGATTACGCAACCCGACACATCTACAACCGCGGATCGCTGTCGGGCCTGAACACGATCCATTTCGCCCGATGGGTGAGCTTCGACGACGGCCGTCGGATGTTTTTCTCGAGCATCTATGACGGCAGCGTCGAGAACTACATGAACGACTTCATCGACAAAGCCGCATGGGGCGTGAACGGCATTTTCGGGAACGGCGATGGGTTCCCGCCGACCGCGTATCTGTTCGGTAAGGGCATCACGGACGAAAAGGCCTACAAACGGTTCCTGCCGACGCGGCTCCTCGCGACGAACGTGTGGTACACCGCCTATCCACACCTGACGACGAAGAATATCGCCAACAACGAAGCGATCCGGCGTGGGTTGTCGTTTCAGATGACGGCCTTGCAGACGCAAGAGTGGCTGAAGCGGTTCGGCGTTGGCAACAGACTGCCCGCCGGCGGGTGGGTAGCACGCAAGATCGATGGCCTTCCGTGGGACAGGATATGCCGCCGCTTGACCTGAAGGACATACAGGGGATCATTCTCAGAGGCTACGGCGAATTAGACAGTGCGTCGTTTCTGCTGTTGAAATTCGAGGATCCGCGTACTGCGAAGGGCTGGCTGCGAACGATAGATGTACGGAGCAGCGAAGCGAGGCCCAGTGCTGCCGATTACTGCGCGAACATCGCCTTCACGCCGACAGGCCTGCTGGCACTCGGCCTGCCGGAGGATATGCTCGCGATGTTTTCGAACGAGTTCCTCGAGGGCATGAGCGGGACGCCCCATCGCCGACGCATTCTGGGCGACCATGGCGAGAGCGATCCGGAGCGATGGCTCTGGGGAGGGCCCGTCAACGAGCGCGTCGACGTCCTGCTGATGCTCTACGCGTCGAACGATGAAGCCCTAGGGTCGTTCGTTGACACGCACGTCGGCATGCTTACTCGACAGGGGATGCGCGTGATCGTGAGGCTGGATACGCTCACCCTGCCCGGACGAAAAGAACACTTCGGCTTCCGTGACGGGATCGGGCAGCCCGATGTCGACGGATATGCGGCGGAAAGCAGTCCGGGAAATCGCGTTGCTGCCGGCGAGTTCCTGTTCGGCCACCCGAACGCATACGGGCAGTACACCGAGCGCCCGACGGTAGCCGGCCAGCGCGATCCTCGAGGGCTGCTGCCGCTGGCGCCCGAAGATCCGACGCTGCACGATTTCGGGATGAACGGCAGCTACCTCGTATTCCGCCAGTTGCGGCAGGACGTGTTCGGATTCTGGCACTATCTGGCACGGATGGCGCCAGCCGTCTATCAAGGTGATCCGGTGTGCGCATCTGTGAGCGCCGCGAGCAAGATGGTCGGCCGATGGCCGAACGGCACGCCGCTCGTCAAGTCGCCTCACGCGGATCCGGGCGACCTCTCGGACGACAACGATTTCCTGTACGTGCAATCGGGGGATGCCGACGGCTTCAGGTGCGCGATCGGATCCCATGTGCGGCGGTGCAACCCACGCGATTCGCTCGATCCGGAACCTGGCTCGAGCCGCTCACTCGAAGTCAACAGCCGTCATCGCATTATTCGACGCGGACGGGCCTATGGCCCTGCGGCGTCAGCGTCGATGCGGCCGGAGGACGTGATCAACAGCCCGGACGACGGCCGGGATCGGGGGCTGCACTTCATCTGTTTCAACACGCAGATCGGCCGACAGTTCGAGTTCATCCAGCACACATGGGCGAACGGCTCCAGGTTCGAGGGGCTTGCCGAAGATGACGACCCGCTGATCGGTGATCGCGGAGCCACATCACAGACACGGGGCGGGACATTCACGATTCAGCAGGACCCCGTCCGGAAGCGGCTCACCGGAATGCCGCGCTTCGTGCATGTTCGCGGCGGAAGCTACTTCTTCATGCCGAGTATCAGAGCTGTGAAATATCTCGCGTCGCTGGAATAGTGCGGCCTAGCATCGTTCGCGCCGCATCAGCAGAGCTCCTGACGGCCTCAGGCTGAATGAGGCGACTGGCGCCACCTCGTCGGCCGACACCGGCCGGAGTCGCGACTGTCGCGCGATCGTCGCCAGCACGAGCGACATTTCGAGCAGCGCGAATGGGCGGCCGATACACAGTCGCTGACCACCGCCGAACGGGAAATACGCATACTTGGGGAGGGAGCTGGTCGAGCCGTCGAGCCAGCGTTCGGGCCGAAACCGAAGCGGGTCCGGAAAGTAGCGACGATCGCGCTGGACGATCCACGCTGACATCTTGATCTGGGCTCCGCGCTTCGCAGGGTAGCCGCCTATCTCCCAGTCATCGAGCAGCACACGGACCATGAGCCAAATCGGCGGGTAGAGCCGCATCGTTTCCTTCACCACGGCCTCGATGTACGGAAGCCGCTGCAGATCCGCGACTGTCGGTGGACCCGCAAGTGCGGCCGCCTCGTCGCGCACGCATCGCTCGACGTCAGGGTATCGTGCTATCACGTACCACGCCCAGGCAAGGGCGACCGTGGTCGTTTCGTAACCGCCGAGAAGCAGGCCCATCACCTCATCCCGGAGCAGACTGTCACTCATTCGCGTGCCGTCTTCATCGTGGGCGGTCAACAGGATCGAGAGCAGATCACTTGGTTCGTGTGCGTGCGTCTGGCGCCGCGCGATGATGTCGTTGACGATCTTGTCCAACTGCGCGACCGCTGCACGGTAGCGCGCATGCACACCGGGAATCAGCCATCCTGGGAGCACGGCTCTCACACCGTCGAAGCGCTGGATGCCAGTGTCGAGAGCCGTCCCCACTTCGTCGGGAGGGACCTCGCCGTCGCCGAACAGCGCGTCCGTGACGATTCGCAACGTGAGCGCCGTCATTTCGGCTCGGAGGCTCCGTACCTCGCCGTACGGCCACCTTGCAAGCGCCTGTTCGGTCAGCTCGACCATCCGCCGACCGTACGCCGCGACGCGTTCTCTATGAAACGCTGGCGCCATCATCCGGCGCTGCGTCTTCCATAACTCTCCGCTGCTGGTCATGAGACTATCGCCCCACGCCACCTTCGACTGAACCATTTCCGAGCCACCCCTCGTGAAGTGCTCGGAATCGACGACGATTCGCTCGATGTCCTCGGGCCGGTTCACAATCCAGATGTCCTGGCCGGGAATGTCGAGTCTATAGACGTCGCCCACTTCGCGGGCCCAGCTCTCCAGGGTTCCGAGGAGGTCGCCGCGGAGCCGCATGGCGTGTCCCAGCAGCGGCAGGCGGCCGGCAGGCTTTGGCGCACCAAGTTGATTCTGTCTGGCGCTCATTGAATTGGGTTCGACTCCGCGCGTCCTCGTCGCTGTGACGCACATGGCTGACGTGAGTCGCGCGCACCGCATGCGAGGTCGCGACGAATGCGGCTGCCGCCTATGCCGACGGCGACGGCACTATACTCTCCCCTTCGCCCCAGCGTCTAATGACCTGCGGTTCGGCGAGGGACGGCAGCCGCTACACCACTGCGTGTCGTACGACCGGACGGGCCGTTCCGGCACGGCGACCATGGCGGATCGCAGCGCACGCGCGTGATGTGGCGCGAGGGCGTGAGCGCCACGGATAACAGCGATGGTGGTGAAGCTCGAACATCGGCAAGTGCCAGCACAGGGCATCCGTTTCCACGTCGCGATTTCGGGAAGGGGCGACGGGCCGTCAATTCTCTGTTTGCATGGATTTCCCGAAGGGTGGATGAGTTGGCGACCGGTGATGGAAGCGTTGGGTGAAACGCGCGTATATGCGCCCGACCTTCGCGGCTACGGTGACACGGAGCGGACGCGCGACGGCTATGACATCTTCACGCTCACCGCTGACATCAAGGCCCTGATCGAGGGGCTCGCGCTCGACCACCCCATTCTAGTCGGCCACGATTGGGGCGGCGCCTTGGCATGGATTGCTGCGCACCGATACGGCCATTTGATCCGGCAACTCGTCGTCATCAACTGCCCGCATCCGAAGACGCTTGCGCGGGCGATCCTGCACTGTGAGGATCTTCAGACCTTTCGGGTCCCGTGGCTTCCCTTCTTTCAGCTGCCGTGGCTTCCTGAAGCCCTGATGACTTCCGCATTGGGCAGGCGAGCGTTGAGACTGGCTTTCACCGTGAGAGAGGGTGAACCGGGAACAATGAATGTGGCGCTCGTAGACGAATTGGTTGCACGCTTCCAGCGGCCCAACGATATGCGTGGACCGCTTCGCTACTATCGCGAAATGGTGAAGACCTACGTGACGCGCGTCGCACGCGCGCGGCTCGACGCCATCTACCAGATGCCGATCACAGTTCCGGTGACGCTTGTCTGGGGCATGAAGGACGGCGCCCTGTCCGCTCGTGTGGCGATGAACAGCGGGCTCGATGCTGGTTGCTTCGTCGAATGGAGGCCGCTGCCGGGTGTGGGGCACTTTGTCAGCCTGGAGGCGCCGGACAAGTTGGCCACGGAACTCAGGCGTCTGCTAAATCCATCGCATCCGCTGCAAGCCTGACGAGCATGGCCCGACTACCGAACGGAGAGTCAGCCAGTCGAAGAACACGGTCGCCGGAGCCGGGGACACGGTCGTGTCGAAGGGCATAGGACCGCGGCTCAACGACCTCCTGGTCGCCTTCATGACGGCACAGCATCGGATTGATCCTTACTTCCGCGATCGCTTTGACCGACTCTTTCAACGGCCGAGTGCTGATGCCGTGCAGTGGTGTCTGCGGCGGCTGCACGCCAATCCCGAGCGCTCGCTGTGCGAGGAAGTTCCGATCGATGGCGAAGAGGAGATCGCCAGCGCAATTGCCGCGCAGATGGCCCAATTCATCCGGCGCGAGTATCAGGGGCGAACGGCCGAGCGAGCAGGGAACACAAAAACGTACGGCGTCGTGCACGGTGAGTTCCAGGTGCTCGATCATCTGGAGTCGCGTCTCCGACACGGCGTCTTTGCCCAGCCTCGGAGGTATCCTGCGTGGATCCGATTCGGAGGCCCCGGTCCGCTGTCGCCACCGGACGTGGCCGACCACGGCATCCTCAGTATTGGCATCAAGCTGATGGACGTCGACGGCCCCAAGTTGCTGGACGACGAACAGCGCACCCAGGATTTCCTCGGCATCAGTGCGCCAACGTTCACCACGCCGAACGTCATCGAAAACCTGAAGCTCCAGCGACACATCTTTGCGAGGACGCCGGCGTTTTATTTCTTGAACCCGTTCGATTCGCATTATCTCGACGCCTTCATGCAGGGGCTGTATGCGCGGATGAATCCGAACCCCCTCGAAGCGCGATACTGGAGCTGCGTGCCGTTCCTGCTCGGCGCCGGTCAGGCGATGAAATACGCGGTCCGACCGCGATCAGCGGCTCGTACCAAGGTTCCGTGGAACCCACCTGACGACTGGCTTCGCATCGCGATGCAGCGGACTCTCAGGGCAGACGACGCGACGTTCGATTTTCTGGTGCAACTGCAGACGGATCCGCGCCGCATGCCCATCGAAGACGCATCTATCGAATGGCCGGAATCGATGTCACCGTTTATCCCCGTGGCGACGATTCGCATTCCGTCGCAGGTGTTCGAGACTCCGGATCGAATGCGATTCGCGCGTCAGTTGTCGTTCAATCCCTGGCACTGCATCGCGGAACATCGACCGCTCGGGAATCAGAACCGCGCCCGTCGCCACATCTATCAAGCATTGTCGACTGTTCGCCAGACCATGAACCGCGAGAGCCACGTCGAGCCTGCCGCGGCCGGTCCAGCGTTCTCGGAGTGACACCGGAGAATAACGTCGTGTGCCTCGCGGTAAGGTCGATGGGTTATCGCGAGGTCCAGGAGATCATCCGGCGAGGTTCGTGCTTCGCACCGTGGAGGAGTCAGCCAACTTCTCAAGCGTGGCGACCGCCGACCGGTACCCAATCTCGATGAGCTCGTCGATCGAGCGCCACTCGAGCAGCTTGTACCGCGCCAGCGGTGGCTCGAATAGCAGATCTGCCGCGCGGCGTTCATCCCCTTCGTTAGAGCCCCTCGGGAGAGACGCCGAGCGCATCAGGATGCCCGCAATCGTCGGGACGCGCATCGGGGTGCCGAACGGGTTGATCCGACTGAACAGAACGCGCCATGGGGACGGGAGGTCGGCGTACTCACGATCGAGACGCTTCACCACCCAGGGCGAGACGCTCGACGCGATCACCGGGCCGCGGCCAAGGCTTCTCATGATATCGATGGGCAGATTGTTGAGCACTCCGCCGTCGACCAACACATCTCGGCCGTCGAAAATCGGCGGGCCTAGACCGGGCACCGCCATGCTCGCCGCGACCGACTTGGTCAGCGGACCGGAACGGTGGACCATTACCTCACTTCGGGTCAGGTTCGTGGAGACGCAGAAGTACTGGAGCGGCAGATCCTCGATCTGGCGGTCAGCGAACAGCGACTCGAGCACGCGGATGTAGCGCTTTCCGCGCAGAAGCGCAACGATCGGAATGGTGAAGTCGTTGAGTGACCCTTGCTGAACGAACAGCCTGCGCGTTTCTTCGTGCACCCGGGCGCTATCCCACCCGGCGGCGTATTGGCCGCCAATCACGGCGCCAATGCTGGTCCCGCCGACGATATCGACGGGTACTTTCGCTTCCTCTAATGCGCGCAGTACGCCGATGTGGGCGAGGCCACGGGCGCCGCCACCGCCGAGCACCAGCCCCCGTGCCTTGCCGGTCGCCATCCGCACCAGTCGTTCGAAATCGCGCGGACGTTGCGGATCGACGTGGTGATGGCTCGCCACACGCAAGTGACCAAGCCACTCTGCGCTGTTCCGCGGTGGCTGCCGGGAGCTGTCATACAACAGCACCAGCTCGACATGCGCCCGGGTGATGGAAGGGTGTACCAGGGCCCGGAGACGCGGATCGCTGTCGCCAGCCGCGCCCGTTCCGACCAGCAGGACGAGATCCGACTGTCGAAGGCACAGGCGCGTCCAGGCCGACGGCTCGGGATCGGCGGCGTAAACCAGATAGTCGTGTTCGAGTTCGCGGGCGTGCAGCCACGCGGCCAGCTCCCGGCTGTCGAAATCCGGTGCGAGCCACTCGGCCGGCAGAGCGTGCTCGAGACGAAGTCGTGTCGAATCTACGCGGAGGATCCTGCACGCGGGTGGCAGCGCACGGAGAAAGCCGGCTGCCACATCCACGGCGGCGGCAGCGGCATTTAGCGGCACGATCGCGATTGCCGTCGGCCGTGCCTGGACACACGCGTCGCCCGCACGTTGATTACGCGCGATGATGAGCCGCGCGAGCTCGAGCATCATCGCTGGATGCCGCTCGATCAGATGTTCGAACCCGGACTTGCGCAGCTTGATGAGTTCGGTGTCGCGGACCGCAGAGACGGTGGCCGATCGCGGCTCACCGCTGAGCAGCGCCATCTCGCCGACCGATTCGCCGTGGCCGATTTCGCCGAGGACCCGCTCGTCATCGCCGCGCCGCGCAACGGCGCGGAGGCGCCCGAATACCACAACGTAGAGCGCGTCGGCAAGATCGCCCGCCGCGAATAGCGTCTCGCCGCCGTTCAGCGTCACCCGCGAAAGCTCCGGCTCCAGGTCCCGCAATACCGATTCGTGCATTGCGCCGAATAGCGCCGGCGCACACTGTGTCAGGACGGATGCGAGCGGCTGTGGAAGGGTGAGACCGGACGCGTTCACGCGACCGGCCCTCAAATGCCGACCGGTTGGCGCGGACCGGCACCGGCGGCGGCCGCGCTTTCAGCTTCCGCGTAGAACCGGTCGAACAGTTGCTTGTAGCGTTCGTTACACAGCTTTCGCTTCACCTTCAGGCTCGGCGTGAGCTGGTCGCCTACGGCGAAATCGTGATCGAGAATCGTGAACTTCTTCAGCGTCTCGTAGCTGGCGAGGTTGCCGTTCACGGAATCGATCACCGCTGTGATCTCGGCATGCAGGCGCTCGGACTGTGTGATGCTGACGTAGTCGCCCGGCACGCCATTCTCGCGCGCCCATCGGAACAGCGCCTCCTCGTCGACGGTGATCAGCACCGAGAGGAACTTGCGCTGATCGCCGTGCACCACGGCGTGCGAAATAAGGGCGCTGCTGGCCTTCAGTTGATTCTCGATATTCTGCGGCGCCACGTTCTTGCCGCCGGCAGTGATGATGATGTCTTTTTTTCGATCGGTGATGCGCAGAAATCCCTCATCGTCGAGTCGTCCGACGTCCCCTGTATGGAGCCAGCCGTCACGGTCGATGATCGCCGCCGTTGCATCCGGCCGATTGTGGTAACCCTTCATGATGCCGCGGCCGCGCATGAGGATCTCGCCATCGGGCGCGATCCTGACTTCGGTGCCGGGCAAGGGTGCGCCGACAGTTCCGATGCGGATATTGTCGGGACGATTCACACAAGAAGCGGCCGACGACTCGGTCAGACCATAGCCCTCACAGATCCTGACGCCCGCGTGCTTGAAGAAGCAGGCGATGTCGCGCGCCAGCGGCGCGCCGCCGGAAATGAAGAACCCGAGCCGGCCACCGAAGCGCGCCGAGAGCCGACGCTGCAGCTTCCGGAATACCAGTCCACGTGCAACGGCCCACGCCAGACCAGGACGTTCACCGCGCTGCTCGGCGTTCGCGGCTCGAACCTCTTGTTCGAGAGCCCATCGTGCAACCTTGCCCGTCGTTCCGGGAGTAGCCCGGATGTCTTCGACTACCTTCGCGTAGATCTTCTCGAAGACCCGTGGCACGCCGCACACGACGGTGGGCCGCACCTCGGCGAGATTCTCCACGATCTTCTTCATGTCGCGTTCCCAGAACGCCATCGTATGGCCCGTCCGCAGCCAGGTCACCTCGAGAACCTTGGCGAACACATGCGCAAGCGGCAGGAACAGGTACTGAACGTCCTCGGAACTGATCAAACCTATCTGCTGGCAGGCCTCGGACTCGTACAACATATTGTCGTGCGTGATTGCTGCACCCTTCGGCCGCCCCGTGGTCCCGGACGTGTAAATGAGCGTCAGGATGTCACCAGCGGCCAGCGTTCGGGCGCGCTGCTGGAGATCCGATTCACGCCGCGCCGCGTGCTGCTCGCCCAGCTCGAGAAACTCGTCCCACGCGAGCTCGCCATCGCCGTGCGCGTGGCCCGTGAACGCAACCACCGTCCGGACGGTTGGCAGACGGTGGCGTACTGAGCGGACCTTGGCCAGCTGCGCGTCATCTTCGACGAACAGCACAACGGCGCCGGCATCATTGAGTATGTGTTCGATCTCAGCTGGCGTGCTCGACTGGTAAATTGGTACGGTCGTGGCGCCGGCGCCAAGAATACCGAGATCCGCAATGCACCACTCGAGCCGCGTATTCGATAGGATGGAAACCATCTGCCGTGGCTCCACGCCGAGCTGAAGGAGTGCTGTCGCGGCGTTGGTTGCGAGCGCATGCACCTCTCGCCAGCTGACATCTCTCCAGATGCCATCCTCTTTGACTTGTGCAGCGACTCTGTCCCCACGTACGGCGACGGTATCCTGAAAGAGTTTATGGACCGAGGTCGCCATGAGCACCGGCCTCTTCACTCCGCCAGCGGCAATCGCCGGGGAACACGGGGTTGACGCGCGGATGATCGGCCGTCCGCTGGGAACATGTCAAGGACGCGAGGCGAGACGATTGCGATTTGTGCCAACGCTCGGCAATACTGCACCTCGATGACGGGTATCCCGTGAACCAGAACCGATGGTCGCTTATGTTTTGGGCCGCCGCCGCGTTCAACTTTGCGATGGGCGGGCCCATCTTCCTCGCTTCGGAATGGACCTACCGTGTGGCGTACGTCGCCGAACCGTCACCGGACGCTATCCGATTCTGGGGTGATTTCGGGTATGCCGTGCTCGTGATTGGGGCGGGATACGGCGTCGTCGCCGCCGATGTGACCCGGAATCACGGCATCGTGTGGCTCGGCGTCATCGCCAAGCTCTTCGATGTCATTGCCCTGAGCACGCGCTGCTTCAACGGGGCAGCCCACACGCTGGTGCTGCTGCCTGCGCTGATCGACGCGCTATTCATCATCGCGTTCCTGGCGTTCCTGTTGTCGATCCGGAAGGCCATGACAGGTTCTCCGATCCCGTGTCCGGTGGATGCTGTGACCGGGGAACCGCTCGCCAGGCGGTTCGGCCGCTAGAGCGGCCCGGACGGTATCCGGTTTTCCTCCATAGCTTGCTGTTGTGCGAACAGGAACGGCTGTTCAAACAGCTCGAGGCTTCTCAGCCGCGAGCGAAACAGATCGACGATGAAGCTCATCCGGTGGTCCAAATTGCCCCAGTCGAGTGCTCGACTCCCGCGAAGCGCCTTGCCCTCTCGACGATAGGCCGCTACGAGGCGAGCCAGTTCGGGGTGGTCCAACGTTTCGAGGGCATCGGGAAAATACCGCTGTCGTGGAAGGGGCGGCAAGTCCATCCCGAGACGAACGTCCCCGTACGGTAACCGCAGCTGGATGAGCGTGCGAGTGACGAAGCGTCGGCCCAAGGCTGCCCAGATCGCGAGCAGCCGGTCGTTGATTTTCTCTGAAGGACGCCGCTCGCGGAGTCGCAGCGTGGGGGTGCCAACTTCCTTCACGCCGGAACCCCAGTCATCGCTGAGAGCGCGCAGCCGGCGTGGCGATCCAAGCACCGCGGGCGCATTCAAGGCGCACAGGATCTCGGGTTGCAGGCGAATCTGTTCATGGAGCCCGACCTTGATCGTCGCGAGCAGCATCAGCTCGCTCTTCTGCTTCGGTCGTCGTTCGGACATCGCGTCGTAATAGTGGGAAAGCGCCTCCATCAGCGTGTCCTGCCCGCCAGCGACCGTCGGGCCTCGCCGGAGCGACTGAAGGAAACGATCGAGCTTGCCGCGGTCGTATTCCGCGTCGTCGCGGAACGTCTCGACGAATCGCGCGAAGATCGGTGCAAGCTCAGCGAACACTTTGAGGTTCCCGATGGAGATGTGGCGGCTGATCTCAGTGGAGACAGCTTTTCGCCAGGCGGGAATGCCGAATGCGCGAAAAATCGGCGCTCGGATCGCCACAAAGGCGCGCTCAACGGGCGCCAGCCATCGGGTCGAGGGGTATACCGACCGCATGTCGTTCCGGATTGCGTACCCGGCTGTTTTCGACGCGTGGCAGGCAAACGTGCACCAGTTGACGTCCTCGTAGCCGAGGAGAGCCGCGAGTTCGAGCGAGAGTCGGTGGTAGGTCTGAGTGATCTTCAGGTTGCGCAAGATCACATTTGGCGTCCGGACGACGTCCTCACACTCGTCCTCCGTCACGCGAGCGGTCGCACGCAGCTGCACCATCAGCGACCGCGAACGAATGGTGCGCTGCAATCGTTCGACGATGATACGAGCGAAGATAGCCGTCGCGCTCGGCTGCTGGATGAGTAGCCGATCGAATCCCGCTTTGGAGAGTTGTAGCAGCTCGCAGTCGCGGCACGCCTCGACGCTTGCCGCGCGGACGTCCCCGGACAGGAGCGCCATTTCTCCCACCGACTCCCCAGGCCCAATCTCCGCGATTCTCGCGTCGGAGCCGTCCTCACGCCGCGCGAAGACCGTGAGCCGACCCGAGACGAGCACGTACATGCAGTCACCAATGTCGCCCTGTTTCATGAGCAGCTCGCCACGCGGGAGGGTCACCCAACGTACTTCCTGCTCGAGCGCCTCGAGTACGGCCCGATCGACGTCGCCCACGAATCCGGCGAGTGCGGTGAGAATCTCGGAACGAGGCGGACGATAACGGCGGACTGCCGCCCAGTTCAGGCGGTGTCGCAAGGTGCCCACGAGGATGCTGCGCGCATGCGAGTGATGCTCGAGAAAGCTCTCGAAGGCGTCGCGAGGCAGGGCTGCGATTGCCGTCTTGGTCAATGCCGACACATGCGCCATGCGCGGCGCGTTCTCCAGCAATGCTTGTTCGCCGACGAACTCGCCTTGGAGTACATCGCCAAGAACGAGGTTGGAGCCGTCCACCTGGCATTGCGTCACCCGCAGGCGCCCGGCGAGCACAACATAGAAACGATCTCCAGATTCCCCCTGGGACAGCAGCGTTTCTGCGGGTTGCAGATAGAGGTGTTCACAGGACGCAGCAAGGGTTGATAGCTCTGCCGGAGTGAGATGCGAGAACAACAGCGTGGAAGCGAGCGCGCTCGAGATCGTGAGCTGACCGTCAGCCTGGCGGTCGATTGACGTGTCTGCCGTCATGAACGGAGCACTTGTGCAACAGCATGTACCGACGGGCAATCGGGACGAGGAGTCGTCCTCTGGGCCTGCGCGGAGCAGCGCCGGTGTGCAGCAACATGGTCGAGATACGGCAGATCGGCCTCGAGGTGAGCGCCGAGGTCGTTCGACTCCATCGCCCCGTCTCTCATCCGCTCACCGGTACCGGCTCTACGTGCCAGATTTCGGCGCAATATTCGCGGACCGCGCGGTCGGAGGAAAACCAGCCCATGCGCGCGACGTTGAGGATGGACATGCGCACCCATCTCTGCGGATCCGCGTAAGCGTCCTCGACGCGCCGCTGGCAGTCGATGTACGCCCGGTAATCCGCCAATGCGAAGTACTCGTCGCGGTCCACGAGCGCATGGACGATTGATGTGAAGGCATCGCGGTCGGTTCTCGAGAGCGTCCCATCGGTGAGCAGGGCCACAACATCGCGCAGGTCACTATCGCGCTCGAGCTCGTCCGATGGCCGATAGCCAGCGCGCCGCCGCTGCGACACTTCCGGGGCGGTCATCCCGAACAGAAAGAAATTCTCCGGACCCACGGCTTCGCGAATCTCGATGTTCGCGCCGTCGAGGGTGCCAATCGTGAGCGCCCCGTTCAATGCGAACTTCATGTTCCCGGTGCCCGAGGCCTCGGTACCAGCCAGTGAAATCTGCTCCGCCAGATCCGCCGCTGGATAGACGTGCTGCGCGCTTTTCACGTTGAAGTTCGGCACGAAGGCGACTGTCAAACGCTCGCGGACACGCGAGTCCCGGTTCACGACGTCCGCGACGGCGTGAATCAGACGAATGATCGACTTGGCCAACGTGTATCCAGGCGCCGCCTTGCCGCCGAAGATGCAGACGCGCGGGACGATGTCCGCGCTGGGATCACGTAGCAGTTGCGCGTACCGTGAGAGGATGTGGAGCACGTTGAGGTGCTGGCGCTTGTACTCGTGGATGCGCTTGGCCTGGATGTCGAACATCGCGCCGGCGTCCACCGGGAGTCCCGACGCGGCGCGCACGAGGTCCGCCAGCCGCTCCTTGTTGCCGCGCTTGACTCGTTTCCATGCCTCTTGGAAGGACGCGTCGGCTGCGTGCGCCTCCAGGGCGCGGAGCTCGGTCAGATCGCGCAGCCACGCGTCGCCGATTGCGTCGCAGATGAGGCGGGCCAGCGCCGGATTGGCCAACGCCAGAAATCGGCGCGGGGTCACGCCGTTGGTCTTGTTGCTGAATTTCTCTGGCCAGAGATCGTGCACATCGCGCAGCACGGTCGTCTTCAGGAGCTCCGTATGCAGCGCCGCCACGCCGTTGATCGCGCGGCTGCCGACGCAAGCGAGGTTCGCCATGCGCACGCGCTTCTCCGGCGCCTCCGCGAACAGCGAGAGGCGCGCTCGCCGGGCGTCGTCACCTGGATAGCGCCGATCGACATCATCAAGAAACCGTCGGTTGATCTCGGTGACGATCTCGAGATGGCGCGGCAGGATCCGCTCGAACAATGATACGGGCCACGTTTCCAGCGCTTCGGGCAGCAGCGTGTGGTTCGTATACGCGAAGGTCTGACGCGTGATCTCCCAGGCCGGTTCCCACGGCATGAGATGACCGTCGACCAGCAGTCGCATCAACTCCACGATGGCCAGCGCCGGATGCGTGTCGTTCAGTTGAATCACCCATTTGCGGTGAAACCCGCTCAGATCGGTGTGCCGCTGCAGATGCATCCGAATCAGGTCCTGCAGCGAGCTCGAGACGAGAAAATGCTGCTGCTCGAGCCGCAGGATCTTGCCCGCGACCGGCTCGTCGTTCGGATACAGGATCTTCGTCAGGTTTTCCGATGCGATCTTCTCGTCCACCGCCCGATAGTAGTCGCCGGCATTGAACGCCGCGATATCGAACGATTCGCACGCCTCCGCCTTCCAGAGCCGCAGGAGGTTAACTGTCGCTACTCGATAGCCGGCGATGGGGGTGTCCACTGGAACGCCCTTGACTGCCCGTTGCGGCACCCAGCGCACCCGGTAGCGGCCCGCATCGTCGATCCATGCTTCGGTGCGGCCCCCCATATGGATGTCGAAGCCGATTTCAGGTCGTGCGATCTCCCAGGGATTGCCAAGGCGCAGCCATCTGTCGGCGCGCTCGACCTGCGCACCGTCGCGAATGGCCTGCTCGAATATTCCGAACTCGTACCGGATGCCATAGCCGATGGCGGGGATTGCGAGCGTGGCGAGCGAATCGAGATAGCACGCCGCCAGCCGACCGAGGCCGCCGTTGCCGAGCCCCGGTTCCTCTTCTTCGTCCAGGAGCTCGCCAAGGTCCAGACCCAGGCTGGCGACGGCCGCCCGCGCCTCGTCGACCAGCCCGAGGCTGAGGAGATTACTGCCAAGCATTGGACCCAGCAGATACTCCGCGGAGAAATAGACGACCGTACGGCTCTCCTGGAGGAAGTACGTCTGCGCGGTGGCAATCCAGTTTTGCAGAAGCAGATCACGAACCGCATAGGCAAGCGCCAGATAGTAGTCGTGGCGACTCGCGACTCCTGGAAATTTGGCCTGCATGCAGAACAGCTTCTCGATCACGGCCCTGCGGATATCTTCCGCGGTGGGTCGTGCAGCGATGTTTACGTCCATGCTCCGCGTCAGCGCTAGGATGATAGCGTCTCCCCGTCCGCAGTTGAATGGCCGGTCGAATCTCCAGACGGGCGGCCGTCGGTAAGGGTGGGGGACGTGGTCTCGCTATGAGCGGCGACAACAGTTCATCGGCCGCGGCCGGGCCGCCCTCCCGTGCACGTTGGTGATTTCGGAGGGCGGGCGATCTGGCACGTCGGTGCTCGTGCCGGCACTTGACCATCTCGAAGCCGCAGCCTCCTCTCGGCGCGGCTCGGTCGTCTCCGGCCGCCTCGATAACGCAATGATTGGTCCTTGGAGAACGCAGGCATGGAGTCCGCGGAGGCGAAATCGACCCTGCGCCAAGATGGCTGACTTTACATACCCGTTGCGGAATCCACGATCCTGTGTGGCGACGATTGGCGTCGAGAACGCATTGGACGACAGACCAGCCGTAAGTGTCCGTGCCATCGCACGCACATCGCCAATAACTGTGGTGAGAATACGTGCTGGTTCGAGACCTGCGCGGGCGCCCGATTCGTCCGCTCCTGCCGCTGACGGGCCTCTTCCTCGAGGCGCTCACTGGGAACCCGAAATCTCAATCTAACGGCACGGGCACGCCGGGAACGTGAAGGCGGTAGTCCGCGTTGAACAATTCGTCAGCCGCATTCAAATTCCACTTGTTCCAGAGTTCGTCGTACCAGGGGCGCAGAACAATATCCTTACTGGTAACTCCTGTGAGCCGAATCCTACCCCGGTTCAGAACGACACACTCGCCGCCGTCGTCATACTCCCCCCGAACGAGCTGGTGACCGCGTCAAACTCGGAATCATAGATGGCGAGGATCGTATCGAGTCTTGTGAGCGCAAGCAGTCGGCGCACCCACCGACTCGGCGCAATCAGTGCCATCTGGCCGCCCGACCGGCGCAGTGTCGTGACGCCCCATGCGAGCTCTCCGAGACCGTGCGCATCGATATCCGTAACGTGTGCGAGATGGACGAGCACATTCACGCGACCTTCGGAAACCAGCGTCGCGACAGGCGTACGCAGCGCGGCTCCGTCGGGATCTGCGTAGACCACGAACCGCCCTTCTACGTCGAGAATCGGAACGTCATAAATGTAACGGTGGGTGATCCGCACGTCCCATTACCTCCTATTGAGGTAACGATGACCGCCACCGATTCGGACACAGGGTCTTTCGGGATTACTTAAGGATTTCCGAAAAGCGGCGATTTCACCTGTCAGCGCTTCTACTACAGAAACTCCTGTATTTCGTAGCTCAGCTCCAGGGGATACCCTCGGCTTCCATCAACAGCTCGCGCATCGCATCACGGTGTTGCGACCTTTTCCAGAGATATGGCTGTCATGAAAACCGTCTCCATCGACCGCGCCGCGGAGATTTTGCAAGTCAGTCGCCGGACAATCTACAACCACATTCGGCGAGGGTACCTCCAGACCATTCGGACCATTGGCGGCCACTCCCAACGTGTGACGCTCGAATCGCTGGCGCTGCTGCAGGGTACAGGGCGACGCAGAGGTGAGCGTTTCTTCGCCCCTCCATCGACGCCGCCACCAGACGTCGTGAATCATCTCAACGAGCAGAGCGTCGAGTTTCTCAGCCGCCAGACCCCATTGCGCTCAGCGCAAGACCTCGTCGAGACGGCGAATCGGTTCCGCGTACTTCGCGCCGATTTTCGCGTGGCGAAGGTCGTGCGTGGCGGTATTCGCGGAGACCGTTAGGACGCCAGGCGCGCCCACGTGTCAGCGGCGGGCTGCACGGGTGGCAGCATGGCAAGCACCCGCATCTCCCTCGACATTTCCGCGCTGAAGGCGCGATGCAGCGACTGCACCTCTTCATCTGTCCACGCCAGAGACGCGATTTCGTCGGTCACTTCCAACAGCTTCCGCGAGAGATCGAGCCTGGCGTCCTCGTATTCGGCGAATGCGGCGGTTGTCCCGCGCATGATCGCGCCCGCGAGCAGCTCCGCGTCGCGAAACGCGTCCGTGATCCCGTGCGCGGTTGACGGGTCTTTGAAGTAGCCGGCGTCGCCAACCAACGCCCATCCCGGACCGCTGCCNCGCTTGATGAAACCCCGATGTCCGCCGAACCCGCGAACAGGTTCCACNCGCACCGAGTCCTGCAGCCGCTCGGCAAAGCGAGGCGATATACGACGGACCAACCGCGTGTAAGCGAGAGCGGCATTGCCACGGACNTCGTCNCGAAACCGCGCCGATGGAACGGAGACAAACACGCATGTGGCGCCGTCGTTGGTCGGAATGCTGCCCATGCTGACCCCGCGCGTGAACCACCAGCGGTACTCGTCCCCGGACAGCCCCTCCCAGTAGCCGTACAGCACGGCCGTCGCATGTCGCCCTTCGACGATTCGTGGTGCCCGGACCTGGCGTGCAATCGTGGAGTGCAGCCCGTCGGCGCCGACGACGATATCGGCATCGATCTCGCGCCGCCTCCCACCTTCCACCGCGGAGATTCCGATCGCGCGGCCGCGACTGTCTACCTTCACGCCGTCCACACGAACGCCGTACCGGATATCGACACCGCTTTTGAACGCGGCGTCCACGAGTAGACGGTCGAGCAGCGTTCGCCGCGGTGCGTACAAGGCTGTGACGCCGTATTTCGGCTCGATCGAAACAGTGGTGTCGTTCTCGGCATAGCAGAACGTCGTGGAGCGGATGGGCGGCGTGCCGCTCGCCACGATGTCGGGAAGCACACCCCATCGGTCAAGCTGCAGCACCGCGCCTCGCATAAGGGCGTGCGTGGACAACATGTCCGTGCCGTACGCCCCTTTGTCCACCAGCACCACGCGCGCTCCTCCGCGTGCGAGCAGCATCGCGGTTGCTGCGCCCGCACAACGCGCGCCGACGACGATTGCATCGACCTTCATGGCATCACCTCACCAACCGGATTCCTCAGTGAGTGGTGATGTTGACGTCGATGGGAACGCCGTTGGTCAGAACATCGAACACGGCCGACCGGGCAACTCCCTGCTCGACGATTCCGCGCAGCTTCTCAGCGGACGCGTCGCCCGTGATGTCAAAGCTGATTCGGATTCGTTCGTAACCATTTCGGACCTGATTCGACAAGCCGAGGATGCCCCGGAGATCGATATCCCCTTCGATTTGCGACTCGACCGAAGTGAGCGTCACTCCGCGAACCGCGGCGATGTTGCCGATGCCCGCCGTGATACACGCGGCCAATCCGTGCAGCAGGAATTCGATGGGCGCCGGTCCGCGGTCGAGGCCAACCAGGACCATGGGATGGTCAGCGCCGTAGCGGAATTGCGTAACGTGGGTATGTTCACCACCGGCGCCACTGAACGACTCGACGCGAGACTCGCTGTAGGTCCCGCTCACCCACCGATTGCTGGCGCGAAAACGGAACTTCGCCAGCGCTGGCGATTCCTTCACCACATTGATTGTCGCGAGCAGATCCGGCGTCTGGACACCGTTGCGTGGCTCGCGGAGAGTCTTGACTGTGCTGGCTTCTGGCATTGCGTTCTCCTTGATCGCCGCGACAGAGGCGGCACTCTCTTAACGC
>Ga0065705_10001847_pt1 | contig 26130 bp, 22 predicted proteins | sample SwibulcommuniRL2_FD_59092 | JGI IMG/M metagenome (GOLD analysis project Ga0065705, IMG submission 59092) | Bulk soil microbial communities from switchgrass field near Rose Lake, East Lansing, Michigan, USA - RL2 Bulk Soil v2 (version 2) | ecosystem: Environmental > Terrestrial > Soil >...
CTCCGATGCTCGGATGCCCGAGTCTAGCAGGGTTAGAATAATCGCCTGATCCCGGTTAGCCGTCGGCCGGCGCATTGCAAACTTCCTCCGCATGAANGTATCGGCTTCACGCGAGTAGGTACACACCTTGAGCATGCGCTCGATTTCTTCCTGAGTAAACGGTTCCACGTCCACTTTCTGAAAACGGGGGNCGGGAACACTTTTCATTGGATTCTCAAATCGAAACTCGGTATGCGCCCAGGTGAAGAAAGAACACAAGGTGATCCAGATGTTACGCAGTGATTTTGGAGAAAGCGCGCGCGTATTCCCACTGAAACGCCGTGGGACATATTCGGTCCGCATATAGACCAGATATTTGTTTATCTCACTGTCTGTTATTTGGGCAATTTTTTTGTTTCCCCCATATTCTGCCCATTGGTCGAGGATTCGCTTGTACGAATCTACGGATCGCTGCGACAGCCCTTGCGCGGTTTTGTAATTAACAAAGCCGGTTATGGCNGTTANGAGCGGCAGCGAGTTTGAAGGACTACGGTGACTGAACGAGTTTGAAGGATTACGGTTCATGCAAAAACCTCCGGTTTTGGGATTTTTGCCAACCACAGTCCTTCGGGTTAAACGAAAACCATAGCTTTACGAGCTATGGTTTTTCACATATAGCGGGGGCAGGACTTGAACCTGCGACCTTCGGGTTATGAGCCCGACGAGCTGCCACTGCTCCACCCCGCATCGATTAGTTGAGCCCGCCGATAATACCATGCCTGGTATGTGAAGTCAAGCAAGAAGTGTTAACCTTATGTAATAGTTCATTGGTATATATTTTACAATTTTCATCTTGATAATATGTTGGGTCTGTAGTTTAATCGGTGCTACCTTAAAAATTTCAATCACCTTGCAAGTCGACGATCCCGAGCAGCGGGGAAAACTTTTGTTAAGATTTAAGGTATAATGATTTTATCGCGGCGACGTTAATCCAGACCTTGTAATCATCTTTACGTTTATTTTTATACAATGAAAAAAGCTATGCTTTTGGTTATTGAAGGACGACATGCAGAAATCCCTTCTTTTGCAGCAGACTTGCAAAAGAAGGGATTTGATGTTGTTTCGGCACAGAATGGAAGTGAAGCCGTTTCACAATTAAAACAGACCAATCCAAGCCTGGTCATTGTCAATGCTCCTTCATTGAGAAGCACCGGTATTCGCATTTGTTTATCCATTCGCAAAAAAGATGCAAAGATTCCAATCATCCTGATTGTGGAAAAAGAAAAAGTTGTGGATAAGGAACTTGTGGATTCCATCGTGTCTTTGCCTTTCACTGCGCAAAAACTTGTCAACCGAGTCAAGGCATTGATGCCGGGCGATGGAAATAATGTTGTCAGTGTTGGCCCGATTCGATTGGATCTTGAAAATCGACGTGTCCGCAGTTTGGGCAAGAACACCAAACTCACACCCAGATTAATTACGCTGCTACAAATCCTGATGGATAAGCATGGGGAAGTAGTGGAACGGGAAGCTTTGTTTAAGAAAGTTTGGGAAACAAATTACACAGGCGACACACGCACACTGGACGTTCACATTTCCTGGCTCAGACGCGCCATCGAACTTGACCCCGATAACCCGAAGTTCCTCAAAACAATTCGCGGTGTTGGCTATCGCTTAGATGTTTAACTGATATTGTTTGCCGTTAGCGGTCACCAGTCGGACGCAGACATTGCCTCCGACTTTTATTTTTAATTCACAGGGAACGTTTCCACTTCGCACCGGACGCCTCGCCTGCGCCGCACTCTTGAACGTAATCCCATCCCAATCTGGATCAACCTCCCAGTAGTCGAGTTCGAGATTTGTTTCCAGAGAAATTGTATCCTCAGAGAAATGAGCTTTGGTCGATTTGGGAACCGTCAAAATAGGAAGATCGAAGTTGGTATCGTGCTCAAGTGAGAAAGGAGTCTGCAAAGCGGTCAACCGGCTTCGGGTGGTATGGATCGCGCGAAACATCTCATCACAACCAATATAATTACGTCCATGTTTCCCTGCAACGAAAGGAGTGGTTCCTGACCCGCAGAAAAAATCTGCAACGATATCACCAGGACTTGACGAAGCTAAAACGATGCGTTCAAGCAACGCAACAGGTTTCTGAGTGGGATAACCTGTACGTTCATTGTGTAACCGGGCAATAACCGGAAAATACCACCAATCTTCGGGAACTTTGCCGCGTTCAAGATCAGGCACTTTTCCAAAACCGGCCTTTGGGGACGAGTTGAACGTCTTGACTGTATTCTCGTTATATGGCTCACGAATATCATCAACATTGAATGTGTAATTTTCGCCTTTGACATAAGCCAGTATCGTATCGTGTTTGCGATTGAACGCGCGCCGAATAGGCGAGGGACCGTGATAGGCCCAAATAATTTCATTGAGCAAATGATCCGCCCCAAAAATTTCATCGAGCAATAGGCGGGCATAGGCATCTGCATGCCAGTCGAGGTGAAGATAAAGTGTGCCATTTGGAGAGAGTAGGCGATAAATTACTGCGAGGCGCTGGTAAAGAAAATCGAGATAAGAATCAACGTCAGCCCAATGGTCATGATAGCCCTCCCCCAACTCCCACTGGCCAGGCTTGCGAGAGTCCTCCCCGCGCCCAATGCGCGCAGGGTACTTGCGATTGGTAAAAAAGGGTGGATCAACATAGATCAGATTGATACGCCCCTCATTTTCAGCCAGCAGGGAAACCATCGCCGATAGATTCTCCCCGAGAATTAAGCGGTTCTCAGCATTTGCCTCGGGATAGCCACATCCATTTGGATAAACGATCGAATCTTTAATTAACGAAGCAGGCGCAGTCTGCGCAAGTTTTTTTCCCGACCAGGTTAGCTCAGGCATGGTTAGTAATGAATCTGCACGAGCGTGCCATAGCCGCGATTTGTTATCTTACCAAATTCATGTTTGGGGAGTGCCCAACGGAACAGCCACTTGGCGTCTTCGGTACGCATGTTGATGCAGCCATGGCTCATCGGCACACCAAAATTCTCGTGCCAGTAGGTTCCATGAAAGGCATGTCCCTGAGCCGTGAAGAAACACGTCCAGGGAACGCCAGGGAGTTCATAATCATCTGCATCTGCAAAGAGGTTTCCATTGCCCATATGCTTGGCAGGGTCCTTTTCAAGGATACGGAAATCACCCTGCGGCGTTTTTGTCGAAAGACCGTCAGCTCCGCGTGGACCGTTTGGTATTCCCGATGAAATAGTGGTTTTGAGGATTTGCTTCTCCTCCTCAAAAGCAGTCAATGTTTGCATCGTCAAATTGACCTCGATCCGCTTTTTCTCAAGAGGAACATCCGGTGTGATGGGAGCCATTTCCTCCGGAGGAACAGGACGCACATGCAGCGGGTCAACATGATAGGAACCTGCCAAATCGTCCACGACCCGATACCATGGCTCGCCGGTAGGTCCCGCTTCAATCGCTTCCACCCAATGGGTGGATTGATAATACAATCGAAAACCAAGCTTTTGCCAGCCGTAAGTTTTGCTCGTTCGCCATGGCTCCGTAAATGGAACGGTCACTTCGACGACCCGACGAGTGCCATCGGCAAGGAAAGGCAAGGTCTCGTTATAGAGAACCTTTACACGTTGCAGGTGTGAGCGGTGAACAAAGCCTCCCCACACGCGATACCAGACCGGGTTATGGGCGGGTTCATCAACCTTTACTTCACCGTAGACATGCAATAACTCATCACGATACCAGGTAGATACAATGGAACTTTTATCTGTTGGCCGACTATAAATACTCACCGACTTTGTTGCTACACGCACAAGCTCGCTATCATCAAAGGTATCGAAGTTCGATAAGGAAGGCGAAAATGCCAGAGTACCAAGACTCAGGCCTCCCAGCTTAAGGAATTCACGGCGGGATAAATTGGACATAGCTTGAAAATTGTAATCGAAAAAAGAAGTTTTTACGGTCTGTCTCATTAATTTCTAAACATTTGAATCCACTTGAAAACCTAATACTTGTTTCCGGAAAACACAAAACTACAGGTTTTTAACGCGACCGCCCTCCAGCGTATGGAGGGCAGTCGATAACGGATTCAATTGTCGGCTTGACTAGACCGCTTCAGGAACCATCCCCTGGAGCATGATCTCCAATGCCATTGTATGAGCACAACGCTGGTGTGTCATAAAGAATTCACAGTCGCAGTTAAAAACGCCGCCATCAAAAGCTACATGGTGGTTATTATTATCGCCATTAAAGGTAACATCGAATTTATTGAATAGGAAGCGCTTTCGCTCTTCAGCATAACGCTTGGCCTTTTCTCTTTTTCCGATCATACCGTAGTCCATAGTTTTAGCTCCTTTCGGGATAGGAAAATAAAAAGCACGCGAAGACGCGCGTGCTTGTCGGCTAGTTCATCATTTCGTTGTAGGTATCGGCTCGCATAAGAGGTGTACCTCAATAGTTTCAGTATATTCCTAATCAAAGTGCAAGTCAACAGGGAAATAGTTATTATCTCAGAATCGTACAGCAATCGTAAGGTTCCTCTCAGTTTCCTCTTAATCAGCGGGCGCGCCGACAGGAATATGCTCATCTCCATTATAGGTAAGCAGAAGCGGCCACTTGCGGATAATAAGCCACATGCCCACAATGCAACCGATCCCACCGCTGATAATTGCAAACGGCGCGCCAAATAACTGCGCCAGCACTCCTGCTTCCACCTCCCCCAGCTGTGGACCGCCCTGAAAGAAAATTTGGTTGACGCTGGTCATACGTCCGCGGATGTGATCTGGAGTCTGCAATTGGCGGATGGTGTTGCGGATAATAGTACTCACGGAATCAGCAGCTCCCGTGATTGCCAAGGCAAACCACGCCAGGATCAGGGACCGGCTCGCGCCAAAAATGACCGTCGCGACCCCGAAAACAACCACCGAGCCCAAAAAGATTTGTCCCTGCCTCCGAATTTCGGGAAGTTGCGAAACAACCAGCGCTGCGAGAACAGCTCCGACAGAGGGTGACGCAGAAAGCCATCCATACTCCACTACGCCCACATGCAAAACATCACGCGCGATAATGGGCATTAACGTATTGGCAGAGGCGAAAAACGTTGCAACAAAATCCAGCAGCATGGTAGAGAGCATAATAGGTTTGTTGACAATAAAACTAATCCCCTCTTTGATGGAATTCCAGCTTACACCGGCGATGCGGTCTGTCTTGGTCTGTGGGACAGGACCGATCAGAATCAACGCAAAAATGACTGCTAAATAAGAGATCGCATTAATATAGTACACAGCTTGCTGTCCACCGAAGGCGATCACAAAACCGGTCAGCGCGGGGCCAATGATCGCGCCCGTCTGCCAGGCGATGGAGGTCATGCTGAAGGCGTTCGGCAAGTCTTTGGCAGGCACCAGGTTTGGGACGAGTGCCTGACGCGCCGGACCATCAAAGGCGATGGCGATGGCTTGCAGCGCGGTGAACGCATAAATGAGCCAGATGGTCACTTGTCCAAATTGGGTCAGCAACCCTAAACCAAGCGCGAGAAATCCAGCCACAAATTGAGTAACGAATAAAATTTTTCGGCGGTCGAACGAATCCGCAATCACGCCACTGATCAATGAAAAAATGATAATGGGCAGAATTCGCGCCAATCCAACTCCGCCCAGCGCAATCGGTTGATCGGTCAAGGTGCGGATATGCCAAAACAAAGCCCAGATCTGCATTTGTGTTCCGGCAATAGAGAGCAACTGCCCCAGCCAAAGATAGAAAAAACGCTTGTTTTTTAAAGAGGGCGGAACATGAATCATTTACAATCCTTCTCTTACGGAATCAAACAAAGGGGTTACCCTCCGTTTCTTTCACTTTTCAGTGTAGTCTACGTTCCCCAATCTCTTAGGTAGAGAAAATCATATCCAACGGTGCGATTACTTAATTTCGCAACGGGCGGCATCATGCGTTTGAACTGGTTGCGCTGGACGCGGGCAGTGACTGCATTCACAAAGTTTTGATCGAAGCCTTCTTCCACACATTCCTGTGCGCTGTAACGCTGATCCACCAGCAGGTAAAGGAGCTTGTCCACTTCTGCGTAGGTGAAGCCTAATTCACCTTCATCGGTCTGGCCCATCCACAAGTCAGCTGAAGGTGGCTTATCAATGATGACCGCTGGAATATTCATGGCTCGAGATAACTGACGAACTTGCGTTTTATACAGGTCGCCGATGGGATTTAATGCAGATGCCATATCTCCCCACATCGTGGTGTACCCCAAGAGGATTTCTGTTTTATTGCTGGTGCCAATGGGCAACCCTTTAAATACCTCTGATTGGTCGTATAACGCGATCATCCGCTGCCGCGCCATGATATTGCCTTTGCGCTGTTTCGATATTTCCGGGTCACGTACAAACAGTGGGTTGACCATCTCCGTAATCTCAATCGTGATACTTGGGATGTGAAACTGATCAATCATCAATTGTGCGTGTTCCAGTGAATCTGGTGAAGAGGTCCGATAGGGTAGGCGCAAAGCCAGCACATTTTCAGAGCCCAGAGCTTCGGCCGCCAGCGCGCAGGATAAGGCAGAATCCAAACCGCCAGAAAGATTGATTACTGCTCTCGTGAATCCCACCCGGTGCACTTCGCTTCTAATGAAATTTGTCAGGATTTGATGAGCAACATCTGTGTTTATCGTTAGATCAAATTTCATATTTTTAATCACATATTATTGGAAAGAAGACGATCAAGTTCTTTTTGGACTAAATTTGTTCGTTCATCCCGCAATAATGGAAGCCGCGCCCGCGTCCGCCGCAGTTGGTTCAAATCCATTTCAACGAGAGTCAATGCCTCTTCAAAATAGGGTCCCTGTGCGAGTAATTCACCATTCGGGTCATTGACCGTAGCTCCTCCCCAAAATAGCAAGCCATCTTCGAATCCCACCCGATTGCAGTGCACCACAAAGGAGGTGAACATGCTGGCGTAGGCTTTGCTGACGCGTTCCACCCATCTTGCAGATTCAAGTTTCTCTTTGTCAGTCAGGCCGCGACCGGGAGACGCCGAAGAGAAAAGCATAATATCCGCGCCATCCAGCCAGAGCAAATAAGGCGGAGAGGCATGCCAGAAATCTTCACAGATCAAGAGACCAGCGCGCCCAAAGCGGGTATCGAACGCACGGATTGAATCTCCCCATGCAAAGAAGCGCCCCTCGTCAAATAATCCATAGGTGGGTAGATAAACTTTATGATGAACGTGGAGAACGCGTCCACCGGAGAGGTAGGCGGAGGCAATGTAAAAGCGGTGACGGGAATCTTCGTCAACGAAGCCAACCACAAGGTCCAGGTTCTGACTCGCCTCGAGTAGAGGCTTGAAAATGGGATCGTCTTCCGTCGGTTTATGCGCGACTGTGGCAACCAGATCCTGTAAGACATATCCAGTCAAAGAAAGTTCGGGGAAAACGACCAGATCAGCTTTTTGTTTCCTGGCCAGTTCTATGTAATTTAGATGCTTATCGAGATTGCATTGGACATCCCCCAGACTCGTTGAAATTTGGGCTAAGGCAAGATTGAGGCGCATACGTTAATCTTACCATTGAAAGTATTTTTGGCATAAATCCGAACGAGAATTCTGACAGTTTCCTATGTGAGACGCATTCTGGGACGCCTGTGGGACTGCCACTTCTTAGTATGTAGGCAGATTGACTTGAGGAGAGTCCCATGCGCACGATTGTATTGTTAAACAACTTGTTCTTAATTTTTGCGATCCTTGGGAGTACGGATAATATAATTTCGGTAACCAGCGCAAAAGCTATGTCGCAAAGAGATCAGGCAAACTCAGCCTTGCCTGGGCTAAAGGTGGTACTGAAGGCAACAAACAACGCGACGATCTTGTTCAGAGCCGCAAATGGGAAGGAAGTGACCGAGCCTGCCAAGCAAGCACGGAAGATTCCGCATCTAATCTTGAATCGAAACGGGGTTCTCACCCCTGGCTTTGAGCGAACCCTGCTGCTCTCATTGGAAAATTTGGCAGTTCCAAAATCGGGCTTGTATGCCCGCGTGATTATTGAGACCCAACACAGTGATCCCGACCTGGGCAGAAAGAATACCAACAAAATCCAACTTTGGAAGGAAACAAAGTTCATTCCTTATTCGTCTGAACCTCAGCGATTCGCCTCGGTAGATTTCACCATTGCTTTTCAAGGTTTCCTCCAGCGACAGCAAAAATTAATCCGAACACCGACCGACTATTACAGTTATCAAATCACATTGCTGGATTCGGAGGGAAAAATCTTACAAGGGATCAGCGAAGAATACGTATTCCTGATGGAGAATCAATGGCGCGTTCCATTGCCTAAGGTATTGGAAGCCTCCCCCGATGCTGCGCCAAATGAATTGCTGATCTATTATTGCGACATGATCCCCTTCCAGGCAGATTTACGAGACCCTGATACGCAAATTCCCAGGCAGGATGTGGGAAGATATATCCAAACCGAACTTATGCCAGCCATGATAGATGCGTTCAAAACACAGACGAACCTTTGGGGATTTCCCTGGTATGCGGAATGGTCAAATTATCGAACGGACGAAGCTCCCAAGACTCTAAGCGTAGCGCTCGGAGAATATAGCACATGGTTTCATGGGTCTGCGCCCTCTATAGGTCATGCGTTAATTTCAATTCGTGTCAATGGAGGCTTCAGGGAATATTCCAATCTTACCGATGGCATCCTGAGCGTGTTCCATCATGAACTTTTTCACAACCAGCAGAGGAATATTAGCCTCCACTTTGGAGATAAAGGAAATATCGCAGGAAAGGATGAAGCCTGGAAGCTTTTCACCGAAGGAACGGCGGCATTAGCCTCCTTTGTCGGAGAGCCAACGGTGCAGTTTGAACCGACCTCACGGATGCGAACGTATTTGAATAGAGCCAATGCTTTCATCGGTTCTGAGGGTCATTTCAGCGGAGATCTTAATAGAAACTATCAGGAGGTTCCTTACCATTTGGCGATTTACTGGAGATTTCTTTATGAAAGTTGTGGAGGGATCAAGGATGGATTGGAAGATCCGGCTACTGGCATGAAGGTGATCCGTCACGTGTTCGAAACCTTATACAAAGGCGAGATTGTAAATGTAAATTCTTCTAATAACGTCACTGCGGGGCTTCCCCGAATCTTGGATGTTGCGCTGCAAGCCACGCCGACCTGTGCATTTCATACCTATGACGAAAGCTTGATCCATTTTGCCCGCGCCATTTACCTACTAAGGCTGGAAGATGGAAGATGCCCAACTTCAGATTATTCGAACTATTGTGGATTTTATGACCCACAAAAGCTATACCAGACTCCTCCTGCGGAAGACTACATGATTCAGACAGGTGCAACGGCGCAAATCAATGGCTCTATTTCAACAAGCTATGGGATAGACCTGATCGAACTGGACCTCGACCGTTCTGCTGAAGGAAAAACTCTGAAGGTTATCTTCAAGAATATTTCTGATCCTGAAAACGAGTTCAATGTCGAACTGTGGAAAGTCAAAACTCTCCAAAGTCAGGCTGAGCCTGAGAGTTACTCGGCCCAAAGGGGTGAACCAAAGTCAACACGAACTGAAAATGGCTCTCTGACAGTGGAAATTGACAACTTGAGTGTGAATGATTTCAATGGTCTGGGTTTGATCATCACTCGAACGGACCCCTTCGAAAACAAGGAGGAAACCGGAAGATACTTAATACAAGCCATTGTCGAATAAGCACTCGGGCGAAGAGTCTCTAAATAGCCTCATAACTATCGAGACTCCTCCTCCGGGTATAATGGATATGTGCCCGATTTGAGCGTTTTATTATTCGGCCCGCCTCAAATCAAACGCGGAAATGAACAAATCAGCATTCAACGCCGCAAGGATCTGGCACTCCTGATCTATCTGGTCGTTACCGCCCAACCTCATAGCCGCGACACGCTCGCAACACTACTTTGGCAGGATCAGAGTCAGGCAGATGCCCGATCAAATCTCCGCAAAAGTTTATCGCGCTTGAAAATATTTCTGGGGAAAGAATCCATTCTGGTTTCGCGAGACCGCGTCAGTTTAAATCCCAATCTTTCCATCAACCTAGACGTTGCTCAATTTGATTCACTCGTACATCAAGTTCGAGAGCATAAGCATGCCGGGAACGGGTCTGGTCCCCTCCTCTGCAAAGCATGCCAGAACGCTCTCGAAGAAGCTGCCCATCTTTATCGTGCAGATTTTTTGGAGGGTTTTGGTCTTTCAGACAGCTCTATATTTGACGAATGGCAATTCTTCCAGTCGGAAAACTTGCGAAAAAATCTGGCCGAGATACTGGAACATCTCACCTACCAATATTTACAAAAAGAAGAGTACAACACAGCCATCGAGTATTGCCGCAGATGGCTGGCATTGGATAGACTTCATGAACCCGCGCACAGACACTTAATGCTACTGTACGCATTAAGTGGTCAGCAAGCCGCGGCATTACGCCAATTTGACGAGTGCGCTCGCCTCCTGAAGGATGAACTGGACGCGGAACCAGAACCAGAAACGTTGCAGCTTTATGAAGCAATTAAGAAGAAAAAATATCCTCAGGAAACGCAAAAGATTACACAACCGCAATCTGACCGCAAAAGGAAAAGCAAATCCTCCTCCACACTTTCACAAAAAAGTGCCCATAATCTACCCGCGCAGCCTGCTCCCTTTGTCGGGCGCGAAAAAGAACTCAATGACATCACTCGCGTTCTGGGAGAACCGTCTTGTCGTTTGCTCACGCTGCTGGGTCCGGGTGGCAGCGGCAAAACGCGTCTCGCCTTACAAGTTGCATCGATCCTAAGTGAAAATCCCAGACAACCTTTCAAAGATGGAGTATGGTTTATCCCTCTCGCCCCTGTGACGGAGCCTCAATCGATCGTCAGTGCAATGCTTGAAGAGTTAAGAATCAGCGGCCATGTGACGGGGATCGATGTCCGTCAAAAGTTACTGAGTTATCTCCATGGACGCCAAACGCTTCTCATCCTCGATAATTTCGAGCATTTGCTCAGTGATGAGAGCATCAAACTGGTCTCGGATATCTTAAGCGCCGCACCGCAAAGCAAAATCCTGCTCACATCCCGGGAGAGACTGAACGTAGAAGGCGAATATATTTTCCGCGTAGAGGGACTCGAAACGCCGCTGGATGGAACACTCTTTTCCAAGCCGGAAATTGATTCTGTTCCACCAGCGTTCAGCGCACTTCAGCTTTTTGAACAATGTGCCATTCGTGTTCAGCCATCGTTCAAAATTAGCTATGAGAATTACAGTCCTGTCGTGCAGATCTGCCGAAGTGTCCAGGGCATGCCTCTTGCGATCGAATTAGCGGCAGCGTGGCTCGAGGTCTTTTCCCTTGAGGAAATCAACAACGAGATCCTACGAAGCCTGGACTTCCTGCAGAGCAACTGGCGTGACCTGCCGGATCGCCAGCGGAGTCTGCGGGCGGTGTTCGATTCTTCGTGGAGCTTGCTCGACAAAACCACCCGTCCCATGATCAAAGCGCTGAGCGTGTTTCGATCCAGTTTTACGCGTGAAGCCGCAAAGGCAATTTCTGGAGTCTCTGCCAAAACATTATTAGACCTGACCCACAAATCCTGGATACAGCGGCTATCCAGTGGCAGGTATCAAATCCATGAACTCTTGCGGCAATTTGCCTTCGAAAAACTGGAAAGCGAACAAGCGACGTTTGAGGTCGTGATGAAGCAATATGGCAACTATTACGCGGCATACGCAGCCAGGTTGTGGGAGGATATGAAAGGCGCGAACCAACACCGGGCGTTTTCCGGGATGGAGGCTGAGTTTGACAATATCTATGTTGCTTGGTCCTGGCTGGTTTCCGCGCACGACATTGAAACCGTCGTACAGAACATACTGCCCATTCTCTTTCATTACGCAGAGCTGAGAGGAAAAACAGACACGCTGCTCCATATGCTTGACCTGGCGCTCGCATCGTTGACATCGTTCGGGTCCGGGCAGGATGCGCAGATTCATGAACATGAGATCATTTTGCGCTCCGCCAAAGGCGCTTTTTTTCAGGATGGATTTCCCCTGCGCTATAACTTTCCTCCTGACTTGATCTTCCCCATCGACAAGGCATCCATCCGCCACGCATGGACACTCGCTGAAAAACACGAAGCCTTTCAGGAACTTGGTTTTTGGGGCATATTGCTGTGCTACGTCTACGGACGGATACTCCAGCATGACGAAGGTGTGCGTCAACTCAAGCGTGTGCTTCCCTTCTTTGAACGGACCGGTCAGGCATGGGAACTGGCAACTGGAAATCTGCATTTGTTGAAATTACTGATTCCCAATGAGGAGTACGGCTCGCGTCATCGAAAGCAACTCGCGGGATACCTTTCTCACGCCAGGGATATCTTTACATCGCTGGGCGATGCGATCAGCACAGGTCACATCCTGATTCTTTGGGGGGATCTAAAATATCAGGAGCAGGATGTAGAAGGAGCAATCCAACAATGGCAACTGGCTCGCAATAGCTTTTTGAATACCGGTGAATGGGCGGCGGCAACTCATATGAGCTGGCAGCTATCTGATGTCTACCTACTACTGGGTGATTTCCCAAAGGCGTTTGACGGCTACAGGGAAATCGCTGCTACCTACCGTGAGCACGGGCTCCTCGTAGCGCAAGTGAGCGCTCTTTCCAAGGAAAGCTACGAAAAAGCCCGTTATGGGGACCTCGAAGAAGCGCTGCAAATCCGACGCACATGCCTGGATATCATCTTGGAAACAGGTTCCACCTATCAAATTGCCTGGAATTACTGGGAGATGGGTGAACTGCTGCGACTCATGGGAGACTCCGGGGCAGCCTCAGAGTGGTATGAGCGCGCCTATCACATCTTTGACAGGGAACAGGATAATATAGGGCGCTCCTACTACTTCCGAGGGAGGGGAGACATTGCCCTCGGAAAGAAGAATTATGAAGCTGCGCGCGATCAGTTTTCAACGAGCATTGAGCTTGCAAAATCGGTCAAGCATACCTGGATGATATGCTATTCTCTCAGCAAACTTGCTCGCGCCCAGGTGGAATTACAGGACGTCAGGTCTGCCCAAAGGAGTTTGCGCAGTGCATTTGAATATGGCATGAAAACTCTCGATAAAGGGATTATGCTGGTCGCCGTCCTGGAATACGCAGAATTTTGCAGCAAGCTGGGAAGAGATGTAAGAGCTGTGGAGCTAGCCTCGCTGGTCAATAATCATTTCGCAAGCTGGCACGAAACAAAAAAGCAGGCAACCATCCTTTTGGATGGGATAAGAAAATCCCTGCCCCGCGAACAATTCAATGAGGCGAAAAAAAATGGGCGTTCTCTGGATCTCTGGGAAACGGTCACAAGTCTCATCAAAAAGAACGAAGAGCTGATAGTAAAGTCCTCCAAGCGCTCACAATCAAATGAACTGACGAAAGCTTGATCGTTTAGCTCTCCAGCAGCTTTTTCATGCCATCCAAGACTGTTTTCCAATTCTGCTCGGAATGTATTCTTTCCTCTTCATTGGCATTATTATCCTGAGTGATTGCGACATCTGTGCTGCCGTCTTTTTCTGATAACTCATATGTCACCGTGTGATAGTTCTCAGGGCTATCGGGCACACCTGAAAGCGGTGACCAATGCGTGCTCCTCAATCGTTTTTTGGGTTCGAACTCAATAATTTTGCCTTTGTCTTCAAATGATTTTCCTTGCCATTCTCCCTTATACGTAATGGGGCTGCCTACTTTCCAATCGCTGATGACATCTGTGCCAAATAAATATTGCTTGATCAAATCAGGTTTGGTCAGCGCATCCCATACTTTTGAGGCAGGTGCGTGAATCGTAGTTTTTGCTTCAGCTGTAAACTTGTCGTTCATATGCATCCTTTCCATTAATTTCTACACATGAATAATTCATTTCCATTATTGTTTGTTAACCCCCATTGCCTTCAATAATTTGTGATCCCGTTCCCCTGTCTTTTCCAATAATTCCGATAGTTCCTGCTTGTGCTCTACGAACCTCTCGAAGGCCTCTCCTACTCTGGGATGAGTCATTGCCTGTTGATCATGCCTGCCCATCGGCAAATCGCGGTATCCGGCCATCTCACTGGCTGTTACGGATAATTGAGCAGCGATTTGCCGAAGTTCCTTTAATAGTTTTTCATAAGCATCGTATTCTGCTCGCGATTTCTGATCTGTGAGATCCAGCGCTTTCCGATGAGCCTCGAGATTTTCAGCCATAGCCGAAATCAACTCACCAAGCTTTGCAGGCAGGACTGAGTTTTCGGCCAATCCTTTACCACAAGTTTGTTGATCTGAGGCGCTCATTTATTTTGTCCTCTCTGCAAGTTCTTTTACCTTTGGTAAGACACGCGCCCAAACCTCAGCAGACATGTCGCGGTATTTTTCTCCTTCAGGCATTACTGAGAAATCACCTTGTAAAACANGCAGTATTGTTTTGCCATCCTTCTCGGAAAGTTGATACGTAATGNCGTCTTCTTCACTGACAGGCGGCTTTTCACTACGAACATCAAAGACGGTAAAGCGCAAAAGTTTTTCGGACTTCAAAGTAGTTACATTTCCCTCCACAATCGTTTTTTCTTCCGAGTCCTTCCAGAATACCGGGCTCCCAAGCTTCCAATCAGATTCAATATGAAACGGCGATCCACCACTAAATTCAGGTGCCCACTCGGATGTATATTCAGGTTTCGTAAGAAGGTCCCAGACTTTTGAAACCGGTGCGTTTATTTCAATTGATTGATCTACAAAAAGTTTGGACATGTTGACTTGCATTTTTCACAACGATTCCCCGTTTTGGTTGTTATGCATCATGTTACCAAATAAAGGGAATCAAACGTTAACAAACCTTCTGATGGTAGCCTCTATACTCAGGCAGGTTTTTCGAAAGAAACTTCTCTTCCTCCAAGAGCGGCCAGACATCATGGCAAAAAGCAGAAAGACAAAAATGAATGCCCACTAGGAACCGAGCGCAAGTGGAATTCCTAATAGCATCAGAAATGCGCCGGAGTACCTTGGGTGGCGAATCACTGCGTAAGGTCCAGTGGATATCACTCTCTGCTCATCGGTCACTTCGATGGTAGCGGAAGTAAACGTATTTTCTCTAAAAACGAGGAAAACGATGTAAAGTCCCAGGGCCACTAAAACATCTCCAAAGAAGACCAGTAGCACGGGAACTCTAGACCAGCCTAAACGATGGTCAATACTCGCGCTGATGAAAGGCAATATAAAAAGATGCTCGCCAATGCATGGATGATCTTTTGCTTTTCTGCTGCTCAGTAACGGGGCCAGCTTTCAAGCGACTCTGAATTAGGCTTGGATCTTTTCTCAGAAAAAAGAGTGTAATAAGGAACACAGGAATTGAAAATACTACTAAGATACCCAGGCTTGCCAATAGTTAAATGACCAGACTGGCAAGAAAAGGAATATAGCAAGCATAAGAAGTAGTTGTATAGGTCCAAGGAATGCTTGTACGGCTAGATTTTTCATTTTTTATCCGTAGACGATAAATATAAATTCTTATCAAAATCCAAAACCCCACATCTTGTGATCCAGACATCAAACTTTCCAACTTAATTAGCGGGAAGGGAGGGATTCGAACCCTCGGTGGACCGAAGCCCACAACGGTTTTCGAGACCGTCCCATTCAACCACTCTGGCACCTTCCCAAAAAGTTCCACGTATCAGGTCTCAAGGATTACGTGAAGCGCGGCGGGATTATAACTTAAATTTCCGCACGACTACAATTCTGTAGTCGAATGCAATTCTGGATAATACACCTCGCGCATATTTCGTTCCTTTAATTTTTGTGTAAGGGCTGCCGCAGGCATTTCTTCGCCATGGACAAGAAAAACTTTCTTCACAGAACCACTGGTATTCAGTGCGTATTTTGTCAGGAGATCCTGGCCTGCGTGACCTGATAGACCGCCGATCGTTGCAATCTCCGCGTTGACGGTGTAAGGTTCGCCAAAGATCTTGACTTGTTTTTCGCGGTCTGCCAGGCGACGACCTAATGTATACGGCGCCTGCCAGGAAACGATACAGACGGTGTTAAGCGGATTTTCAATATTGTTTTTGAGATGGTGCAAGATCCTACCCGTTTCTGCCATGCCAGAGGCGGAGATGATGATCATCGGGTCCTTACGTAAATTCAAGGCCTTCGATTCCTCAACGGATTGCACATACGTCAGCATTTTGAAATCGAGCGCGGGATGGCGCGCCTGCTGAACAAACCAGCGCGTCTCAACATCAAAGCATTCCGGGTGCTTGGTAAATACATTGGACGCATTGACCGCCAGCGGACTATCGACAAAGACTGGCACAGGCGACATATGATCTGCATACATCATCATATTGAGATGATAGACCAGTTCCTGTGTTCGCCCTACTGCAAATGCAGGAATGATCACCTTGCCACCGCGTTTGATGGTGCGTGCGACGATTTCATGAAACTCTTCAAATGCCGCTGTCGGATCATCGTGCGGCTTATCTCCATAGGTGCATTCCATCAATAAATAATCAACATCAGTTGGCAGAATAGGATCACGTAATAGCGGTAATTTATAACGGCCAATATCTCCTGAGAACCAAAACCGTATCTTGCGCCCCTTTTCCTCGATTTCCAGGGAGATCGCAGCGGAACCGAGGATATGACCCGCTTCGATAAAACGAGCAACCACGCCAGGGATTGGCTCAAAAGCTTGATCATAATCCACGCCGCGTAGGAGGTCAGCGGCGTTGTGTGCGTCGGCTTCTGTGTAGAGAGGCTGAATGAGTGCTTCGCCGCGTGCAAGATGTTTCTTATTGACAAAAGCTGCATCCGATTCTTGAATGCGCCCTGAATCTGCCATCATGATCGTTGCCAAATCTACAGTTGCGCGGACGGCGTAGATCGGTCCGCTGTATCCCTGCTTGACAAAGTTGGGCAAGTTGCCACAATGATCGATATGGGCGTGCGAAAGGATCACAGCATCCACGCTGCGCGGGTCATAGGCAAAGCTTAGGTTTCGGATGTAGGTTTCGCTGCGGCGACCCTGATACAGCCCACAGTCCAGCAGGAGGCGGTGTCCATTGATCTCCAGCAGATGCTGACTTCCCGTTACAGTGTGCGCCGCGCCATGAAAATTGATCCGCATCCTAGCCTCCCAAAAGCCGCATAATCTGCTCCCCATATTTGATGAAGCGTGTGATTGAGTCTTGCATTTTGGTTTCCAAATCCTTCAGACCCCTGGGTGGGTTTTCGGCCAGAGCATTCAAATAGGTTTTGGGCAGGACAATATCAGACTCTACGCCCAACTCCTGTGCGACTTTCTTTCTCCAGTTCTTGAGCTTTTCCAGTCGTTTGATCGTCGCATCGCTTGGACGTTTCGCCTGTTCCCGTTCGACCAATGGAGCCCCGGTCCCGCGCTTGATTGCCTCCAAAATTTCGCTCCCCCATAAATGGATTTGTTTCGGACTCAGCCCCAGACCTGCCAGATCAACATCTTTTTCAGGCAGGTTGCGAGCAATATCAATCAAGAGAGCATCCGAGATCACTTTGAAGACCGGGCGATTCATCCGTTCAGCAATCTGGTCGCGGGAAATACATAGTTCACTCAAAATGGTCAACTCGCGCGGAGAAATATCCTTACGTACGCTAAAGCGCTTCCACGAAGTTCCGTTAAGCTTTTCCCTGGGGACATCTACATGACAGGCGCGGGCAAAGTCTTCGAGCGCAATTGGCAGGCGATTTCTCTCCTTTAATTCGGCTTCAAGCACATCGCGCAGATTGAATAGAAAATGGGTATCCAGTCGGGCATAATCAAGCTGGGCGGAGGACAGGGGTCTCACAGCCCAATCCGCTTTTTGATGACGCTTATCCATCTCAAAATGGAATTTCTCGGCCAGCAGGTTATCCAACCCTACAAATGGATAACCGAGAACACGCGCCGCATGCATCGTATCGAACAGATGCGAAATTTGAAAACCAAAATCACGGCGCAGACAAATCAGATCATACTCCGCGGCATGAAAAATCTTTTCGATTATTGGATTGCTGAAGATCGGGCCAAGCAAACTTAAATCGTCAAGCGCAAGCGGATCAATTACATAGTCTTTTTGTGGCGTTGAAAACTGAATCAGGCACACCTGCTCGCGATAAGCATGCAAACTATTTGACTCTGTATCTACAGCCACACGAGGTTGCGCAGCGAGATCCCCTATCATTTGGTTGAATAGATTTGGTTTATCCACCCACACGGGTGGAGGAAGAAGTTGATGTGGCATTGTTTTGGATTATATCTCACCTCAAAGCGGACAGTCACTCATCCGTAGTGCAGTTTCTTCTCCATGACGAGGCCATCCTCGCCATCGTTATAGTATCCCTTCCAGATATCCACAGAGCGATAGCCTTCTTTTTCATAGAGCGAGATCGCGCCTGCATTGGACATACGTACAGTCAGCCGCATACGCGGCAATGTTGTTCTTTCTTCACATGCCTGCAGGAGTGCCCGACCGATCCCGCGTCGCTGGTAGCGTGGATCAACCGCAATGGTAGCGATCCAGCCTGCCCCTTCGGAGCGCCGCGGGTCGCCTGCGACGAATCCGATCATTTCGCCATTCTCCACAGCTTTCAATCGGGTCACCTCGGGCCACGTCAAGACGGCGATCAGGTCCAACAGAGGCCAGGCATCCTTCTCAAAGCAGACTTGCTCGAGATGACGCAAAGCTCCCAGGTCACGGATATTTGCAACTTGAATTTCCATCAACAGGAGATTGTACAATAAAAAAAGTAGAAAGTGGAAGTTGCTCCACTTTCTACTTTTGAGGTGTTGCTTTTGTGCGATCTACTTTTTTCCATCCCCGCCCAGGAAGTTACCGAGCAGACTCGTAAATTCCATTGGGAAAATATATTTTGTAGATGGACTCGCGCCAATTGACTTGAGCGTCTCGAAGTATTGCAGGGTCATCGTTTTCTGGTCCACTGTCTTGGCAGTGTTGAAAATGGCCTCAAGCGCCTGAGAGAAGCCTTGGGCCCGCAGGACCTGTGCTTGCTGCGCACCCTCAGCTTCTAGAATCGCAGACTGCTTTTGACCCTCTGCACGCAAAATGTTGGATTGCTTTTCGCCTTCAGCCACATTGATCGCAGCTTCGCGCGTACCTGTCGATTCGGTCACGACCGCGCGGCGGATACGTTCAGCGGACATTTGGCGATTCATTGCATCCTGAACCTCGCGCGGTGGGATAATCTCGCGGATTTCCACATTGGTCACCTTCACACCCCAGCGTTCAGTGACTTCATCCAGACGAGCACGAAGCATGTTGTTAATATGCTCGCGTTCGGAAAGCACATCGTCCAATGGGATGCCACCGATCACAGCCCGCAAGGTTGTCGCGGCGATACCAGCTGCTGCCACTTCAAAGTTACCTACTTGCAAGACAGACTCAGCCGGATCGAGGACTTTGTGATACCACAGGAAATCAATGGAGATCGGCGCGTTGTCTTTGGTGATGGAAGTCTGGTGAGGCACTTCACGCACCTGCTCGCGTAAATCCACTTTTACGGCACGGTCGATCACCGGGATCAGGAAAACGATACCTGGACCTTTTGAGCCAATGCTCCGACCTAGTCGAAACACGACCAATCGTTGATATTCAGGGACAATACGAATGGCGTTGACCAGGAAGATAAATGCAACAACCAGAACTGCGCCAACAATGCATAAGGCACTGCCACCAAGCAAATTACTCATAGCAAACTCCTTTTCTTATGAAATGATATCAACTATGTTTTTCGACGATCAAAACAAAACCTTCACGCCGCAGGACGCGGATCGAACTACCGGCCGGGATTGTTTTTTCGCTGCGCGCCGACCACAACTCTCCATTAACCTGCACACTACCTTCCTCCTCGACCTTTGTCCTGGCTTCTCCAATTTTACCGATCAACTCATCCAGGTTATGAGATGGTCTTACGCCAGCGGCTTCCATGGATTTTCGAACAGCAATCCACAAGAAGCCAGCCACCAGTGCAGAGGCTACCACGGCAACCAGAGGATTAACAACCGTCTGATCTCCTCTACGTGGGAATATGAACACGGACCCAACCACCAGCAGCAGGATGGATAGAGCCAAATAAAGTTCACGCTTCGGTTTTTGGATGGCATAAACAAAAGGAACGATGCTTAATCCCAGAAGAATTAATGCCCACCAATTAAAGGAGAGTTGATAGATCGAGTATCCTGCCAGGAGAATACAGAAAAATGCCCCGATTTCGAACAGTCCTGTGCCTGGAGTTGCAAGCGACATCATCGCCAGCAAGACAGCCCCGAGCAGAATGAGATACGCAACGTTGGGGTCTAATAAGAAGTCCATAACTCCTCCGTTTCATTATACAACAAGACCACTTTTTTGATTCCATCCTTATCTACGAGATTCATCACCTCAAAGTTGTGAAAGCAATTCCATATCCAGGCTTTATAATAGCGCAGCATTGGCCCCCACCGCCCCGTCTTCAGCGGGGCACCTCCCGAAAACACGACTGTAGTTCTCAGTATTTGGGCGAAGCCGGGAGGGGGTAAGGAGTATCAGTGAAATTTCAAAAGATTTGCGTTTTGGGGCTGGGATATATCGGACTCCCGACGGCCTCCACCTTTGCCACGCACGGATTAAAAGTCGTCGGCGTGGACACGAATCCACGTGTGATTGAGACTTTGCAAAATGGGAATATTCACATTCACGAACCGGGCTTACGAACGGTCGTGGAATCGGCGCTTTCTTCCGGTAATCTTACGGTCTCGCCTCGACCTGAAGAGGCTGACGCGTTTTTGATCGCGGTTCCAACTCCATTTTATGAAGATACTCATGGAGAATATGATGGCAGGAATTATCGGTTGGCGGATATGCGGGCTGTCACTGCAGCCACAGAAGCCATCCTGCCTTGCCTGCGCAAGGGAAATCTTGTCGTACTTGAGTCCACTTCTCCCCCGCGTACCACTGTGGATTTAGTGAAGCCTATCCTGGAAAAATCGGGGTTGAAGGCAGGTATTGATTTCCATCTGTGTTATTCCCCCGAGCGTGTATTGCCCGGACAAATTTTACGCGAATTGATCGAGAATGCCCGCGTACTTGGCGGCATCACAACGGAATCCGCAAAAGCTGCTCATGATCTTTATGCCACTTTTGTCAAAGGCGAAATCATCGAAACAGACGCGACCACCGCCGAAATGGTCAAATTAATAGAGAACACTACGCGCGATGTGAATATTGCCATCGCCAATGAATTTTCGCGCCTGGCTGAAAAGTTCGGCGTGGATGTGTGGGAAGCAATCAGTCTGGCTAACAGGCATCCCCGCATCAATATTTTAAGTCCTGGACCCGGTGTTGGTGGTCACTGCATTAGCGTGGATCCCTGGTTTTTGGTAGAAACCGCCCCGGAATTGACTACGCTTATTTATCAGGCAAGGCAAGTTAATGATGAGCAGCCTCATTTTGTGATGGAAAAAGTAAAACAAGTATTGGGTTCGCTGAAAGACAAAAAGATTGCCGCTCTCGGATTGGCCTATAAGCCGGATGTAGACGATCTCCGGGAGAGTCCAGCAGCAGAAGTGGTGCATTTGCTCCAGCAGGAAGGCGCGCAGGTAAAAGCCTGGGAGCCTTTCAAGCCTGATGCCAAAATAAAAGGGATCTACATGGCAGCAAACCTCGAGGAGGCCATCGAGAGTGCGGATTTAATCCTGTTGCTTGTCAAACATACTGAATTCATCAGCCTTCAACCTCAAGAAATTGCTTCGAAAACACATGCTCGCCTATTAATTGATTGTGTGAACGGGTTGAATACTCGTGAATGGGAGGATAGCGGTTTTACCGTGTATCGTCTGGGTGTCAGTAACTTAAAAATCTCAAATCAACAATCGCGGGTTTGAAAATATCCATGAAAGTTCTCTCCGTTTTTGGCACGCGGCCTGAAGCTGTGAAGATCGCGCCGATTGTTCGGTTGCTGAAACAAACGCCGGGAGTTGAATCTCGAGTCTGTGTCACTGCACAACACCGCCAGATGCTCGATCAGGTCCTGGAACTCTTCCAAATTAAACCCGATTATGATCTAAACCTGATGCGGGATAACCAATCGCTGGCAGCACTCAGCGCATCCATCTTCACTCATCTTGATCCCATTTTGGCAGATTTCCAACCCGATTGGGTCTTGGTGGTCGGGGATACCACGACAGTGGTCACGACCTCCCAAATGGCATACTATCGCCGGGTCAAGGTTGGGCACGTTGAGGCAGGTCTCCGTACACACAATAAGTGGCACCCTTTTCCTGAAGAAATCAACCGCCGGATTGCTACCGTAATTGCCGATCTACACTTTGCCCCAACAACCTGGTCACAGGGGAATTTGTTGCGCGAAGGTGTCGATGAAAAGACTATCGTGGTCACGGGCAACCCGGTGATCGATGCACTGAACTTCGTAACAAAGCAGAATGAGCCACAACAGATCACCAATCTGATCAACCGACTAGACCTAAAGACTAGAAAACTGATCCTCCTGACCGCGCATAGACGTGAAAACTTCGGGCAGCCCCTTGAAAATATTTGTTATGCCATTAAAGAACTTGCTTCACGCGAGGATGTGGAAGTTGTCGATCCGGTGCATCTCAATCCCAAAGTACAGGAACCGATCAATCGAATATTAAAGGGAGTACCTCATGTTACTTTATTACCTCCATTGGATTATCTGCCAATGGTGCATGTGATGAAACACGCAAAATTAATTCTCACAGATTCCGGTGGGATCCAGGAAGAAGCTCCCTCACTGGGTGTCCCTGTTTTAGTGTTGCGCGAAACCACCGAACGCCCGGAAGGAGTCGAGGCGGGTACGCTAAAACTCGTTGGAACAGAGACCCATCATATCGTCCACGAAGCGTCTCAGCTGCTGGATGATCCAATGGCGTATGCAGAAATGGCGCGGGCCGTGAATCCGTATGGAGATGGTCACGCCGCAGAGCGCATCATCGAAGCATTGCTTCACACTGAAAAAACGATAGAGCAATCGTAAGCAACGTTCATCCCAGATGCTCAGTAGCTGTAAGGTGTCAGAAAGTTCATCTGAGTATAATGAATTCAATGAAAGCGATCCGGCGACTTGCCGCGCTATTTTTGGTTCTAACTATTTTGCTGATGCAATGGGGATCAGCAAGCGCTCAATCAGCAGATGTGCAATATTTTCCAGAGACTGGTCATCATGTAAAAGGGGACTTTTTGCGTTTCTACAAAAGTGTGCCGGATCCAAGACTGGTTTTTGGCTATCCCATTACAGAACAGATGATGTCCAAGGCTGGCAAGACTGTTCAATATTTTCAACGTGCCCGTTTTGAATTGCACCCGGACTTGCCAGCAAATCAACAAGTACAACTGACCTCAGTTGGGCAAGCCCTCTATCAACCTGCGAATCAATTGAAGCTTGGGAAGACAGCAGGGTGTGATCTATTTTCAACAGGTTACTCAGTCTGCCTTGCCTTTCTTGATTTTTACAAAGCCAATGGTGGCCCAGCCCAATTTGGAAATCCCATCTCTCCCTTTGAGTTCCACGAAAATCTCATCGTGCAATATTTCGAAAAAGCCCGCTTCGAATGGCGCGCGGACCGACCAGAGGATCAGCGCGTTGTCCTCACAGATCTGGGACGTTTATATTTCGATCAACTTGGCGAGGATCCGACGCAGCTCAAACCGGTTAAGCCCCTAGATGCCACGATCAACCCCATCCTGTCCATAAAACTACGAGCGTTCGTTCTCAAGCCTCTGACCCGACCCACTGGCCAACAGACCGTTTATGTGATCGTGCAAAGTCAAACCCTGCAGGCAGTTTCAAATGCCACCGGCAAAGCCACCATCACCTGGCCGGATGGGAAAAAGGAAGATTATTTCTTCACCACAAACAATTCGGGGGTTGGTACGGTCACATTCAATTTTGCAGATCAAAAGCAGGGGGAGCTTGTGCCGATTGATATCGTCGTCGTATATCAGGGACTGGCCGGCACAACCAGGACATCCTTTAGAATTTGGCTTTAATTTTCTGAGTCCAACGACGCCAGTTGTTGAAATTCCAAAGGCAGGAGACTTTGGACTCCAGAGTCCTACTCCAACTCCCTCCAATCAAAGACAGGGCCATCTTTGCAAGCTAATTTCCAAGTGGATTTCAGCGTTACCGCACAAATACCACATTCTGCGATTCCCCCACACGGGATTGCTGTGCGAACAAGGACTTGCGACTCCTTCCCAGCCACGACCGGATTCAATTTTCCCAAGCGTTCTTTCAACTGATTCAAGTTTTCACGAGCTATGTCGAAAGCCAGATAATCTGCCCAAGCGACAATGTCATTTAAAGCCGATACTGGATGTACTTCCACCTCATCCGGCAGGTGATCTGGGTTGGTTTTACAGACGATCACAACCGCTGCATCTTGTTTCAGCGCAGGCAGGATCAAGCCTCTTAATCGCGCGGGTGAAACATCCAACGCGATAAGCCCCACTTTGCGAGCAGACAATGGTAAGTCAAAACCATGTCCAAGTGGGCCGCGCAGATGAAGTTCCGTGCCCGGATGCCACGAGTCAGGAATGGGTGCCGCGGCGATAAAACCTTGAGCGACAGAATCCGTATGAAAAAGTGGAACAGGCAAAGGTGAGTCTGATCCGTCGCCCGCGAGCAGGTATTGCCCTGGCACTGGAATCAAGTCCGAGGGGCAGGAAACGCGCACATGGCGAAATCCATCCTCAAGAATTAGTTCGAAAACCTGCCCTTTCCCTATGTGCATATCGCTATGCTATCATGGCGGTATAATAATTACAACCATTCATTGAATATACATCGGAGGTACCATGAATATTGCCAGTTTGCTACAAGCCCTTGCAGGTTTTGCCTGGATTGGTGTTATTGGTGTTTTTGTTTTGATCATCACGAGAGTGAGTCGTCACCAGCCTACAAGAGGATTAAGTAGCCTCATTATTGCTCTCGTAGTGGTTGCGATCTTAATGACTACGGTAGGTGCAGGTTTGGTGTTCGTTGAACCTGATGAGCGAGGAGTTGTGATTACCATCGGTAAGGGTGGAATTCTCCCCGATGCATTAGAGCCAGGAATCCACTGGATCATTCCATTTGTACAGCGCGTGGAACTTTACAGCATCGCCCGCGCGACGTATACAATGGCAGCCACAGCAGGCGAGGGACAGGTGCAGGGTGACGACTCCATTGAAGCGCGCACGAAGGATGGTCAGCAGGTGTATATTGATGCTTCCGTGATTTATGCAGTGGAACCAAGTAAATTAGTGAATTTGCACATCACTTGGAAGCACACCTTTGAAGATAATGTGGTGCGACCCGTTGCGCGCGCTGCGATTCGGGATGCTGTCTCACAATATGGGGTGGAAGAGATCGTAAGCACCAAGCGCGCGGAATTGGAGAAGGCGATCAGCGACTCCATTGAACAGGGCCTGGAACTCAACAATCTTAAAATGGTGGATTTCCTGCTGCGCAACATTCGCTTTAGCGATGAATATGCAGCAGCCGTGGAACAGAAACAAATCGCAGAACAGCAGGCCCAGCAAGCCAAGTTCGTCGTAGAATCCAAGAAGCAGGAAGCCGAACAGGCCCGCCAGGTAGCCCAAGGTCAGGCAGATGCCGCAGTGATCTCGGCAAAAGGCGCGGCAGAGGCACGTGTCATTCAAGCAGAAGCCGAAGCGAAGGCGAATCAACTGCTCGCTGCTTCGCTATCGCCCGAGTTGGTACAATATCAATATATCCTGAAGTTGTCTCCTGGCGTACAAACGATCTTCGTACCCAGTGGAAACCAGTTCATTTTGCCTCTGCCGGGGTCCGCTCAAACTCCAGCAACGACAACCACAACTACCACTCCTCCAACAACGCCTTAGTAGTGTTTTGAACGCAATATGAACCGACCAATAACCAGAAAGACTGGTTGCTGGTCGGTTTGATTTAGGAGATTTATGCCGATTCCCCAAACTGGACGTGAGATTCGCCTGACGACTCTGTCCACCTGCGCGGGTTGAGCATCCAAACTAAGCGCTGACGCGCTGGCGCAGGTTCTGCGTCCGGTCAAAGATATCTTTGATGCCGCTTCCTTCCCGGATCTGTTAGTTGGTC
>Ga0065705_10001877_pt1 | contig 25926 bp, 20 predicted proteins | sample SwibulcommuniRL2_FD_59092 | JGI IMG/M metagenome (GOLD analysis project Ga0065705, IMG submission 59092) | Bulk soil microbial communities from switchgrass field near Rose Lake, East Lansing, Michigan, USA - RL2 Bulk Soil v2 (version 2) | ecosystem: Environmental > Terrestrial > Soil >...
GGAAAAAGTAAAGCGCCACGACCCCGACATCGAAGCGATTATCATCACTGGCTATGGCTCCTTGGATACCGCCATCGAGGGACTTCGACTCGGCGCCTTTGACTACATCTCTAAACCGTTTGATGTCAATCACATACTCGCGTTGGTGCGCCGTGGGCTAGAAAGACGCAACGCCAAGTCGCAACTCAGGCAGGTCAAATCCGACTTTCTATCGAATATCTCGCACGAATTGAGGACTCCGCTCAGCGTCGTGGTCGGTTTCGTATATCTTCTACTGAACCAAGTCATCGGCAAGCTTACCGAAGAACAGCAGAAGGTGCTCGAGACCGTGTACCGGAATTCCGAAGAGTTGCTGGAACTGATCGACAACGTGCTCTGGATGACTTCACTCAACGCGGGAGACGCGAGTGCGACGCTGGAGCAATTCGATCTCCGCAATGTCGTAAACGAAACGACGAAACGTTACGAAAAAACGATCCGCGAAAAAGGCCTGCGCTTGGATGTCAGACTCGCCGACGGTGAGATTGCGATTGTCAGCGATCGCGCCAAGATTGAACGCGTGTTTCAAAATGTGTTCAACAACGCCGTGAAATTTACTTCCGAGGGTGAGATCGTTGTCAACGTGCAGCCTTCGGCACAGCGTAACAGCGTCGAGATCGAAATCACCGACACGGGCATCGGCATTGAGCAAGGAAAGATCGATTCCATCTTCGAGCCTTTTCATCAAGCTGACAATTCGATTCACCGGTCCTATTCGGGGCTTGGTATCGGCCTCACCGTTGCGCGCCGGATGGCAGAGCTGATCGGCGGGAAACTAACGGTAACCAGCAAGCCCGGTGCCGGGACGCGCGTGACGATGAGTTTCCCATCCCATGTAGTTGCCGGACATCAGTTGACCGACCCGGGTCGGTCGTTGTCTGTCGAGCCGCGGTACGGATGATTAGCCGTACCGGCACCCCTGCCAGTCTTAACTTCTAACGAAACACGACGAGGTCGTTCACCCACCGCCGTATCGGTCTCTATTCCTTAACGCTGCCGTCGCGCTTCGACGGCACCACGAGAATGTCCTCGGGAGCGAAAGTCAGAGCGACTTCGTCGCCGGCTTGAAACTGATGCTTGCCCTTCGGATTGATCACTCGCGCTTTGAGCGCCTTTCCGAGTGCGGCGATTTCGTATTCAACCAAAGCTCCTTGGTAGGCTGACGCGAGGATCCTGCCTTCGATTCCAGGGACGCCGTCGGGCAACGATTTTTTCTCCAAAAGTTCGAGGGATTCGGGCCGTAGGCTCAAAAACACAGCATCGCCGGCTCGCGGGCGATGGATCGACGCCGAAATCGAAAGATTTAGTGTGGGCCCGTTCACAAGCTCAACGGCGATCCGGTCGTCCGCAGCGTTTAGAATTGTTCCTGGAAGCAGATTTGTTTGACCGACAAAGCTTGCGATGAAATCGTTCTCAGGGTGCTCGTAAATGTCGCGAGGCGCGCCCTCTTGAACCACCTGGCCTTGATGGACGACAGCGATCCTATTCGACATCGCCAAGGCCTCTTCTTGGTCATGCGTTACGTAGATGGTCGTCAGCCCCAAGTCGCGCTGCAGCTTGAGGAGTTCCAGTCGCATGTCGATCCGAAGTTTCGCATCCAAATTGCTGAGCGGCTCATCCAGAAGCAAAACTCGCGGTTGAATGACCAGCGTGCGGGCGAGCGCCACGCGCTGTTGTTGTCCGCCTGAAAGCTGGGACGGGCGGCGCCCCTCGACGCCTTTGAGATCGACCTGCTCTAAGGCTTGAAAAACGCGGGACTTGACTTCGGAACGCGGCACCTTTCGTTCGCGCAGCCCGAAGGCGACATTTTCGAAAACGGTCATGTGCGGCCAGAGCGCGTAGTTTTGAAAGACCATGCCGACATCGCGCCGCCAAGGGGGCACCTCATTGACGCATTGGTCGTCGATGTGAACGCGACCTTCATCGGGCTCGACGAAGCCCGCGATCATGCGCAGCAAGGTCGTCTTACCGCAGCCGCTCGGGCCTAGAAACGTGAAAAATTCGCCGGCGTGAACGGTGAGGCTAACGCCCCGGACAACGCAGAGTTCGCCATAGCTTTTGCTCACTTGTTCCAGGCGGATCTCAGCGGGTTTCATGACTAGATCCTGAACGCGTTTCCGGATCGCCCGCCGAAGATTCGGTGTGTAAGGTAGGTGCCAAGCGAAACGAGCAAAATGGCGACGACCCCGAGGGCCGCCCCGGCGCCACGACCCAACGGGCTCTGCATGTAGAGATAAATGCCGTAGGCGATTGGTCCGAGCTCGATGCGCGGCACGAGGATGATCGTCGAGGATAGCTCGACGCACGAAGTGACAAAAGCAATGAGGCCGCCGGCGATCAAGCCGCCGGAAATCATGGGCAGCGTAATCCGCATGAAGGTTCGCCAGCGATTGGCGCCCAGGTTCTGCGCCGACTCTTCCAGTGTGATGTGCACTTGTTGGAGCGCCGCGTAGCAGGCGCGCACTGTGTAGGGGAGCCGCCGCATGGTATAGGCGATGACGAGAATGAACCATGACGAGGTCAACGGCCCATTCGCGCCAGGAAAATCCCAGCCGTGGAACACACGCAGGTAGCCGACGCCGAGAACGACGCCGGGAATCGCCAGCGGCAGCGTGGCGATGCCATCGAGCAGGTTCCTGCCTGGAACCCGGGTGCGCAGCAAGAGAAAAGCGATCATGGCCCCCAGGACGATATCGAAACCCGCCGCGAGCAACATGTAACGCAATGTATTCATGACAAAGTGGGGCGCTCGGAAAAGAATCTCGTTGTAGTTACCGAGCGTATACGCGCTCGGTAAAAGCGTAAAGCTCCAGATCTTGGTGAAAGACAAAAGCACGATGCCGATGTGCGGCAGAAGGCTGATGCCCAAGACCAACGCAACTCCCGACCAGACTAGGACCGATTTCCAACCGCCGAGTCGCCGGATAGCCGGAGCGGCGCGCTGCACCGTGGCGTACTCGGACAAGCTGAGGTACTTGCGCGCCAACAGCAGCGCTGCCAGCGACAGAATCACCAGCACAACGCAGACGACGTAGCCATCGACATCGTCCATGCCGATGGTGGTGATGCGCAAATAGGCTTGGGGCGCGAGTAGATTCTTATAATTTAGCATGAGCGGTGTGCCGAGATCGTCGATGGCGCGGATGAAGGTCAGCAACGACCCGGCAACGAAACCGGGCAAGATCAATGGCAAGGTGACGCGGCGAAACAAGCGAAAGCCGTGGCAGCCCAAGTTTTGCGCCATCTCTTCCAACGAAGAATCCACGTTGGAAAGCGAAACAACCGTGTTGAGCAGGATGAACGGAAAGAAATGCAAAGTCTGCACGAGAACGACGCCGCTCAGGCCTTCCATGAATGGCACGGCCACGTCAAACCAGTCCATCAGTAACAGATTGACCATGCCGCTACGTCCGAGGATGAGCTGCAGGGCCACCGCGCCGACAAAAGGCGGAATGACGAGCGGCAGCGTGGCTGCGGTCTGGAGCAGCACTTTGCCGCGAAAATCGTAGCGCGCCAGCAGGAAAGCAAGGGGCAGCGACAACGCGGCGCTAAATAGGACGACCAGGAAGCCGCTCCAGAGAGTATTCCAAAGGGCCTCGCGAAACAGCGGGCGGCGGAAGAAGTTGGCGAAATGAATGAGCGTGAAACTGCTCGAATCGTCGGAAAGCGAAATCGCTAGCACGCGCAGAACAGGGTAGACGATGAATGCGGTCAGTAGCGCAAGGACCATCGCCATGATCCCGCTTTGCCACCAGTCAATCCGCCTCCGGCCGATCAGCAGCGTCGCTGTGTTCACCGCCATCGTTTGCGAGCCGATATTGAAGCGTTTGCGATACTGATTCCAGATTGATTTTGCTGCCCGCGCTCAGCGGGCCATTCCCGCGGCCTTGTCCGCGAGTTCCTTGGCCTTGGCATAGTTGGCCCGGGCAAAATTCTCCCATTCGGTTTCGAGCTGAGCTTTGAGGCCGGACTTCGATTTAAACGCGCCGCCGACTTCCTTGTCGCTCGCGCGTTTGTCGTTGATCGGCGCTTGTGATGCTAACCGTCTTGCCTCGGCGACCATACTTTTTCCCTGAGTCACGTTGGCGCTTTTGCTCCTTCCCAGCGCGTCCTCAGCCGCGTAGACACTTTTCCATGCGTCGCGCAATTCTTTGTGGCGGAAGGTAATGATGTGATCGTAAAGCGAGTTGACGACGTCTCGGCGCCCCGACGATAGCGCGTCGTTAAAATCGACGCCGCCCATCTTTTTTTTGAAAGGATTGGGATAGTCCTTCGGCGCTTTGGCGTAAAGATCGGGGATCACCGGCAGGCGCGCGATCTCGGGCGAGAACAAGACCATTTGTCCGGCTTCGCTCAGCAAATAATTGACAAACGCTCTGGCTTCCTGCGGGTTGGGTCCGCCTTTGACAATGCCGACGCTGGCCGGAACCACTGAGGTCAAAGAGGGATAGGCGAATTCCACCGGCTGGCCGCTGGCGATGGCCGACAAACCGAAGAAATCGATCACCACGCCGATGCCGTACTGGCCGCTGATGACCGCTTCGGGCACGCCGAAGCTGCGCTCGGTGATGCTGCCCATGTTGCCCCCGGCGTTGAGCAAAAGCGACCAGCCTTTTTCCCAGCCGTAGGCTTGCAGGATCGTCTCCACGGTCAGATGGGTCGTGCCGCTGCGCGAGGGCGCGCTGATGATGAGATGATTATAATAACGNGGATTCGTGAGATCGGTCCATTCCTTNGGCGGCGTTATTTTATGNGCCTTGAGATAGTTTTTATTCCACATCAAACCGTAGCCGCTGATCGCAAAACCGAAATACTTCCCGTCCGGGTCATGAATCGGGAAATTGCCAATCTTCGGCGGGATGCGCGACATGATCTCCTTCGGCGGCGCATATTTTTCCAGCAGCCCGTCGCCATCGAGCGTTTGAAATGCGTCCGGCGCGCTCACCCAGAAAATATCCGCATCGGGCTTGGCCTTGGTTTCGCGCAAGTAGGTCACGCCGGCGTTGGTCTGCTTGCTGTTGATGACCACATTGATGCCAGGGTTCTTGGCTTCAAAAGTTTTCTTGTAAGTCTCAAAAAGTTCTTTTGGGAACGAGGTGACGATCACGACGTCCTTGGCGTGTGCATTACCGGCCACCAACCCGAGTACGCACCCGACAAACCACAAAATTGTTCGCTTCATGGAAACCTCCAAACCATAAAAAAGCCCTCGGAGCGGTAAATCACCACGAGGGCCTGCTGCTGTCAAGGAATTTGTTTAAGTCAAGATTTCATACTTCTTTCAACAAGACGAGATCAACGGAGTGAGCTTTCAAGCCTCCAATGAATCGATTATCGAACCAGCCGGATTCATTCAAGTTGCCGCAAACAGTTTTGGTTGAGCGTTACTCCACCAAAACTTCGTCCGTCTTATCCACTTCTTTCAGTCTGACCTGCACGTTGCCGGCGCTAGACAGGGTGATCTTTTTACCGACGTAGTTGGCGGCGATCGGCAGCTCGCGGCCGCCGCGGTCGATCATGACCGCTAGATGAATCATGCGCGGCCGACCGAGATCGATCAAGTGGTCGACGGCGGCGCGGACGGTTCGCCCGGTGTACAAAACATCGTCGAAGAGAACGACGATCTTGTTGGCGATGTCAAAAGGGATGCGGGTGTGATCGATGGTGCCGCCCGGTAAGAGCGCGTTCAGATCGTCGCGGTAAAGCGTGATATCCATTTCTCCGATGGGAATTTCTTTGCCATGGCGCTTCTTGACAATGGCGGCGAGGCGTTTGGCGACGTACGGCCCGCGCGTGCGCACGCCAATAAAGACGACCTGATCGAGATTGCCGTATTGCTTGGTCATTTCCCTGGCGAAGCGCTCGAAGATCGCCTTGACTTGCGTGGCGTTTAGAATCCGCTTCTTTTTGGCACTAGAGTTTTTCATTGGCGACTCGAATCATGGTTTCCATGAGTAGCTGGGCGCCGAGCGCGATATCGCGCGGGTCCGTCCACTCGAGCGGATTATGACTGATGCCCCGCTTGCTCGGCACGAAAATCATTCCCGCCGGTGTAATCTTGGCCATCTGCATGGCGTCGTGACCGGCGCCCGACGGCATGATCTCGTAATCGATACCCTTGTCGTCGCATAGCTCTTGACTGACGCGCAACAATCGTTTGTCGAGCGGCACCGGATCTTCTTCGCGAATCGTCTGGAGTTTAACGTTGATGCCGCGCTGCTTAGCGATTGCGCGGGCTTGGTGTTTCACGATGCGTGCCACCTGGTTTTTCGACCGCGCCGAGGTGCCGCGGATGTCGACGGCGAGTTCTGCTCGCCCGGGCACGGCGTTGATCACGCCCGGTTCGATCTTCATGGCTCCGACCGTGCCGACGACTCTGCCTTTCTCCATGGAGGCATATTTCCGGCAGATCTTTTCGATATACTCGATCAGCTGTGCCGAGGCGACAAGGGCGTCTTTGCGCATGTTCATGGGTGTCGTGCCGGAATGATCGGCCCGGCCGATAAAGATGACTCTAAACCGGCTCGGCGCCGCGATCGAAGTCACCAGCCCGATCCTCTTGCCGATTGCTTCGAGGATCGGGCCCTGCTCAATGTGCAGCTCCAGATAAGCTTTGAGACTCTTAGGGTCACGCTGGATGGATTTCATGTTGCGGCGGGTGATGCCTAGGGCGGCGAGGACATTTTCGAGTTTGGTACCCTGCGGGTCCACCGCGTTAGTCAGATCTTTGGCATGTACCTCGCCCGCGGCGAGGCTGCTACCGAGCGTGGAGAAGCCGAAACGGCTCGACTCTTCGCCGACGAAGCAGACGACTTCGAGAGAGGATCGAACCGGTATCTTGTTTTCGCTGATCGTGCGAACCGCCTCGAGGGCGCCTATGACCCCGACCGGACCGTCATACTTGCCGCCGTGGATTACTGTATCGAGATGCGAACCGGCCAATACCGCTGGTGCCCGCGGGTCAGTTCCCTCGAAGCGGCCGAAGATATTGCCGATGGCGTCAATGCGGATGTTCAACCCGGCTTGGCGCATGAGATGGATCAGTACCTGGCGGCTGCGCAGTTCCTTAATCGAAAATACCAGCCGCGTTACCGCACCACGATCGCCGATGCCGATACGTCCGATGGCGTTCAAATCACGCATGAGGCGGCGCCGGTTGATGGAGATGCCGTCTCGAGACCGTGCCCCCTGGGGTTTCCGTTGCATAGCAGGAAACGGATTGTAAGTGTTTTTATCGAAGGGGACAACGGTACCGTTCGTAATCCGTTTATAGCGGTTGAACGACTGGAACATTTTGAACAGTCCGCTGTTTTGAACCTCATTAGCAGGCCTCTCAGTTTTTTCCCGGTGCTGGCGACTTTCTCATTTCGCTTTCTTCTCTTATACGCTCCCTTGCCACGGCCCTATCGGACCTATATAAAGGCTGAAATCCAAAGGCGATCAAAAAGTTAAATTAAGGGAGAGAGCTATGCATCCTATAGTGATAGTATTGATTCCCATCGTGGTGGTGATTGCGGGCATGGTATGGAACAGCATCGGGCTATCCTTCGATCAACCGCCAAGTTCAGCGGAGCAAGATCCAGCAAAGAGAGCGGCGGCGGAAGGGGACGCTTATCGGCGTTTTTTTGATTCCCAGAGAAAGGCAGCCGTGGCAAGACAGAAAAGGATTGGCCAGTATTGCTGGTTGCTTTTGATTGCCATTATCGGCTCCTTCATCTGGCTGTATAATTATACCGTGAACAAAACCACCGCCACGACGCAAATTGGCACGTTACAGACGCTGGCGTTGGAAGAGGGGAAGGAGATAGTTCTCTCGGTTACGCGAAAGGACGCGAGCAATGTTAAATACCGGATTAAATCGCCCACCGCCGAGGAATCCGCTGCCGCCACAAAAGACGGAGTGTCGAAACAGAAGGTCTCAAACTACGACATGGAACAGTCGGGGACGGTCATCAGTATCGGCGAGACGCAATTGACGCCCGGCGTTGCATTGAAAGTGTCCAGCGACCCGACGATAAAAAAAGATTGAAAGTTCTCGCACAGAACAACTTCTAATAGCCGAACCTCAATTTCACATTTTCGGAATTCCGGAAACGTGAAAGTTTTCCCCTGGCCTATCTGTTTTCAACGGCTGGAACGCAGTAGAGCGATTGAACGATTGGAATGTCTGGAACGGCTCCAGGCCTCCTCAACCCTATCCCCATAGCTCTCAGCCGCGTATTCGCGAGGTCGATAGCCGGCGAGCATGATCCGGCGTGGTAGAAAACAGGACAGGCTGGTCAATTTCCGCTCACCATGAAACCGATGGCACTCTGACTCTGGGGAATAAACCCGTAGGGTCATTAAGCTCGTGGCCGATTTTCTTGGAATCGTCGTGTTGCTATGTTATGACCACCGTAATCCAAAAATTTGAAAGGTTTTCCCATGAGCGAAGTTTCCAAAAAAGTGGCCGAGATGTTGCTGTCGACGGAGTCGATCGCAGTTTATAAGGACAAGCCGTTCGTGTTCGTATCCGGGCGTATCTCGCCGGTGTATATCGATTGCCGCAAGCTCCTGTCCTTCGCTGCCGAGCGCGAGTATATCGTTACAGAGCTGGCGAAGGTGGCGGAAACGGATATTGGCCTGCACAATATCGATGTCGTCGCCGGCGGCGAAACGGCGGGCATTCCATACGCTTCGTTCGTGTCCCATATCATCAAGAAACCGATGATCTATATCCGAAAACAGCCCAAAGGCTACGGCGGCACCAAGCAGATCGAAGGTATTCTGAAAGCCGGCCAGAGAGTGTTGATGGTCGAGGATCTGATTACCGACGGCCTGAGCAAAATGCGTTTCAACATCGGCATTCGCGGCGCCGGCGCGAAGATGACTCACTGCCTGTGCGTTTTTGACTACGCGTCGGATCGTTTGAATCTGCATGAAGGAAAAGTCAATTTGGCAAAGAACGACATCGATCTGTATGTGCTTGCCAACTGGGATGACGTTTTGGACACCGGCTTGAGCAAAAGTTATTTTACCGAAGACTCGAGCCGGCAAATCCTTGAGTTTCTAAAAGACCCGGAGAATTGGGGTCGTAAGATGGGCTTTGTTTAAGCGCGGCCTTCGTTGGGGCCGGTTGTTCAAATAGTTCAAAACGTTCAAGTCGTTCAAGCCGCCGGACCACGGGACCGGTTCTTTTCTGCTGCGCTGAAAATTTGTTGTCGGTTTTTCCTGCCCAAGATCGAGGCCGCCATGAAAACACTGATTCGCAACGCGCTGATCGTTACAATGAACGAGACCCGCGATGTCATCGAGAATGGCTCGATCGTTATCGAGAGCAATCGAATCGCATATGTGGGTCCGCGAAAATGGACGCCGGCCGGGCCTTTCGACGACACCATTGAGGCCGATCGAAAAATAGCCATGCCCGGCATGGTCAATGCGCATTGCCATTCGCCGGCGAATCTTGTCCGCGGCATGATGCCGAGCAAGCCCCTGGAAATCTGGCGCACATACTATCGGGCGTCCTTGCGCGACATGCGCGACGAGGATTTTTACGCCAGCGCGCTTCTGGGGGGCATGGAAATGCTCAAGAATGGCGCGACCACGGTGCTCGATCATTTCGCGGGAAACCAGGCCTGCCGCTTCATGGGCGCGGGCGCGGCGATCCAGGCCATGCGCGATCTCGGGCTGAGGCACGTCGCCGCTCTCACGATCACCGACAAAAACTACGAAGATACCCTTCCGCTCGGCGATATCGATGCGAGTCTCAACGATGAGATCAAGCGCATGAGCGCGAACGAATCCAAGTCGACCCGGGCCTGGCTCGACGAATGCGAAGCCTTTATCGAAACTTTCCATGCTCCGGAGAAGCTGACGACGGCATGTCCGGGTCCGTCCGCGGTGCAGCGTTGCAGCGACGAGCTGTTGAAACAGTCCGCCGAAATGGCGCGCCGGAGAAAGTTGCCCGTGCATATTCATCTGGCGGAAACCAAAGCTCAGGCGGTGATGGGCCGGCAAATTTACGGCACATCGCTGCTAAAGCATTTGGATGCGCTCGGCGTGTTGAGCGCGAACCTCTCGCTGGCGCATTCGATCTGGATCGAAGACGACGATATCGAGCTGTTTGCCAGCCGCGGCGCCACCCCGGTGCACAATCCGGCCAGCAATCTGCGCATCGGCAGCGGTCTGGCGCCGGTGAAGAAATTTCTTTCGGCGGGCGTCCATGTCGCGTTGGGCACGGATGGCTCGGCTTCCAATGATGGACAAAACATGTTCGATGCCATGCGGTTAGCCGCGTTGGTTCACAATCAAGCGGGCACGGATTTCAACGAATGGGTTAATCCGCCGCAAGCTCTGGCAATGGCGACGCGCAATGGCGCCAGCGCTTTGGGCCTCGATGCCGGAGCGCTGGCGCCGGGAAAGCTGGCCGACATCGTGCTACTGCGGCGGGATACCCCCGCGTTCACGCCGCTCAACGACGTCGTTGCGCAATTGGTGTTTTGCGAAAACGGCAGCGGCGTGGACACGGTTATTGTTAACGGCGAAGTGGTTGTAAGAGGCGGACGGTTGGCCAAGGTCGATGAGTTGGAGGTGCTTCGGCTCGCAGGGCAGGCGAGGCGCCGGCTTGAGCCGTCGATGCAACGAGAACTCACGGCGGCAAAGACGATGGAACCGAGTTTAGCGGAAATGTATTTTCGCGTGTTTGCGAAGTGAAGGCGTTCTATAAGCTTGGATAGATGTCAGTGCAATTGGCGATGGTCGCCCGCATGGCGTGATCTCGCCGCGTAATCCTCCTGACAAAGCTCCGGACTGTCATAACCGCGAAATTTACAAGCGCGGGCGTCGACAAATTCCAAAGCAGTTGCATGTCCCGAGCCGGTGTGTTTCCAGCCGCTCTTGATGGCGCTACCTAGGACCAGCGCCGCCAATGCACAGCCGATGGAAGATGCGAGAATCGTTCCGGTCATTAAAATCGATTGAACCATTTGTGGATCTGCCATAGGTCTCAAGCCGCGCTATATCGCAAGCGCCGAGGCAAGGTCAAGGGCAACGGTAGGAATATCTCGGTGGATGGTCTGGGGTAAACTCGTGACGGGAGTTCCGCGCCGGGAGTTTATAGCCAAATCCAGTGGTTACAGCGCCGGTCTTTTCTTGTGCCACTCGGTAGCCTGCTCATAGGCGTAGGCTATGCGAAAGCAGGTCGATTCTTCGAACGGCGGTGCGACGATCTGCAGTCCGGTGGGCAAATTTCCCGCGGTGAAACCGGAGGGAACGGAGATCGCGGGAAGGCCGGTCAAGTTGAACGGGTTGGTGAAATTCGGGCGGAGATTTTGCTCATTGGGGTCCATGGTTGCGAAAGCTTCCGGCGGGCGCGGCGCGCCGGGCACGGCGAAAACATCGACGCAAGAAAAGTTGGCGCGGATTTGCTCGTTCAAAACAGCGCGGGCGCGTTGCGCCGTGATATAGTCCGCCGCGCTCAAGAAGGCGCCTTCGAGCATGCGTCTGCGAACCGAAGTGCCGAACTTCATCGGCGTCTCCTGATAAGTTTTCTCATGATAGGCATAGGCTTCGCAGACGAGGATCGTTTGATTGGCTTTGCGCGCGAGAGAGAAGGCTTTGCCGTCTATTTCACTAATCGTCGCGCCGAGACTTTTCAAAACGTCCAGCGCATCGTTGAACACGCGTTCGGTCGCGGGATCGATCCCTAGGTTTTCGTCGAACCAACCGGAACGCGGCACGCCAACGCGCAGTCCCTTGATGCCGTCATTTAGGCCGGTGTGAAAATTAGGTACGGCCATGTTCGCAGACGCCAAATCTTTGGCGTCATAGCCTGCGATCACCTGCAGTAGGATCGCGCAGTCTTCGACGCTTCGGGCCATGGGGCCGGCGTGATCGAGGGACCAGCTAAGCGGAATAACGCCGTAACGGCTGACACGACCGTAGGTCGGCTTGATGCCGACGATGCCGCAGTGTGACGACGGCGTGCGGATCGATCCGCCGGTGTCCGAACCGAGCGCGCCGTAGCACAGTCCCGCCGCGAGCGCAGCGCCGGAGCCGCTGCTCGATCCGCCGGGGATGTGCTCCGTGTTCCAGGGATTTCTCACGGCGGGAAAGGGCGCATCGGTCGACGGGCCGCCGAAGGCGAATTCATGCATGCCGAGTTTGCCGAGCACGATCGCGCCGGCTTCCCTCAATTTAGTGACGGTTGTCGCACTGTATTCAGGTATCCAGTTCTCGAGCACGGCCGAATGGCAGGTTGTGCGGATTCCCCGGGTCATATAGAGATCCTTAAGCGCGACGGGAATGCCATGCAGCGGGCCGCGATCGGTTCCCGAAGCGAGTTCCTGCTTCGCCTGGCGCGCCTGGTGCCGTGCGATGTCTGCGGTCAACGTGATGAAACTATGCAGCTTGCCGTCGATGGCGTCGATCCGATCCAGACAGGCATCGGTCAGCTCCATGGCTGAGAAGTCTCGTCGCCGCAATCCAGCCGCAGCTTCGGCGATGGTTAAATAGCAAAGGTCATCGACAGCCATAAAGTTCTAACGAACTGTTGCCTTGGCGGCAACGAAGATGCCAGCGGGTTCGTCGGTCTGTGCCAGCAGTTCGCGCAATTCGCTCACCTGTTTGCGTGAACGGTTGACCCCGGGCCGCAAGCGCAGCAGTTCTTCTTCAGGCAATTGGAGCCCAATCTGCTGCGCCATCGTCCGCAATATTTCGATTGTAATTTCTTGAGCCATTTGATGCCTCGATTACCAGAAGATTTATCCTGTTCCTCTATTGTAATCACTGTGGCGACGGCGCCATTCAATGCGCTAATTTTTCGGTATTAGAACTTCGCGAATCTTCGCCACATTCTTGGCGTCCATCTGAAATAGTTTTTTGACGATGCTTTCCACGTCCGTGCCGCTGACCGGATTTATCTCCAGCTTTGATTTTTTCATCTCGGCGACGAATTCGGGATCCTTCATGGTCGCGTTAAATGCGCTGCGTAAAAGTTCGACGCGCGACTTCGGCGTGCCGGGGGGCACGGCATAGGCACGCAGGATCGCCGAAGGCGCATGGACGCCGGAGTCGATCAAAATTTTCGCGTCGGCGGTTTTTGCGTAGTCGATGGCGTTGGGTACGTTGGGAATGTCGTCGGCTTTTTTCGCGTTGATCTGCACGATCGCTTTGACGTTGCCGGAGTCCAGGCCATTGGCCCAGGTCGTGCGGATCGATGCCCACGTCCAGCAACCGCCGTCGACTTCGCCGGCTTCGGCGGCGATTCGAATGTTCGATGTTCCCTTGAACCCTTCGATCAACTGGAGCGGCACGCCGAGCGCCGCCTTGAGCACCCGCGGCACGTCGGAGTCGTTGGCGCCGGGCGCCTCGCCGCCAAGCTTGATTTGCTTCTTCGCGGCCAGCCATTCATCGAAAGAGTTGATCCCGCTCGCTTTGGTTAACGCGCAGACGGTCTCGTCCTGCACCGGCGCGCCGATCCACTCGAACTTTTGTCCATCGAACTCGATGCCTTTGTCGCCCATGATCTGCTGCAAGACTAGTGAGCCGATGAAGTTGCCGATGATCAATCCGTCGGCCGGCGCGCGAAATAGAAAATTCGCGGATACCCGGCTGCCGGCGCCGGTCATGTTGTCGACAATCATCGACGGACTGCCAGGAATATGCCGACCCATGTGGCGCGCGATCGCGCGCGCGTAGGCATCGAAACCGCCGCCGGCGGCAAAGCCAACGATGATGCGGACGCTTTTGCCGCGGTAGAACGTTTCATCTGCCGACGCCGCGTGAGCGCTATTTAACGTCAGCGTCGCGGCTATTAGAACGGTCAGAGCAACAATTTTTACCATTTGATTCTCCTGCGCGGTTGAAATCGTTCAACCGGCTCATCGACGACGAAAACCTGTTTGATCGATGGACCTGCTTGAACAATCTTCTACTCGAACCAGGGGGATTAGCGCAAATTGCCGGTATGGCCCAGCGAGTATCTTCCCGGCTGGGGCCAGACGGCCAGGCCGTGGGGTTCGGTTTTAACTGGAATCGTCTTGATCTCGCCGTTGGTGGTGTTAATCACGTACACCGAATTATCGTAGCGGCCCGACAGCCATAATTGTTTGCCGTCGATGCTGACGTTGCCCATGTCCGGGCTGCCGCCGCCGGGAACCGGCCAGGTCGCCTCGACTTTGCGGGTCGCGAAATCGATGACGCTGATGCTGCCTTTGCCTTTCGGCGGGCCGTAAACTCTGGCGACGCCGCGGTTGGCGACATAGAGTTTGGTTCCGTCCCGGCTTGGATAAAGACCGTGAGTGCCGAGACCAGTTTTCATATGGCCGATCTCCGTGAATCTATCGCCATCGACTAAAAAGACTCCGGCGGATTTCATGTCGGCGACGTAAAAAACCTTGCCGTCCGGCGAAATGCGCACATCTTGCGGCATGCCGCCCTTCGTGAGTTTCAGATAACCCGCGACTTTTCTTTCGACCAGATCGATCTTCGCCAGGCTCTTGGCGTATTCACAGGTAAAAATGGCGTAGCGTCCATCGATGGAAAAGTCCGCGTGGTTGATGCCGGGGCAGCTGGGCGTTTCGATGGAATATTTCATCGCCATGGTTTGCGGATCGCGAAAGTCGAGCCGCTTGCGCGCTTCGGCGACGATGATGGCCGCGGAACCGTCGGGAGTGAAATACATGTTATAGGGATCGTCGACGGGGATATTTTTCCCCGGCTTGCCGGTTAGCGGATCGATGGGCGTGACGCTGCCGTCATGGCGGCCTTCGGCGTTGTTGTTGACCCACAGGGTTTTCAAATCCCACGACGGCACGACGTGCTGCGGATGAATGCCTACTTTGAATTTGTCGATGACTTTCAAAGTGGCGGGATCGATAACCCACACGTCGTTGGAGCTGCGATTAGGCACGTAAACGCGATGGAGATGTTTGGCAACAACCGGGCTCAAGTTATCGGAGCGGGTTTCGCTGTAAAGATTGTTCGGATCGACGACCGGCGGCATGCCGGGAACGGTTTGAATCACGCGCGGCGCAGGTTCGGCGGCCAGGATAGCAGCTGAGCAACAAACCACCCTGGCGATTAAAGTTGCGAACGCTAAGGCAGAAACGCGATGGCGCATTATTTCGACCTCCAACGACTGAGCACACGCCGGCCGAGCACCTGTTTTGCTCGGCCGGTTCGTGAATGTTAGACGAAAAATAGCGGGAATTCGAGAATTAAGCTTTAAGCGGCGCTCTTTTTCTTACTCTTTTGAATCGCCCAGAAGACGTTTTCGGGCTTGAGGGGCAGATCGTAGACGCGCACGCCGATGGCATCGGCGACAGCATTGCCGATGGCAGCTGGGGTCGGCGCAAGGCCGGGCTCGCCGAGGCCTTTGGCGCCGTAGGGGCCCTCGGGTTCGGCGCACTCAACGATGATCGGAATCATCTTGGGCACGTCCAAGGATGTCACCAGGTGATAGTCGAGGAACGACGGATTACGCACTTTGCCGGTGTTGTCGATGATCATCTCTTCGTGCAGCGCGGAGCCGATACCCATGGCGACGCCGCCCTCGATCTGCGCGACGCAATTGAGCGGGTTGATCGCCTTGCCGACGTCGTGGGCCGCGGACATGCGCAGCAGGCGCACCCGGCCGCTTTCTTCGTCGACCATCACCTCGGCGGCCTGGGTGGCGTACATATAGAAAGCCGAGGCGTGATCGCTATGACCGGTTTCCAGGTCCAGATCCTTGCCGATCTCATAGGTGTAGGACGCGTCGCCGCGCACGATGCCGTTGATGCCGAGTTTTCGCTTAACCACTTCGCCGATGGGCAATGCTTGTTGCGGTTGGTCTTTGAGAAAAACTCTGCCTTCGCCGAAATCGAGATCCTGTGTCTTGGCTTCGAGCATGGGGCTTGCGGCCTCCATGATTTGCTCGCGCGCGTGGATCGCCGCGCGCCGCACCGCGTTGCCCATATGATAGGTGCTGCGGCTCGAAGTCGTCGACGCATCGTAGGGAATCACGTCGGTGTCGAGCTGGTGCATGCGCACTTTTTCCATGGGCACCTTGAGCTCTTCGGCGGCGACCTGCGAAAGAATCGTGTTGCAGCCCTGGCCGATTTCCACGGTGCCCGCCAGCACGGTTACTTCGCCCTGGGCGTTGACGGTGACTCCGGCATTGGAAGTTGTCGGTGAGCGGGTGGGCTTCTGAATGCAGGCGAAGCCTTTGCCGATTTTGACGCCCGGCATGATTGACGGCGCAGGCTTGCCCCAGTCGATCGCTTCGGTGGCTTTGAGAAGCGTTTCCTTGAGGCCCACCGCATGGAGCTGCTCGCCCCAGTAGGAGACGTCGCCTTCGACAAAAATATTCTTCATGCGAATGGCGAGGGCATCCATGCCGAGCTTTTTGGCCACTTCATCCAACTGCTGTTCGCCGGCCCAGGCGCCCTGCGGAATGCCGTAGCCGCGATAGGATCCGGCAACAGGCTTGTTGGTGTAGACAGCATAACCGTCGACTTTGACGTGAGGAATTCGATAGGGTCCGGGTGCCGGGAGACTGCCGCGAATGCAGACCGTCGGGCTCTTTTCGGCATAGGCGCCGGCGCCCCAGTAGATCGTCATTTCCCGGGCGACCAGGGTGCCGTCCTTTTTCACGCCGGTCTTCGAGTAGACCACTGCTTCGTGGCGCGTCAGGGTCGAGATGAAAGTTTCCTCGCGATTGAATTTCACGCGCACGGGGCGGCCGTTGGTGTGAAATGCGAGAGCGACCGCGATGGGCTCGACCTTGAGCCCGCCTTTGGAGCCGAAGCCGCCTCCCTGGGCCGGATTGATGAAGCGAATCTTGTCCTTGGGCATGTTCAGCGCTTCGGTGATCTCGTGGAGGGCGCGAAACGGAGCGTCGTTGGCGACCCAGAGGGTCAGGCGGCCGCTTTCCTTGTCGAACTGCGCGTGCGCCGAGTGCGGCTCCATGGCCGCGTGCTGGATCATCGGCACAAAATACTTTTCTTCAACGACCAGGTCGGATTCCTTGAAGCCTTGCGCGACATCGCCGGTGCGGAGCTTGAAATGCTCGGCGATGTTGGCCTGCGGCCCCGGCACGATGAAATCGACTTTGCGGTACTTGGGAAAGCCCTCGTGGATTGCGACCGCGCCCGGTTTACAGGCTTCCTCGGGATCGGTGTAGACCGGCAGGTCTTCGTATTCGACTTCGATCAATTTGACCGCGGCTTGCGCGATGTCTTCGTCCTCCGCCGCCACCGCCGCCACGGGTTCGCCGATGTAGCGCACTTTGCCTTGCGCGAGAAAAGGCTTGTCTTTGATGGATTCGCCGTGGGTCCAAGGCGCGTCCGCCCCCGTCACCACAGCGACCACGCCGGGCAATTGCTTGGCTTTCTCGGTGTTGATTTTTGTTATTTTGGCGTGCGCCTTGGGGCTGAAGAGAGTCTTGCCGTAGAGCATGTTGGGCAGTACAAGGTCATAGCCGTAGACAATTTGGCCCGTGACTTTTTCGCTGGCATCGACCCGGGTGACTGGTTTTCCGACAACTGTGAGTTCCGACATTCTTAACTCCTTGGAGGGTTCAAATCGTTCAAGCCGTTCAACCGCTTCGCTCCGTTCAAAATGTTTGAACGCATCGGGCGGTTGTCAACCTCCAGAAAACATTTGAACGCGTTCATGTTCGACTTCGAAGCACCGTGGCCGCATCCTGAACCGCCTGGATGATCTTTGCGTAACCCGTGCAGCGGCAGAGATTGCCCGACAGCGCGTAACGGATGTCTTCTTCGGTGGGATTCTGATTTTCATCGAGCAGCGCCTTGGACATCATCAACATGCCCGGGGTGCAGTAGCCGCACTGCGCGCCGCCATCCTGGATGAATGCTTTTTGAATCGGGTGAAGCTCGGGGCCGATCTTGAGTCCCTCGATGGTGACGATATCGGCGCCTTCAAGTTCGCCGGACAGGATCAGACAGGAGTTGACCGGTTTGCCGTTCAAGAAAACTGTGCAAGCGCCGCAATCCCCGGTGCCGCAGCCTTCCTTGGTCCCGGTGGCGCCGATCTCGTCGCGCAACAGATCGAGTAGCAGGCGATGGTTCGGGACTTCACGGCTCACGCGGGCGCCATTTAAAGTAAATTGGATCGTTCTCTTCATAGCAACCTCGAGTCCGATTGGAGTGATGGAGTATTGGAGTCATGGAGTGTTGGGTGAAGATTTCGGAGACCCATTATTCCAGTACTCCAATACTCCAGCACTCCATTCTTTTTCAGTATCTTCTATCGCGCCGGTCCATCCAGGATTTTGCCGGTCCGACTGCGGCGTTGAGAATGGCGCGCTTGGTCATGACGCCGACCATGGCGCGCCGATAGTCGGCGGAGGAGCGCACGTCGCTGATCGGCTTGCTTTCCCGCGCGGCTTCATCGCCGACCTGCGTGGCGATCTCTTCGCTCAGCATTTTCCCTTCGAGCAACGCTTCAGAATTTTTCGCTCGGAGCGGCGTCGGCGCCACCGCGCCCAGCACGATTCTGACTCCGGTGCATCTTTTATCGTTGCCGAGGTTATACGCGACGGCCACGCCGATGTAGGCGAGGTCCATCATATCGCGGGGTGAAAACTTGATGTATTCGCCGACAAGCTGCGGGCCGGTCTTGGGAATCGTGATCTCGGTCAAGATTTCGTCCTGATTCATGGCGTTTTGGCCGGGGCCGCGGAAAAACTGTTCTAAGGGCAGCGTTCTTTCGCCATCGGCGCTGCCGATCTTCGCGGTCGCGCCGAGGGCGATCAAGCTCGGCGCCACGTCTGCCGAAGGCGTCGCGTTGGCCATGTTGCCGCCGATCGTCGCGCGGTTTCTAATCTGAATCGAACCGACCTCGGCGGCGCTCTGGGCGAGAAAGGGGTATTTTTTCGTAATCACCGGCGAGGTCTCGATTGAGTACATGGTGGTAAGCGCGCCAAGGGTAATCGTGCCGTCGCCGTTCTCACGGATACCGCTCAGGCCGGGCACCCGTTTGAGGTCGACGATGTATTTCGGCACCAATCCCTTTTCCTTCATGGCGATGACTAGGTCGGTGCCGCCGGCAAGAAAGCGGCCGCCAGGGCCATTTTCTTTGAGCAGCCGGCTCGCTTCGGCAAGGGTCCCCGGCTGATAAAATTCGAAAGGTTCTGTGCGTTTCATAAGACTAGTGCTGAAATAGCAGAACTGGGGATTGCAATTTACTCAATCCCCAGCCCCGCTACTTAGTCCTTACGTTAGATCAGAGGTTTAAGAGCCTTGCCGATCGCCTTGCCGCAGGGCTCGCCGTCTCTCATCTGGACGTGGCCGCGCACGACCGTCAGCACAGGCATGCCTTTGACTTTCCAGCCATGCCAAGGTGAAGGCTTGTTCTTGCTGTGCAGCTTGTTGACGTCGATGGCGCCTTCCTTGTCCATATCGACCACGGTGATGTCGCCGTCGGAGCCGAGGCGGATCGCGCCTTTTTTCGGATAGACCTGCCATACCTTCGCCGGATTTTCCGAAGCAACCTTGACATATTGATTGAGGGTCAGGCGGCCCTTGTTCACTTCGGTCAAAATCAGCGGCACGCCGGTTTCAACGCCGCAGAATCCCGAGATGCAGTCCCAGATTGCGGGCTTCGTCAGCTTGCCGTAGATATCGGAACCTTTCTCCTCCAGCGTATGGGGTGAATGGTCCGTGGCGAGCGTATCGACGAAGCCTTCGCGCAGGCCCTGCCATAAAACTTCCGCATGGTCCTTGGTGCGAACTGGGGGATTCATCTTCAGCAACGAGCCGACGTTGTCCATGTCGTTCGGTTCGCGCAGGAGATAATGCGGCCCGGTCTCCGCGGTCACCCGCATACCGCGCGCCTTGGCGTCGCGAACCATATAAGCAGCCTGCTTGGAGCTCATGTGGAAAACGTGCAACTTGGTGCCGAAGGTTTCGGCGAAGAAAAGCGCGTGATGAACCGACTCCGCTTCGCAGATATCCGGCCGGGACGCTTCCCAGTAGCGCGCTTCATTTTTGTTTTCCTGTTTAAGCTTGTTGGTGCAATACGCCATGATCTGGCGGTTTTCGGCATGGATGCCCAACGGCAGTTTCGATTGCGCGATGTAATCGAAGGCTTCCACGCACATGCCGTCGTCGGGAAAGGGGAGATTGCCGATGGTTTCACCGAAGAAGATCTTGTAGCCGATGGCGCCGGCGGCGGCCATGGGCAGGATGTCTTTGGTGTTGGTTTGCACGACCACGCCGGTGATGCCGAAGTCGACTAATGATTTGGCTTCGCCGAGTTCCCTCTTAACCTTGACCTGTTCCGCGTCAGCGGTCGGCGGGACGGTATTCGGCATGTCGACGACGGTGGTGATGCCGCCGCAAACTGCTGCGGTCGAGCCGGTGGTAAAATCCTCTTTGTGGGTCATGCCCGGTTCTCTGAAATGGACATGGCCATCGAACAGGCCAGGCAGGATATGCTTGCCTTTGACGTCGATTTCCTCTTTGCCCTGGGGCAAGGAATCGTCCGTGCCGATGGCGACGATCTTTTCGCCGCTGATGGCGACCCCCCCCTTAAATGTTGCGTCGGGCGTTACCACCCAGCCATTTTTGATTACTAAATCTGCAGCCATTGTCTTTCCTTTCTTTTCTCGGTTTTTTACTTACGTCCTGTCCCGATCGCTCTCAATCCACGGATCGCCTGTCGGTTTTGGAGATCCGCCATGACATTTTTCTTGCCCGCCTGGATATGGTCGCGCAGAATCGCAACCGCCGCCGCGGCATCGCGTCGCTCCATCGACTCGAGCAAGCGCAAATGCTCCTGGTGCGCGGCCATGCCGCGCGCCGGATCATACAAACCGTCGGTGCGCCGCTTGAGCACGATGCGCTCGAAGACGTGGTTCAAAGTGTTTTGCAGCGTCTCGTTGCCGGCAAGCTGCGCGATTCGCAGATGAACTTCCTGATCGTAGACGAGACGCTCGCGGCTAAAGCGATTTTGCACGTCGCGGCCATAGGCGGTGATCTTCTCGCGGAGTTCGCGCAGCGCTTTATCGGAAAGAGTGGCGATGGCTTTTTCCACGGCGAACGCCTCCAAGGCTTCGCGCAGCTCGTAGAGCTCTTCCGCCTCTTGCATTCTAATTTCTTTGCAGGTAAAACCGCGATTCGGTAGAAAGGAAACGTATCCTTCCTGTACAAGTCGAGTCAATGCTTCACGTATGGGGGTGCGGCTCACGCCGAGACGTTCACTGAGCTGCTGGTGATGCAATTTTTGTCCCGGCATGATCTCGTTGCACAAAATCAGATTCTTAATTTGATTGTAGACACGGGCTGAAAGATTTTCCACGGCGCGTGTTTTGGGTTTCGATTTCTTCAATGGATAAGGCATGAGATGACTTTTTGCATGCAAAAGTTTATGCAACGTCGCGAAAACTATCTGATCCGGTTCGTGTTGTCAACGAAGGTTATTTTGCGCTTGAAAATTCGATTTAAAATGATAAGTACCTTGCGACCCGAAACCCTGACCGCTTGCGGCGGTTAATGCGTTAAGAGAAGGCTTCGGCGTCGTGCGGTGAAATAGAATATATTTTTTTAAGGAGGCATTGTGGCACAGACGAAACTACAGGCGGTCGGATTACGGCATGAGTACTATCAGCCGCGTACCGGCGGCAGGCTCTTGGCCCTGGACAACATCAACCTGCAGGTCGAAGAAGGCGAGTTCGTGACCATCGTCGGGCCGAGCGGTTGTGGCAAAACCACCTTCATTAATCTCTGCGACGGCTTGCTCAAGCCGACCGCGGGACATATAGCCATTGACGGTGTGCCCGTGACCGGCCCGGGCACGGATCGCGGCATGGTGTTTCAAGATTCCTGCCTGATGCCCTGGCGCACGGTGGCGAAGAACGTGATCTTCGGCCTCGAGTGCCAAGGACTCGATAACGGCGAAGGCCAGGCACGCGCCACCAAATTCATCAAGCTGGTCGGCTTGCAGGGCTTCGAAGACCACTATCCTCACGAACTTTCCGGCGGCATGCAGCAGCGCTGCAATCTGGCACGCGCGCTCACCGTCGACCCCAAGATTTTGATCATGGACGAACCGTTTGCCGCTCTGGACGCTCAGACCCGCGAAATCATGCAAGCAGAGTTGCTGCGCATCTGGCGCGAGTCTGGCAAGACCGTGCTCTTCATTACACATCAGATCAACGAGGCCATTTATCTCGCGGACCGCGTGATCGTGTTCGGGGCGCGACCGGGAAGAGTAAAAGAGATGCTCAAAATTGACCTGCCGCGTCCGCGCGATCTGTCGATCAAACGCGATCCTAAATTCTTGCAATACGAAGACCGGCTTTGGACTTTGATTGAAGAAGAAGTCAAAAAGACCATGATCCAAGATCAGGTCGTGCACAACATTAACAACTAGAAGTGTTGGACAGGATTAGATTTAGACATGGGGAGTCGTTTCAATTCCCAATCGCTGATTCTAATCGGCTGTACTGCTTTCGTCCTCTATCTTGCCGGGATTCCGCTTCTGATGCTGCTGTACGGCAGCATCAGAAGCGCCCCGATCGGCGAGCCGGGCGCGACTTACACGCTTCAGAATTATGTCAAAGCGTACTTTGACAAAGAATTTTACCTGCTTCTCGGCAACTCCATCTACTACGCGCTCGGTACCTGCAGCCTGACTTTTCTGATTGGAACGTTCCTCGCCTGGGTAAGCGAGCGCACCAATACCCCGTTCAAAAAACTCTTCATCGTTATGTCGTTGATCCCGTTCATTATCCCCGGGATCTTGAGCACGATTTCGTGGATTCTTCTCCTCAGCCCGAAGATCGGATTGATCAACATCGTCGTCAAGGAACTTTTGGGTCTGGAGTCGGCGCCCTTCAACGTTTATTCGATGTGGGGGATGATTTGGGCGGAATCGATCCACCTTTATCCCCTCGTGTTTCTGCTGATGTCTGCGGCGTTCCGTAACATGGACACGTCCCTGGAAGAGGCCGCGTTCACCGCCGGGTCAAGCACATTGCAGACTTTCTGGCGCGTAACCCTGCCGCTCATGCGGCCGGCGATGTTCAGCGTCTTGCTGATCAACTTCATTCGCGGTATCGAGGCTTTCGAAGTGCCGGCACTGATCGGCGTGCCGGCGAAGATTTCGGTCTTCACCACGAAAATATTTCTTGCCATTCACCAGTTTCCCTCCGACTTCGGCCTGGCTGGTGCCTACGCGGTGACGCTCTTGGTGATCAGCACTGTCGGCGTGCTGATTTACGGCCGGATCACGCGCCGCGAAGAGCGCTACGCAACGGTTACCGGCAAAGGCTACCGGCCGCGCGTGATTGATCTCGGTGGATGGAAGTACCTTACGCTGGGAATTTCGTTCCTGGTATTTTTACTCGCGGTCATTCTGCCCGTTTTTGTTTTGCTCTGGTCGTCGTTCATTCCTTATTACGGCGTGCCGTCCAGGGAATTGATGCAGAAAATGACCTGGGCCAACTACCAGTACATTCTCAATTACCCGTTGGCGTGGACAGCGTTCAAAAATAGCTTTTATCTGTCTGTCGGCACCGCGACATTGGTCATGCTGCTGACCTCGGTGATTGCGTGGATTACGGTTAAGACCAAATTGCCGGGGAGGGGCTTTCTTGACACGATGACTTTCATCCCGATCGCCATGCCTGGTATCGTCTTGGGCGTGAGCTTGATCTGGGTCTATCTCACGCTGCCGATTCCCATCTACGGCACGATCTGGGTCTTGCTGCTGGCTTACATGACGAAATATATTCCCTACGGCATTCGCGCGTCGTCTGCGTCGATGATTCAAATTAACAAAGAATTGGAAGAGGCATCGTTGACGGCGGGCGGGACGTGGTTTCAGACGTTTCGAAAAATTATTCTTCCGTTATTGATGCCGGGCTTTACTGCGGGTTGGATCTACATCAGCATCATCGCGCTGCGCGAATTGTCGACATCGATCTTGCTTTATTCGTATAACAGCACGGTTTTGTCGATCATGGCGTTCGATCTTTGGGAAGGCGGGCAGTACACCTATGTGTGCGCGCTCGGCGTGATGATGGTGCTTTTGCTCGTCGCCATGGCGGCCACCGCGCGAACGTTCGGCGCGAAGATCGGTATCGCGGAATAAGCGTATTCAGTCCTGAGTCTTGACGGGCCGTTGCGCGCTACCGCAGCGGGTCATTGGAGGAGACATGGCAGAGAAACGAGACATGGTGCACATTGATGCGCTGGAAAAGTTTTTTGGCGAGGACAAGGAGCGCGTCCATGTGCTTAAGGGTGTTACCCTGAGCATTCCCGAGGGAGCGCTTTACACGTTTCTGGGCCCGAGCGGTTGCGGCAAAACGACGACGTTGCGCTGTGTGGCCGGGTTGGAGCGTCCCGACGGCGGCAAAATCAGCATCGGCGGCCAGACGGTTTACGCCTCGGGTGAACGGGTTTACGTGCCAACCAACAAACGGCCGATCGGCATGGTATTCCAGTCCTACGCGATCTGGCCGCACATGACCGTGGCGGAAAACGTCGCCTACCCGCTGACCATCCAACGGAAATCCAAGGATGTGATCAAAAAAAGAGTCACGGATGTCTTGAAAATCGTCGGGCTAGACGGCTTGGAAGACCGGCCGGCGCCCAAACTTTCCGGCGGCCAGCAGCAACGGGTCGCTTTTGCCCGCGCGCTGATCAATGAGCCGAAGGTCATGCTTCTCGACGAACCCCTGAGCAACCTGGACGCCAAGCTGCGCGTGCAGATGCGCTCCGAGATCAAAGCGCTGCAGCGTAGAACCAATATTACGACTATCTTCGTCACGCACGATCAGGCGGAGGCCTTGGCCATCTCGGACCAGATTGCGGTTATGCACGGAGGCAAGCTCATCGAAGTCGGAGCGCCGCATCAACTTTACGCCCGCCCCACGCGCCGCTTCACCGCGACATTTTTGGGCCTGACCAACTTGATCGAGGGCAAAATCGTCGAACTCAACGGCGATGACAGGCCGGGGAAACTCCAAACTAAGAAAGGCCTGCTCTCTTTTATCCCGGCGCCGGGGCTCAAGAAGGACCAAGCGGCAGTGATCTCGATCCGGCCCGAAAACATTCCCTTATATAAGGAGCGTCCGCAGGAGACGGAGAACGTGCTCGAGGGCAAAGTAACCGAGGCGGTGTTCATGGGCGATGCGTATCAGTGCAAGGTCGCGGTCGGTGACGACATCCTGGCGGTGCACACGCATCCGTTCAATGCCGTAAGTCCCGGCGATAAAGTTTATTTACAGCTCGATCCGGCCAGTTGTAATGGTCTGCCCGCGGATGATCGGGAAGGTGTTGATGAATCGATGTTAGGGGACTAGAATGCCCCCAAGCCGAGATTGAAAGGAGATTTATTGAAATGACCGCACTGGAGGCCAGGAAACTAGCCGAGGACGAAATAAAAGCCGGGAAAACCCCGAAGTACACGGATTTGCGTGATTGGTTGGAGATTGTCGACAGTGTCGGCGAACTGAAAAAGATCGATGGCGCCGATTGGAACCTCGAAATGGGTACCCTGGCTGAATTATTATCGCGTGAGACCAAAAGCGGTTCTGTGCCGGCGGTTCTATTCGACAACGTCCCCGGTTATCCAAAAGGTTTCCGCACTCTGTTCGCCCAAAATGCCTCCTTCAAACGCATGGCTTTGAATTTGGGCCTGGACATGAACCTTTCCAGTCTCGATTTGGTGCGTGCCTTCCGCCAAAAGCTGGTGAGCCACGAGCCGATCAAGCATAAGGTCGTCACCAAAGGGCCGATTCTTGAGAATGTTGATTCCGGCGACAAGGTCGATCTGCTTAAATTTCCCGTTCCTTTCATGCACGAATTGGACGGCGGCCGTTTTATCGGCACCGCCTGTCTGGTTACCACGCGCGATCCCGATGAAGGCTGGGTCAATTTCGGCGCTTATCGC
>Ga0065705_10002232_pt1 | contig 25880 bp, 23 predicted proteins | sample SwibulcommuniRL2_FD_59092 | JGI IMG/M metagenome (GOLD analysis project Ga0065705, IMG submission 59092) | Bulk soil microbial communities from switchgrass field near Rose Lake, East Lansing, Michigan, USA - RL2 Bulk Soil v2 (version 2) | ecosystem: Environmental > Terrestrial > Soil >...
CGGAACTGTTTTCATGGGTATTGAGCCCGATATCAAGGCTGGTGTTCCAGTCGTTCCCGGCGGAACCTTCGTGGATGTTGCGCTGTTGAGTGAGAGTAATCGACCGTTGTTAGCGCTCTTCTTAGGATCGCGGTTACCATCGTTACTCAACGGCGGTGTTAATGGTTTTACCGACAACACACCACTTCGAAACCAGGCGCCGGTAATCAATGTAGTGCCCGGTGCGATGGAGATTCAAAGAATAGGAGACGTATTCAACTGGATCGCACAAGCAGGCGAGTCGACTGCCTGGGCACCGTTCATACGTAAGTCTCCACTGCCAGGTCAGGCTGCGAAGGCAGTTATCATCCAGTTTGCACGAGGTGATAAGTCAAATCCGAACCCAACTACTACCGCGATAATTCGCGCAGGAAATTTAGCGGACCGTGCCACGCTGTTCCGTAACGATCTCGCGTTCGCTATCGATCCAACATTCCCGAAGAACCCCCACACGTTCCTGACTAACCTCGTCGGCACTCCTGCAGCAGTCGCGGTCGGCGCCCAAAGTCAGATCGCAGTTTTCTTTGCGAGCAATGGAGCGTTGACTATCGACCCTGATGGTCCCGGCCCACTATTTGAGGCCCCGATAGCCGGCCCACTCCCGGAAGACTTGGCGTTTATTCCATAGTCAACGCGGAGAGTACGCGGCGACCTGAGTTCCTGAAATGTCGACTAGCGATGGCACAAAACTCGGTCGTTATGCGATCCGCTCGAAGCTTGGTGCAGGCGGAATGGGTGAGGTGTACCTGGCCGAAGACACCGAGCTTCATCGCAAAGTTGCCTTAAAGGTTTTGCCCGCCGACGTTGTTAGTAATAACGATCGGATGAGACGATTCAAACAGGAAGCCACCGCAGCAGCCGCGCTTAATCATCCGAACATCGCGCATATATACGAGATTGGCGAGCGCGAGGGAACGAACTTTATCGCCATGGAGTTCGTTGACGGCCTCACTTTGCGACAACTCATCCACGAAAGACGGACGGATCTGCCGAAGCTCCTTCGTTCCCTGCAGCACGTCGCTGAAGGCTTGGCGAAAGCGCACGCTGTCGGAATCGTGCATCGCGATCTAAAGCCCGACAACATTATGGTGACGCGGGAAGGTCACGCGAAGATCCTGGATTTTGGGCTGGCNAAATTGCTCGAGCAGCAAACGACACAACCAACNACCGAGGGCATGAGCGAACTGGCCACAGCAGTAATACAACCGCACTCGATGCCTGGNGCAGTAGTTGGAACCGTTGGCTACATGTCACCCGAACAGGCGCAGGGCCGGGTACAGGAAATCGATCACCGCTCAGACATTTTTTCCTTCGGGTGCATTCTTTATGAGGCCATCACGCGGCGCAAAGCCTTCGCAGGAAAGGATGCAATCGATTCGCTCAATAAGATCATTCGAGAGCAACCAACGCCGATCGCTATTCTCAATCCTGAAGTGCCGTACGATCTGCAAAAGATCGTGCGCCGCTGTCTCGCAAAAGATCCCGACGAGAGACATCAATCGATCAAAGACATAGCGATTGAGTTAAAGGAGGTACGGCGCGAGTTACAAGCGGGCGCAGCAATCGACACTACAGTTCCGCCGCCATTAAGAGCAGATTCCACAGTTGAAGCGATTGACTCAGATGGTTCGCGCGCTGCGGCTGCGTCGACGAGTCTTTCGCCGTCCGCACCTTCAACGCATCCATCGAGCGCGGAATACATCGTCAGTGGAATCAAACAGCATAAGCGTGCAGCCGCAATTGTTGCTGGCGTGCTGCTGGTCGCGATAGCCGCGGTTGGAATTGGGCTATACAAATTTTCGACTAGCAAGAGATCTGCCACTTCTCTGCCGTTGCCTAAGCTTCAGCCGCTGACGACTTCGGGCAAGGCGTCGGATGCCGCTATTTCACCGGATGGCAAATATGTTGCTCACGTCAAGAGCGACGCCGGTCAGCAGAGCCTCTGGCTGCGGCTGGTGGCGACCACCAGCGACACGCAGATCGTCCCGCCCTCCCTACAGAACTACAACGGAATCACCTTCTCGAAGGACGGTAACTTCATCTATTACGTCCTGGGAGAGCCTAATTCTTTGCCCATGCTTTACCAGATCTCGTTGTTCGGACGCGATTCGCGGAAGCTGATCGAAAACGTCTCCTCGCCCGTCTCGCTTTCGCCGGACGGTACGCGCCTGGCGTTCATACGCGGCAGTGCAGAAAGCGGAGAGAACGCGCTGATCGTGGCGAACGCCGACGGGACGGGCGAGAAACAAATTGCTGTGCGGAAGGTGCCCAGCCCGTTCAGCCCCGGCGGGCCGTCGTGGTCACCTGACGGGAAATTGATCGCGTCAGGAGTTGCGAGCACCGACGCGGGAAATTCGACGGTAATCGCCGTGGAGGTCGAAAACGGCGCCGAGAGGCCGATCACTTCTCAGAAGTGGTGCGTGGGCTGCGTGGGCCAAGTTGCCTGGCTTGCGGATGGAAGCGGCCTCCTCTTACTTGCGTTCAACCCGCGATTATCTTCCACCCAAATCTGGCAAATCTCTTACCCCGGCGACGAGACGCGCCAAATCACCAACGACCTCTATACCTATAGACGACTGAGCCTGACCGCGGATTCGAGTGTCGTTGTCACAGTTAAGACGGAGGGCGATTCAACTATCTGGATCGCGCCGCAAGGGGACGCGAGCGGGGCCAGGCAGATTTCTTCGGGCAGGTATGACGGGCAGTTCGGTCTGTCATGGATACCCGGCGGTAAAATAGCTTACACCTCACGAGAGAGCGGGTTGGTTGACATCTGGAGTATGGGCCAGGACGGAAAGGATCCGAAGCAGTTGACGGCCCACGCGGCCTGGAACCGAGACCCTTGGGCGACGTCCGACGGTCGCTACATCGTCTTCGATTCCACACGAAAAACCGCCTCAAGAGGCCTAAGGAGCATTTGGCGCATGGACACGGACGGCGGCAATCTCAAACAACTGACCGGAGGGCAGGGCGACAGGTTCCCGCAATCCTCGCCAGACGGCCGTTGGGTGGTCTTCCATTCCATGCGCTCCGGCTCAATGAGGGCCTGGAAGGTCTCGATCGATGGCGGGGAGCCCGTGCCGTTGACCGATGAATTTACATCAAATCCGACGGTCTCGCCCGACGGCAACCTGGTCGCCTGCTTCTACCGCGAGGATCACCCGGACGCGCCCTGGACCAAGGTCTCCATCATCCCCTTCGCGGGCGGCCACCCCATCAAGGTGCTCGACCTCCCGCGGCCCAGCTTCACACGAGATCCTGGCCTGCGTTGGACACCGGACGGGCGCGCCCTGACCTATATAGACACGATTAACGGCGTCTCTAACATCTGGTCACTGCCCCTGGACGGCGGGCCGCCGAAACAGTTGACCTACTTCAAGACCGACCAGATTTTCTGGTTCGACATCTCGCGCGACGGCAAGCAACTCGCGCTTTCGCGCGGAACGGAGACAAGCGACGTGATCCTGATCCGAGACTTTCGCTAACGCCCGATGACCATTGCGACAAGCACAAAACTCGGCCGCTACGAAATCCGCTCAAAGATTGGTGAGGGCGGAATGGGTGAGGTGTATCGCGCGCGCGACACGCAACTGGGTCGTGATGTTGCGATTAAAGCTATACCGTCGAGCGCGCGAGTCTGGAGCCATATCAGAAGAATCGATGTGCTACTTGTTACGCCGCAATCGAGACGATTCCAGAGGAGAGTAGGTTTGGAATCGTAGTTCTCGAGTGTGAACGATTGGAGGGAGTATGAGATTGCGTTTGGCTGTCGTCGTGTTCTGCCTGTTGACTGTCTTGGCGAGTCATGTGGGCCAGGGATCTGGTGCGTCGGCTGGAAGCAACGCCGGGCGTCAGGCCGACTTGGCCGGCATCGAGGGCGGTCGAGTGGGGCTACATCACTGGTTCGTAGNGTTGAGACGCCCGGTGGTGAGGTGAAGCAGATTCGTGCCACGAGGCTGATNGTTCTGCCCTTCATTGCTTTATTTTCCAAGCGCCAAATGTGAAAACTTTTCTCCCTCCGCATGAGGCGTTTGAGCTGGCATCGTGAGATACCAAGTCTCCGGGCGCTGTCGTATTCTATGGCCTCGCTCCTTGCCTCAAATAGTAACACTCGTTACAATGCTCTTAACCGTTACCCGTAATGGCCAAAACGATTAACAACCGAGGACAGGATTGGATTCTGCTTATCCATCTGCTGCCGCCTAAGCCTACCAACCTGCGCGTGCGCATTTGGCGCAAGTTGCAGAAGGTCGGCGCGGTGGCAATCAAGAACTCTGTCTACGTCTTACCGGCAACAGAGGAAACGCATGAACATTTTCAGTGGTTAAAGCAGGAGATTGAATCGGCTGGCGGCGAGGCATCGGTTTTCCGAGCGGATGCTGTCCAAGGCACGACCGACGACGAGATCATTGCTGCCTTTCGCAAGGCGCGCGATGAAGAGTTCGCAGCCGTCTCGGCGCAATTCGATGGCTTGACTGGAGCAATTCGGGAACAGTCCCGTGGTAAGCACCTATCTGCCGGCCGTCTGTCGGCTCATGAAGCTGAAATCGATAAGTTGCACGTCGAGCTGGAGCGCATCGCCGCTAATGACTTCTTTAATGCCTCTCTGCGAGCCTCTGCTTTTAGCGCCTATGAAAGGTGCCAGAAAGTTATCCGAGCGGCTCAAGGTCCGACAGAGAAGGCGGCGCTGTCACAGAAGAAAGGTGCAACCCTCGACGTTTCAAGCTACCAAGGTCAGCGATGGGTCACGCGCCGGAATCTGCACATCGACCGGCTGGCATCCGCCTGGCTAATCAAACAGTTCATCGACAAGAGCCCTCGCTTTTACTTCGTCGCTGACGGAGAAACTGTCGGAGGCGCAATTCCCTTCGACATGTTCGGAGCCGAGTTCACCCACCACGGAGAAGACTGCACCTTCGAGACGATGTTGAAGCAATTCGGTCTGGCCGAAAGCAAAGGCCTGCGCGAGATGGCTGAGATCGTGCACGACATCGATTTGAAAGACGACAAGTTTCATCGGCTGGAGGCGGCCGGGCTAAATGCAATCATCGATGGGTTAAGCAAAGTGTTGAGAGACGATCGCAAGCTAATGCAACAGACAGGCATTGTTTTCGATGGGCTCTATGCATTGCTAAGCAAGGAATCTGAGGAAAAGAACTCGGATAAGACGCGGAACCGAAAGCGCTCTCGAACGAAATGATGAAAGTTTTCGTGGGGCGGTTAGAGACAAGTCAAATGGAGCAGGAAGCGAAACGGAAACAGCTGATCACAGGCGAAGGCGATCAGTTGCCTTCCTGGCGCGAAGTGTTCCTCTACTTTCTCATGCTTGGCTTCATAAACATTGGTGGTCCTGTGGCTCAGATCACGATGATGTACAACCACATGGTGGAGCGGCGTCACTGGCTCTCCGAAGATCGGTTCGTAAAGATCATGGCTTTCTGCCACATGCTGCCCGGTCCGGAAGCGCTGCAACTTGCGATCTATGTTGGGTATTTGAAACGGAAACTTGTGGGCGGAATACTCGCTGGCCTCACCTTTATTCTGCCAGGGGCTGTCGTGATAGTAATTCTTAGTTGGCTCTATGTTACTTACGGCAGCCTCCCGCAAGTCAACAACGTCCTCTACGTTTTGAAACCTGCTGTGTTGGGCATTATCGGCGCCGGCATCCTCAAACTTAGCCGAGCGTCGATCCGAAACTTTTTTCTCGCTGCGTTGCTGATGGGGGCATTTCTTGGAATGCAGTTCGCGGGTATCAACTTTCTCTTAATACTCCTCTTCGCCGGAATCCTAAATTTATTAATCGCTCAAGGTTGGCCAACCATCTGGCGCACACGAGCGACACTGCCAACACTCCTCGGTGGAATCATCATGCTGCCGTTTGTTGACTCCCGCTGGTTTCAAATGGCGTGGTTGTTCTTCAAGACTGGCTTGTTCAGCTTTGGCGGCGCGTATGCATCGATCGTGTTCCTGGAACGTGGCGCAGTTCAGCAGCATCACTGGCTAACCAGCAGCCAGTTGCTTGATGGGGTGGCTCTGAGCGTTGCGACTCCCGGGCCGTTTATGCTGTTCACGACTTTTGCTGGCTTTCTCGCAGGTGGAATAACAGGCGCAATGATTGCGACCTTCTTCGTCTTTTTGCCTTCCTTTGTATTCGTCCTGGCTGGCGCTCCTTATATCGAAAAGGTCCGGCACAATCGTTGGATACAAGCCTTTCTTGCAGGCGCTAGTGCCGCTGTCGTGGGCGTGATTGTTGTTGTAACGCTCGATCTCATTCCTTCGGCGCTAATTGATCTACCGACCATCGCCATAGCGCTGGCGGCTTTTCTGGTGATCGTCCTATTAAAAGTTGATGTCGCAAAGGTGGCGCTCGGGGCAATGGCAGGTGGGATATTCCACGCCGCAGCGCGAGCATTTCTTTAGAGATTCGACGGAGGCCGGAATGAGTCAGAATAATCGCAAACGTGTCTTATTGATCAGCAACTCCACGCTTTACGGCAGTGGTTATCTTGATCATGCAGAGACGGAAATCCGAGACTTCTTAGGCAGCACCAGCGAAGTTCTCTTCATACCCTACGCTCTGTATGACCGTGACTCTTACGCTGCGACAGCTCGCGAACGCTTCGAGAAAATGGGCTACGGGTTGGTATCGATTCACACTACTCCTAATGCCCAACAAGCCGTCACTGANGCGGAGGCAATTTTCATTGGGGGTGGTAATACGTTTCGACTTTTGAAGGCGCTTTACGACGCAGACGTGGTGCAATTGATCCGGCAGCGAGTCGCAGACGGTATGCTTTACATCGGATCGAGCGCTGGTTCTAATGTGGCGGGTCCAACTATCAAGACGACCAAAGACATGCCGATTGTTCAGCCACCTTCTTTCGACGCCCTCGGGTTGGTGCCCTTTCAAATCAGTCCACACTTCCTCGATCCCGATCCGAGTTCGACGCACATGGGTGAAACGCAGGAAGAGCGAATTCTGCAATTCCTGGAGGAAAACGACACTCCCGTTGCTGGTCTTCGCGAAGGCGCGATGGTTAGAGCAGAAAACGGTTCATACGTTCTGAAAGGATCCTCGGGCGCTCGGATTTTCCGCAAAGGGCAGGAGGCCGTTGAAACCAAGCCGGGAGAGAAATTGGATCATCTGTTCGGAGAGAAAGTCTTCCCCGATGAAACCTGATGGAACATTGTTGCTGACGGGTCGCGATGTTGCGGCACTGCTGACTATTGAAGAATGCATGACGGCGGTCGAGCATGCCTTCCAGTTGTATGGGGAAGGCAAAACTCAACCACCCGGAATTTTGGGCGTCCACGCTCGAGACGGCGGTTTCCACATTAAGGCTGGTTTGCTCGAACTGAATCACTCGTACTTTGCGGCCAAGATCAACGCGAACTTTCCCGAAAATGCGAAACGGGTTGGCCTACCCACGATTCAGGGCGTTGTCGTCCTTTATGATGGAGAGAATGGTTACCCACTGGCTCTAATGGATTCAATCGAGATCACGATCCAACGTACCGGAGCCGCGACCGGTGTCGCCGCCAAATACTTGGCTCGGCGGGACTCGAAAACCGTGACTATCTGCGGCTGTGGTAATCAGGGACGTATATCGCTCCGAGCTCTTACCAAAGTCCTTCCTATCAAAAAGGCCTGGGTTTGGGATCGCGATCGGGCACAGGCTCAAAAGTTCAGCAGTGACCTTGCAGACGAGTTGGGAGTTGACATTGAAGTCGTGCCAGATCTTCAAACAGCCGTAGGGCAAAGCGACGTATGTATTACTTGCACGCCATCGAAGCATCCCTTTTTGAAAAAAGACTTCGTTGCGCCAGGCACATTCATAGCGGCAGTTGGCTCGGATAATCCAGAGAAGCAGGAGCTCGAACCAGTTCTGCTGAGTGGGAACAAGCTCGTGGCTGATGTACTTGAACAATGCGCAATGATTGGAGAACTTCATCACGCGTTGGATGAAGGCTTGATGACGCGCGACAGTGCGTACGGTGAACTAGGTGAAGTGGTAGCAGGAATCAAACCCGGTCGCACTTCTAATGATGAGGTCATAATCTTTGATTCAACAGGCATGGCATTGCAAGACGTTGTGACGGCTGCCGAAGTTTACGAGAAGGCTGTGAGCGCGCGAGTGGGTACGCTGATAGATTTCGCTCATTAGTCCGCCTGAGGAACAGTCGATGAAATGGGTCACACGCGAAAGGATTCGAGTTAACCGCACTGCAACCTGTTGGCTCATCCGCCGCTTTCTGGATTCTGAAGCTGAGATTTCCTTCGCGCCGGCAGAAGCAGTGGCTAGAGTGCAGGACGCGCAAGTGGCGATCGGCTTTGACGCGCCCGGCGCTACATATCCACACAAAAATGATCGCGGACTCTGTTCATTTGCAGCGCTTGTTCACGAGCGGCTTGCGGATGATCCTGTCTTGGTGGAGATGGCGCGCATCGTTCAGGCTGCGGACTTCAAGGACCAATTGAATGACCACCCGGCAGCGGTGGGTTTGGAATTGATTAGCCGTGGTTTTCCGATCGTAACAAAGGACGACCGTGAGACCGCGGAACGCGCTGCATTTCTCTATGACGCGCTCTATGCGAGCATCGCCGAAGACCATACCACTCCAGAAGGTTGATGATAAATGGTAGGCATGAACCGGGAAATTAATAGGAGCAATACAGAAAGGCAGGAATGATAATGAAGAACCAGGGACGATTTCTAGAGCGGCATTTGAGCCATCTCTTCGTAAGAGTGAGGTTGATTCTTATTACGATGTCGCTTGGGCTGGCAGCAGTATTCGTGCTGGTGGCGGGCTCGGCGCCACAGGGTCCGACTGGTCAATCAAGTACCGCGCAACAACCGGCGACGGACTGGAAGGCAGTTGCGCAAGCNCTTGGAAAAGCCGGATCAATGCAGCCTGGCGACGTCTATAAAGTCAGTCTGCCTCGCAGCGATCTAAAGGTTACAGTCAGCGNCTTAGAACTCAAACCTGCACTCGCGCTCGGTTCATGGATCGCGTTCAAGAAAACCGGCGATATGACAATGGTGATGGGCGATCTCGTTCTAACTGAAGACGAGGTGACGCCGGTCTTGACCAAACTTCAGCAAGGCGGAGTCGAACAGACGGCACTGCATAATCATCTGCTTCATGAATCACCGCGCGTGATGTACATGCATATTCACGCGATGGGTGATGCAGTGAAGATCGCCCAGGCGATTCATGACGCGCTCGCCTTGAGCAAGACACCCTTTGCGGCGTCTGCACCCAGCACCAGTCCTACTCCCGAGTTGGGAGTTGATCCCAAGCAGCTCGATCAGGCTCTGGCCCAAAGCGGCAAATTGAACGGGGTCGTTTACCAATTTAGCGTTCCACGCGCCGAAAAGATTATGGACAACGGTATGGAAGCTCCAGCTTCAATGGGCTTGGCAACCGCAATCAACTTCCAGCCGACCGGATCAGGCAAAGCAGCAATTACGGGTGACTTTGTGCTCATCGCGAGTGAGGTTAATCCCGTGATCAAGGCGTTACGAGATAACGCCATCGAGGTGACGGCGCTGCACAGTCACATGCTCACTGAAAGCCCGCGCCTCTTCTTCATGCACTTCTGGGCCAACGATGATGCTCTGAAACTGGCGCACGGACTTCGTGCTGCACTCAACAAGATGAACACCGTTAAAGCTCAAGGGAGCTAGTTTCTGCTAGCGGAGGATTAGGCGATGCAGTTTTGGTTATCTGACCAGACTCGACTAATGGCGTTGGTAGCTCTATGTGCTCTCTTATGGTCGCTGGAATCTATCGTACCACTCTATCGATATCAGAACAGTCGAGTGCGACATGCGTTACCGAATGTCGCACTCACACTTATATTGGTTCTGACAAATTTGGCGCTGTCGGTTTCATCGGCTTACCTGGCTGGGTTCACTGTTCGGCATCGCGTTGGCGTATTTTTCGTTACTGACCTCTCGCCATGGACTCAAGCAGTTTTTGGCGTCGCGGTATTGGACCTCTTCGCTTACTTTGCGCATGTCCTGCTGCACAAGTCCTGGCTGGGCTGGCAGTTCCATCGCGTGCATCATTCGGAAAGTGCGGTGGACGTTACCACTAGTTTTCGCCAGCATCCGGGCGAAAGCGTTTGGCGAATACTTTGGCAGCTAGCCGCAGTCCTTGTTTTCGGTATCCCGCTCTGGGTCGTCATCGTCTACCTGATTCTTTCCGGCTTGAACGCGCAACTAGAACACGCCAATATCAAAATGAACGGCAATCTCGACAGATTCTTACGGCTGGTGGCCGTCACGCCTTACATGCACAAGGTGCATCACTCGCGGGAACAGAGGGAGACCGATTCGAACTATTCAAACATCTTTTCCTTTTGGGACAGACTCTTCGGCACCTACACCGCAGAAATAGACTTTCGGAAACTCCGTTATGGACTCGATGGCTTTGATGTTACGGAAAGGCAAACGCTGCGAGGACTCTTGAAGATGCCGTTCGTGAGCTATACACGCACCTGATGCTTGTTTGATTAGGTGGTTTATGAAGTCTCTTGCAATTATTGGTGGGGTTGTCCTATCGATTCTTCTGACGGTCTTTGCCATAACTTGCACGGGAAAGGATCCTCAGACAAATCTCGCGGCCACAGGTGTTTCGCCAATGCCTGGTGCGTCAGAGAGTCTTCCGTCGTCCGCAACATCCGGTAATCTTCCACTGCGCACTCTGCGGGACGTTCCATTGAGCGGCGGCGCGACGCGCTTCGATTATCAAAGTTTCGATCCAGACAATGGGCGACTCTACATTGCCCATCTCGGCGATGGCGTTCTTTCGGTCTTTGACGCAAATAAAGAAACGGTAATCGGTGATGTTAACAATTTACCTCGCGTCCACGGCGTCATTGCGGTTCCGGAGCTTCACCGTATCTATGCTTCGGCCACAGGCTCGAACGAATTGGCAGTCATTGACGACAAAACTTTGCAGTTTATAGCGCGTGTTCCTGCCGGAGATTATCCTGATGGCATCGCGTATGCCACGAAGGCAAAGAAGCTGTATGTGTCAGACTTGCATGGCAAGACAGAGACAGTGATTGATGCAAACACTAATCAACGGCTGACCACAATTGCGCTCGGTGGCGGCGCCGGCAATACGCAATATGATTCAGTCTCGGAACACATCTTTGTCACGGTGCATGGCCGAAACGAGCTCGCCGAAATTGATCCGACCAAAGACCAGCTAATCGCGCGCTATCCGATATCAGGGTGCAACGAACCACACGGCCTATTGATCGAGAGCGAACACCGGCTGGCATTTGTTGCCTGCGAGCAGAATGCGAAGCTGGCAGTCTTTGATCTTGAAGCGAAGAAGATGACGGCTATTCAGGATGTTGGCGCAGATCCCGATGTGCTAGCCTTTGATAAGGGCTTTGGTCGCCTGTACGTCTCCGCGGAGAGTGGCAGCATCACGATCTTCGACGAGCGTGACCGCAACCTGGAGAAGGTTGGTGAGGGATTCTTCGCTCCTAAAGCCCACAGCGTTGCCGTTGATGGTCGCACTCATCGGGTCTATTTCCCTTTGCAGAACGTTGGCGGAAAGCCAGTCCTTAGAATCGCAGTGCCCTCTGATAAGCAGCTATGACGAACGGATGGAGGCGTTTCGACAATGGATTCGAACGCTTCCGGGCGCGTCTGATTGTTGCGCTTAGCATTAGCCTTTTCGCCGTCGTCACTCAAGCACAGCAGCTCTCAACAACCGACAAGCTTCAGCAACCTTCGCCGGCAACACCTACTCGCTTTCCGTCGCAGAACACCGGCTCGCGACGAATTCAGGCAGTTCGTGTCTCCGATGCTATCAAGATCGACGGTCTTCTTGATGAAGCTCCCTGGTCGCTGGCACAACCGGCAACCGATTTTCTCCAGCAGGATCCCACCGAAGGCGCTCCAGCTTCCGAACGCACAGAAGTGAAAGTGCTCTTCGATGACCGGAATATTTATTTTGGTATCCGCGCTTTCGACGATTCCACGCAGATCAACGCCCGCGAGCTTGTACGAGACGCAAGTTTTTCAAACGACGACAAGATCGAGATTCTCCTGGACACCTATAACGATAAGCGAAATGCCTTTCGGTTCGCGGTGAACCCACTCGGCACACAGCAGGACGCCCTGATTACAGATGAAGGTCGTGACGTAAATCTTTCGTGGGATGCCTCATGGGTATCTTCCGGTAAGATCGATCAGAAGGGATGGACCGTCGAGATCGCCATCCCGCTGACAACGTTGCGTTTCCAGGAAGGAGAAGACACCTGGGGTTTTAACTCCGCACGCATCATTCGGCGTAAGAATGAAGAAGACTTGTGGACCAGTTGGCAACGTTCTTTCGGGCTTGAACGAGTGTCACAAGCTGGTGAACTTGTAGGGGTCGGAGAAATAAAACGCCGCCGGCTCTATGAGGTTAAGCCGTACGTCACAGGTGGATGGCGTGAGGGAGTGCCGCAAGTTGGCGCGCCCGGTTTTGACGCGGGAATTCAAGGGAAAATCGGACTTGAGGTTGCCAAGGTTGGCATCACGCCTTCGGTTACGGCCGAGTTCACAGCGAACCCCGACTTCGGTCAGGCCGAGGTGGACAATCAAATAGTTAATCTCTCTCGCTTTTCAGTTTTCTTTCCCGAGAAACGTGATTTCTTCTTGGAAAACTCCGGCATTTTTCTTTTCGGAAGAGCAGAAGCTAACCAACTGTTCTTTACTCGCCGAATTGGACTAACCGAGCGCGGAGCGCCCGTTCCGATCGACTACGGCGCAAAGATCACCGGCAAAGTCGGGCGCTACAATATCGGTTTTCTTCAGGTCCAAACTCGGAAACTAGGCGACCTCAGCACTCCTTTTCACGTGCCGCGAACCGAGTTCACTGTTGCTCGTGTTAAGCGCGACATCTTTGAGCGCTCATCGATTGGCGCGATGTTCGTCAATCGCCAGGGCGCAATCTCAGCTAGCGGAACTCGTTACAATCGAGCGGCAGGAGTCGATGCCGAGTTTAACGTAACTGATCATTATCAAATCAGAGCCTTCCTGATGGGCACGGCAACCCCGGGAGTACGGTCCAGTTTTCATTCCGGTCGCATCGACTCCCGCTTCGAAAATGACTTGTTTCGTTTCATAACCGTTTACGAAGATATTGGCAGCAATTTCAATCCCGAAGTTGGCTTCGTTGAGCGCAAAGGCATTCGGCAATACTTCGGGCAAGTGGCTTACAAACCTCGTCCCAAGTTTATTCCTCACGTTCGGCAAATGGAGTTTGAGACTCAGATCGAATACTACGAAGATCGCTCCGGGCACCTGGCGACAAGACAGACGGAACTGTCCTGGTTCACGGAATTCAAGAATTCATCGAGCTTCTTTTATCGCCCAATCGAAGTTGTCACTGATGTTCTGAAGGAGCCCTTCGAGATCAGGCCGGGCATCGTGATTCCGGCTGGCAGTTACCATTTCAACCGCCCCCGTATTGAAATTGCGTCTGATAGCAGCAAGAGAATTGTACTAACAGGGTTTTATAAGTGGGGCGATTTCTATTCCGGTAAACGAGATGAGGTTTCAGGAGCAATAACCTTCAGGCCTAACGCGCATTTACTGTTCGATTTCTCGAACAACTTCAATAAGGTGAAATTGGCGCAGGGTAATTTCACGACCAATCTCTTGATCGGCAGAGTTAATTACAACTTTTCAAGAAAGCTACTAACCTCGGCCCTGATGCAATTGAATTCGGCGGCGCGCATATCTGCCTTCAACGTAAGACTCCGTTACATCTATCGCCCCAACAGTGACTTCTTTATCATTTACAACCAAACCAGTGGTGCAAGTCTGGAGAGACCTTCATACAGTCTTCAATTCAAGCTGACTCGTGATTTTACGTTTTGATTAGGACTGAGAACTAAAGCACGTCGTACTCCATCTAATCCGTCGCTCAACAGTTCAAGGGTCTAATGGCAACATCCCGAAAAACGAACGCCTTAAACGGATTAACAACTCCGTACTACCTTGACTCTAAAAGGGACAATAATCGTTTTCATGATTCATCAGTTTCCTGGGCAGGCTCTCCTTAGGTCTTGATCGTTTCTTTGACGTAAATTCGTCACGCTATCAGGTGATGGCTTGCTTCGATCTGGGCCTGCAACACCTTACGGATCAGCCGACACGCCTGCTTCACCTCGGGCATCGACAGGGAGCAAAAGATCTGTTTGCCGTCGCGACGCGTGGACAAGACCCCCACCGATTTCAGCACGGCCATGTGTTGCGAAATGCTTGTCTTCGAAATGCCTAGCGCTTCTTGCAACTCGGAAACTCCTCGTTCACCCTCGCCCAGAAGATCAAGAATCTGCAGACGTCCGGGATGAGCAAACGCCTTGCATATGCGCGCCTGCCGCTCGAAGATTTCTGTGTCCCTCTTTATTGCTACTTTGTTGGCTGCCATATCTTTGATTGTGGAAACAAAGGCCATCGCTCCAAACTAGCCCATCGACCTTGCTCGGCTAAGCAACACACCCTCGTACATCGCAAACCCCGGGCCGTCTCGTTATCAATAACTCCTTCGTAAACGTGGAACTACGCCGATCGTGTGCAGGTGATTAGCAAAGCGCCCAGTATCTATGCCTTTGTTTTTTTGAGCAGCCGGCGATCTTGCTGGGCAAACCTTCACCGCGACCATCATTAGTGGGCAAAACTTCGCAGGATTGTGCCAACAGTTGCGTAATTTCGCAACTGTTGAACTCTGCGATGCCGCAATTTGCCGAGCTTAATCCTTCGATCTCGCTGGAACGACTCTTGCCAATTAGCTTTGACTGGAAAAGGAGAGTTCTCATGACAGTCGAACGATATTTACGATTAATTGCCGGTTGTTTCGTGCTCGCCACCCTTCTGCTCGGCTACTTTCACAGTCCCTACTGGTTTTTGTTTACCGGCTTCGTAGCGATCAACTTGATCCAGTCTGCGTTTACAAACTGGTGCCCGATGATGACTTTTCTGCGAAAGCTCGGAGTCAGGAACGAAGAGCCCCTGTCGAGCAGGGCCTGACTAGTATTGGACGTTGCTGCCAGCACCGCCAAGCATTAGCGCATCGGCCACAGGAATTAGGGTTTTTGGCGGAAGGAAATCCATGCTGAAGAAACTACAGATACTCGGAACTGGATGCTCAAAGTGTAAAAGGCTGACTGAACAAGTGGAGCAAGCCGCGAAAGAGCTTGGCATCGAGCACCAAATAGAGAAGGTCACAGACATCGAGCAGATAATCTCGTTTGGTGGAATGACCACTCCCGCATTGGCTGTAGACGGCCAGATCAAAGTCGCAGGCAACATCCCTTCGGTAGACGAGCTGAAGAGGCTGATAGCGTGAAGGCTGAACTCATTCTGCAGCGACGTGCTACGGCAAAGCGGCGATGGCGAAGGCCTTCGCGCAAAGTTCTACTGATGACGGTCGCGCTAGCTGGCTGGTCGTTTCTGTATGGGCTCTTGCAACCCCTCTCATCCTGGATAACGCAAAGCCTGCTGAGACTGAGCGTGGATACGCATTTCGGTTCCGCGGTGGAGTTCTTCATCTACGAGGCGCCGAAAGTCCTGATGCTCTTGATTCTGGTTGTGTTCGGTGTGGGAATGCTCCGTTCATTTGTGACACCAGAGCGCACTCGCAAGATACTCGCAGGCAAGCGTGAGTCCGTCGGCAACGTGCTGGCCTCCGTGCTCGGGGTGTTCACACCTTTTTGCTCCTGCTCAGCTGTGCCTTTGTTCATAGGGTTTGTTGCCGGCGGCGTGCCTCTTGGCGTGACGTTCTCCTTCCTGATTGCGGCACCGATGGTCAACGAGGTGGCGCTCGTCTTGTTGTTCGGTCTTTTCGGATGGCGTGTCGCGGCACTCTATCTGAGCACCGGCATGCTGATCGCGATCGTCGCCGGATGGACGATTGGTCGCCTTCATATGGAAAAGTATGTTGAGGAGTGGGCATTTAAGGCGCAGGTCGGTTCAGGTCCAATGCTCGACGCTCGTTTGAGCTGGGATGATCGGATCAGCAGAGGGCTACAGGCCGTGCGCGAGATCGTGAGCAAGGTTTGGATATACATCCTCATCGGGATTGCTGTGGGCGCCAACATCCACGGCTACGTGCCCGCAGATTTCATGGCGTCGTTCATGGGCAAGGGGGCGTGGTGGTCAGTGCCGCTGGCAGTCCTGTTGGGAATCCCAATGTACTCCAACGCCGCTGGGATCATTCCCGTGGTTCACGCGCTACTGGAAAAGGGCGCGGCCCTGGGAACGGTGCTGGCCTTCATGATGTCCGTCATCGCCTTGTCACTTCCCGAGATGATCATTCTTCGCAAGGTTCTCAAGCTCAGGCTGATTCTCACTTTCGTGGGAGTGGTGGGCTTTGGAATATTGATCGTTGGATACCTGTTCAATTTGCTCCTCTAGCAAGCCGGAGCCTAAGTTCAGATGGTTATGCAAAGTCAGGTGAACAAAGTAGTGGCGCTGAGCCTTTGTCTCGCATTTATGAACTTTGGGCGTTTAGCGTTCGGTCAGTCGCAATTGGACGAGCCGCTGACTCTCCCTCAAGCTGTCGAGATCGCGCTGGAGAGGAACCCTTTAACGCGTGTTGCAGCCGGAGGCCGTCAGCTTGCCGATGCGCAACTGGCTGCAGCCCGTGCTACCCGCTGGCCAGTTTTGCAGGCATCGGAATCCATTACCACGAGCAACAATCCAGTCTTCGTGTTTGGGTCGCTGCTGGAACAAGGGCGATTCGGGGTCAACAACTTTCAGATTAATTCGCTGAACAACCCAGACGCGCTGACGAACTTCCGTGGCGGGTTGTCAGTTCGCCTTCCGGTTTTCGATCAGCGGCAGAGTAGGGCCCGAATTGATACGGCAAAGCTCGGGCAGGAGCAGGCGGACCAACAAACTGAGTTAGTCGCTCAACAGATTCGTTTCGATGTGCTCAAGTCTTATTACGGTGTGTTGCTGGCACAGTCGAGAGTAGTCGTGGCTGATGAGGCCATACAAACTGGCACGGCCGATCTCAAAAGGATAAAGGACAAATTTGAAACTGGATTCGTGGTGCGCTCTGATCTGCTCGCAGCCGAAGTTCAGGTGTCGGAATTCCGGCAGCAGAAGATTCAAGCTACAGGTGAACTCGCTATCGCTCAGGCGGCGTTGAATACCGCGCTTGGCTTGCCGATAAACTCGCCCCACACGATCAACGACAAACTAAGTGAACGACTCTTCAGCGTTGAAACCCCGGATGAACTCAATCGCCAGGCATTGCAAAATCGCCCCGAGTACGCACGCGCCATGCTGGCCGTGCGAATGAATGCGCGCCAGATCCGTGGAGCGCGTGACGAGGCGCTCCCGCGCGTCGACGCATTCTCTAGTGTTGGGATTAGCGGCCGTAATCCAGTAACTGGCAGTTCGGACTACGCCATCGGTGCTTCGGTTACTGTCAATGTATTTGATCCGGGACGCAAAGCCCGAATCAACCAGGCTCGCGCTGCCGAGGCCATCGCCCACGCCGAACAGGAGCAGCTGGCCAATCAGATCAGTTTTGAGGTCGTGCGTGCTTATCAGCAATTCGTCTCTGCCCGAGAGCGCCTGCAAGTAGTTGATCAAACTACCGCCCAGGCGAGTGAAGTTCTACGCATCGTGCGGGATCGTTATCATGAAGGGCTCACAACTATTACGGAAGTACTGCGGGCTGAGTTGGCCCTGGTGCGGGCGCGCACCGATGTCGTGACGGCTCGCCACGACCATTACGTTGCCTATGCAAATGTCTTGTTGGTCACGGGAAGACTGAAAGATGTTCGGCCATTCGTCTTGTGACAGTTGTCGGCGGGTTAAGGTGATATTCCGCGCCCGCAAAACCGAAGAGGGCATCGATGAAATACTTGCTTACTTTCACTCTAATTCTCGCTCTTGCCGGCGCCATCTCATGCGCCAGAAATCATGAACAGGTAACAGCGACAGCCCCGATGATTCAGGGGATAAAGATTGAGACTATCGGTCAGCAGTCCGTCGATGAGAGTTACGAGGCAGTCGGCACAGTTCGCGCAAAAATCAGCAGCATCGTTTCATCGAAAGTAATGGGAAGCATTGTGGCAATGAAGGTTCGCGAAGGCGACACGGTGCGCGCCGGCCAGGTTCTCGTGGAAATCGACAGCCGCGAAGCGAGGATTCAGACGCAGAAGTCGGGTGCCGGTCTGGTTGAGATGCATGGGGCCCTGGATGAAGTAAACCGGAGCATTAAAGCTGCGGAGTCCGGCCAAACTGCCGCCGAAGCCAATCGCCGACTGGCCGCCTCTACCTTCCGTCGGTACCAACAGTTGCTCGAGAGGCAATCAATCAGTCCGCAGGAATTTGACGAAGTGCGAGCCAGGCATGAGATGGCCGATGCTGAAGCTGAAACTGCCGGGCGAATGCGGCAATCATTGGAGGCGAAAAGGCGACAAGTGCTGGCCCGTATTGATCAGGCGAAGGCGGATGTCGCCGGCTCTCAGGTTTATTCAAGCTTCGCTCGGATTGCCGCCCCCATAACCGGAGTTGTCGTTTCCAGGCAAGCGGATGTCGGTTACATGGCCGCGCCGGGCACGCCTTTGCTCACAATCGAAAGCGGCAATGATTACCGGCTCGAAGCCGCCGTACAAGAATCCCAAATCAACAAGATTCATCTGCGGGATCTTGTGCAAGTGCAGATAGATGCTCTAGGTCAGCAGGAACTTGCGGGCACCGTAGTCGAGATCGTTCCGGCTGCTGATCCGGCCAGCAGAACCTACCTCGTCAAGATCAGCATCGCTCTGCCCAGCGGCAATCAGCAAATCATTCGTTCCGGGCTCTACGGTAAAGCTCGCTTCATCACTGGCCAGATGCAAGCCATGACGATTCCGCGAAAAGCTGTCGTCGAGAACGGCCAACTTACGAGTGTCTTCGTGGTTGACCAGTCGGGCATCGCGCGCTTGAGATTAGTCAAGGCTGGGAAGACTTATGCCGACCGAATCGAAGTGCTCTCGGGGTTGAAAGAGGGCGAACAGATCGTGGTTGATGGCGTGGCAGTCGTGAATGATGGCAGCCGGGTGCGAGAGGCTGCTCCGGGTTTGTCGCCCACCGCGACGAAATAGCCGAGGTGCAAGACGGATGAGAGATGGACTTGGTCCCGCCGGAAAACTGGCAAAGGCCTTCATCAACTCCAAACTGACGCCGCTCGTCATTGTGGCTTCCATCCTGTTGGGTGTCGGCGCAGTCCTCATGCTCCCTCGCGAAGAAGAGCCGCAGATCGTCGTGCCGATGATCGATGTCTTCGTGCAGATGCCCGGTGCCTCTGCTAAAGAGGTTGAAGAGCGGGTGACGAAGCCGATGGAGAAATTGCTCTGGGAAGTTCCCGGCGTCGAGTACATTTATTCTACCTCGGCACCGGGTTATTCGATGGCGGTCGTCCGCTTTTACGTGGGCCAGAATGAAGAGGCGAGCATAGTCCGGCTCAACCAGAAGATGTTCGCCAACTTTGATCTGATTCCAGCTGGCGCCAGTCGCCCGCTCATCAAACCGCGCTCGATCGATGACGTGCCCGTTCTCGCCCTCACGCTTACCAGTAGCCGTTATGACCATTTCACGCTCAGGCGTATCGCAGCCCAGGTTCACGATCAAATTAAGGAAGTTAGAGACGTCTCTGAAGTGAAGATCATCGGCGGACAGCGGCGTCAGATTCGCGTGCTGCTCGATGACGCGCGCATGGCCGCCTATAGCGTTGCTCCGGCGAGCATTGTTCCTATCCTCGAGCGGGAGAATAAACAGTTGCAGTCGGGCAGCTTCTCATCGGGAAACCGCGAGTTTCTTGTCGAGACCGGAGGTTTCCTGCATTCCGCCGAAGAAGTCGGCAACGTGGTCGTTGCTGTTTCAAACAGCCGCCCTGTGTACCTGCGGGACGTGGCGCGAATTGAAGACGGAGCGGAAGAGCCGGCCGATTATGTTCTTTACGGAACCGGCCCGGCAGACGAGGGAAATAAAACCACCACTGCTCCATCAACGGCAACGCAGAATGTCCTGCCGGCCGTCACCATCTCCGTCGCTAAGCGCAAAGGCACTAATGCCATAGCCATAGCTGATCACGTAATTGAGAAGGTCAAGCTGCTGCAAGGCACGCTGATTCCAGGCGATGTCAGTGTTGTAGTCACGCGGAATTACGGCGAGACGGCGAGTGAGAAGTCGAATGAACTTCTCCTCCACATGATGATTGCGATTCTTTCTGTCTCGTTGCTTATCTGGCTTGCTCTTGGCTTGCGCGAAGCAGGCATTGTCGCGACTGCCATTCCCGTGACGCTCGCACTCACCCTCACGGTTTTTTATTTCTATGGTTACACACTCAACCGCATCACGCTCTTCGCCCTGATCTTCTCGATCGGCATTCTGGTAGATGACGCCATCGTTGTGGTCGAGAACATGACGCGCCACTATCGCCTGCCTGAGAATCGGGATCGACCGGTCGTGGACATTGCCCTTGAGGCTGTGAACGAAGTAGGCAATCCGACGATCCTGGCGACCTTTGCCGTGATCGCCGCGATTTTGCCGATGGCCTTTGTGAGCGGGTTAATGGGGCCATACATGAGGCCGATTCCCATCGGCGCGTCGGCCGCGATGGTCTTTTCACTCCTGGTGGCGTTTATTGTGACGCCCTGGGCCAGTCTGCGTCTGCTTAAGCGGGACAGCGGTCATGACGACTCACATGATCGAGAAGGATGGACGACGCGCGGTTATCGCCGGGTGATGGGTGCGCTGATTCACGACCGACGTTGGCGCTACAGCTTTCTTTTAGGCGTGGCTCTGTTGCTGGTGGGCGCGCTCTCGCTCGTGGCGCTGAAGTTTGTGCGCGTGAAGATGCTCCCGTTTGATAACAAGAGCGAGTTTCAGGTCATCATCGATATGCCTGAAGGCACGACGCTCGAAGGCACGGCGGCGGTGACGCGCGAGATCGGTGATTACATTCGGACCGTGCCGGAAGTGACCGACTATCAGATGTACGTCGGCACGGCTTCGCCTTACAACTTCAACGGTCTGGTCCGCCACTACTTTCTGCGGCGCGGGACCAACGTGGCGGACATTCAGGTCAACCTGGTGCCGAAGGGCCAGCGGTCGGCGCAGAGCCATGACATCGCCAAACGTGTGCGTCCTGCTATTCAACAAATCGCCGCGAAGTACCTGGCTCGTGTCAAAGTCTCTGAGACGCCACCCGGTCCGCCCGTTCTGCAAACGCTGGTGGCAGAGGTCTATGGCCCGAATTACCAGCGCCAGATTGAAGTTGCCCGGCAGATTGAAGATATCTTCGACGAGACTGAAGGCGTCGTCGACGTTGACTCGTATATCGAAGATCCGCAAGTGAAATATCATTTCGCGGTGGACAAAGAGAAAGCGGCCCTGAACGGCGTTTCGGCCGAGCAGGTGGCGGCCACTCTACGCATCGCGATTGAAGGAATGAACGTCGGCCTGACGCACCAGCCGCAGGAAAAAGAAGATGTGCCGATTGTTCTGCGGCTGCCGAGAGCCGAGCGTTCGAGTGTTGATGACCTGAAGCAGATCAAGGTTATAGGACAGCAGGGTAACCTGGTGTCTTTAGATGAACTGGTGCGCGTTGAAGAGCAGACCGCGGACCAGAGCATCTTTCACAAAAATCTAATGCCGGTCGTCTACGTCACTGCAGATGTCGCAGGAAAAGTGGAAAGCCCCGTGTATGCCATCCTGCAACTGAACGAAGCAATAGATCATTTGAAGCTGCCTGAAGGCTACGGACTCGAACGTTACGTTGCCAGCCAGCCTTTCAGCGCCGATAAACTCGCGATGAAGTGGGATGGCGAGTGGCACATCACTTACGAAGTTTTTCGGGATCTGGGATTAGCGTTCGCGGCCGTGCTCGTGCTGATCTACATCCTCGTCGTCGGATGGTTTCAATCTTTCAAAACGCCACTGACCATCATGGCAGCGATTCCATTTTCGCTCATCGGCATACTGCCCGCACATGCTCTGATGGGTGCTTTTTTCACCGCCACCTCAATGATTGGCTTTATCGCCGGCGCGGGTATCGTCGTGCGCAATTCGATCATCCTCGTCGATTTCGTCGAGTTGAGATTGAATCAGGGAATGACGCTTGCAGACGCCGTAGTGGATGCCGGAGCGGTTCGGTTTCGGCCGATGATGCTAACGGCGGCGGCAGTCATTGTCGGCTCGGGGGTGATCCTATTTGATCCGATTTTTCAAGGGCTGGCCATTTCGCTGATGGCCGGAGAGGTTGCTTCGCTGTTGCTCTCGCGCATGACCGTGCCTGTTCTCTTTTACATGAGTGAACGGAAGAAACCTGAGCGGCCTCCGGTCGAGGCGCTAATCCCTCCACCCGAGCCACTAGAGGAAACTGAAGTTCTGGCTGTTGAATCGCTGTCGCCACCTGTCGAGAGCGTACCAGTGGCCGAATCTGCGGTGGATGGCGAACCAGTCACCGGGGATCAGCAGCGCACTAAAAGCGAGCGCGATCCGACAGACTGAAACATCAACGCCCGCCAACCACATTGAGGATGACGAATCGCCTATTGCTGTAGGCCCACGCCAACTCCTGGCTCACCGGAAGTGCTTCCAAAAGCGTTATTGTTTGCCGAGGTGCAATCGATCTTACAAATGGCAGAGTCTCTCAAGGATCCGTGGCTGCGTGGACAAATGGCCTTCTGGTTGTGGCGCGCCGGAGTTTCTCAGCCGAGCCGAATTTCTGAGCAAGTTCACGAAAGACTTAGCAAGCTGAGAAAAGACCCTCTTTTCCCGCGGTACGTACTCTGGTGGTTCACGAAAAGAAATAGGAGCGCCGACGTTCCGAGTGGTCGGAGGCGACGGAAGAATTTCACCGCAACTTCGGCTTCGACTCAGAGTGTCACGCGCTCTTTGACGCCAGCAGAATTGCGCGTAACCTGAGTTTATACGCAAGGGTAACTCCCGCGTCGACTTGAGCGGACTTCTTTCTTCGGAGCCACGTCCCGCTTATTCAGACTGGCAGCTGGGGTGGCCGCACCCTGGGGGGTTTAAAATGAAGGTCTTTGTCGCAGGCGCGACCGGCGCGATCGGACTTCCGCTGGTCCGAGCCCTCATAGCCCGTAAACATCAAGTCACAGGTCTAACCCGCTCAGCGGAGAAGCGGCTCACGCTAGAGCAACTTGGCGCGGCGGCTGCTGTCGCCGACGCGCTTGACGCAGCGGGCCTGGAACAGGCGGTGCGGGCAGCCTCACCCGACTGCGTTTTTCACCTACTGACGGCGATCCCGACGAACACCCTGCTTCGCGCCTCGCACATGAAACAAACGAACGTGCTTCGCACCACCGGCACAGCGAATCTCCTGAAGGCGTCCGTCGCCGCCGGTGTTAAGCGGATGGTTGCAGAATCTATGGTGTTCGCTTACGGCTTCGGCGATCACGGCGCGGCCGCGAAGACGGAAGAAGATGTCCTACGGCACCGCGAGCCTGAGAGTTCACTCCAGGAGACTGTTGATGCCCTGCGCTCGCTTGAAGTCCAACTGCTCACCGCGAATGAGCAGAGACTAATCGAATCAATAGTGCTTCGTTACGGCTTTTTCTATGGCGCGGGCCCGTCCGAGTACATGTTGAAGATGCTCAGAAGGCGGATGCTTCCGACGGCGAATGGGGCGCACGGCATCGCCCCGTGGATTCACATCGACGACGCGGTAAGCGCCAGCCTTGCGGCGATGGAGCGCGGGCACGCCGGAAAGATTTACAACATCACGGACGATGAGCCTGTGGGGATGAACGAGTGGTTGACTTATGCTGCGCTCTCTCTCAAAGCTAAACCTCCGTTCTCGATTCCGCTCTGGCTACTGCGTTTAATAAGCCCCTATCTGGCGACCGTCTTCGACACACGCCTGGCAGTCAGCAACCGGAAAGCCAAAGATGAGCTGGATTGGCGGCTGCAATATCCCACCTTCCGCGAAGGATTACGAGAGGTCGCAGCTCATGTGTAAGCGGCCAGTTTTATTGGTGGGCTTCCTGTTCGAATTCCGACACGCAATTACAAGCGGGTTGAGACAAAANTATTCGGAGAAACTGCGATGCTTGGTGTAATTCCAGGGAGCGTCGAGACTCTATCAGACCTGGCGCTTTTGAAAACGGTAACGTTTGAGGTTAAGAATTATGTTTCGCTCTACTTTTTGGAAATCAGATCAATACATTAGGTAGCCGGTTACTGCAATTTGGGATGGAGTATCAGTCATGGGTAGTCTACCGATCATAAAAAGGCAAACACCGCTCGTCGCGTATCATGCCGCACAGTGGGATGGCATCAGGCTCGGACACTGGCGTGCGCCGGCTGGCGAGGTGCTCGAGCGCACCCGCCCCGATCACGAAATCAACATACCGATCTCCGGTAACTTTACCTCACGCAAGCACACCGCTGCAGGAAGTTGTCGGCCGGATCGTGCAAACGCAGGAAACATCTGTGTCGTGCCAGCTGGTCAGCCCATCGCGGTGCGGTGGCGCGGAGAAGTGGAGGGTGTCACCCTCTCCCTGAGTCCCTCTCTGCTCGCGTGCGCTGCTTCGGGAGATGACCGGCGAGCGCAAGTCGAGATCGTCGAAACTTACGGAGCTGAAGATCACTTGATTCGGCAGATCGGGCTGGCGCTGCTGGCGGAGGCGGAGACGAGTGAGCCGGTAGGACGCCTCTACGCGGAGTCCCTGGCACAGACGCTCGCGTTGCATCTCGTCAGGTACTACAGCGTCTCGCGCCGCGCGACTGAAATGTCTCGGGGCGGGTTATCGGGCTACAACCTGCGACGGGCGAAGGAGTTCATCAACGAGCATTTGGAGGAGGATTTGACTTTAACCGGCATCGCCGACGCGGTCGGCCTTAGTCAGTTCCATTTCGCGCGCGCCTTCAAGCTGGCAACGAATCTTACCCCGCAGCAGTACGTTACTGAGCGCCGCGTCGAGTTCGCCAAGCATCTCTTGAGGGAGACCAACCTACCGCTCGTCGAGGTCAGCGCACGCGTCGGATCCAAAAGTCAAAGTCATTTCACTACACTGTTCCGCCGGTTCACTGGCACGACTCCCAAAGCGTGGCGTCAAAGCAGGTTCTCTTAGCGAATGCGCTTTAGCGAAGGTCGCAACAATGCCACACTTCATAATTGACTGTTCAGAGAACATCATCGAGCAAGAATCACCTGAGGCTATAATGCAAGCAGTTTACGATGTAGCCGAAGCAACAGGGTTATTTGCAGTGAATGACATTAAAGTTCGGCTTCGCCCTTATCACTACTTTAGGTTGGGGAAAGGCAAGCGAGATTTCATTCACGTTTTTGGATATATTATGGAAGGCAGAAACACGGAACAGAAAGAAAACCTCTCGAGAAGAATAATGGAACGACTCAACGAAATGTTTCCTGCCATATCAATTCTTTCAATCAACATAGGCGAATTTGAAAAAGCAACATACAGTAACAAAGCTTTGATTCATCCGCTTAATATGACGAGTGACCGACATTTTAAAGTTGAACACTAGACCCCAGGCATAATGATTAAATTGTTCCTTGTAGCCTGAATGCTTTACGCGGATTAAATTCAGGCGTTGGGTTGCTTCCTCTCGCTTCTTATNAACCACAGTGGCCTCCTCGTTATCATCCGACAACTTTTTTACTAGAAGACTGGTTCTCCAGGAGGAGTAAAGGACAGGTGATTCTTTTGGCAATTGCATTGTTTGGCCTAAGTGTTCCGAATGGTCTTTTTTTCTACTGGTTAGTATATGAGTATGACGGAGTAATGAACGTCGCTCAGAACAAGCTCGCGCTCGCTTTCATTATGGATG
>Ga0065705_10104266_pt1 | contig 25796 bp, 21 predicted proteins | sample SwibulcommuniRL2_FD_59092 | JGI IMG/M metagenome (GOLD analysis project Ga0065705, IMG submission 59092) | Bulk soil microbial communities from switchgrass field near Rose Lake, East Lansing, Michigan, USA - RL2 Bulk Soil v2 (version 2) | ecosystem: Environmental > Terrestrial > Soil >...
TGATCACCTGTACGAACGCGGTGATAAACGGTGAAGCAGGAAACGCCTTCGCCATCGTCCGCCCGCCGGGACATCACGCCGAACCCGATCGGGCGATGGGTTTCTGCATTTTCAACAACGTCGCCATCGGCGCGAGATATGCAATCGAATCCGGATTGGAACGTGTCATGGTCATCGATTATGATGCCCATCACGGCAACGGAACCCAGGCTGCATTTCTCAATGATGAGCAAATTGGTTTTCTATCCGCGCACCAGTATCAGCGCGGCTTCTACCCCGGCACAGGCTGGATTGACGAAGTACCCCATGCAAAGAAGAGAGTCGTGAATGTGCCCTTGCCCGCCTATGCGGGAGATCATGTCTACGAACAGGTAGCGGATCGAATCTTTGTTCCTTTTGCACAGTCGTTCAAGCCACAACTGATCCTGATTTCGGTTGGTTTCGATGCGCATTGGAGCGATCCCATTACAACGCTGGGACTCTCCACCGCCGGATATTTGATGCTGGCGAAAAAAGTCGTCGCACTTGCAGAAGAACATTGTGATGGAAAAATCATCTTCGTCCTCGAAGGCGGTTATGACCCGGTCAATGTCGCTAATGGCGCCGAAGCGGTCTTCATTGCGGCAACCGGCAAAGGAGAATCTCAGGCAAGTGATCCCAACCCAAACCCGGAACCGGATTGTGAAGCCCGCATCGAAGAAGTACGCAAGTGGCATGGATTTTCATAAGTCGTCTTTTATAATGTAGCGGCATATAAGAACCCAAGGAGACCTGATGGGACGTAGAAGAACAATTGGATACATTCAAAACGAATGGACATGTCCGAACTGCGGCACGCGCAACAAGGGTGGGTCAAAGACCTGTGAAAATTGCGGCGCGCCACAGCCCGAGAATGTGAAATTCGAACTTCCATGGGAACAGAAACTTGTTACGGATGAAGAGCAGATGAAAGCTGCTGCTGCCGGCCCAGACATCCATTGTCCGTTCTGCGGAACCCGCAACCCGGCGACTGCCAAAACCTGCTCGCAATGTGGTGGAGATCTGACGGAAGGCAAGAGGCGCGAGGCAGGACGCGTGATGCAGGCGCCTCCTCCAACTCCGAAAATAGTAAAGTGTGACAACTGCGGAGCCGAGAATCCCGGCACGAACGCAGTCTGCTCGAATTGCGGATCACCCCTACCGAAGATCGTTCCCGTCCAGGCAGCCACCGCCAATGTGGTGCAGCCACGCGATGCTGCAACTCTCAACGCAGGCAAACCCAAAAAGACAAACTGGTTTTTGATCGGCGGCATTCTGGCATTCCTGGCGATCTGTTGTGTCGCGATCGCGGCTTTATTCCTATTTCCAGCCAAATCAGTGCAGGCGACGGTGACGGATGTGCATTGGCAGACATCCGTGCCTTTGCAGGAGATCCGCGCCGTGGATTACAACAACGAGCGAGGCAGTCCACCATCCGGCGCGTATGATGTGTCCTGTCGCGATGAGCGTCAGGATGTCTGCGAGCAGAGGACCATCGACAAGGGCAACGGCTACTCGGAGGTTGTCGAGGAGTGCCACACCGAAACCGAGCAATATTGTTCCTACACCGTGGACGAGTGGCGGACAATACAGACTTATACATTGAACGGTAATGATCTGCGACCGATTTACGAAAGCCCGAATGTTTCGAGTGGACAGCGGTTGGCAGATGAATCCGAAGAGTTAACCGTCACATTCTCCACCGAAGATGGCGAGCAGAAGAATTACTCGCCCGATACGGTCTCCGAATTCCAGCAGTTCACCCCCGGCAGCACCTGGATCTTGAAGATGAATGCAGTAGGTGGGATAACCAGCGTAGAACCATAAACCGGCGAGCGGACAGTTTGAACTGTCCGCTCATTTTTTATTTGTATCAAGATTGGAGGAATACGCGATGAGCAGTCCCCATCAGGATTTTGGAGAGCAGTTCGTGAGGCTGACGCTGGCAATTGACGAGCATCTGCCCGGATATGTGGATGCATATTTCGGACCCAAAGAATGGAAAATCGAATCAAAGCAGGCTGGAATCGTGTCGCTTCCAAACCTGACCGACCGGGTTAACCGGCTTGCAGCAGATATTTCCCAGGAGGACGGGCTGGATCCACAGCGCAGGGATTATCTAGCCCGCCATGTAACGGCGATGCAGATGAGCCTGCGTCTCCTTTCGGGGGAAAAGGTCTCCCTGGCAGACGAGGCGGAAGCAATCTACGACATACGTCCCGAGTGGAAGGATGAGTCAAACTTCGAAGAAGCCCACAAATTATTGGAAGAGGCTCTCCCCCCAGGCGGATCGCTCAGGGAACGTATGCTTGACTGGAAACGATCGCTCGAGATTCCGGTTGAAAAAGTGAAGGAACTCCTGCCGATCGTCATAAAAAAATTGCAAATGCTCACCCATCAAAAATTCAAACTTCCTGATGACGAAAGCTTCACCGTGGAATTCGTCTCGGACCAACCCTGGCTGGCATATAACTGGTACCTGGGAAATTCAAAATCCCGGATCGAGATCAACACCGATCTCCCTTTACGAGTATCCTTTATTCCCGGTTTGATGGCACACGAAGGTTACCCTGGTCACCACACGGACCTTTCCATTAAGGAGAAAAAACTCGTGGACGAATTGAAATACTACGAGTTCACGGTAAATCTGCTCAATGCACCCTCGGCTGTGATGGCAGAAGGTATCGCTACATCCGCTCGAGAGACCCTGTTCACGGACGAGGAGCTGGAGCAATGGTTCCGGAATGAAATCCTGCCTTATGCAGGGATGTCCCATATTGACCCAAAACGTATGACTGCCGTTAATAATGCTTCTCGTAAGATGGGAGGCGTCTCTGGAAATGCGGCGTTCATGCTGCATGATCAGAGGAAGGGCGAGGAGGAGATCATTCAATATTTGCAACGGTACGATCTCTCCTCTGAACAGGAGGCGAGGCAGACTATAAGATTCAATTCAGATCCACTGAACCGCTCCTATACTTTTACCTATGATGTTGGCTACGATTTGCTGGAAGAGTTGTTTCGAGGCGTGGATCGCGATCATTATTTCAGGCGCCTCATCGAGGAGCCAGTAACTCCCAGCCAGGTAAGAGAGTGGATTGAGAAAAAGCATCAGGTGAACTGAGCGAACAAAATCAAGCGTATGGATACAGCCACTTCCGTCATAACGATTGCTTTATCGATTTGTATTGTGCTGTTTGGCATAGTCGCCGTTGTAGCTGCTCTTTACGGGATTCTGGTCTGGTATCCGGCACAGAGAAAAAAGAGGGTGGAATCGCTCAAATCAACAGGTAGGCAGGGCGAAGGGACGATCATTCGCTTGCCAAAACATGAACTCGGTCCGCAACCCGGGCGCGGTTCTGTTTTTACGATGGTCCCGATCGGTTTGGAAATCCGCATTCCAGGCATGGACCCTTATGAAGTCGATAAGGTATTTACCTTCCCAACACACGCGCTGGGTTTGCTTGAAGAAGGGAAAGTGGTGGCGGTGTGGGTGGACCCGAAACAGCCGCGCAATCTGGATAAGATCGTGATCGATGTGAAATAAAAAGACAGACTGTTTCCTGCGGGGAACAAAAGAACTTATGTCACTTTTTGGCGTGCCGAAACGCGTGGAAGCTTCGTATAATGCAGCCATGCAAAAAGCGGTTGCGATTATCGGCGGTGGACCGGCAGGCTTGATGGCGGCGGAGATTATCAGTGCCAGCGGGGTAAAAGTGGAACTCTACGATTCAATGTCGTCGCTCGGACGCAAATTCCTCATGGCGGGCAAAAGCGGGTTGAACATCACCCACTCTGAGTCTTTCGAGCAGTTCGTTTCCCGCTACGGCACGCACTGCGCGCAGATCGAACCCATGCTTAAACGGTTCGGACCAGATGAGGTCCGTGAATGGGCGCGCGGATTGGGGGTCGATACATTTGTCGGAACTTCTGGCAGGGTCTTTCCTGTAGGGATGAAAGCCAGCCCATTATTGAGGGCGTGGCTCAAGCGGCTGAGCGATTCCGGCGTGACCGTCCACCTGCGGCACAGATGGACGGGCTTCCTCCCACATGATCCAGTTGCCGTCCCCGGCGGCGATGGTTTGAGCGAACTTAAATTTGACACTCCCAATGGCGAAATAACGGTCAGTGCTGACGCCGTTGTACTTGCCCTCGGCGGAGGGAGTTGGGCACGGCTCGGCTCGGACGGCGCCTGGGTGGATCGGCTGCGAAATGCTGGGGCCGAGGTCGAACCGTTGCGACCTTCTAACTGTGGATTCGATGTGGATTGGAGTCCCCACTTTCGCGAGCGATTCGAAGGAAACCCTGTCAAGGCGGTTGTATTGTCGTTCGATTCATTTCGTCAGCGGGGAGAGTTCATCATCACCAAGGAAGGCGTGGAAGGGAGTTTGATCTACGCCGCATCCTCGTTGTTGCGAGATGAGATCGATGCAAAAGGCAGTGCAGTGATGATGCTCGATCTGGCACCCGATCGTTCCCATGAATGGCTCGTGGAGCGATTATCCAGATCGCGCGGTTCGCGCAGCATGGCAAGTCATCTTGAAAAGGCTGTGAACATCAAAGGCGTAAAGGCTGGACTGCTACGTGAGTTTGTTTCAAAGGAAGATTTCTCGCATTTACAACCCCTTGCCCACTTCATCAAGAATTTGCCATTCCCCCTCATCGCCACGCGTCCATTGGATGAAGCCATCAGCAGCGCCGGTGGTGTGATGTTTGAGTCGCTAGACGAGCATTTGATGCTCAAGTCGATGCCCGGTGTTTTTTGCGCCGGTGAAATGCTGGACTGGGAAGCACCGACAGGCGGATATTTGATCACCGCCTGCATCGCAAGCGGATATGCGGCGGGAAATGGCGTGTTGAAATGGCTTGATATTCAAAAGCGCAAACCTTGCGAGGGTTGAAACCTTCGCAGGGTTAACTCCTCTCAACAAATGGATTCTCGTTGGGATAACAACATAACAAGGTGTCAATATATTCCACCCCGCAAAAATAACGACAGATCGAAACATTCTTCACCGCACATTTGTGAACGTCCGTTTTCTCTGCTGCATTCCACGGACATCCGTCCTGCTGCCATGGGATACTTCCCTGCGGGCTTGCCAGGTCGATATCCATATTCGCGCCTTTGAGTTTTTGTGTTTGCTCTCTCATGTGATTGCCCTTTGAATGACATATAGCCACAGAGACCACAGAGTTTTCTGAGAAGAAATCTCAAAGCTCTCTGTGTGCTCTGTGGCTAAAGCATCTATGGAATTAAAGCCTTCAATAAATCTTCGCGCCAAATACTCGCGTTGGGATCGTAGATTCCAAACCCGGCATTGAATTCCCAATACGCCCACGCGAATCCGCGGGCGTCAGCCTGTTCACGGATAAAGCCCGTCCAACGGATACGTGAATCTTGCGGAGCTTTCGAATATGCGCCGAACTCGCCAAGCAAAATGCGGACGTTACCGTGTCGCTTTGCCCAGTTCGCCACAGAATCAAAGTGACTGGCGATCTGAGCTTTCTGTTCGTCGGTCCCATCCCATGTACCTCCCATCCAAGCATCCGCACCTTCCACCCACTCGGCACCCTGGTGGGTGAACTGGAATGGCAAATAATAGTGAAACGTGACGATGATATGACTGTCGTCTGGAACGTCGAGGGTCGATATCCAATCATACGCGTTCCAACTTGTGGGACCGACCACTACATCCCGCGTGGGATTGGTCTCGCGCACAACAGATAACGCCTCGAGCAGATACTCGTTCCACAACGAAGCATTCAACTCTGTGTTCGGCTCGTTGAGAAGCTCGAACAAAACATTCGGCGGATAATCCCTGTAATGCTCGGCGACCTGTCTCCAAATACCCAGATAGCGACCCTTATTTCCCCACGGATCTGACATCATCTCTTCGTAGTGATGGAAGTCAACAATGATCGCCAGGTTTCGTGCTACCGCCCAATTGACGACTTCATCCACGCGGGCGAAGAACATGGGATCAATGGTATACGGCGGTTCCTGTTCCGCATGTGAATTCCAGCGGACCGGCAGGCGGACAAAGTCGAAACCGGCTTCTTTGACGAGATCGAAATATTCCTCCTGAACACGAAGTCCCCATTCGCCTTCGGTCGGTGATTCGAGCATGTTTCCAAAGTTAATGCCGCGCCGAAGGGTTACCGACGATTCCGGCGTGGAAGTTGGTTGGGGTGTGGGTGTTGGTGGCATGGCGGTCTCTGTGGGTTGAGAGGTAGGGGCAACAGTGGCAGTCGGAGGCAGGTTAGACGTCTGCTCACACGCCGAGACAATTAGCAGCAGGGCAAATGCCAGGTAGTAACGAAATGTTTTCATGGTTCTCCGGTCTTCGATGGAGTTGCAATGACATCTACATTGTAATCAAAAAGGCTCTGCATGAAGAATCTTTCATTTCCATTTCATGCGTTTGTCACGTGGATTCGATATGCTTGGGCTACTGGTACTTGAAAGGAGAAAATTATGAAACCGTTATCCGCAATGACAGCGATCCTCTTATTACTTGGCATACTGGCAGGCTGCACTACGAGGAAGCCCGCATCCACCGAGCTGTACAGCGTGGACATTAACCCAGCAGATTTTGTGACCGGGGTGAACAACCCTTACTTTCCACTTGTCCCCGGCACGCGATATGTGTATCAAGGGCAGGTCGAGGACGGTCTCGAGCGTATTGAGATCGAGGTGCTTTCTGAAACAAAAGAGGTGATGGGGGTTCCGACAACAGTCGTTCACGATACCGGCTACCTGAACGATGAGATGATCGAGGACACCCTGGATTGGTACGCCCAGGATAAGGACGGAAACGTCTGGTACTTTGGAGAAGACGTCAAGAATTATAGGAATGGTAAGCTTTCCAATGGGGCTGGCTCGTGGCAGGCAGGGGTGGACGGGGCACTACCCGGAATCATCATGTTTGCAGACCCTGCCGGACACATTGGCGAGACCTATCGCCAGGAATACTACAAGGGGCAGGCAGAAGATATGGCAGATCTATTGAGTGCCAACGAAAGCGTGACCGTGCCTTACGGCTCATTTGAGAATGTTCTGAAAACGAAGGACTACACTCCGCTCGAACCTGACCAGCTGGAAAACAAGTTTTATGCTCCCGGGATTGGATTGGTAAAAGAGCTCAATCCAGATACAGGTGAAGAGAGTGTTCTGATCGAGTTTATCAAACCTAAGGCGCTTTTCTTGAAGATGCACTTCTCATTATTTACAATTCATCATGCAGTTCCACTGCTGACCGTCCCATTCCCACGTATCACCAAGGTTGTTCCGACCTGAGTCAAAGCCTCCGTACAGGATGATCCGCTTCCGTAAAGGATCGTATCCCATCGCAGGACCGCCGCGCTCAGATGGCGAGTTGATTGGATTGAGCTGGCGCCACTTCCCATTTGTCAGGAGCCATGTTTGATCGGTCAGCGAGGAAAATGTAGACGTGGAGGTTGCGCCTCCAAAAATATACAATGCATTCGCATCGCTGTCGTTTGCCATCCCGAAATGCGAACGCTTTCCGGGACCCGGAAAGTTGATCTGATCCCAGGCGTTATCCTTCCAAACCCAGAACTCATCGCTAACTGTGCTGGCGTACCCGCCGTATAAAAGGATCTGCTCATGAGTGGGATCATAGACGAAACCAAAATGACCGCGGCTTTCCGGACCCGTATCGCTGAGTCTCTTCCATTCCGTTCCATTCCACGACCATGTCTCTTTTATCGGATTTTCCGATGGATCAAGCCCACTGAACAGGATCGATTCCCCGCTCGAAGCATCATAGACCATCTTTACATGATCGCATGCAGTTGCAGGTTGGACCTCTTTTTGCACCCATACTTCTCCATCCCATTCCCAGGTCTCCTGGCTGCATTTGCCCAGATCGATCGGTCGTCCGCCATAGAGGACAAGCACATTCCTCTTCTCGTCGTACGCTACACCTCCCAGGATACGTCGGGGTGGGCCACCTTCGGTCACGCGCTGCCATTGCTTGCCATCCCAACCCCAGATCACATTTGGATTTTCCTTGCTTGCATCCTCCACGCAATTGACCAGCAGCATTTGCTGCAATCCTGGATGATAGACGAGTTCCGCCTCCGGGCAGGCAGGCGGATTTTCGATGATCGCCGTCGGGGCAGGCGTAGGCACAGTCGTGGGAGTGACGGTTACAGGCGTGGCGGGAGAACAGGCTGCAGCTACAAAAATGGAGATACATGCCAGGATGAGAATTATTCTCATTTGGTTTCTCCTCTCGGATTGGTCTGTCCCCTCTTATAGCATAGCTATCCTGGCTTTTCACCCCTCTGGAGAAGGATATGCTCGGAATCACATGTCATCGGAAAAATGTCATCCTAAGCGGAGCGAAACCTGCACCAGCACGCCAGTGCAGGTGTGTCCTTCGGGAGAATGACATAAAAAATTGCAGGCAAGTTCTAAATACCGATCAATCCTTCGAGGTTTTTCCCTTTCGGGAACATCCATGCGAGCACATTTTGGATCATCTTATCCCAGTACGCCCAGTTATGTTCACCGGGACCCTCTTCGTAGGTCAGATCGAGCGGAAGTTTCCCCACTGCATCGCGGAAACGGACGTTATCGGCGTGGAGAAAATCCTCCGTGCCGCAGCATTGATACAGGCGCGGCTTGACGGATCCTTTGGAAACCTTTTTGGCAAGCGCGAACAGGTCATGTTTGCTGCCGGGCACCTTGCTCAGATCACCGAACACATTGCGCATTTCCACGAGCCATTCCTTATTCAGCGGATCCGCTTTGTTCACGCGAACAACTCTGTTGAGATCCACCGCCCCGGAGAGAGATGCTGCGGCAACAAAACGATCCGGGTGCGTGAGTGCCATCTTCATCGCACCATAGCCGCCCATGGACAAGCCGGCTACATAATTATCCCTGCGGTCAGCGGATAATGAAAACATATCCCGTACCAGCATGGGAACTTCCTCGCTGATGAACTGCCAGTAGGCTGGTCCATAAGCCATATCGTTGTAAAAACTGAGATGGACAGCCGGCATCACAACGGCGAGATTCAGTCCCTCTGCATATTTCTCGATGGATGACCAGCGCATCCATGCCGTATGGTCATCGGAATGGCCGTGCAAAAGATAAAGCGTACGATAGTTTGGCTTGCGCCTGCTCATTCCGTTGACCAGCATACGTTGCGGCAGCAGGACATGCATGGTGCTGCGCATGCCCAAAGTTTCCGAAAAGAAGTTTACTTCGTTGAGGATCATATTGTCTCCATTGATACTCCGCGCTGAGCGGAGAGATGAGCGTTTGCTGCGAAGAACGCAGTTGAAGCGGCGATTTCCAAGAGTGCTTAAGCGATCAGGTTACGCAATGCTTTTTGTTAAGCGCGCTTCGACTACGGGACAGATGAGCCCTGTCCCTCCGCTACCCAAAGGGTACGATGTCAGCGCAGAGGTTCTCATTGTATAGTTGTCTCCATCTTCTGTAGTTCTTCAAACAATCTATTTCTCAATGTATCAAAATGCTCCTTCGGGAGCGCGCCGATTCCGGTTTGCATGCTTGCGATCAAATCCCTGAGCAGCTCCTGAAACCTGGATCTATGCATCTCGAAGAAATTCTCCATTTGCTGTTCGGTTGCCCCAGCTGCATTCTCTTTGTTTTTCCGTCGAGCCCATGAGTCCTTTACATATCCGACAGTAATACTGGACAGCCATTTCGCAACCGATGTGAGCACACCTTTACTGGATCGAAAGTTAGCTCGAAAGACGCCCTGGACCAGTTTCATATTTACCCCTTGTTTTGCTTTTTGCATGGCAATCGCATATTGACCAACCTTCGCCGGGTCAAATTCCTCATAGGCAAACAATTCATTGAGCAGGTAGCCGGAATAATAGGCATCCGTAGCCAGGCTGATCGCCTTGCGCCACCCCAGCAGGAACAAGACTTCCTGCAATAACTCCTGGAAGAGCCGTCTCAGAAAGAAAAAGCATCCATCCGCAAGTGCAAACCGGGACTGATACGACAATGCCAGGATTTGCTCCTTCGTCAGGTTTCTGTGATTACTCTTTGCCAGGTCGGCAACCATATGCTTCCACAGAAATGTCGCTAGCCTGTCATCCAGAAACGGGATTGGCACAAACAGCGCCACGCCGATCAGGATGGAATGATATATCACGGTAAACATGATTTAACCCTCTGCCACGGAGACCCAGAGTCGCAGAGAACTTTAAAAAGAGTCTCTGTGTCGCTGCGACTCTGTGGCAAAAAATACTTATGCCAACTCGCCTACCACTTTCTCGACCTCTTCCAATATCTCGCCCGATTTCACCAACGCCTTCATCGTGTTGTGATCGTTATACAGCGGACGATCCACGTGCAGATGTTCCACATGCTTGCGGATGACTTCCCGTGCACACTGCGTCCCCTTGCCGGGATGGAATTCGCGGAAGTCAAGCGCCTGCGCGGCAGCCATGAATTCGATGCCGAGAATTCCATAGGCGTTATCGAGGATCTGTCCGTTCTTGATGGCGGTGTTCATGCCCATTGAGACGAAGTCCTCCTGGTCCGCCGCGGCTGGGATGGATTGAATGCTCGCCGGTGCGGATAAGATCTTTTGCTCCACGATCAAATGGTCGGCGGTGTACTGGCTGAGCATCATCCCGGAGTAGAACCCCGGCTCGTGGGCGAGGAAGTCCGGCAGTCCCTGTGAAAGCGCCGGGTTCGTCAGGCGGTTCATGCGCCGCTCGGATAGCACACAGATCATCGTGATCGCCACGCCTGCCATGTCCATCGGCAGCGAAACAGGAGTCCCCTGAAAGTTCGCGCCGGTGAGCGTCAACTTCAGTTCAGGGACAAAGATCGGGTTATCGCCCACCCCGTTCAATTCGATCTCGACCTGGGAGCGTGCATACGCAACTGCATCGCGCGCCGCGCCGATCACCTGCGGCGTCGAACGCATCGAATAGGCATCCTGTACCTTGGTCTTCATCTTGCCTGTTGCGAGATCGGATCCTTCGACCATCTTCATGATATTGTGTGCGGACGTGATCGCCCCGCTGAAACCGCGCAGTTCATGCAGTTTGGTGTTGTACGGCTTGAGGTTTCCAAGCAGCGCCTCGATCGACATCGCCGCCGCAATCTCCGCCTGCTTGAGGAAACGCTCCATGTCGTAGATATGCAATGCGGACATGGCGGTCAGCAGGTTGGATCCATTGATTGCAGCCAACCCATCACGCGCCTGCAAGCCAGGGACCGGGATCCCCGCCCGCTCCATCGCCACATGACCCGCGAGCCGCTCGCCTCCGAAAAACGCTTCGCCTTCACCCATGAGCAGCAACGCCGCTTGCGCCATCGGAGCAAGGTCGCCGCTCGCGCCTACTGACCCTTTCTGACAAACAACTGGTGTGACGCCTTTGTTCAGCATCTCCACCAGTGTTAAGGTGATCTCAGGTCTGCAGCCGGAATTCCCATGCGCATGGACGTTGATCCTCCCCGCCAGCGCCGCACGGACATATTCGATTGGCGCCGGTTCGCCGATCCCCGCCGCGTGATTGTAAATCAGATATTTCTGGAATTCCTTCACCTGCTCATCGTTGAGCATCGTCTCCGAGAACTCGCCAATGCCCGTGTTCGTGCCATACATGATCTCTTTATTGGCGAGCTTCTCCTCGAGCATGTGGCGGCAGACCTTAATCCGCTCCAGTGCTTCAGGAGCTAATTGGACTTTCTCGTGATTTCGTGCAATTGCAACGACCTTTTCAATCGTAAGGGATGAACCGTCGAGGGTGATGGGCATGGGCAGACTCCTAAGCAAGATTCGACCCCCACCCTTCCTCCCCCAAATGCGACGCACTTCAGCCGCATTTGGGGGAGGTGCCCCGCCGAAGGCAGGGGCGGAGGGGGCAGGGTCAATAATATTGTAACCCTACTTGGAGGGCTGTATACTGGGACTAACATCCACGTTTCGCGGGAGCATTATCCTATAGCTCTTGATATAATAATTTTGAATGTCTACTACACGTACGAATCAGGAATGGTTGCGTGATCTGAATGCGAGCGGGTCATCGCAGGAGGCGGCGATCGCCGATTTGCGTGAGCTGTTGCTGCGCGCGGCCCTTTATTTTTTCAGCCGGAATCTGGGTGATTTCAGAGGGTCGGGCCGGGATGAGATTCTGCAACGGGCGGAAGATTGCGCACAGGATGCCCTGATCGCGGTGATGGATCATCTCCCTGATTTTCGAGGCGACAGCAAATTCAGCACCTGGGCGTATAAATTTGCCATCAATATGTCCATGATGGCATCTCGCCGTGAGCGATGGAAGGGAGTTTCCCTCGACGAGCTGGCTGCTTCCGAGGAAAGCAACTTCTTCGAAGGGATCATGCAGGATATCTCTGCTACTGTTGCTCCGGAACAATCAGCCATGCAGGCGGATGTGCAAAAAATCATCCAGGATGTGATCGAGCGCGATCTCACTGAGAAACAACGCTTTGTGCTGGTCATGATGATTTTTAATGACGTGCCATTGGATGAGGTTGTACGGCATTTGGGGACCAATCGGAACGCTGTCTATAAAACACTGCACGATGCGCGGCGCAAGCTCAAGAGCGGTCTGCAATCTCACGGTCTGGATGTGAATGAGACACTCAACTTGTTCGGTGCCTTGAGGTAAGATTCTGACGGACTCTGCAACATATGATTGAGGAACAACTGTGAAAAGTGATCGTTTCGAGCGCTGGTTGAAAAATATCTACGACACGCAGGACGAGGAAATCTCCTGCTCTGAGTGCTTTGACCTGGTCTCTCACTTTGTCGAAGTGGAACTGGCGGGCGAGGATGCCGCAGCCAAAATGCCTCAACTAAAGCAGCACCTGGATCAATGTCCCGCCTGCCGTGGCGAGTACGAAACCCTGCGTGACCTGCAAAATCTTGAGAACGAAGGGGGTCTACCATCGCTCCATGATCTACAGGACTTGATCCCCTAGACCGAAAAACCTGCATCTGCCCCACCTGCGCTTCCATGTTCTGGAAGCGCTTTTTTTATTCGGTAAGAAAAGATGCCCCTCCGATACTAATAAGCAGGAAGAGCCTGAAAATAATCTGTGCAAGGAGAAAAAGATGAATTGGAATAACAGAAAGTTTATGAATCTCATCATGGTTTCATTGCTTGTATTGACCAGTATATTGTCTGCTGCTTCGTTCGTGAACACTGCACAAGCGAAAGCAAAGGCAGACGCACAGGTGTTTCACGATGCCATGCGCAAACTTTGGGAGGACCATATCACATGGACCCGCCTCGTGATTGTCAGCATTGGGAATGATCTGCCTGACACGCAGCCAACTGTTGACCGGCTGTTGCAGAACCAGGTCGATATTGGAAATGCCGTCAAACCGTTCTATGGCGAGGAGGCAGGTAACCAGCTCACAGCATTGCTTACCGATCACATTTTGATCGCCGCCGAGATCCTGCAAGCCGCGAAGAGTGGAGATACGGACGCCCAAAACGATGCAATCGCACGCTGGTATGAAAACGCCGATGATATTGCTGTGTTCCTGAACGCTGCCAACCCTGAGAATTGGCCGCTCGACGAGATGAAGATGATGATGCGGGAACACCTGGACCTCACCCTCCAGGAAGCAGTAACCTACCTGACGGGCGACCACACGGCCTCTGTCGCTGCTTACGATCAGATCCATACCCAGATACTCGGGATGGCGGATATGCTCAGTGACGGAATTATCCGGCAGTTCCCGAAGAACTTTAAGTAACATACTTTCGACAGATCGCCCCGCAGGTTTTCCGAGAGCACTGGCTCAGACCTGCGGGATGATCTACGAACAACGCACATCTATAGGACATTTCGTGAGATGAAACAACACAAGTATTTGATCATTGGCGGTGGGCTGGCGGGAGATGCCGCCGTCCGCGGCATACGTGAACTGGACGGGCAGGGTTCCATCGGCATGTTCAGCATGGAGCTGAATCCGCCGTACACCCGTCCCAATCTGTCAAAGGGATTATGGAAAGGGCGTCCGCTGGAAAAAATATGGCGCAACACACAGCAGTTTGGTGTTGAGATCCATTTAGGAAGGAACATTACCCATCTCGACCCACAGGAAAAATGTGTCCGCGATGAAATGGGAGAGGACTATACATTCGATAGATTGCTGCTCGCAACGGGCGGCTCTCCGGTCCGTTTGCCGTTTGGAGGCGATGACATCATCTATTTCCGCGATCTGCAGGATTATCAGCGCTTGCGCGCCCTTACTGAGCGCGGCGAAAATTTCCTGGTGATCGGCGGCGGCTTTATCGGTTCGGAGATCGCCGCCGCGCTGACCATGGTTGGCAAAAAAGCAGTGATGATCTTTCCCGAAGAGGCCATCGGGGCAAATGTGTATCCAGGGGAGCTTTCGCAGTACCTGAATGATTATTATCGCCAGAAGGGTGTGGAGGTGGTGGCAAACGATTCGGTGAGCGCGCTTGAAAAGAACGGCGGGCGCTTCACGGTCAGAACCTCGAGCGGACGCACCTTCGAAGTGGATGGAGTTGTTGCGGGGGTCGGGATCCGCCCGAATATCAAGCTCGCGCAGGCATCCGGTTTGCACGTGGAAAATGGGATCATCGTCGACGACCATTTACGAACATCCGCGCCTGATGTTTTTGCAGCAGGCGATGTGGCAAGTTTCCATCATTCGGCGCTTGGAAAGCGTGTTCGAGTGGAGCATGAAGATAACGCCATCCATATGGGTAAGCTTGCGGGGCGCAACATGGCGGGCGCAGATGAGCCGTATACTCATGCGCCCATGTTCTACTCCGATTTATTTGATCTGGGTTATGAGGCAGTGGGTGAACTCAGCAGCAAGATGAAAACAGTGATAGACTGGCAGGAGCCGTTCAAAAAGGGTGTGATCTATTATTTGGATCCTTCAGAGAAACGTGTGCGCGGCGTTTTATTATGGAATGTCTGGGACCAGGTGGATAACGCCCGTGCTCTGATTCGTGAGGCAGGTCCTTTCGAGGCGGCTGATCTGAAGAGCTGCATCTCCTGATAATGGCCTCAACTGATCTGATATTCACAGGTGGCCTTTGCAGTAAAAACAGGAGGCAATTATGAATCTACATGACGACCCAGATGACGTCGAATATCGGCGGGCTGTGGAAGTACAGGCACGTAAAATTTCGGAGGAACAGCTTCATACATTTGAGGGCTATGCTGCAGAAATATTTTCTGCATTTGGCTTGGATATCAACACATCTGCGACAAAAGATACACCCCGTCGATTTATCAAGGCACTCTTCGATGCGACAGAGGGCTATGATGGCGACCCGAAGCTGCTACGGGTCTTCGACACAGAGTGCCGGGGCGATCCCGATTGCCGCCTAAGCCAGGTGATGGAAGGTCCTATCCCCTTTTTTGCGCTCTGTGAACACCATGCTCTTCCCTTTTATGGCAGGGCGTATGTGGGTTACATTGCCCATGAAAACATCATTGGCATTTCCAAACTGACCCGCCTCGTGCGACTCTTTTCCAAGCGCTTTTCGGTACAGGAGAGGATCGGTCAGCAGATCGCAGATACCCTGGAGACCATGCTGCACCCTCACGGTGTAGCCGTTTTTCTGGAAGCTCATCATCTTTGCATGGAAATGCGAGGGGTACGGGAAACGGCTCCAATGACACGCACCACAGTCTGGCGCGGCCATTACGCCGAAGATCCGTCCCTGCGAGCCGAATTCTTCACCGCTTGTGGAATGCAGCGAAATGAAGGCTGATATTCAAGGCGATCGGGCGGAGACGGAGTCCAACGCCAATGTATGGAGGCAGCCGAACGCCGTGACCTGAGCCTGCTCTACAGCGCCCGGGATACGGAACACAATCTAAGAAAAGACTTCCGAAGTCTCGCCGCACTTTGGCGCTTCGGAAGTCTGTGTTTTGGAACTGCAAACTGTTCCTAAGGCGCTCCTAGGGGACAGTTAAGTACAATCGAAGGGTCAAGCTAGAGTCAGCCACACTACCGGAACCGGGATATGGGCTGGATATAACCAGATTAGGTTGTTACGAAATGGCATAAGACAGTTGATCTATCGGACATCCAGGTTTTCTGCCTGACTGCATTGTAAATCCATACTGAATTCCAACAGAAGGCTTGTCGAAAACAGGAAATACAGGGACAATGTCCCCACACCAAAAATCTGAAGAAACAGGATGGAATTCATGATCGTACCAGCAACAGAAGCGGATGGGGCGCAGATCCAGAGCATCACAGCCAGGGCGGGTGTATTCAACCAGGAGGAAGTCGACTCTGTTAGTGTGATGTGGACGGAATATTTAACGCTGGGTCCGGAAAGAAGCGGGTATCATTTTATTGTGGACCGGGATGGGGAACGGCTCCTTGGCTTTGCCATTTATGGTCTGCGCGATCTGACCGAAGGGGTATTCGACCTCTATTGGATCGCTGTCGACCCGGAAGCGCGCTGCAGGGGCGTGGGGCGCAAGCTGCTGACCGCCAGCGAAGAGGCTGCCCGCCAGGCTGGCGGGCGGATGCTGATCGCAGAGACATCCGGGACCCCACTCTATGAACCGACCCGCCAGTTCTATCTCCGAACCGGATACGACAACGAGGCGACTATCAAGGACTTCTACACGGCGGGGGATGATCTGAAGATCTTTGTCAAACGGCTCTGAACCCGCCATGCCCACCAGCATCACTCCCCCACCAAAGGCAGATGAAACAGAATGCGGCAACTGCGGCGCGTACATTTATGCCGGGCTGGTGAAATGTCCTAATTGCGGCGTGTATCTGGTGGATCCGGTGGATACCGAACCGGAACATCGTCGCGGGTTCCGTCCGAAGAACAAGCTCGCGCTGGCGATCGAATCCCTGATGCGGAAGTTGCGTCGGGAAGCGCATCCGGCGGAGGATCTATTCACGGCTGCATTCAGAGAAGCGACTCTGTTCGATAACCTGCTCCTCAAGGTGGGCGGCGACCGGTCCGTAGTGGAGAGACTCATCGCCTATGAACGTCAGCAAAAGCCGAACGCAACGCGCTTGACCTGTCTGCAAAATGCGATCCGCCGCTGGGAAAAGGAAAACCGTTAGTGGAGAACAATTGGGATACCACTCTGATTTCAAAATAGCAAACGATCGTTTCCCTCGAGTAATGTAAAATAAGACCATTGGTATCTCTTTCATCAATTAGGACGACATCATTCCACGAAGAGGTAGATATGGCAGACGAAAAGAACTTCTATAAGGACATCATTGACAATCTGTATGACGGTGTCTATTTCGTGGACCGCGACCGAGTCATAACCTACTGGAACAAGGGGGCGGAACGGATCACAGGCTACGCAGCACACAAGACAATGGGACGCGCCTGCCGCGACAACCTGCTTAATCATGTCACTGCCAGTGGGGTGGAGCTCTGCGCAGAGCATTGTCCACTGGCAGCCGTGATGGTAGACGGCAAAGAGCGGGAGGTGGAGGTCTTCCTTCATCACGCGGACGGTCACCGTGTTCCGGTGCTTATCCGTGCGGCAGCTCTGCGCGATGAGGAAGGCCAGATTATCGGCGCCATTGAGACCTTCAGCAAGAATGCCCTGATCGTGGACACCCGTCGAAGGTTGAGGGAAGTGCGCCGAGTTGCCATGACCGATCCTCTGACCGGCATTAGCAATCGCCGGCACCTGGAAGGTCGCTTGAAGACTGCCATTGCTGTGGTACAGAATAGTTCAAGTGTGGCAGCTGTGCTGTTCATGGATGTGGATTATTTCAAGCAAGTGAATGACACCTACGGGCATAGCACGGGGGACGATGTGCTTCGCATGGTCGCCAACACCCAGCAATATGCCCTGCGCGCCACCGACACGCTCGGGCGCTGGGGCGGCGAGGAGTTTGTCGCGATCCTGTACGAGCTGCAGAACGAGGACAATCTGCAAGCCATCGCCGAGAAGGTGCGTAGCCTGGTAGAGGCCTCACGGCTCGACGTCAATGGACAGGGACTGACCGTCACCATTTCCATCGGCGGAACCCTGATCCTGCCAAGCGATACGCCGGAGGTGCTCATCCAACGTGCTGACCGGTTGATGTACCGCAGCAAGCAGGCTGGACGTAACCGCGTTACCATTGGCTGAGAAGACACAAAGTAGCACAGTGGAAACTTAAAGTGTCACAGAAGAAACAGGAAAAATATAACTTCATTGAAAAACATGTGGGGTTTATACTTTTTGTGTGCGAAATGTCCTAATTCCAAACCGCAAAATATTGAGTGACAGGTCGAAGAATGCCTCGCTTGGGGCAGATGAATTTTGCTTCCGTTGTTGGAGCGTTTTATGAAAACAAAGCCAAAATCCACTGCAGTTGAAATTGAGCTTCGGATCGCTCTGCGCTATGCGCTCTTTGGTGGGTTGTGGATATTGCTGTCCGACCGTCTGCTTGAAGCGTTCGTTACCGATACGGCTACATTGAGCACCATGCAAACGTACAAGGGCTGGGTATTTGTGGCGCTCAGTGCCTTGTTGATCTATTCGCTACTCAGGCGGGAACTTACCTTGCGCAAAGCCGCCGAAATCGATCTCCGCGAGAGCGAAGCACAGCTGAAGGAGGCGCAACGGCTGGCGCATATCGGAAGTGCGCATTGGGACGCCGCCACGAATGTAAGTACCTGGTCTGACGAACTTCGCCGGATCATGGGTTGGGACTCTCCGCTCCCCAGCCCAAGCCAAGAGGAACGGGAAAAGCTTTTCACGCCAGAGAGCTTTTTGCTGCTCGCAAATGCTGTGCAGCAGACACTGGCGACCGGTGAGCCTTTCGACGTTGAATTGGAAATCGTCCGACCGGATGGAGTTCGACGTCGGGCACGAGGGCGTGGCTCGGTCACGCGCGATGAAAACGGCACTATCACTGGACTTAATAACACGCTCGAGGACATCACCGAGCGGAAGCAAGCCGAGGAAGGTCTGCGACGCTATGAACTGTTATCCGTGCACAGCCGCGATATCATTCTTTTCGTCAACAGGCATGGCGGCCAGATCCTTGAGGCAAATGCAGCCGCAGAACAGGCATACGGGTACAGCCGAGACGAATTTCGTGCCCTCAACATTCGCGATTTGCGTGTCCCCGAGGAGCAGAATCTAACTGCCACTCAAATGGAACAGGCGGATGTCAATGGCATTCTCTTTGAAACCATCCACGTGCGAAAGGATGGTAGCCAGTTCCCTGTTGAGGTCAGTTCCCAGGGAGCGAATATCGGCGGCGTTCGTACTTTGACGAGCATCATACGCGACATCACCGAACGCAGGCAGGCTGAGGAGGAATTGCGTGAAAGTGAGCAGAGATTCCGAACACTGATGGAACAATCTTCCGAAGGGGTGGTGCTGATTGGCGAGGATGGAAGCATCCTGGAATGGAACCAGGCTATGGAGGACATTTCGGGCATCCTGCGGGCGCAAGCGCTGGGCAAACCTGTCTGGGATATTCAATTCCAAACGATGCCATCGGAGTTGAGATCTGCCCAGTCGCTGGCGGCGATCGAGAAGCAGTTTACCCACATCCTGCGGACAGGAAATTTGCCCTTCAACAAACACATCGATGTGAGCATTCAAACAAGCAGGGAAGAGACCAAAGTCATTACACAGACGATATTTGCGATCAAGACGGCGCGTGGCTACAGGGTTGGTTCCATCGTCCTTGACATCACGGAACGCAAGCGTGCCGAAGATGAATTACGGATTCTTAACGAACGCCTCGAACAGCGCGTCGCCGAACGGACAATCGAGCTGGAACATGCCAATCACGCCAAGGATGAATTCCTCGCCACGATGAGTCATGAGCTGCGCACGCCACTCAATAGCATTTTGGGCTTGTCGGAAATGCTGCTCGAGGAAAGGCGCGGCTCATTAAACGCGCACCAGCAAAGATCGCTGCAAATGATCGAAACCAGCGGACAGCATCTTCTGGAATTAATCAACGATATTCTGGATCTGTCCAAAATTGAGGCAGGAAAACTTGATTATATTCCGCAACCGCTTTCTGTAGATGATGTATGCCGGTCAAGCCTGATGTTCGTGAACAGTCTGGCAGCCAAAAAGTCCATTACGATCACCTACAGGAATCAATCGGCAGTTGCCAGAATAACAGCCGACGCGCGGCGCCTAAAACAGATCCTGGTTAACCTGCTCTCCAACGCCGTTAAGTTCACGCCCGAACATGGTCACGTGGATTTGGAGGTGAAAACCCAGATTGATCAGGATCGGATCCAATTCTCTGTCATCGATGATGGCGCCGGTATTGCCGCTGAAGACTTGCAAAAATTATTTCAGCCATTTGTACAACTGGATAGCAGCCTGAGCCGCCTGCATGAAGGCACAGGGCTGGGACTGGCTCTCGTCCAAAAATTGACCGATCTGCACGGCGGAAGCGTGGATGTGGAGAGTGAGGTTGGCAAGGGAAGTTGTTTTACCATCAACCTGAACTGCAGACAGGATACCATCACAGATCGTGGGAGGTTGAACCTGGTTCCAGGTTCTGACGCTGTTTTGCCACCAAACGCGGTGGGCATTTCGTCTTCAGTTCCGGTTGCGCGCGGTGCGATCCTCCTGGCAGAGGATAATCTGCCCAATATCCTGACCATCGGCGAATACCTCGAAAGTCATGGGTATCAGGTAATTGTTGCACGGGATGGGTTGGAAACTATCGCAAAAGCCGAAGAAAGCAACCCTGAGCTGATTCTGATGGATATTCAGATGCCGGTCATGAATGGATTGGATGCCATCGCCAGACTGCGCGCAAATCCTCGCTTCCTTTCGGTACCGATCATTGCGCTGACGGCACTGGTAATGCCAGGCGACCGCGAGCGTTGTCTCCAGATGGGCGCCAGCGAATACATGAGCAAACCGGTAAGCCTGAAGATATTGGTGAGGACCATTAACTCCATGTTGAACCCCTAGTTAACTACAGTTGCCACTTATACACCATAGACCATGTCACCCTTCGCTCCCTTCGGTCGTTCACACCGTACCGAAGCGGTGTCCCTTCGGGAGAATGACATAATGCTCATTTCTCGGTTTGTTAAGATCTTCAGAGTGATATGAAACACCAAAGTAGGAAGGCGATACCCGGAACAGCGGAGGCCGCATGTCTCCGCTGTTCATTTATGGGCTCTCGTGAGTCCATAATGCTTTCAGGGTTTTCCAGGATTCATGATCTTGCTTCCAACGGATGACTGTCTGGGCTTCCTCATTCCAGATGGTCGGAAATAAGTGCGGCTGCCCGGGTTGCTGGAGCGAAAAATTCTGACGCGAATAACTGATGATGCTATGCGTGTTGCCTGAGTTGAAGATGGGAGGAGTTCGCGAAGTTTATCCTGACCGGCGTGCATTGCAGGACTCAAGATGACGCCATCACGTGACCTTCAAATAGTTCAGGAATGGGATTTACAGAATAGCAAGGAAGTGTCGTTAATGAACAGACTGCAATATCATAAGGGAATCAGGAAGATTGTAACTCTATTCAAAGAAATGTCAGTGCTATACTTTAATTGTACTTAAAAGGTCGCATTAATAAATACCTCGAGGGAAGTGGATGGCAGGAGGCATCATCCATGTTTCCATTAAGTGCATTGCATCTGCAGATCAACGGAGCAACAGCATGGCAACAAAATCGGGCGCCGCACCCACCCCACCCATATCGGTAAACAACGGAGTTATCCTTGAAACGCTCAAAGTTTGAGTTGCCCCTGCGCGCGACCCTCCTTTATCTGCTGTTTGGCAGCCTCTGGATTCTCCTTTCGGATCAAATCCTATCCTCAGTGCTTTTGCACAATCCGCAGGAAGCCGTTTTTCAAACGCTGAAAGGTTGGTTTTTCATCGTTGTGAGTGGTATCGTGCTGTATCTGCTCCTGCTTCGCGACCTCACTGCGCGCCAGCAGGCAGACGAAGCGCGGCGGCGTGGTGAGGGGCTCCTGCTCCAAACAGGCGAAATGACAAAAACAGGCGGCTGGGAACTTGACCTGCAAAATATGAAACTGGTCTGGTCACCAGAAACCTACCGCATTCACGAGGTAGATCCCTCGCTTGAACCCGACCTCGAGAACGCGATCAACTTTTACCAACCCGACTCGCGTCCAATCATACGCGAGGCTGTGCAGCGCGCCATCGACGAAGGTCAGCCATATGATCTGGAATTGGCAATTGTCACCGCTAAAGGGAAGCCACTCTGGATTCGTACCATGGGACAGGCTGAGTTCCGTGATGGAAAGTGTGTACGGCTATTTGGGACATTCCAGGACATCACCGAACGCAAAGAAGCAGAACGTGAGACCATTCAACTCAAACGGCTTTACGCCACGCTCAGCCAGGTCAACCAGATGATCGTGCGCGTAAAAGAGGAGCAGGAGCTCTATCAGGCAATATGCGATGTGGCAGTCCGATTCGGGGAGTTTGTCCTCGCCTGGGTTGGGCTTCTGGACGAATCAGATGGCAACGTTCGCCCGGTGGCTGCCAGCGGCCTGGACATCGAACAATGGCCGTTCGCGCTCGTCAATATCAACACCGGGCAGGTGATGGACGGTTTGATCGCCAGAGCCATCCGTAGTTCACAGGTTGTGGTCAGCGATGATATGCAGACAGATCAGAGCATGCAGAGTGTGCATGAGATGTTCAAGCGCCGGGGCTATCGTGCGTCCGCGGGTGTGCCATTCCGGGTGAGAGGCAGGACCATTGGCGTTTTGAACCTGGTCTCAAAGGAAGCCGGTTTTTTCCAATCGCCGGCTGAAATCCGCTTGCTCGATGAAATGGGCCTGGATATTTCCTTTGCCCTCGACATCATCCAAAATGAGCTGGAACGCAGGCAGGCGGAAGCCGAAATCCTGAACCTTGCGAAATTTCCGAACGAGAATCCGAATCCGGTTCTGCGCATTGCCGCAGATGGAACTCTGCTATACGCCAACTCAAGCAGCGAACGCCTGCTTAAATTCTGGATGTCCACAACCGGCTCAAAAATTCCGGACCATCTCCGTGAGATGATTTCCAATGCTTTGGAAGTGGGAAAACCGTCAGAAATCGAAATAGATTGTGAAGGCACTATTTTCTTATTGACGTTTGCGCCAATCAGCGATGCTGGCTACGTCAATGTGTACGGTAGAAACATCACGGATCGCAAACAGGCTGAGGAACTCTTCCATTATGTCGTCGAATCGGCACCCAATGCAATCCTGCTGGTAAATCGGGAGGGCAGGTTGCATCTTGTGAATGCGCAGGCGGAGAATTATTTTGGCTACAACCGTGCTGAGTTGCTCGGGATGAATATCGACCGGCTCATCCCGGACCGCTTCAGGGGTCGACACAGCGATCAACGTGCCGACTTTTTTGCGAACCCACAGCCACGTTTGATGGGCATGGGTCGTGACCTTCATGGCCTTCGCAAGGATGGCACGGAGTTCCCAGCCGAGGTTGGACTGACTCCGATCGACTCGCAGGGCGAACCGCTCGTGATGGTCACAGTTGTAGATAGTACGGTACGCAAGCATACGGAAGCGCGGGTGCAGCGCCAGCTCAAGCGGCTTAATGCTTTGCGCATGATCGATATCGCCATCAGTTCCAGTTTCGATCGAGGCGTCATTTTTGACGTTGTGTTGCAGCAGGTGACATCGCAATTGGGCGTCGATGCCTGTGCATTGTTCCTGTTCAATAATCAACTGCAGACGATTGAATATGCTTCCAGCCGGGGCTTTCGATTCACTCCTTTTGAGGCTGCCCAGGTGAAACTTGGTGAGGGCTACGCTGCGCGGGTCGTCCTCGAACGTAAAACCATCCATATTTCAAACCACACGGAACCAGCAGGCCGGCTGAACATCCCCCCACAGTTGGGAAATGAAGCGTTCGTCGATTATTATGGCACTCCATTGATAATCAAGGGGGAGGTGAAGGGAATCCTCGAAACCTATCACCGTTCCTCGTTGGATCCCGACCAGGAGTGGCTGGATTTTCTTGAAGCATTGGCAGGCCAGGCTGGCATCGCCAGTGACAACACGCAGCTCTTTTCGAACATGCAACGCACAAATGCACAGCTTGAACGCAGGGTGATGGAACGCACCATGGAGCTCAACCAGACCAACGCGGAGTTGGAACATGCCAACCGCGCCAAAGATGAATTCCTGGCGAACATGAGCCATGAATTGCGGACACCGCTTACCGGTATTTTGGGCTTGTCTGAGTCGCTTCTTGAGGAACGCCGCGGTTCGCTCAACGATTATCAACAGAGATCGCTGCAGATCATTGAATCGAGCGGGCATCATCTGCTCGAGTTGATCAACGATATTCTTGATCTTTCCAAGATCGAGGCTGGAAAGTTTGATTTCTATCCCCAGGGTGTACTGGTGAACGAGTTGTGCAAGGCATGCCTGACGTTTATCAATTCACAGGCGGCAAAGAAATCGATCCGGGTTAACTACGTCAATGAGGCACAGGTTTTAGAGATATTTGCGGATGCACGGCGTCTCAAGCAGATCCTTGTGAACCTGCTTTCCAATGCAGTCAAGTTCACACCTGAGCACGGGTCTATAACGCTACGTGTCGCCACCCGCCTGGATCAGGATCTCATCCAGTTTTCTGTCATCGATACCGGCATTGGCATTGCTTCAGAAGATATGCACCGCTTGTTCCATCCATTTGTACAGGTGGACAGCAGCCTGAACCGCCATCACGAAGGCAGCGGACTCGGGTTGGCTCTCGTTCAAAAATTGACCGATCTCCACGGTGGCAGCGTCCATGTGGAAAGCGACGGCGTGCCGGGCAAAGGCAGCCGCTTCATCGTCAACCTGAATTGCAGACAGGATATCATTTCAAAATCCGCAGGACCTGAATTGCCGCGGGAATTGGGCGAGGTCGAATCGGCACAGCAACCGGCAATTCTGCCAGACGAGCCGGTCCATCGCGATCTCATCCTGCTTGCCGAGGATAACCTGCCAAACATCCTGACCATTGGCGAGTATCTGGAAAGTCATGGCTTTGAAGTTGTCACTGCCCACGACGGGATGGAAGCGATAGCCAGAGCGGCTGAGCATAGTCCGGACCTGATTCTCATGGATATCCAAATGCCGGTCATGAATGGACTGGAGGCAATCGCCCGCCTGCGTGGCGATGAGCGCTTCGGATCGACGCCGATCATTGCGCTGACGGCGCTGGCAATGCCTGGCGACCGCGAACGTTGTCTACAGGTGGGTGCCAGCGAATACATGAGCAAACCGGTAAGTCTCAAGCATCTCGTAGGGCTGATCGAATCCCTGCTCGACCGGGGTAAGAATAAGCCAAAATCGTTATAGACTTACGGACGATGCATGATTTGAACAGCGGAGTAAGTGAGATCTCCGCTGTTGGTTTACGATCGACCTCTTTCCAGGGATTTGTATCAGGAACCATTCGACGAGATTCATCGTCCTTCTCGCAGGATGAAACCTCGAACTCAATTCCTAATCATAGTTGGTCTATTGATAATCGTGCTTGGCAGCGCATATTACGTTTATTCCAATCGGGCGCAAGAGCCTCTGCAAGTCTTCGCTGCCACGATTCGGCGGGATTGCGCTCCATGGGATGGATCGGCGTTTACAGTTTCCATGCCCATCGAGGATGGGATCATCGACGTCTCAATCTATCAATCGCCTGAAATGAGCTTTCAAGCTGCATTCTCATTCCCGGATGCAACTGGCACTACCGGAATTGCATTGCTCCGGTTGCCCGCCGGTGTTCCTGAGGAGTTGAGCGGTAAAGTATCCTTCCAAAGTGTCACGGGCGAGAG
>Ga0065705_10001883_pt1 | contig 25760 bp, 19 predicted proteins | sample SwibulcommuniRL2_FD_59092 | JGI IMG/M metagenome (GOLD analysis project Ga0065705, IMG submission 59092) | Bulk soil microbial communities from switchgrass field near Rose Lake, East Lansing, Michigan, USA - RL2 Bulk Soil v2 (version 2) | ecosystem: Environmental > Terrestrial > Soil >...
GTCCTTCACGTGTGTGGACTTCTATTGTGGTCGGAACGTTTTCTTCGATCAGCCGTGTTTTCGCGATCACATCTAAAGTGGCTTTTTCAAGCGCGACGATGTCATCCGAGCCAAACACGCCTGCATCCGGCAGGATGGGCATGGAAGTGAAGCCGAAGCAATCACAGACCGGGGTCATATGGGTAGCAAGGTTGAGATGCACAGCCTTGCCCGGCGCAAACGTGGAAAGGACAATGTCCACCGCGATCGCACAGGCTTCCTGGAATGTGTGAAAGTTGACCGGCGCGATCTTCAGACTACCTTGCGGTGCAACCTGGAGACAGCGCCCGCACTGATTGCATTGTTCCATGTGCAGGTGAAGGTTGCCGGGCTGTTCTTTATCCTCCACTACGGCATCGAAGGGGCAAGCCGCGATGATGCGTGGCAGCAGGCTTTTATCAGGACATTTTTCGGGGAACCAATACTGATCATAGTGCATGGCATCATGCATCGCGCCGCGCGACTTCCCGGCCAGGCAACCCAATGCCAGATTCTTGAAGGCCGCGCCAAATCCGCAACTGGGATGTCCTTTTACGTGGGCAAAATTGACCAGGAAGCTTGAATCCTGGATCAGCCCGGCGATTTTCCATGTTTGGATGCTTTTATACGGTCGTTCATGCTCATAGAAATACTTTTCATCCGGTCCCGCAGCGGGATATACGGGACAGCCAATCACCTCCGAAGCGTAGCCCCGCTTTTCAGCACCCTCTGTATCCCAGTTCAGATCCATCACAATTGGCTTCCCACCTCCATCCTTGACGGCCTGGACCACGCGCCTGACAAATACCGGATGAATGGTCGAGTAGACCATATTGTTACCCGTATGCATCTTGATGGCAACAGTTTCTTTGTTAACTCGATCGCGCAGGTGAAGCTGCTCCAGGATTAAATCCAGTTTGGCTGGCAGGGTTTCCTTCGCTTCGAGCCGCGCCTGGCGCGCGGAACCGAAGAATACTTTGGATGGCATCATATTTCCTCTTTGCAATTTGGATTCATTGAAGTCTATCACGAGCAAGCCAAACGATTTTCCTCTTTTCCCTGACACTTGACACTTCATTTCTGGCTCCTGAACGTTGAAGCTCACACCTGACGCCTGACCCCTCCTTATGGTATCCTTAACCTAACTTACCTCTTGGAGTATTTATGTACATTGCCATCGAAGGGGTTATCGGAGTCGGTAAGACCACTCTCGCCCGTCTTCTTCAAAATGCATTCAACGCCGAAATCCTTTTGGAAGTTTTTGAGGAGAATCCTTTTCTCTCCGATTTCTACGCCGATCGCGAACGTTACGCTTTTCAGACGCAAATATTCTTTTTGTTGAGTCGCTATCATCAACAGCGGCGGACTGTGCATGAGCTGGTTGCCTCAGGCAGGAACCTCTTCGCCGACTACACCTTTGCCAAGGACGCGCTCTTTGCACAGATCAATTTAAAAGGCGACGAACTTGATATGTACTACAAAGTACATGAGGCCCTGGCAGAGAAGATCCAGAAGCCTGACCTGCTGGTCTATCTGCAAGCCAGCACCGATACACTGATGCAGCGCATTGCGCTACGTGACCGTCCTTATGAACGGCAGATGGAACACTCCTACATCGATGAACTCAATCACGCCTATGACAGTTTTTTTGCGAAGCCTTTTGACCACACACCTGTTTTAACAATTGATACGAACAACCTGAACATCATCCAGAACCCTGAGCACTTAAAGTTCGTTGAGGATCGTATCCGACAGAGCCTGAACCTGCCTCCGTTTCAACAGAGTTTGCCTCTATCCTAATCCGCTCTCCCCGCCTTCTGCGACGGAATCCAGCGCTGAGAGCACGAAGAAGGAATTTTATGCGAGTTACGCGTGAATCATTGATCCGAATCGCCAAAGAGACTGCCCAGGAGCGGGCTTTTAACGACCACGACATCATCGCCGCCTACCTGACAGGTTCCCTTGTTTCCGAAACTGACCCCATGCTTGGGGGCACCGCGGATATTGATATCATCTTTGTCCATACGGAGGAGCCAAAACACAGGCGTGAATTCGTCAAGCTGACCCCCGATTTTCATCTGGATATCAGTCACCGCGCCAAAGCGGAGTTCAAGCGGCCGCGCGAGCTGCGTCTCGATCCGTGGCTGGGCTGGGAGATGTACGACCCCCTGCTCCTTTATGAGCGTGAGAAATTCTTCGAGTTCATCCAGGCAGGGCTGCGGGCGGGGTTTGAATTCAATGCACCCGCGCCTGCCTTGCAGCGCTCTCGTGTTCTGCTTTCGCATGCACGGGCAATGTGGCGTGACCTGCTGGCCGTGGAAGACACGCTGACCCCCGCGGATGTGTCGCAGTATTTGAAAGCACTTTATCATGCGGTCAATGCGGTTGCCGAGCTTTCAGGGCCGCCGTTACAGGAACGCCGTCTAATGCTGGAGTTTCCTCCTCGGGCAGAGACTGCTCAACGTCCCAGTATGAATGCCGGATTGATGGATTTGTTGGGCGCGTTGGACTTGGATCCGGCTGTGATCAATGCCTGGATCCCGGCATGGAAACAAGCCTTCGAAGCCGCCATGGAAAACAGCCGTGTGGACCCGCGCATCCATTCTGCACGCTTGAATTATTACGAGAAAGCGATCCAGGTGATGTTGGCTGGTGAAACTCCGCAGGCTGCCCTCTGGCCCTTATTGCAAACCTGGACTCTGTCAGTGGAGGTTTTGCCTGATTCTGCTGTGGAACCATGGCGCTCTGCCTGTGATCAACTTCGTTTTACGGCGGCTGCCTTTGAAACGCGCGTGAACGCACTCGATCAATATTTTGATGAAGTGGAAATTCTGCTTGATGAACTCGCCACGCAGTATGGACTGGAAACTTCGACGAGTATCTGAACGTCATTGCGAGCGGTAGGCGAAGCAAGCTCCTGGTTCATCTCAGATTGCTTCGTCGCCTTGGTTTCGAAACGGTCTCCCACCACCCTGACGTACGTCATCAGGAAAAAACACTCGACCTACTCAACCCGCGGCTCCTCGCAATAACGCAATCTTTTTATGAGGATTAATTATGGATCGTGCTGAAGCCTTAGCCCTTGTGCGTGAATTCGTGAAAAATGAAGGACTGGTCCGCCATATGCTTTCAGTCGAAGCTGCCATGCGCTTCTATGCTGAAAAGTTTGGCGAAGACCCGGAGACATGGGGATTGATCGGTCTACTCCACGATTTCGATTGGGAGATCCACCCGACGCTGGACCAGCACCCACAGGATGGCGCGCCGATGTTGCGCGAGCGCGGCGTCTCTGAAGAAATCATTCAGGATATTTTGAGTCACGCCGATCACTTGCGCGACCGCGTGCCGCGCGACACCCTGCGCCGCAAAGCCATTAGCGCCTGTGACGAAATCACAGGCTTAATTACTGCGGTTGCATTGGTGCGTCCTTCACGGTCTTTGTATGACCTTGAGCCTTCCTCCGTTAAAAAGAAGTGGAAGGACAAAGCCTTCGCGGCCGGCACCTCCCGCTCTGAAATGGAACACGCCGCACAGGAATTTGGGATTGATTTATGGGAACATGTTGGGAATGTGATCCAGGCAATGCGCAAGATCGCGCCTGAATTGGGGTTGGAAGGGAATATTCCCAGACCATAGAATTAGAATGAAAATTTTCAAAGCGACTCGCAAATATGAAGCCTGGCTTCGTAAGGAACTAGATGTTTTCGAAGATGATCTCGCGTTGAAAGCGCAATTGCTCGCGCAGGATCCCTTTACGTTTTTGCGCGGCACGTTTTATCGCTGGATGCAATTGTTCCCCGATGTCTGTAAAAAGGTTGCCACTGCACCCGTTGTATTATCCGTCGGTGACGTACACGCTGCGAACTTTGGGACATGGCGCGATGCGAAGGATGAACTCATATGGGGAATTAATGACTTCGATGAAGCCGCGCCTCTCCCTTACACACAGGATCTGATCCGCCTCGCAACCAGTGTGGCGCTTGCCTCTGAGACCCAGCGACTGAGTATCAGTCTAGTGGAGGCCTGTGACGCCATCTTGGATGGATACCGCGACGGACTTGAAAAAGGTGGCAAGCCATTCGTCGTAGATGATGATCGGGATTGGCTAAGAAAAGCGTACGTGAAGAGCGAGCACTTGGCTGAGAAATACTGGGAGAGATTGAATGGATGTCCAGATGCGGCAAAGGAACCTTCACTCGAGGTACGCTCCATGCTCGAGGCCTCACTCCCATCCCAGGGATTGGAATATCGCCTCGTACATCGTCAGGCAGGCATTGGGAGCCTGGGGCGTCCGCGGTTTACAGCGCTTGCGGAGTGGCAGGGCAAATATGTAGCTCTGGAAGCAAAAGCATTAATTCCATCGGCGGGGCTGTGGGCGCAGAAAAAACATAAGGGCGCGGAAATCCAATATGAGGAAGTGCTTGCGCGCGCGGTACGGAGACCCGACCCGGTCATGAAGGTATACGAAGGCTGGGTGGTGCGCGGACTGGCGCCCGATCGCTGCCGCATCGAACTCTCGGAGCTGGGGCCTGAGCGCGATGAGACGCGCATGATGCGCGCCATGGGCTGGGAGATCGCCAACATCCATCTTGGAACGCGCCCGATGGTGAAAGATATCCTCGACGATCTGAAGGGACGCAAAGCGGACTGGCTCAGGGGATCCGCGGAGAAGATGGTGGCTGCGACATCGAACGATTGGGAGGTATGGAGAAGTGGGTTGCCCCCCTCCCAGCATCCCTGAAGTGCAACGGAGGGGACAAGTCCGAAATGAAATAAGAATGTAGACATCGAAAGGAGGATCATATGTCCACTCTTGACGTTTTTCAAACTGTGGCAATCATTATTTCATTGGTGATTACTATTATACAAATGCAGCTTTATCTAAAAGGTGAAAGAATTTCAATCGTTACGCGGATCAGTGAAAGAAATGACGCCTTGCTGAATGACTTAATTGCCAATGCTAGTGCGCTAAAAAAACTTGATAAGCCTTTTAGTGTCGATGCACATGAATACTTTGCAGATCCTCGCGTATCGATAACCTACCGTATTCTAAATTTTTATGATGAAATGTATTATTATCATAATCAGGGATTCCTTGGCAAACAAACATGGAATCTTTATCGTGTTACTATGAATAGGCTTCTTAGTAATCTCTTTGCCAAAACTTTCTGGGCGTATGTTCGTAATGAATACAACCAGGGATTTCAGGCTGTTGTTGACGAAGTTATCAATCAGGAATCGAGTTAGGTTTCGGTTTTATGATTATTTTCTTCAAACAAGCAGGATAACAATGATTCCTGTGCAAATAGCCTATCTTACTTTTATTGTCATTCTAGAGTTGGCGCTATCCTTAATAGAAAGTGAAGCGGATGATTTGTATCGCAAAGATATTTCTTTGGCCGTTACCAAAGCAAAAGGCAGAGTCGTTATAATGGCTTGCAGGCAATTTGTTTTATAGTTGGGAGCAACGTTTTCGTTCTTCCAGGCCTGTATCATGACCGTTCGAAAACTCAAGCATAAACTGAGAAAGGATGATTGGAATGACGCGTTTCAGAGCAAGGGATTTGGGTATCAATATCGGAGCCATGAAACCAGGCCCATTGAATTCTATTACTGATGTAGAAGGCGTCAAAGTTGGTCATGAGACCCTTATCAAGGGTGAAGGTGTTCTTGTTCCTGGAGCGGGACCGGTTCGGACAGGTGTTACCGTCATTTTTCCCCATGACGGCGACACGTATCTTAAAAGGGTACCAGCTGCCGTCGAGTGGTTCAATGCCTTTGGAGAATGTTTTGGCTATGGTTTTGTTCAGCAATACGGTTTTATCATTGGACCGATAGTGTTAACAAACTCATTTAATGTGTATAGAGTGGCAGATGCCTTGCAGGACTGGTCGATTAAGCAACATCCAGAAGTAGGCTTTGAAACTCATGGGTTGCTTTGTGTAGTCTGTGAATGTAGCGATGATTATCTGAATGATATTCAGGGGCGACATGTTCACCAAGAACATGTACTCAATGCGATTCATAATGCTCGCGGCAAAACACTCGAAGAAGGTTCGATTGGAGCGGGAACCGGAACAATGACATTTGAGTGGAAGGGAGGCATTGGTACATCATCACGAACACTTCCTCCAAAACTGGGAGGTTTTACCGTAGGAGTGTTAACACTTACCAACTTCGGTATACAATCGCAATTAATAATCAACGGTGTTCCGGTAGGTAGTGAGTTACGTAATGGCTCTGCTTCCCCTGTCCAGAGAGAAAACGAGGGCTCCGGCGTCACCATTGTCGCTACGGATGCTCCCCTTTCCTCTCAGCAGCTTCAAAGGTTGAACAAAAGAGCGTTCCTCGGGCTGGGCCGCACAGGCGGAACCGGCCGCAATAGCAGTGGAGACTTAGCCATATCCTTTTCCACATCCAACATAATTACCCGAGATCCCAAACCGAAGATGGTCACAAGAACCGTCATCCATGAATTGTCGGATAATGTTATTAATGGACTGTTTCAAGCTGCTGTGGATGCTACGGAGGAGGCGATCCTTAATTCCATGTTCATGTCAGATACAATGGTTGGACGCGATCAACATGTTGTTCCCGGCTTGCCAATCCCTCAAGTCATTGAAATAATGAATAAACATGGCTATAGCCTGAAGATTCCATAATAAAACCAATCAGCGCGCAAGCCAGCTGACATTAATGGTACGCGGACTGGCGCCCGATCGCTGCCGAATCGAACATTCCGAGTTGGGCATTGAGCGCGATGAGACTCGGATAATGCGTGCGATGCGCTGGGAAATCGCCAGTATTCACCTTGGAACGCGCTGTCGCGCCGTGGTGAAGGATGTTATCGAAGATCTAAAGCAACGCAAAGCGAACTGGCTGAAAAAATCTGCAGAGAAGATGATGGTTGCCACGTTGAGTAATTGGGCGATGTGGAGAGGTGAGTGGCCCCTCCTCCGAATATTATGTTGTTGTATTTGGGGGAGTAAAATAAGAATTATAAGAACTACAGGAGGAGATCTCCATGCTGAAAAAATCTAAAACCTATATTCTCAATGATCAGCCCACCGAAGAAGATGCACTCGATTTCACTCCCTATGTTGAAACCTTAGTGGACATCATCCAGACGGGTAATACACCCTTGACAATCGGTGTGTTCGGCACATGGGGTTCAGGTAAGACTTCATTGATGAGAATGGTAAAGAAAAAATTACCGAAGAAGTTTGCAGTTTCATGGTTTGATGCATGGAAATATGATAAAGAAGAAACTTTATGGCGCGTGCTTCTCCTGCAAGTTCTTTCTGAGATACGTGCAGCAATACCACAGGATAATAATGAAGATTTAGACGAAATAAATGACCTTGAATTTTCCCTTTATGCGCCTGTTGATAGAGAAAAAGTCGGTGGAATGACGGTTGAATGGGGCAAAATGGGTCAAGGTTTGGTAGAAGGTGCACTACAAATAGGATTGGGGTTCTTGCCAGGAGGGACCGTTATTAACGATTTGCTTAAAGAGTTTCGTAACAGTGACAAATCCGAGCAGGCGCTTTCAAAGCTTCTTTCTTCAGTACATCGCGAGAGTACAAAAATTCACATTGAACAAATCAGGTTTCTTGAACAATTTCATGAACGCTTCACGAAGCTTGTAAATAAGTATATTGTCGAGCAAAAACGTCGTTTGGTACTTTTCGTGGATGATCTCGACAGGTGTTCACCAGAAAAAGCTATCGAAGTATTAGAGGCCATCAAATTGTTTCTTGATGCTTCAGGGAGTATTTTTGTTTTAGGTGTTGATCAGGATGTGATTGCACGCGGCATTGAAATGAAATACAAGGAATTCAGAGATAAAGGCTACTCTGGTGATCAAGCTCGTTTTACGATTGAAGGATTAAGATACCTCGAAAAGATCATTCAATTGCCCTTCCAAATTCCGCCAATTGATCCCGTAAACATGAAAGAGTTTATAAGTAGCTTAAGTACGGAATGGCCTAACGAAGACTGCCCGAGTGTATTCGATGAGGGTTTAGGCGATAACCCGCGTCAGATAAAACGTAGTGTAAATACGTTTTTAATGTTATGGAAATTAGCCGATAGACGCAAAGCGAAATTGAATGGGGAAGTTAAGCCAATTCGTTTGGCAAAAGTAGTGGCTATTCAAGCAGTACATCCAACACTATATGATTTTCTTAGGGAGGAACCTCGTTACTTAGGTGTTTTGGAGGAATATTATCGTGCAGGTGCAAACGCTGAAAGGTCAATCCCAAGTATGGATCCATCTGACCAGCTTGTGCCCTTCCTATCTCACCGTGCTGGGGATGCTGTACGCCGTATACTCCTACTTCATAACGCTCAAATGCAAGATGCGAATTTTGCTGGTTTATCGCCTGATGAATTAAGATTATATTTCACCTTGACTCGTAGTGCGGAAACCCCTCAGATACTTCGTCCTGTAGACACAGCACTCTCATTTTATGAGCCGCAGATGATTAATATTCCTACTGGCAAATTCCTAATGGGATCTACTGATAAACAGACGCAACAGATTATCGAAGAAAGTGGCAATAAGGCTGGATGGATGGAATGGGTTGAATGGGAAAAACCACAACATTTCGTTGAACTCTCCGAGTATTTCATTAGTAAATTTCCAATCACCAATCGTGAGTATCAAGCGTTTGTAAAGAGCACTAAGTGTATACCACCGCGCGGTTGGGAAGGTGACCAATTTCCACCAGAAAAAGGTGGTCATCCTGTAGTCTACGTTTCATGGAACGATGCTGTTGCCTACTGTATATGGTTAAGTGAGAAAAGTGGCAAACAATATCGTCTACCTACTGAAGCTGAATGGGAAAAAGCTGCACGCTGGTATCACGCCTCGGTAGGGGAGGAAAAATCATTGATCTGGGCATGGGGAGATGAGTTTGATCCAAGCAAAGCTAATACTGTAGAAGCAAGAAAAGGTACTACATCATCAGTTGGCGATTTCTCTCCTCAAGGAGATTCACCTTATGGTTGCGTGGATATGATTGGGAATGTTTGGGAATGGTGTAATGACTGGTTTGATGAACAAGAGTATAAAAGGAAGGAAAGGGATCAAGTGAAAGATCCCTTAGGCCCTAGTGCAGGAACTTTCCGAGTTCTACGTGGTGGTTCGTTTGATGATGGTCATAGAAGTGCTCGGGGTGCATCTCGTGACAAACGCGTACCACACCGTTCAAATGGCTATGATGGTTTTCGAATTGCTTATTCTCCTATGAAATTAGAAAGTAATGATTAGCCTTATATGTAAAAAAGTCCCATGATAGGTTTTCCTATCATGAGACTTTTGTTTTACTTCTTCTTCTTCTTCCCACGCGTGGGCGATGTCTTCTTGGCAGGTTTTGCTTTTACCGCTACCTTATTCGGCGCACTCTTCCTCTTCGAGGACGATGCCTTCACCCTCCCATTTGGAGAAGCTTTTGCCTGCGCAGGCTTCTTACTGTTCCCATCTTGCCCATTTGGGGATAGTCTCTTCTTTACTTCTTTCACCTCTTCCACAAACTTCTCCACCGTCCAGCCCACATTGACGGAGACGACTTCCTCGCCAGGCTTCACTTCCACGATCACATCACCTTTGGTTGCGGCGCGTTTGCGGATACTCACCTCATCCAATCGAGTCGATTTGGGCGCACCTTTGGTGAGATGAATGGTTGCCATATGATTTGGCTTGTCCACGGCCACGCCAGCTAGCCTGAGCTTATCCGGAAGATCCCAGGCGATAACCCCTCTGCCATAGCGTCCCTGGACAGGGAATTCCTTTTGTTCAACGCGTTTGGCTTTGCCTTCGCTCGTAACGAGGAAGATCTCACCTTCCGCAGGCAGGATCTCCATTCCGATGACTTCGTCCTTGTCAGCCAGCTTCAAGCCGTTGACACCCGCTGCGACGAGTCCCATTGGGCGCACTTCCTCCTCCCTGAAACGGATCGCCATGCCCTGGGCGGTAACGAGCAGAATATCTTTCGTTTTATTATCCGTCAAACCGACCGAGATCAGCCGGTCGCCTTCGTTCACTCTCACCAGCACAAACGTTTGTGAAGAAGGTCCTGGCAGTTCGCTGACCAGACTCTTCTTGATCATGCCGAGCTTGGTGGCAGTGATGACGCAGGTCTCTTCGGCCAACGCGGTTTTTCTGGAGGGCAGGGCGAACACCGCCGCAAGCGTATCATTTTCTGTCAACGGTGATACTCTGTGGAACAGCGTGCCTTGCGATAACTTCTCGGCTTGAGGAATGATGTGCGCGGCCACTGCCGCGGCACGTCCTGAGATCGATACGAAGTAAACGGTATCTGAAGTCGAAGCCTTGACCAGCCAGCGCGGCGCGTCGTTGCCTGACTGCCTGGGCTGTTTGTCGTCATGCGTGCGCGAGACCAAACCATCCTCTGTCACACCGATCCATATTTGTTGTTGAGGCAGGAGGTCTCTTGCGGTAAGTGACTTGGAGGTTGCCTTGCCATTCGCAGACAGGTTCACGATCTGCGTGCGGCGGCGGTCCCCATATAGCTCTTTCACTTGCAATAGTTCTTCGGATACCACACCGCGCATTCTCTTTGGAGATTTCAACAGTGCTTCCAAATCCTTGATCGTCGCGGTCACTTCTTTGTATTCCGTCTCGATCTTCTTGCGTTCCAACGCCGCCAGTCGGCGCAGTTGCAGATCAAGGATCGCAGTCGCCTGGAGTTCCGTCAGCTTGAATCGTTTCATCAATCTGCCGCGCGCCGAGTCAACATCCGAGGCGGCCCGAATGATGTTGATCACTTCATCCAGATTCTTTAAGGCGATGAGATATCCTTCCAGGATGTGGGCGCGCTGTCTGGCTTTTTCCAGATCGAATTCCGCGCGTCGTTTGATGACCGTCAGCCTGTGCTCGATGTAGACTCGGAGGGCCTGCTTCAGCGTTAGTGTACGCGGTTCGCCATCCACGAGCGCCAGCAGATTGATGCTGAACGTGGTCTGCATCGGCGTGCGCTTGTAGAGGTCGCGCAGGATGACTTCGGGATCGGCGTTCTTTGTCATTTCAAGGACGATCCGCATCCCGTGACGATCCGATTCATCGCGCAGGTCTGAAAGGCCCTCGAGATGGCCTTCGCGCGCCAGGTCGGCGATGCGCTCGATCAGGCTGGACTTGTTGACCATATACGGGAGTTCAGTGACGATGATGCGGTTCTTGCCGCGTTCCATTTCCTCCACGTGGGCCTTCGCCTGCACCGTGACACGTCCGCGCCCTGACCCATACGCAGACTCGATTCCCTCTTCGCCTTTTTCCTGAATGATGACGCCACCCGTGGGGAAATCAGGTCCCTGGATGAACTCCATCAATGTTTCGACATCGATGTCATCAAGCTTCTCATATTTCTCGAGCATGTAGACGAGGGCATCGATCACCTCGCTCAGATTGTGCGGCGGAATGGAGGTTGCCATGCCGACGGCAATACCCGTCGCGCCATTGACCAAAAGATTCGGTAACGCCGCCGGGAGAACACCTGGTTCCGTGAGCGTATCATCGAAATTCGGGTTAAAGTCAACGGTGTCCTTGTTCAGATCAAAGAGAATGTCCAGCGCGGCGGGAGTAAGACGCGCTTCGGTATAACGCATCGCGGCTGGTGGGTCGCCATCCACGGAACCGAAGTTGCCTTGTCCATCCACGAGTAATGTGCGCATGGAAAAATCCTGCGCCATGCGTGCCATCGCTTCATAGACGGCCGAGTCGCCGTGCGGATGATATTTACCGAGAACTTCACCAACAATGCGAGCGGATTTTTTATAAGCCGAGTCGGCGCGGATGCCCATATCGTACATTGCGTATAGGATGCGGCGCTGGACCGGTTTGAGTCCGTCGCGGGCATCGGGTAAGGCGCGTGCCACGATCACAGACATGGCGTAATCGAGATACGCCTGTTGCATTTCATTATCAATATCTATTTTTCGAATTAAACCAAGTTCCATGTGAAATCCTTTTGTTGTCCACCAAAGAATCCTTTAAACCGCATGAAGATAACCTGCGCGAAGATTGACAAGTAAAAGTTTCATCTAAAGGGTAAAAGAATCTTCGTGGTGAATTAATGTTCTATTTTATAATCTTACGGGGAAAGAGGGAAGACGTCAAGTGCGCGACGCATTGCACTTCAAGATTTTCTCTGAGTCAAAAGAGTCAGCGAATTTACGCTACTCTGCGCGAAGTTTTAAACAAATCGCAAAGATTAGGATAAAACAAGACATATTGCTCATGCCGCCGGGGACGGCGGCAATTACCAAGCAACATCAGCGCCGTCTGCGGCGCTGAGAGCGTTGTCTAAGTTAGTTTTATGAGAGATTGCTTCACCGCGCTTGCAATGATGGAAAGAGCAGGCTTTTGTATGCCTGCCCTGCTATTGCTTGTCTAGGGCGTGAACTTGATCGACTCTGTGATACACGTGCCATTCTGTCCATCCCTTGAACAGAGTGTAACAGTAGCGCGGAGTTTATGTCCGCTCGGGTCATAGGCAAGACCTGGCGAGCTAACAATATGTTTTGCACCCGGAGTCAATACATCTTTTGCAAATGAATCTTCACACCCATCAACATCTGTGAAATTGTCTGAATACATGGACACGACATTTTCTGTATCAGTATCCCTCACCGTGAGAGAAATGGATTCGAAGGAAATGCCGCCTGTGTTGGTTAACGTGAGATCCACCCACCAGCCTGCACAGGTCTCCAGGCCATCATAATCTGCCTCGAAGGCAGGCATGGGTGTGGGGGTTGGTGGAGGCGTGAACATCGGCAGGGCTGCGAAATTTCCGGTCACAGTGGCATACTCTCCCCACAGCCAGCAAAATCCATTGCTCTGATTGGGGTTGCGGATATACCAGTAATTGCCAGTAGTATCACGACCATACACTTCAGCTACCTGTCCAATCAGCAACGCACCGACTCTGTCATAAACTTTGCCCGGTCCCCCCCGACAGTTTGTCGCCACAGACACACTAACCTGTGGAATCACAGCTGTGGCAATAAAGACAGGGCTGGGTGTTAACGCTTCCGCGGGAGTAAAGATTGGCGTAAATGCAGCACTAGGAGTCTCCACAATATCAACGGGTACGATCACCTGAGCCGTCTGCGTCAGGGCGGAAACCATGGTCTGCATAATGGCAGTCCCTAGAATCGAATTGACATCCTGTGTAGGAGCGGAAACGCTGGGCAAAGCACAAGCCAGGGAAACAATCACTAAGACGGTAACCGATAAAAGGATTGGGGTTGACTTTCGCATAGTGCCTCCTTTTGGTCAATAGGGCGATCATGTTCCCAAATAAATAGAATTATCCCCTCACATATAATACGTCTATACCTCGTAATTGGTTCCTGCTATACGTCTAATTTCCAGATCAAAAATCCCTTGGTGAGCCATTTGCGTTGGGTAGCAATGGGATACCCTCGTTCTGCCAGTCGTTCAGCCGAGGCGACGAACCATTGTCGCGGCCCGAAGGTTTTCATGGCCGCTGTCTCTGCTGCAGATTGTTTCCACGCTTCGAAGAAATCGAAAATTGGCTCCCCTGTCACTACGTGGTGGATCAAGTTCTTCGGCAGTATAGCTTGAAAATCCTCAATATCGAATCCCATGCGGAAGTTCGTGCTGAAAACAAGCGCCTCCATGGTCCATTGTCTATCGTCCATCATCCTCCCCACATTCGAGCACCAAATACTTCCAAACGGATTCGATGTCCCTTCGATCATCAAGCCACCCGGCAGGACGTATTGTGCAAGTCTTTCGTAGGCAGGCGCAAAGTCTTTTTCTTCGTATTGGCGCAGAACATTAAAGGCGCGGATCAGGCGAACGTGCTCACCTTCTTTCAGCGGCAGGTTGAATCCGCCCAGGCGAAAGAAGGTTTTTTCATCTGCAAAAGGCTGTGCGGCTTCCACGCGCTCCTTTTCTATTTCAACGCCGAGAATTTTCAAATCGGGATTCACGCATCTGAAACGCTCTGCACTTTCGAGCGTGGTGCGCGCGTCAAAGCCGTAGCCAAGGTCAACAAACATCGCCTCGGCAAACAAGCCATCGGTCCGCGTAAGGAGCGATGGCTCATAGAGCAGGATAAAGTTATCTACGCGGCGGAGTCGATTCGAAGCGGTCTTCCCGCGGGTGGGTTGTCCAAGAGGCCTTTTTGACTTGGAATGTGGATGAGACACATTCCAATTTTACTGCTTCGTTTATAGAAGCCAAAGCTTCATATATAAGAAGGCTGGCAACAAAATTCTGATTTCATTATTTTCGCAATACTTTGTAAATCAAAAGGCGACCCGCCTACAGCGGGTCGCCTTTGATTGTTTAGTCTGCTGCAGCGTCAGACGAGATTTCTGTCCACTGCGAGGAACTGCCATCGCTTTCCTCATTTGCGAAGCGGCCATGGATAAAACCTGTGCCCGCTGGAATGAGCTTGCCGATGATCACGTTCTCCTTCAGGCCGAAGAGCGGGTCGGTTGTGGAACCAATTGCCGCGCCCGCCAGCACTTTGATCGTGTGCTGGAACGAGGAGGCGGAGAGGAACGAGTCGGTGCTCAGGGATGCCTTGGTGACACCCAGCAAAACTTCAGAGAACTTGGCAGGTTGTTTACCATCCGCCAGCAACAGTTCATTGAGTTTGCGAAGCTCGAGGCGGTCCACAGGGTCACCTGGCAGGAACTTGGTATCGCCGGGGCGAGTGACTTGAACCTTGCTCATCATCTTGCGGATGATGACTTCAAAGTGTTTGTCGTGAATGTTCTGTCCTTGTGAGCGATACACTTTTTGGACTTCAGTCATCAGATACATCTGACAAGCCTCACGTCCCTGGATCTTCAACACACGGTGCGGGTTGAGCGAGCCTTCCGTGAGCGGCTGGCCCGCTTCCACTTTGTCGTTATTCCTGACAAGCAACCGCGAGGTGTTCGGGATTTCGTAGGTAGTGGACTCCTTTTGATCATAGGAGACAATCACCTTCCGTTCCTTTTTCTCCACACGGACGCGTCCGCCATGCTGGGCGACAATCTTCGCGTCGTCCATGGTTGCCAGCACTTCACCGGCTTTAACCTCTGCCGCATCTTTCACCGCGAACTTCCATTCTTCTGGAATGCTGTATTCGTCACTGACAAGTTCGCTGTGTTCGATGGTGATTTCGCGCAGATCGGCATATTTTTCAGATTGATCGATGCGCAATGTGCCACTGATCTCAGCCACGACAGCTTCACCCTTCGGTTGCTTGCGGGCTTCGAAAAGTTCTTCCACGCGTGGGAGACCCGTTGTAATGTCTGCGCCACCTGCGGCCACACCACCTGTATGGAACGTGCGGAGCGTCAACTGCGTGCCAGGCTCACCGATGGATTGCGCAGCCACGATACCGACTGCTGAACCAAGATCTACCATGGCGCCGCGTCCCAGGTCGAGGCCATAACATTTGGAACAAATGCCATGCTGCAACTCACAGGTGAGCGGCGATCGGACTTTGATCTCCTCTACACCGGATGCGGCGAGTTTGCGGGCCAATTCCTGGTTGATCACATCGTTGTATTCACCGATGACCTCTCCGGTCTTCGGGTCGATCACATTTTCAGCCAGCAAGCGACTGTAAAGGCGGCTACTTAATGCTTGACCGGCAACATCGTCTTTGCGACGAATGTACACACCATCGTGTGTGCCACAGTCGTGCTCGTTGATGATAATGTCCTGAGCAATATCCACGAGGCGGCGGGTGAGGTAACCTGCATCTGCCGTACGCAGAGCGGTATCTGCCAGACCCTTGCGCGCGCCGTGCGTGGAAATGAAGTATTCCTGCGCCGTAAGCCCTTCACGGAAGTTCGAGCGGATCGGCATGGGGATAATACGTCCTGACGGATCAGCCATCAGGCCGCGCATACCAGCCAGCTGCGAAATAGTGGAGAAGCCACCTTTAGTCGCGCCGGAGGATGCCATGGTGGAAAGGTTCCCATCTGGATCCATATGTCTCCTGACAGCATCTGATACACGATCCGTTGTGCCCTGCCAGATCTCGATCTCACGCTCGTTCTTTTCCTGCTCGGTGAGCAGACCGCGGCGGAAATCACGTTGTACCAATTCCACGGCTTTGAGCGATTCTTCTATGATTTCCTTGCGCTCTGGTGGAATGGAAATATCGGCCACTGCGAGCGTGGTGCCTGATCTCATCGCGTATTCAAAGCCCAGGGTTTTGATCGCGTCCGCCACGTCTGTCGTCTTTTCCTGGCCGCATACTTCATACACCTCAGCAATCAAATCCTTCACACCACCTTTGTCCAGTTTTTCGTTGACAAACTGAACTTCCAGAGGCAGGATGCGATTGAAGAGCGTACGTCCAACGGTCGTGTCGATGATACGGGTCACAGGTTCGGATAGGCGGTCGCCTTTGTCGTCGTACCAGGTTGTTGCCCGCAGTTTGATCTCGGAATGAACCTCTACCTGACCGAGCAGATACGCCATATCGATTTCATCCATATCTGAGAAGGCACGGCCATCACCCTTGTGATTAGCTTTCTGCTTCATGGTCAGGTAATACACACCCAACACCATGTCCTTCGAAGGTGAAATGATTGGTTCACCATCGGCGGGTTTGAGCAGGTTCTTGGAAGCCAGCATCAATTCACGCGCTTCTTGAACAGCCTTTTGTGAAAGCGGAACATGGACAGCCATCTGGTCGCCGTCAAAGTCTGCGTTGAACGCGGTCGTGACCAGCGGATGAAGCTGGATTGCTGAACCTTCGATCAGGATCGGTTCAAAGGCCTGGATGCCCAGGCGATGCAGCGTTGGTGCCCGGTTCAACAGGACGGGTCGTTCGCCGATGACGCCTTCCAGCGCTTCCCAAACTTCAGGGCGGTTGCGCTCGATCAGACGACGCGCACCCTTCACATTGGCAGCGTAATTATTTTGCACAAGGCGTGCGATCACAAATGGACGATACAGCTCAAGAGCCATGCTCTTGGGCAGACCGCATTGATAAAGTTTCAACTGCGGACCCACCACGATCACGGAACGACCGGAGTAATCCACGCGCTTGCCCAGCAGGTTGCGGCGGAAGCGGCCCTTCTTGCCTTTGAGCATATCGCTCAAGGACTTGAGCTCGCGGCGACCGCGGCGGCTGAGCGCCTTACCACGCTGACTGTTGTCAATAAGACTATCGACAGCTTCCTGCAACATGCGCTTCTCATTGCGGATGATGACATCCGGTGCGCCGAGCTCGAGCAGTCTCTTCAGACGATTATTGCGATTGATCACGCGGCGATATAAATCGTTGAGATCGGAGGTAGCGAAGCGTCCACCATCCAACTGCACCATTGGGCGCAGATCCGGCGGAATGACCGGCAAGACCGTCAGGATCATCCATTCAGGGCGATTGCCTGAACGGCGGAAAGCTTCCACCACTTTCAGACGGGTGGTTGCCTTCTTGCGCTTCTGCTTGGACTTGGTGGTGCGAACTTCGTGCCACAATTCAACGGAGAGTTTATCGAGGTCAAGACGCTCCAGAACATCATAGAAAGCTTCAGCGCCCATATCTGCGCGGAAGACCTGTCCCCAGCGTTGCTTAAGTTCACGATAACGAACTTCACTGATAAAGGTGAAGGGGCGCAATTCCATCAATTCATCACGCATGCGCGAAGACTGATTCGAGGAGGCAGAGGTCTGATCTTCCAACTGGGAGCGCAAAGCTTCCATTTGCATTTCGGCATCCGCTCTGATCCTGCCCGTTTCCATCTTGAGGTTTTCGAGTTCTATGGCACGCTGGTCTTTGAGTTCGTTCTCAACAGTTTCAAGATTCTTCTGAACGATCTTCTGAACCTGTGTCAAATGTTTGGCTGCGACCTTGTCGCCGGCGTCAAGAATCTTCTCATTGGTTAATTCAAAGACAACCGCTTTCTTGGCCGCTTCACCCATCTGACCCTGAAGCAGTTTTTCAAGCTTTTGCCCTTCCTTGATGACCGGGTCAAGTTTTTCAGCGATGACTTCATCGTAGCCCTGGTCAAGGTTGGCTGTCTTTTGCTTAATATCATTCAACATGCGATCGCGGCTTGTTTTCACTTCAGCGATCTTCGAGTTGATGCTGGTTGCCTGCTCGCGCTCTGAAACAGTGATCTCATCCTCAATGCGTTTGAGTGCTTTCGTGCGGGCTTCCTCATCCACATACGTCACGATGTATTGCGCAAAGTAAAGCACGCGGTCGAGGTTACGGCGCGAAATATCAAGCAACATTCCCAGATAGGATGGAATGCGGCGCGTATACCAAATATGTGCGACTGGTGTGGCAAGCGCAATGTGACCCATGCGCTCGCGGCGTACCGCCGCGCGAGTCACTTCCACTCCACACTTATCACAAATGATCCCTTTGTAACGGGGGTTTTTATATTTTCCGCAGTAACATTGCCAGTCACGTTGCGGGCCAAAAATGGCTTCACAGAATAACCCGTCCTTTTCAGGCCGCAAACGGCGGTAGTTGATCGTTTCGGGTTTCAATACCTCACCGTATGACCATGACAAGATGGTAGTGGGTGAGGCTAAACTAATACGTAGTGCGGTAAGACCCTTGGTTTCCACTGGTATTCTCCTCAACACAGGAAGATTACGGTTTGAGCTTGTATCTGCACAGCGCGCCAAACGGCGATTGGCTAGTACGAGAGACAAACAAAGGCAAGCGCTTCGAGAGTTTTCTCTCAAGCGCTTGCGATATTTAGCTCAATTTTTTACATCCAATGCCCCAATTATACGCAGAATGGGAGGTCGAGTCAAGCACTTTTTGTAATAATTACATTAGATTCAGGATAATAATCCCCTTGCAAAGGCCAAAAACCCCTGTACATCATTGAAATTCGTCACCATTCCTACCGAAATTCGCACCGCCCCGCTGGATTTACCGTCAATACACGAGCGGAAGTCATCCACCGTCAGGCGGTCTTCATGACCGGGCTGGGTAAAGCAGACGTCCAATTCCACCCGCGAAATCTCTAAAGCGACCTCCCCGGCGCCGGGGTTGCAGAAGCATCCCGTCCGCAAGGAGATATTCGCCTCATTTGCCTGCTGCTCAATAAAGCGATGATCCAAAGCGTTGTTCTCTGGATCATAAAAATTGACGGTCACAGCCCCGCCGCGTTTGTCCATCGTCGTAGGACCATAGACCTGCACCAGCTTCATCCCATTGCTATGTTTCATCGAAGTCAGGTTATCCAGCAGCCAGCCGGTCAGAGCGCGGACGCGTTCATGGATCACATCATAGCCAATCGATTCGATATGCTTCAGGCCAATTTCAACAGCGGGGATGTTGAGATAATCGATCGTTCCATCCTCAAAAGCGGAGGCGCCGTTCGCCATGTAATATTTGTCTCCCTGCACCGATGCGACCGTGATCGTCCCCCCTGCAAACCATGGACGATGTAATTTTGCCAGTGCTTCCTTGCGCGCGATCAAAGCGCCCAGCCCGGTGGGGTAACCAAACATCTTATAAAATGAAATGGGAACGAAATCAGGCTTGACCTTACTTAAATCCAATTTACTGGTTGGTACAAAAGCCGCTGCGTCGAGCAGAACATCCCAGCCGTGTTTGTGTGCTTTCTCGATCCAATCCAGGGGATGCTGGACAGAGGAGAAGTTGGATTGCGCCGGATAGGCAAAAAGGTTGTGGCCTCTTTTCGAAGGCTGTTCCAACTCTCGCTGGAGTTGTGAATCGTCGACCCTCATATCGGGCAATGCGATGGGAATATAAGTCACCTCTGCGCCACGTAAATGCGCAAATTCCCGGATCCCATTCACGGAATTGTGATTGTCAAATGTTAAGAGATAGCGTCCCTTTGAAAAGGGATATGACTCACCAACGAGTTTCAAGGCACCACTGGCGTTAGAGGTAAAGATGGCCAGGTATTCATCCGGATCGGCATTGAAAAATTTCAACACATATTCACGCGCATGTTCCACCAGTATAGTGGCTGCCTGTGAGGTAGGGTTACTCGAATGAGGATTTCCAAACACATGTTCCGCAAGAAGTTTATTGTGCCGACGCAATTGTGACTCGGCATATAAACCGCCTCCTGTATAATCCAGATAGATATGCCCGCCGATATCCAGGCGTGCGTACTCATTGGCGCGTAGATCATCAATGATATGCGTGGTTGGATAGGCTGGGTATGCTTTTAGAAACGCTACAAATTCGGGATCCGGATTCGCCATAATATCCTCGATCTAATTTAACCACGAATATGCCTATTATTACAACCGCTTTATAATACCCGCATGCCCCGTATTTGCATTGTTCCCCGCGTGGAAGGGCCTGGCGGAGTGACCTCCTTCCGACTCAAATTTGAAGAGGGTCTGCGGGCGCGGGGTGTGGATGTTACCAATGATCCCGCTCAAGAAGTAGATTCTGTTCTCGTTCTCGCGGGGACCAGGAAACTGCTCCCGTTATGGAAAGCTCGCCGGCGCGGGATCCGGATCGTGCAACGCCTCGATGGAATCAACTGGGTGCATCGGCTCCGCTGGTCTGGGCCGCGTTATACAGTCCGGGCGATTTATGGAAACGCGAATCTCTCCTTCATTCGAAGACGTTTGGCAGATCAAGTGATCTATCAGAGTCAATTCATCAAACACTGGTGGGAGGATTGGTATCGTCCCGCGCGTGTCCCTTCGAATGTAATTATTAATGGGGTAGATCTGAAGCGCTATACACCTCATGGATTGCACGAGCGTCCCTCTGGTCATTATCGCCTATTGGTTGTCGAAGGAAGTTTGGCGGGTGGGCTTAACTATGGATTGTTTAATGCTGCAGCTCTTGCCAGCGCGTTGTCGAAGAAATTCAAAATCGAATTAATGATCGTTGGGCGCGTGGACGGGAGGACAAAAAACAGCTTGAAATATCAAAATGCCTTTCGCATTCAATTCATGGATACGACTCCACGAGATCATATTCCATGGTTGATGCGTTCCTCCCATTTGTTGTTTTCTGCAGAGGTGAATCCGCCCTGCCCGAATTCCGTGATCGAGGCCCTGGCTTGCGGATTACCTGTCGCTGGCTTTGATACAGGTTCATTATCTGAACTCGTGCAGGAAGATGCGGGAAGATTGGTTCCTTATGGCGGGAATCCCTGGCGATTACAAACACCTGATACTCCAGCCCTGGCTGAGGCCTCCGCAGAAATTTTGCAAGACCAATCACGCTTTCGTATGGCCGCGCGTGAGAAAGCAGAGTCCGCTTTTGATGTTGAAAAAATGGTGGACGAATACCTCAAAGTATTGCTAGCCTAGGAGACATGATGACCAACGACGAAATTATCGCATTCCTGAAAGTACATTTGCAATCCATCCAAGATAACGAGACACAGACCTATAACGAAACGACTGCCGAAGATCTGACCCTCTATGAATGGTGGATCACGCCTCATCGGATTGACGGCCTTCCCTTCCATGAATTTATGATGACATCCAATGCGGAACGTGGGACCGTTTTTGGCGCGGAAGGCAAAGCCAAGTCACCAACGAGATTCGATCTATCCAATTTGCATATCCAAAATTATGGTGACACAGCCATTGCAAGTTATACATTGCTGATTAGCACAGCCTCGCCAGAGGGCGTGAAAGTTGCCTCACACAATGAAAGCCGCGTGATGGTCAAACAAGATGGCACATGGAAAGTTGTCCACGTGCATAAATCACCTGCATGGCAGGCGCCGCATATCCCTGAATGAATCCCTCTACCTCACGCAGCTATGATCTCCTCTGGTTAAGCTTGGCATTATTATTTATTTTGCCAATTGCCTTTTATCTTTCCATTACGCCACATGATTATTGGTTTTATGTGCGTGTCGGAAAGGACATCATACAAACAGGTGCAGTCCCCACAGTTGACACATTCAGTTACACCTACCCGGGTAGACCAATTTTTTATCAACCCTGGCTTTCGGCGGTTGTATTCTGGTTTGCACATTCTCTCGGAGGAGCGACTCTAACTTTCCTAATCAGAGGGCTTTGTATCGCAATTGCCTACGCATTGATATGGATCATCATGCGGGAAGTTGGCACCGGAACAAAACTCGCCGCGCTTCTTACAATTCTCCTTGGATTCTCAAGCAGCATGAATTGGTCTATGCGTCCACAGATGTTTGCATATCCACTTTTTGTAATTACTTTATGGCTGCTCTGGCATTGGCATTATGGGCATACGAAATCGTTATGGTTACTTCCCCTTGTAACGTTGTTATGGGCGAATCTACATGGCTCGTTCATCTTGGCTTTTGTTCTAATGGGATCTGCGCTTGTTTTTGGTGGCGGTGACAGAAAGCAACTCACGATTTATCTTGGCTTATCGCTTTTTGCAACATTCATCAATCCGCGTGGAATCTTCGTCTGGCGATTTGTTTCGGATATGCTCAGCTCTCCGTCTGATCAATTGTTTGCAACGGAGTGGCGCCCTCCTGTCAACCTGGGATGGCAGATGAACATCTTTTTTGGCTGGCTGCTTCTTTTTATTCCGCTGGTCGCAATTTCTCCGCGTCGTTTGTCTTTACTGGAGTGGATCTGGTTCCTGGGCTTCGGCTGGCTGGCGCTTTCAGGCTTGCGTTACGTTATTTGGTTTATGTTCATCATGGCAATACTGAGCGGAGCCTTACTCGGGGAATTATTGAGATCTTTCAAACCTAATGCTGTCATCGGAAATGCAAATCCTGCTTTTAACTATGCGCTGGCGGGATTGCTCTTTTTATTGCCTTTGATGATGCTGCCTGGAATTCGCGAATCCTGGTGGAAGGACAGCCCGCCCCCTTATCACGCAGCGACTACTCCGATCGCGGCGACAAAATGGCTGGCGGCCCATCCCAACTTGCCTGGGCCTCTATTTGCGGAATATACCTTTAGCAGTTATCTCACTTTTGCATTGCCTGCACGCCTTGTATGGATAGACAATCGTTTCAATGCTTATCCTCCTGAACATTGGGGAAAATATCAAACGATTTCCTCAGCGAAACCACAATGGGACAATTTGATTGATAAAGACAAAGTCAATTTGCTGATGCTCTCCCAAACTTCGCAACCAAGTCTCATTCAGGCAGTGGAAGAGTCCAACAAGTGGTGTGAGCAGTATCGCGATAAAACTACGGTTATTTTCTTAAGGTGTACACCAATTCAATGATTCGTTTTCGTGGCAAGCTTGCACTTCAACAACGCGTCCTTCCCAATTATCGCGCGCCATTTTTTGATTTGCTTGCCTCAGTTTGTGAAGGAGGGATGAGTCTCTTTACGGGTTTGCCGCGTCCGAGTGAAGGAATTACGACTACAAAAGAATTACAAGTTGCCAATTACCAGCTAGGACAGAATATTCACTTATTTAGCGGGAATCTTTATCTCTGCTATCAGCGCGGATTGATCCATTGGCTTGAGGATTGGAATCCAGATGCGCTGATTATGGAAGCGAATGCGCGTTATCTTTCGACTCCCTCAGCAGTACAGTGGATGCACAACCGCAAAAGACCGGTCATCGGCTGGGGATTAGGTTCACCTCCCGTGAGCGGATTTCGAAGGCAGCGAAGGCTTTCCTTTATCAGTCAATTCGATGCCATGATCGCCTACAGTCAGCGCGGCGCTGATGAGTATGCCGCGCTTGGCTTTCCGAGCGAGAAGATTTTTGTGGCGCATAACTCGGTTTCGCGCGCACCCACCTCTATGCCTGACCATAGACCAGAGACAGTATACCGTTTTAATATTCTTTTCGTTGGACGTTTGCAGGCTCGCAAGCGAATAGATTATTTACTAATAGCCTGCGCCCAGCTCGAATCCAAGCCGCGGCTTGTTATCATCGGTGACGGACCAGAACGTGAGTCATTGGAATCGCTTGCTAAAGAAATTTATCCGAGGGCGGAGTTTATTGGAGCCAGGCATGGAGCAACACTCAAGCCCTATTTCAGGGAAGCAGACCTCTTCGTTCTGCCCGGAACGGGCGGACTGGCCGTTCAGGAGGCGATGAGTTATGGACTTCCGGTGATCGTTGCACAGGGAGATGGAACGCAGGATGACCTTGTCCGCAAGGAAAACGGATGGCAAATCCCGCCTGATCATTTTGAGGCGTTGCTCTCCACAATGAAAGACGCGCTATCCGATGTAGCGCGCCTGCGAAAAATGGGTGAAGAGTCGTATCGAATTGTGAAAGAGGAGATCAATATTGAGAAAATGGTTGAGACGTTTATGGCAGCATTGAATATGCTAACCGGCAAATGAATTCACTGCCTCATCCATGTTGTTGTAAATCAGGATATTCTGCAGGAAGCCGGCGATACTCAGGATATAGTAAACATCAGGGTTGGGGCAAACCAGTTTGAAATACGGTGACTTATAAGGCTCTTCTCCATGCTGACGTATGACTGTCAGGTCGCTTTGCGGTGTGAGTAAATTGAAGATGTTGTGAATGGCCCGCAAGCCCGCACTGGTGAGGACTTCCAGACCAGATAAATCAAGCAGAATATGCGTGGAACCATCTTCATAAGCCTGTTGGGCCCGGTCCACCAATTGCTGTTCCGTATTGCCGTGGAGATGACCGCTCAAATGCAAAATCGTCACTGAAACTTCCCCTTGAATTTGCGAAGCGGTAATATTTAATTCGCTCATATGAATAACTCCTTGGGCACTCTTACTATACAATTTTCAGGAAAGAAAAGCAAGTCGTAGGGTATGGATTAAGTATCATACTGGATGTTCACAAACAGGTCACCCTTACTTCCGTTCCACGTTCACCCACATTTGCTCACCGTTGCTTGTGATCTCGATCCAGCCGTTTTGGTCGGTGCGTAGTAATTCATAATCCTTTACAGATTCCAGCACTGAGCTATCTGGCATGCCGTTTTGATCGGCGGCATCCACACTTAATTCGACGATTTCCGGATTCAAATTCGCGATCCACTCGGGCGGATTCGAGGCGCCGTAACCGGCATCTGCAAGCGAGAGCACACTGACAGGTCCAACACTTGCACCGTTGCGTAATTCATCCAGGGCTTCGAAGCTCATCCCGATNGGCAGCAATGTCCGAAAGTTTTTCCACTCGANCAACAGAACNGCGCCGCGCGGTCCCGTTGTCAACACCTTCATGGTGGCACCCTCNCCCAAATCCAGGACCTGATCTGCCTCGGCCTCCGTCACCTGAAAATCCTGTAACGATAAGTATTCATTCAATACACGCGAGGAGAATGAAGCCTGGGTATTTCCACTCCACAGGACTGCGTCAGGTGGATAACGCTCAATCACACGCGGCAACGCCGCGACATCATCTTCCTCCGTCCCTGCCACGATAAGCCAATCAAGTTTGCGATTGAAGGCAGGTAGGCGTCTGCCCAATTCATCTGAAAGCGTCGTCACGCTTGGCCCACCGTTGATCAGCACGTGCTTGCCCGAGGGCGTTTCGATCAGCACTGCATCGGCAGAGCCCACATCCAAAAATGTGATATGCAGGAGTCTGTCCGGAATGGCAAGCGCGGCGCGCCAGACGAGTAATAGCGCCAGGAGTAGGAGGATCAGCCCGGTCCCGGCGGGGATTTTGAGTTGATCCCGTTTAATGGATTGGAGCCACTCTTTTAAACGGGATTCGCCAAAAGTCACGGCAAAAAGAAGCGCGTAAATTGCGATCACAAACCAGACCGAGAGCTTCCCAAGGAAGATGGTTCCATGCGGCACGCGGTCGAATAATTCCACCATGCGAATGGTGTACACCACAAAGGGCCATGCCACC
>Ga0065705_10001890_pt1 | contig 25728 bp, 17 predicted proteins | sample SwibulcommuniRL2_FD_59092 | JGI IMG/M metagenome (GOLD analysis project Ga0065705, IMG submission 59092) | Bulk soil microbial communities from switchgrass field near Rose Lake, East Lansing, Michigan, USA - RL2 Bulk Soil v2 (version 2) | ecosystem: Environmental > Terrestrial > Soil >...
GGGCTCTGGAAGGGAATCCCGAAATCGAGATGGACTGCATTCCACATGTAACGCAAATACTGCTCCCAGATGGGCTTATCCAGGCCGTATTTGCGTAAAATATTGGCTTTGGCCGCTTCCGGCAGCGGCTGTTTGGTCTCGTCGAACGGTCCCCCCGGAACGGCGTGCATCAGTAAAAAAGTAATCATCGAAACGAGCACAAAGGCAATCAGCAGTCCACCCAGGCGTCCCAAAATATAGCGACCCATGGCACCTCTCCTCAGCTTTCGGCGAACAGAATCTGTATTTGCGCACTAAATATACTACATAACTCTCATTCATTCAAAAGTCAAGCATGAAAGACTGAAGTTCAGACGAAAGTTCGGACCGGGAGGACGAAGGAATGGAAGAATGCAGGGCGAGGGCGGGGATCTTGCGAAACTCTAGGTAGGGCAAAGCTAACTTGAACTTCAAAAACACAAAGAAGCCAGAATACAGTCTTCGTTTTCGGCTGGTTTCGGGAAAGACGTGCGCACGCAGGGTTTCACCTACCACCAGACCAATCGCATACGCAATCAGGGCCAGAGAGACCATTTGTTCCATCCAGTGCCGTTTCTGGCGCATGAGCTTGTCTATGCCCAACAAGCTCTTCAGGTCTTTGAACGTTTCCTCAATTTTCATGCGTTGCAAGTAAAAGGATAGTCCTGGTTCGGCCGATAGGCTGGTCATCACCCAAATGGGCTCATGCAGCCCTGCGTTCCACCAGCCAACGACATTGACAAAGACTTTGCCCGGATAGAAGACCTTGTTGAGAATGCGCGTTTCTCCTTTTTTTTACGTTCAGCAACACCGGTTAGCCTTCCTGATCGAAAAAATGGGCGCCACTTTGAGTAGGATCACAAAATTCACTTCTTCGATCAGCAGCGCCTGCATGAGTTCGGGATAGCTAACTTCCTGATCCAAGACCAAAGGCTTCTCGCCTAGCAACTCTTTGACTTCTGCAAATACCCGATAATGATAGCGGTTGCGGGAATTGACTTCAGTCCCATTAATTGCAGACGAATAGCTCACAAAATGACAAGGAATGGCTTGTCCTTGATAGGGAGTTGCCAAGACCAGCAACCAATAGCCGCTGGTTTGCCCATCACTCAATTTGCCCACATTCCGACAAACGGCTTCGCAGAAATCTCTGAACTGCCCATCCATGGCTGAATGGCTGTTGCCTACCTTGGAGTTTTCTGTTCCGGGCTGGCTTATATTTCCTGGTATGATGCCCTAAAAGCATTGAGCACCGCATAAACCGGTATCTTCCTTTATATTGAACTGCTTGTTGCCGCCCTGGTTGCGTTCTTTATTTTGGATGAGGCAATCACTCCAGCTTCAGTGCTTGGCAGTGCTCTGATCCTTCTCGGTGTGTGGCTAGTAAATCGCCAAAACCAATTGCCTAGGGTGGTAGAAGAGACTGCTTCGCGCTAAATCACTACTGAAAGTATGCGTAAGTCTGGCAACTGCCATCAATAATCATAAGTGATTCCCAATTCCAATTAAGTGTTCACCCAATTGCTCTTGTATGATTTTCATTCTCCCATATTGATAGGATAGCAACTTGATAACTTTATATACACTAGGGACTCACATTTGATATAGCCTCAAAATAAGATCACGATTTTTTCTGACGATAAAATTATCTCTGGCCGATGTGCCTTTTTTCATCAAGCTCCAAGCGCGGAGCGGAATAGATATTTTTTCAAGGCTCAACCTGGGAAGCAAGGAGGTAAACGGAAAGAGGTAAACTATTGAAATTCAGGCAGAGACATAAGTTGGACTTTACACACATTTGCGAAAGCCATTGACAAACGAACCAAAGGAGAACAGTCATGCGGAAAATCATTGTCTACAACATCATCTCACTGGATGGGTATCATACAGGTTCAGGGAATGATGTTTCGGTCATGTTCCCAATGATGGGCAAAGTCTTCGACTCCTATAATGCCGAACTGCTGCGTACAGCCGACGTGCATCTCATGGGCCGTGTTTCCTTCGAGCTGTTCCAAAGTTTCTGGCCCAAGGTCGCCGAGAATCCTACCTCGGATGAGTGGACGGACTCACAACGCGATCTCTCCCAGGCGGGCAAGTCCGTCAAGGGCATCGTCGTCTCAGATACGCTGAAGGGAAACTGGCAGGATGTCCGCATCATCAGGCGTCGAGACGCATATCAGCAGCTTGTCGAACTCAAACGCCAGGATGGCAAAGATATTTTGATAACCGGCAGCAGGACCCTCTGGAACGATCTGCTGGCACATGATCTGGTTGATGAGATCCATTTGCTGATTGGCAACCTCGTCTTAGGGCAAGGAGTCCCTGTTTTCGTGGGCAAGACTCTCAAATCGCTTCGGCTCATCGACACCCGCCGGTGGGAAGACTCCGACAACGTTCTGCTGCGCTACGAGGTCCCTCACGAAAGCGTGTAAAGTCCAGCAAAGGGATGAAGAATGCTTTTGAATATCCGGCGACTGATGGATGATGCCAAATGCTATGAGGGGTATGGGAATTGCGTTGGCAGGATGGGGTGAAATGTCCCGCATGTGACTCAGGGCAGATCAACAAGCGGGGATTCCACGCCCACCAGGGGCATTGCCAACGGTATAGCTGTCAGGAGTGTGGACGACGATTCGATGACTGAGTGGCACCGTCTTCGGAGGGCATCGGCAGGACTTAAAAACGTGGATACTGTGTCTGTATTTGATGGGGTTAAACCTATCTAACAGGCAGATTGCGGCAGAACTGGACTTGAATGAGGATGATGTTCAAGTCATGGCAAGCCAGTTGCGAGGGCGCAAGCCCCGTGCCCCATCCAAATACGATAATCAATGGATAGAACAAACTCTGCATAGTTCACTCAAGAATATAGCGACTCCTGCGTGCAACCATTTGTTACGTTACAGCAGAAACCTCTACATTGAGGAGCACAATTGTCACCCTCCGGGCCGGCGCGTTCAAGGTCACGGTTCCGTTCTGAACGTCGATAGATCCTTGAGGCTTTTCGAGCAGGTCACACCACTGCGCACTGCGGATACGCAGAATCCCCGAACCGATTTCCGCGGGTTGGTCCTGGTCACTAGCGTTGAACAAGCGAACGATCACACCGGGCCGGCGCTCGGCAGCCTTGATGTGCAGGGTGAGGACGGGCGATTCAGGTGAGAAATTCTGCGGCAATTGGAGCAGGGAACCCACTTTGGGAAGCAGAGGCGGATGATGCTCCGGTTCTCCGAGGTGTTGTAACAATGGCTGAGCGTGCGCAGCCTCCAATCCAAAGCGGTGTGCTTGAAGCTCATTGAAGCTGCCACTATACGGCCTGATCCGATAACGCGCGTGCACACGACCCGGTTGATGGGCACGGAAATTCGTTTCCCAGTAGTTGTTCGTCACCCAGCCCAGCAGCATCGCCCGCTCCAAGGTGCATTCTGCCTGATTGTGCGCGAAATGAAAATCTCCTAACTGCACCATCGGGTTGTCCGGCATGGCCACTATCACACCGAGTTCGTCATTGGAGAGATCCACCCATCCTTGTACGGTGAAGTAATCCAAACAAACCCCCGGTAACTGCTCCGATCCCACCATCATGGATTGGCCTCCGAGATCCAACCGGGCATTTGCGTTGGGAAGATTGAATGGATAGAGAATGTACGTCGCCTCCGGGTGTACAGTGAGCCCCATATCCCACCACGAGTCGCATTCGATGTAGTTTTCGGTATCTGGCAAAAATACACTTTGCTTCAGCGGGCCTAGGCAACCCCGCGCCTCGAGAGATTGAATGACATGATAGCCCAGTGGGGTCCGATACACACGGTGCTGAAGGACTCGTGCCGGTCCGCGCCGTTCAACGGGCCACTCCGGCTTCCACCCGCGTGACCGCTCCACCTCATCGGACAGCCATTCCATATAGAACATCAGATTCCGCGGCCACATGTGAGAGGGGTCTGCCACCTGTTCATGGACGAAGCCGTTGAAGGGATAGTCGGCGCTGTGGTCAACCCATTCGTGATTCAGCCGTTTGTCGTGCCAGGAGGAGATGCCGCCTCGCTGCAAGTCAAAGGTAAGACGGAATGAATCGTTTTCGACCACAACATCTTCACTAAACTCAGCGACCTGCTCCCATTCGACTAACTGGGCCCGAGGGATGACAGCGTACCCAAACCCGGGCACATTGATGGGTTTCAGCCATAGCTGTTTTTGACTTGGGGCAGCCCCCGCGCTGGCGGCCATTCGGGAATGATCGTACGTCATCCGATCCTGAAAGTGCCGTCCCGCGGTTACGTCCTCGGGCACACCTCTAGGTGATGCTACGTCTTGAGGTACGATGCCAGATACTAAGCGTGACCAGGGCAGCGGGTTAAACAGTAGCAAATCGTCGGGCTGTTTCCGCTGAACTTGTTGGGCGAGCTCTGCCAGGGCATCTCGCTGAAGGAGCAGGCTCGAGCTTCTGGCTGTGTAAGCATAACCGGCCTTGTGATGCCATTGAGCAGCCGTATCTTCGGCACCGGGTGCCCGGATGGAACAATCCGCGCCCCAGGTATGTTCATCCCATAGGTGCAGGGAATGCCAGGCGGACTCTCGATACCGCGCGTATGACCGAGCCAGCGTGCTTTCAGCAAGGATATCAGAACGTCCCAACACAGCGGCAGTCAAGGCATCCACCGCCCGTAAGCGGGTCCGGCTTGTCCGGTTCAGCGCCTGTTCCCGGGCGCTGCTGATACAGCCAAAGTTCCAATAGTCTGTCCAATCCCCTCGATAGGTGGGTAACAGATCGCTGTGGACCTTCACGGCGGCCCACCAATCTTTTGGCGTGGCCATCACCAGGCGCGGTGATTTGCCCTGCTCATTCCACTCGTCGATGAAGCGAGAGAATGGCTCATAGGCCGAGCCGTTATCCCCGAACGGATGAAAACTCTGCACCATGAGCACCGGCAGCGGGTACTCAATCTCGGCCAGCCGACGCTCGACCCGCGGCCACCACGCCTCCTCGAACATGGCCGCATCCCGCCCGATCCCGAAGCGCCAACCCGTGTCATACGGCCAGCCGTTATAGGCCAGGATTTTTCGGCCGCTCGGTCCCTCCCACCAAAACACATTCGGGCGCTGCATGGGGGCCCCACCGAAATGTGTGTTGATGGCCATAGTGAAGCCTTCGATCCCGACATCGAGCAACAGATCCACCAGCGGCCAGTTTTGCCCGTTAACGTCACAATTCATCGCATGGCGAATGGTGAAACCAAAGTCGTCTCGCAATGGGCGCAGAAGTTGGAAGGTTTCCACCAACTGATCCGTATCAAGCAACGGCGTCAGGTTGGCGAACATTCCTGTGACTTCGATGCGGCCCGCCCGCTCCAGGGCTTTGAAGCGTTCGATTTGTCCTGCCGAGGCTTGTCTCAGCCAGCGAGACAACACAAAGGTGGTTTCCACGGTCCAGCGAAAGGCGCCATCGCCCTCGCGGTCGGCGTATTTGTCGGCCAGATGCAGGGCCTCATCTAGAAACCGTTCCTGCAAATCGAACACGATGGGTTGATCGTGGGTGTAGCCGATATCNGTATGGCTGTGGTGGATGAAGTAAAGGGTATGAACTTTGCTCATGGACTTCTCCCTTCGGGTCGGTGGAACAATAATAAGTCGGCTGCCCCCAACAGCGCTGCATCAGGGCCTCGCTCGCCGGGCAGCGCTGGGACAGATAAAGCTTGGCACAGGGGCGAACCGAAGAGATCCATCGCACCTGCGATCTGGCCGAGCACCAGTACTGCCTCGGCGGCGAAGGGCAGAGCGTGTGAGTTAAGAAATGACCCTAAGTCGGCCCCAAACGCCTCGAAGACTTGACGGGCACCTACATCTCCCGCGCGGGCGGCTGCGGCTGCGGCTTTTACGTTGCGCTCGGTGACACCAGCCAGCCGCAAGCGGGACTCCAGCCCTCGTCGTGAGAAAACGTCATCGGCCCTGAGTCCGCGGAAAAGCAGGGGATACAACCATCCCTTTGGCGGGACACCCGGCCCGGACGTCACCGGTAGGCCTTCCGCCAGGAAGGCGGAGCCGCAACCTGTGCCCAACGTCACACCGATGAGCCGGCGATAGTCCCGACCTGTTCCATAGCGGGCCTCTCCCACGACAGCCGCTTCAGCGTCGTTGCGAAAAAGGATCGGAAGGTTTGCCAGATCAAGTCTGGCGCGGAGCGCATCGCGTATGTTGACGCTGTAGATAGCGCTATATTTCTCGACGCCCTCGATGAGGCAGATCCCGGCCCCGTAATCAAAAGGTCCCGGGAATCCTAAAGCCACGCCGAGGAGATTCGAAGCCTCGCACGCGCCAAGGTGGGTGCTGATAATCTGGGCAAAGGTCCCAAGAATGTTATCGGCCTCGCTGGAGCTATCAATGGGGGTGATAGACGGCTTTCCAATGAGGTGCCCACCCGCTGCGACCAGGGCACTCTTGACGGACGTACCGCCGACATCGAGGGCGATGACGCGTGCATGTGAGGCGAGGGCTCCCAACGGAGGTGTCATGGGCGTACGTAGCTCTTTACCACTTTCACTTCCACATCGCCGAGTGGCTCAAGCCGATAGGGACCGCACGCGCCTGGAATGATAACTGTCTCGGCATAGCTCAATTCTTGGGTGTCGCCATCGGCCTCCCGCACCACACGGGCGCCTTGCCCCCCCACCACGCACAGCACATGTACGCCATCGAATTCCGTCGTATCGGCATAGGATTCCGTCATCTCAATCTGCTCAACAGAGTGAAACACGAGATCGGAATCCGTCAGAAGGAGCCGACGCCAGCTTTCGCCTTCGGCCAGGCGCTTGGGCCTAGCCAGCAGATTCTTGCGGACCCAGTCGGTTTTTCGGCCGAAGTCAATCACCTCGAAGGCGCGCTCATAGCTGATCGGTCGTGGCTTGCCATCCAGATCTTGGCGCAGGTAGTCGTAAACCTTGAACGTGTAAATATAGGGAGTGGCCGAGATCTCCAGCACCAGGTTATCCGCACCGGAGCAGTGGACGGTGCCGGCCGGGATGACGAACAGATCCCCCGGCGCCGCGTCCCAAGCATTGACGTGTTTGGTGATCTCGAATGGGATTTGTTGAGATTGGGCGCGAGCGACGTCGTTCAGGAAGGCCTCCCGGCCCGTCGCCTCTTGCAAGCCCAAGTAGACCTTCGCACCGGGACGAGATTCCAAAATGTAGTACATCTCGTGTTGGGCGAACGGTTCCCCGAAGTGGGCGTTGATGTAGGCGTCCGGTGGATGAACCTGGAGGGAAAGGTTGGTGCCTTCCATCGTGTCGAGGAAGTCGAAGCGGATGGGAAAGAAATCCCCGAAGCGACGGTGGTTTTCGTGCCCTAGAATGCGCCTGGCTTGAAAGTGCATGAACAGATTGAACGGCACGCGCAGTGCGATGTCGCCGAACGCAAAGGTCATACCGTTCTCTGGGGCGACCACTTCAAAACCCCAGGCGGAGTTTGGCCACTCCGGAGGCAACCCGGGAATCAAATGCTGCAACCGATGTCCGCCCCAGACGCCAGGCATGAAGATGGAGCGAACGCGAAAAGGCCGCTCGGCCGCGTAAGCCAGGCCTTCCAAAAAAAGGTGAGCCTCCATGAAGGCTGGTTTCGCCGTGTCATGCATGTCAATCAGAAAATCGCAAGCAGGGAGCGTCGCAAAAAAGTGTCGATCCTGGACGGGCCAATCGATGTAGAAGCTGCGCTTATAGCGCGGCCACCGGCCCCGATCCTGATCATCGCCCAGGTTGCGGCCAATGCCCGCCTCGGATGCAAGAAAAATAGTTTCGCGAGGGACGGCGGCGTACAGCGCCACATCGCTATAGAGCCGCAGTGGGGTGAGCAGGGCGCCGGGGCCCGTGATGAAGAGCGGGCCGCCATCAGTAGATCGCAATGCAGCCTGGACCCTTTCGACAAGAGCTTGCCAGTGGCCAGCATCGAAGAAGAGCATCAGATCGCGATCGCAGACGCGCCCAAACACCGGGTCTTCGGTCAGGAATTCCTGTAACTCTCCAGCAAGTACGGCCGACTCTTTCAACGCCGTCCGCGTGTCAATCCATGCCGCTGGACCGTAGGCTGTTTCCCAGGCCGCACGGAATTGGTCCAGGAACACATCCATGTCAGGCGAGTGATAAAGATCAAGACAGAGGACGGGCCGCATTTGTCTGGCGTGCCCCCGTCTCGCCAGTCGCTTGGCTACTGTGCTCGCGAGTGTCTGATATCCACTCCCGGCCTGATCTGTGGTCAGCGCATGAATACCCGCCCCAGTTTGGGGATCGGGATCGTAGGGGCGATAGCCGGTGGGTGGTACAAGAGCCATGTTTGATTATCCAACACGAGACAGCGTTTGGGATATTGAGGATTATACTAAAATCAATCACCGGATTGCGAAAGGAGGCTCTTCCATAATTCATGCGAAAGAGCCTAAACACGAAGGGCACTACACCTGCCCTGACGGTCGGTGCCAGGGAGTCCACAAAGGGGAAAAGATGGATAACTTTTCGGGCGTTATTCCTTCGTGACCTTTGTATACTTTGCGTTTAAGAATAGTTTTCCCGTTAAAAAGGGTAGAACCCGGAAAGGAATGGGCATTATGTGCGATACCTGGGTCGCGTTGAGCGATGTCACTCTCTCTCAGAACGTCATCTTTGGCAAGAACAGTGATCGGCCTATTTTTGATTGTCAGCCATTGGTATTCTCTCCTCGAAAAGAATGGCCGGCGAACAGCCATATACAGACGGAATATGTTGAACTTCCCCAAGCCGATGTTACCTTCGCCCATTTGGGCTCACGTCCCTACTGGTGTTGGGGTTATGAAGAAGGGATCAATGAATACGGTGTCGTCATCGGCAATGAGGCCATTTTTACGAAGACCTTCCGAGACGCGGCTGAGTCCCTGAAGGAAGGCGGCCAACCGGACTTGGGACTCTTAGGAATGGACCTCATCCGGCTCGCGTTGGAAAGAAGCCAGAACGCTTGCCAAGCCGTGGGGGTCATGGGCGAGTTGATCGAGGGCTTTGGCCAGTTTGGCTCAGGCGTTCCGACAAAATCGCATCCAGCAGGTGGTTATGATAATTCGTTCATCATCGCTGACCCGCACGAAGCCTGGGTACTGGAGGCCGTCGGGAAGCGCTGGGCAGCCCGCTGCACCTCGCACGGTTACACGTCAATTTCCAATCAACCCAGCATCAGAGATCAATGGGATCTGGGCAGCCGCGACCTTTGGGCGTTTGCCGTGGAACAGGGCTGGTGGGTGGATGATGAGCAGGCCTCTTTCGATTTTGCCAGGGCGTATGTTGATGAACATGTGCCACGCCAAGTCTCCCACATCCGGGCGACGCGCTCGCGACAACTGCTGGCCGAGAAGGCCGGGCAGATCACTCCCGCCTGGATGAGGCGCATCGCGAGAGATCATTACGAAGACACTTTCTTGCAGGGCCCCTATTTCGACGCGGCCGACCCCGACCTTTTGACCCTGTGCATGCATGTCTCTCCCGCAGATTTTACCTGGGGGAATACGGCAAGCTCGTGTGTCGCCGTGCTGCCCAAATCGCGGGCCGAGTTGCCAATCTTTTGGTGGACTCCCGCTCCGCCGTGTAATGGCTGCTACGTCCCCTTCTTCCCCCATGGGAGCGGGCTGCCTGAGATGGTCTCCAAAGCAGGGACATTCGGGGATAGGGTGATGGCACCACCTCAAGCCGAACCGGATACCTTCTCAGCCGATTCCTATTGGTGGCTCTTCAGGCAATTAATGGATAACGTCAAAGGTGATGCTGTCAATAGCCTGCCCGGCCGTTATCCAGTCCGGAACCGGACGGTAAGGACGGTGTTCGACATGCTTGAACAGGAATTTGAAGCGGAAGTCCCAGGCGTAGTGCGAAAAGCCATCGAGGCGAGAGAGTCGAATCATGAAGCAGCGGCCCACTGTTTGGATGAGTTTTCTGAACGGTGTGTCAACAAGGTAGTCGCGGCGATCCGTGAATTGCTGAAGGAATTAGACTAATCCTTAGTACAAAATATCCAACTTAGCCTTGCGAAGGTTTGGGCACGGCAAAGAATGCAGGTGAAAGAACCTTCGCAAGGCTTTGAACCAGGAATTAGAATCATGTCACTCTGAGTGACGTTCTGAGCGTAGCGAAGAGTCTCGTTTTTTGCTCCGTTTCTGCAGAGAATCTGAGATTCTCACCTGCACGAGCACCAGGTGCTCGTGTCGTCGTGGTGCTGTGGCGCCATTCACTCAGAATGACATGTCTGGGGGATTACTTTTGGGGCCGGTAAACAAAGGTTCGCGCCAGGGTATCTGCCAACCTGTAATGGGCATAGATATTGTTTCTGACCTCAGGCGTCCAGCGTACTGTGATGGCGTTCCATTCAAGCGGCTCATACAACAGGATTACCGAGAACTCCTCACGCTGGATTGAATCAATCAGTGGGGACTCACTCCACAAATCCGCCGCCTGCAATTGCTTGTATTCAAATGGCTGAAAATAGAGCCGGCGCCCATCGAGCGGAATCAAGCCCATATATTCGTCGGCCAGTATCGGGTCTCCTGCCTCCCCGATGTACTCCGCGAGCTGTTCGAGCTCGCGAGTATCCGCCACTCTGTTCATGAACGCGGGAATGTAATCCCGGCGTGACCAATCGATCAGGACATTTATTTGAATGGCCAGCACGAAGACCAGGAGAGCCTTTAACCAGTAACTCTCGCCGGACCAGGCGATGAAGGCCCCGCTCGCTAGAGAGAGCGCAGCGGCGGCTTCCAACAGGTCATTGGCGCTTGCATTGGGCATGCCGGCCGTGAGAGTCATGAGTGCCGCCCCCAGACAGTAGGGCACAACCAACGGCCATGAACGCGTCGCTTCCCCCATTCGCTCGATAACGATGAAGGACAGGCACCCGATCATGAGATAGCCCGCATTCAAATACAGATTAAGCCAGTAACCGGTGACTGGATACCACGAGAAGGAGGTCAAATTGGCCAGGACAGTGTTCAGGGTAAAGCCACCTTGCGTGATCAGGTTCAGGCTTAGAAACACGCCCAGGCAACTGCCAGTCACGATAGCGGCCAGATGCAAGGCCTCTCTGCGGTGCTCCAGGTGCCATAGCCATACAAATGCTGTCAGCGGCGCGGCCAGCACATAGCGCGGGCTTGTGAAAGCCGCTGCTGTAAACAGCAGACCGGTTACCCACGGACCTTGCCGATGACTGGGCCAACGCACAGTCGCATACAGCCCGCCGAGGCTCAGCGCGAGGGCCAGCGCGTCAACTCGGTTGAGGACGGAGCCTTGCAGGAGGTATGGAAAGGCCACCAAGGTTAGCCCACCGATTGCCGCAGCGATGCGGTCGCCGGTGAGGGTATGCAAGATCAAGCCAATCAATCCGGCAGCGCCGACTGCACTCAAGATCGAGATTAGGCGGCCATACCAGAAGGCCGGCCCACTGATCCAGGCGAACGGGACCTGAATCAATTGGAACAAGGGCGGATAAATTGAAACCGTGTAAGGCGGCGAGGCAAAGCTATTGCGATAGATGTTCTCGAACTGGGCCAAGCGTAAGGTCTGGTCCAATATGGGACCCTCGCCATAATCAAGTGGAAACGGGAAGGCAAGCGCTATTCCGGCGAGCTGGGCATACTCGAATAGGGCGGTTCCCAGCCGCGCGACAAGCAAGAGCAGGACCAGACTGAGGATGATTCCGGGGAGCGTCAGTGTCTTCTCATTCCAGGCTGCTCGCCACTCCCTCCAGTTGATTTTGTGCATGAGCCGTGATGATTCAGCTACGCGGGAACCAGGCGCAGAGTCACGATTTCGTAGGGCCGCACAGACAGGGTCAGCGTATTCCCATCCGGCGTGAGCGCGGCCTGGTTCTCCTCCAGCAAATTGGTGCGCCAGGCGGTACCCAGTTTAAAGCCAAGATGCAACCGAACCTGACCCCGCCTCCGCTGGCTTTCATAAAGGCGCACGATCAGTCCGTTGCCGTCTTCGGCACCTTTGATGGTCTCCACGACGATGTTCGCCGGCTCAGCCGATAGCAGGCTGCTCGGCTGGAGGGCTGATGCGTGACTCCCCGGCCGGACGGCAATCAATGGATCATTCAACGCATAGGCCTGGGCAATCGTCGTCTCATTCCAGCTGCCGGCATGCGGAAACAGGCTATAGGCGAAGCGATGCTCGCCCTGATCGGCCTCCGGATCGGGCATGGTGGGACTGCGCAGCAGGCTGATACGTATCACGCCTCCCTGCGGCGAGTGATCGCGGATATCGTGACCATACTTGCAATCGTTAAGCAAGCTTACGCCGTAATCGCCTTCGCTCAGGTCGACCCATTTTTGAGCACAGGTTTCAAAGCGGGCCCAATCCCAACTGGTGTTGCGATGGGTGGCCCGTTGCACATTGCCCCATTGGATCTCATAGGTTGCGACATTGGACAGGACTTCCACCGGGAAGGCCACTTTGAGCAGGATGTGGCGTTCGCGCCAGTCAATCGTCGTATCGAAGTCCAGGCGAGGACTGTTGTAGTGCAGCGAGATGCGTTGCACGTAGTCGCTGTGCAGGATCCGGCGGCGCACCTCCAGCGTGGCCCGCAGCAGGCCGGCTTCGATCACGTTGACCGAGCCGGCCGGATCGCTCTTCCACATCTTGTCCTCGAAAAAGATGTCGACATCCCAGGCATCCCACTGCAAAGGTCGATCCTCGAAGGCTTGGAACTGATTGGCGATAGTGCCCTGGGGGAGGACCTCCCGTCCGTTGACTTTGTCATAAATACGCGTGATATCCCCTGCCTCGTTCAACTCCACGCGCAAGAACTTGTTCTCCAGCAAGATGGGAGTTACGACCAGTTCGCCATGGGGTTGGGGACCCGCACCGTCGGACTCGTTCAGCGGCGTGACGCTGAACGGTGGCAGCCAGCCCGGGGCGATCCAGGTGCCGTCGGCTGTAGGCTGGATCGGCAATCGTTCCCCGTCGGGGCGTTGGAGAGAACGGCCGTCTGCCAGGTGGCCCGGCCAGAAAGCCAGATCATCCCGCGCGAAGGACGTTGGATTGACGATCAACAGGGATTGAGTCGACTCGGGTGCGGACGGAACACCGAGCCGGTCGGCGATCGCTGTCAGAGCGGCATCTTGCACAGCCCTGGCTATCCCCTGGACCTCAGCATGATGTTTTTGTGTTTCCACATACACCGGGCCAATACTACTTCCCGGGATGATATCGTGGAACTGGTTGAGGCAGACTAACTCCCAGGCATGGCGCAAGGTCGCCGCGGGATACTCATATTCAGGATCGAGCACCGCGGCCAGCGATGCCAGAAATTCGGCGTCATGAAGCCGGAATTCGCTTTTGCGATTGGCGCGCTTCGTGCGGCTTTGAGTGGTGTAGGTGCCTCGGTGCAACTCCAAATACAACTCGCCGTTCCACGTGGGTAAGTGGCGGCCGGCTTTGGCCTCGATCGCCGGAAAAAGATCCCCGACGTCCATCTGGCACAGCCGCGGGGTCGCCGGAAAAGCCTTCATCTCGCGGATGTTTTCCAACATTTCACGCGTCGGGCCTCCTCCGCCGTCACCGTAGCCGAAGGCCATGAGCAGGTTGTGATGGAGCTCTTTCTGTTGAAAATTGGTCCAGGTGCCAATCACCTGAGCCGGCGTGGCATCGGAGTTGTAGGTGCTGGCCCCGAAACCGCCAGCCTCCGGCGTGGTGCTGAAATGAGTCAGCACCCGAGTGCCGTCCAGCCCCTGCCACCAAAAGGTATCGTACGGCATGCGGTTATACTGGTTCCAGCCGATCTTGATGGTGAAAAAGTATTCGAGGCCAGCCTGCTTGATGAGCTGAGGCAGCGCCCACGCATAGCCGAACACATCGGGCAACCACAGCACTCGTGACTCCGCGTTGGGGCCAAAGTGTTCGCGGAAGAATGTGCGCCCGAGCAGAAATTGCCGCGCCAGGGATTCTGCGCCGGTGAGGTTGCAATCGGCCTCCACCCACATGCCGCCGATCGGCTCCCAGCGTCCCTCGGCCACCCGCTCTTTGATCGCGGCGAAGAGCTCAGGGTAATCTTGCCGCACGAAGTCGTAGAGCTGGGGCTGGCTTTGGGTGAAGTGATAGTCGGGGAATTCCTCCATCAGCCGCAGCACGCTGTGGAAGCTGCGCCCGGCCTTACGGCGGATCTCGTCTACGGTCCATAGCCAGGCCACGTCCAGATGGGCGTGGCCGGTTGCGACGATAGTGGCATCCAAAGGAGGTCCGGCCGCTTCGATCTTCTCGCGCAAGGCCGCGTGGGCGCGCGGGATACTCTCATAGAACCCTTCGCCAAATGGCTCGCGGGTTTCCAGCAGATTGAAGACGTCATCCAGGGCGTTCAGCAAATGCGCCCGGGCAGGCTCATTGTCGTCCAGGCTTTCCGCTACGCCCAACGCCACCCGGGCTGTCGCGTAGAAGTCACGCGTGGGCTGGTCGATCTGGACAACTGCGCAGGGGTGCAGGTAGAGTTGAGTAGCGTCTTGATTGAGCCACATTGTGCCCCCCAGGCCGGTCCAGCCGTGCAGCGCGAGTTGATGAGGGCGTCCGTCGTGCCATTGGGAGGGCAGCGAAATCTCCTGATGATGACGATCACAGGTTCCATATGGTTGGCCGTCCACATAGGCCAGAGCCTCAGGATGGCTAAAGTCGCCGGCAGTGCCTAGGGGAAGGTACAGGGCCACCCGAGTCTGTCGATCCCAATCGTCGGGCACCTGGAACTGGGTGCGCATCACGAAATCGGTAAACCATTTACCCCAGTAGGTGTTCGGGGTGAGCGTTATCCAGTCACTGTCGTCTACCTTAGGGCCGACAGGGGGAGGCTCCGCAGGGCCGGAGAGCTCCCGATAGCGAAAGGGCGGGAGCGGCTGATAGCGGCGATAGATCAACGGTTGAATGAGCGTAAGTCGTTGGGCGATCTTGAGTGAAGTCCAGCGAGTTTTGTGGTGCATGGCGAAGCTCCTTATGGTCGAGGGTTAAGCAAACCAGGAATGCTTTAGCGAGCGAATGCACGGAAGGGATTCGATTGTGTCAACTGGTGAAGGGTCCGCTCGTCTACGCCAGCTTGCCGCAGTTTCGGCAAGAAGGTTGCGCTTAGATAGGTGAAAGGTTTGGGCGTACCGCCGCCGGGAAGGGCAGGGTCGTACCAGCCCCGGTCGTGGCTGAGCAGCAGGCGATCGCCGAGACCGGCCTCCAAAACGCGTTGGATGCGCTCGATAAAGAAATCGTCACTGAGTTGATCACTGCCAATGGCATCGTACTCGATCCACGCCCCGCGCCGGGCGATCTCCAGGTGCAGGTCAAAATCAGGTTCGGCTTGGGTGTGAATCCAGATAAACCGCTCCGAGCTGTAACCCACCCCTTCGATAATCTTGAGTTGATCTCGGACGACTCGCCCGCGAATCGTGTGGCTGCCGATGATAGCGTTGGTGGTCAGGCCGGCTGCGGCCGCGGCGCGCAACACCTTGGTTTCGCATTCGGTCAGGCCGTCATCGCCCGCGCTCAGTTTGATCCAGCCTGCCTTCACCCCATCCGGTCTGATCTCGTCGGACAGCTCACTCGCCATCCAATCGCGCAACTCAGCCTCAGTGGCAGCCTGGATCCAATCTGGAATCCACGGCTCGCGGTAAACGCCGGTGGGAACGACGAGTGGAAAGCTGGTCGCCTCCGATACCGCCTTCAAGATGTCGGGACGGCGGCCAACGCCAACAGTGCTGCACTCGATAAGCGCGGTCACCCCGGCGGCACGTGCCCTGGCGATCTCAGGGGCCATCAACGCAACAACGTCGGTGGTTTCGGCTTGGGCATATCCAGGTTGATCCCAGGTGCGCAAGTCCACGAACACATGCTCGTGGGGCAAGATCAAGCCAAGCTCATCGGCGCGTTTGGGGCCAAGCGTCGTAATGAGTTGAGTCATAGAAGGATAGGTATCTTATTTCAGAAGTTATCAGCGTGGGACTTTCCATCACATCCCGAAACCAAACTGGTAGCGGGCTGTGATGGATTTTGATGGCCTAGTAGCCCGCCACGCCTCATTTGGTGTCGGTAGCTGCCTGGTTCTCTACGAGACCGGCTTGAGCGGACGGCATAGCCGGGTCATAGAGGTAACAAGCAGCCTGATGGTCACCGCTACCAATTTGATATAACGGCGGTTGCTTGACCAGGCAACGATCCATGTGATAGGGGCAGCGGGGATAGAAACGGCAGCCGGTATCCACCTGACTGCGCAACTCTTCCTCGCTGGGCAAGGTCACATCGGTATTCCACTTTTGATTCGGGTCGGGAACCGGGACGGACTCGATCAGTAACTGCACATAGGGATGCTTCGGGTTCTCGATCACGCTGACAGTGTCGCCTTTTTCGGCAATGGAGCCCTGGTATAGAACATAAATATCGTCACATACCTGGTAGGCCGTGCTGAGGTCATGGGTTATGTAGAGGAACGAAATATTTTGCTGGTCCCGCAGGCGCAGCATGATGTCCAGGATCATGGCCCGCAGGGAGGCGTCCACCATGGAGACCGGCTCGTCGGCCACAATCAAGCGGGGTTTCAGCAGGTAGGCGCGGGCGACCATCATGCGCTGTCGCTGGCCGCCGCTGAGCTGGTGAGGATATTTCTCCAGTACCTCTTCGCCGCGCATGCCCACCATCTTCAAAGCTTCTTCGATCAGATCACGCGCCGCCTGTTTGCTGGGGGCCAGCTTAAAGTTATTGATGACGAGGTCAAAAATGTGTTTGACCCGGTAGAACGGGTTGTAGACTGCGTAGGGGTCCTGAAAAATGGCCTGGACCTGGCGCGCGTACTCCAGCTTCTGCCGCCTGCTCAAAGTCGCGATGTCCTGTCCCTGATAGAGGATCTGCCCGGAGGTCAAGCTGATGGAGCCCAAAATGAGATTGGCCAGGGTCGTTTTGCCACTCCCACTCTCGCCGGCGATAGCCGTGATCGTCGCCGGCTTTTCGGGAATCGTCAGGTTGAAGTTCTGCAAGGCGACGAGCTGCTGGCCGGGCCGCAAAAAGCCACCTCGGTAAATTTTTGTGGCGTCGCGGATTTCCAGAAGGGGCTGGGACATAAGAGGCTCTCTCACTCTACGATTAGTATAGGTGACAAGCGGCGTAATGGTTTGGCCGCAGCTCCCGCAGCGGGGGCACCACTTCCCGGCATTTATCCATCACAAATGGACAGCGGAGTTGGAAGATGCAGCCGGGCGGCGGGCGACGCAGGTCGTGTGTCAAGCCCTCGGTCACCACGAGCGGCTTGCGCTGCTTCACCGAGGGAATCGAGGCCAGGAGCAGTTGGGTATAAGGGTGCAGCGGCTCAGCGAAGATATCTTTGACCGGCGCGACCTCGACGATGTTGCCGGCGTACATCACGGCGATTCGATCCACCAACTGGGCCATTAGCCCCATATCGTGGCCAATCAAAATCATCGAGACGCCCAACGTTCTTTTGACATCCAGCAGGGTCTGAGCGACGACGCGCTGGACAACCACGTCCAGTGCACTGGTAGGCTCGTCCGCAATGATGAGAGATGGAGTCAACGCAATCGCCATTGCAATGCATACTCGCTGTTTCATGCCGCCGCTCAACTCATGGGGATACATGGTGTAGACGCGGTTGGGAAGCCCGACCATTGCCAGCAGCCTGAGAATACGCTCTTTGAGTTCTTGCGGGGGTCGTCTTCCCTGATGGGTCTCAATGGCCTCGGCGATCTGATCCCTGACGCGCATGACCGGATTGAGAGAGTTCATCGCACCCTGAGGAATCAGCGCGATCTGACTCCAACGGACCTGGCGCAGTTCGGCCTCGCTCAATGCTATTACATCAATCCCATGGATCTGGACCTGTCCGCTCACAATCCGTCCTGGAGGTTGCACAAGGCGCAGAATCGACATGGCCAGCGTGGATTTACCGCAGCCGGATTCACCAACCAAGCCGAGCGTCTCGCCTTCGTAGACGTTCAGATTGACCTCATTCACGGCGATAACATCGCCCAATGGGGTGGCATAGTGCACGCGCAGCCCCTGGACCTCGAGTACCTTCGGAGTCCGGGCTGGGCCATGATCCATTTTGGTTCCGTTCAACGTGACGGTCATCGGGCTTGGACTCCTCGCAGCCGTGGATTTGCAATTTCGTCCAACCCCACCGCGATCAGGAACAGGCCACTGAAGATGATCACCAGCATCAAGATCGGAAAGCCCCACCACCACCACATCCCGCGCAAGATGGCGGCGGCCCGGATCGCATAAAAGATCGTCATGCCTAACGTAGGAATACGCGTCGGGCCCAGACCCAGCGCCTCCAGGCCAGTCGCGGCCAGGATATTACCCGACACGTTACCGGTAAAGCTCGCTGCCAGGTATGGCAGCAGGTTGGGCATCATTTCTTTAAACATGATATCAAAAGTCGAGGCGCCCGAGAGGCGCGCCATTTGCACATAGCCGCGCTCGCGCAAGCTTAACACCTGGGATCGGATCAGCCGCGTCGGTCCGGGCCAGGCGAATAGGGCCAGTAGCAGGGCCATGTTATCCAGCGTGATCGTTTTTACAAAAGCAGCAATCACGATCAATACCGCCAGCGCCGGAATAGTGATGACGGAGTCGCAAATTATGCGGATAATGGCATCTGGCCAGCCGCCTAGAAACCCGGCCGTGAAGCCTAGGAGGATGCCCACCAACATCCCTAGCCCGGCTGCCACCAGCCCAACCCGCAGCGAGCCTGGTGCCCCCGCCATCAGCAGGGCCAGCATGTCTCGGCCATTACTCTCACTCCCCAGTGGATGAGCGGGGTCGGGCGGAGGGAACGCTGCGGGCGCGTTCTTGACCCAGATTGGCGGCAAGTTCAAGGGAGCCGAGGCCACCCGCGCCTGATTGATATTCCAGAACAGTGGGCCAATTACACCCAACAACACGACAAATATCACCAGCAGGAAGCCACCGATGAGTTTTGGGTTGAGCCAGGGCGAGTCCCAACGGTTCAGCCCCGTCCAACCTTCCGGGACGGCCACTTGTTGAATTGTCTCAGTGGTCATAATCGCCTACTTCTTTTGATAGCTGATCCGCGGATCAATCAACGGGTACAGCAGGTCGATAATCAGCACCGCCAGCGCCACGCCTACAATTAAGAAGAAGACGACACCCTGGATCAGGGTGTAATCGCTGTTGACGATGCCATCGTAGAGCAAGTAGCCCATGCCCGGATACGTGAAGATATACTCCACGATCACCGAACCACCGGCCAACGCCCCCAGCGACAGCGCTAAGGCCGTCACCTGGGGAAGGATGGCATTACGCACCCCGTATAGCATGAAGATCCGGCCGGACCGCAGGCCCTTGGCCTGGGCCAGGATCATGTAGTCCTCGCCGTCGGTCGTCACCATCATGCCACGCATGCCCAGCGCCCAAAAGCCCATGGTCGTGACGACGATGGACAGTGCCGGCAGCGTCCCGTGACGCACGACTTCGACGATGAACTTCCAGTTCAATCCTACCGTGGTCTGCAGGTCATAGGCGCCCGAGAACGGAAACCACTTCAAGCCAAAGGCGAACAAGTATATGAGCAGAATCCCTAACATGAAAGGCGGGATGGAGGTAAACGTGAGCGTGATCGGCAGCAGCGCCCTCGCCAGGTTGGGCGTGCGCCGCCACGCCAGCAGAGCGCCCACCGCATTCCCAGCGATAAACGATATGATCGTGGCCAGGCTGAGCAGGCCTAAAGTCCACGGAAAGGCCCGGATCACCAGATCTTGTACGTTGGTCGGAAAGTGGGCCAGCGACGGCCCGAGCTGAAAGGTGCTTACGGTGTAGAGGTAACGCACGTATTGCACGAGGATCGGTTGGTCCAATCCGAAGCGCACTCGCCAGGCCTTGATGATCTCAGCGCTGTTCACCACAGCGCCGGACTGGGCCGTCATGCGGTTAACCATGGCAGCGACGGGATCGCCGGGGGCCAGACGGGGAATGGCAAAAATCAGCGTCGTGCCCAACCACACTGTCAGGAAAAACATGCCCAGGCGCCGCACGACATAGCTGATTGTTAAGCCGCCCATAATTCTCCTTCTATCACGAACCGATCTTTGGTTGGACTCATGCGGCTGAGGGTGCCGCTACAGCTTTATTATACTCAGATATTTTATTTTGGCTCAACCGCACTTCCCCCGGTCCATGGATCGCCGGGACTGCATTGCGGCTTGGGTGTAGATTATATTTCGTAGGGACGTTGCGCGCTTCGCAAACGTCCCTACGAAGATTACACATACCTTGATTCAGAGGGCTCGACGGTCATCCTCGTCGAATGGCCCATCCGAATTGTGGTGGCGTACTATTTCATCGCCACGCCGGTGGGCTGCAGCTTCAAAAGGATTTGCTCTGTGTTACCCTGCCACCAGGTCGGCGGGTGGATGTAGTTGTTAGAGGCACTTGGCCAGCCCGTCCAGTACGTCTGGTTGAAGGGGATGATCTTCTTGGCCTGGGTGATCGGGATGACGGGCAGCTCATCCAGCCAGATCGTCATGGCCTGGACGAAGAGGTCGTCAATCTTGGGGTCGCCTAGCGGCAGCGTACCGATCTGGTCCACTAGCTTGCTGTACTGATCAGCAGGGGCTCCTTGCCAGCGCCAAGCATCGAAGTCCGCCCGCTCACCCACCGGTTTGAGCCACTTGGTGTTGAACGTGTCCATCGACGCCCAGGGCTCGTTCACCGAGTTGCAGGTCTGCCAACCAATCTTGGCATCAAACTTGCCGGTCTGGAATTCCTCGGTCCAGGTAGCGCCGGCTTCGTTGCGGGTCGTGGCGTTGATCCCCACAGCCTGTAGCTGCTCCACGACCACCTGTGCGATGCGCTGTTTCTCGATGTAGGCCTCGTCGGTCGTGATGTCCATCGCGAGCTGCTTGCCATCCTTGGCATAATAGCCGTCGCTGCCCTTGGTATAGCCCTTGGACTCGATGATCTGCTGGGCCTTGGCCGGATCGTGCTTCAGGAGCGGGTACTTGTCGTAGAGTCCCGCCGTTTGTAGTAGATCGACATAGCGGTTCAGCGGCGCGTAGGCCGGGAAGAAGTGCCGCGATGGGGTCGTCGACCCTTCATAGGAGATCTGCACGATCTGATCCCGGTCAATCGCATAGTTGATCGCCCAGCGCATCTCCTTGTCGTCCCAGGGCGGTTGCGAGTCGTTGAACTCAAAGGTGCGCGAGCACGGGTCCGGCACCCACGCGAAGGGCGGCTTGTCGAAGTAGGTGATGATCTTGGGGTTCTGCGCCTGGAGGGCCTGCAGAGCACCGGTGGTAATGTCCATCAGGCTGTCGAGCTCGTTGTTAGCCATGGCCGCGGCGCGCTTTTCCTCAGGGCCAAACCAGGTCCAGACCAGCTTCTTCGGCTGGGGCAGCGGCTGGAAACCGCTCTTGGCGCCCCACCAGTTGTCATCGCGCACGTAGACGAACTCCGTGCCGTCGGGGTTGAAGCTGGACAGCTTGTACGGGCCGGTAAACACGGGCCAGCCCTTGGCCGCGTCGTAGTTCTTGAAGGTGACGGGATCCTGGCCCTCCCAGATGTGCTTCGGCAGGATGCTCACGCCGCCCCAGATGCGCACTGAGAAGTAGTCCAATTGAAAGCGCGGGTTAGGCCGGGTCAGGTCGAACTCGACCGTCAGGTTATCCACCTTCTTGACGTCTTTCACCCAGTCGTTCATTTCCGCCGAGTGCCAGAGCGTGGGCGCGTTGCCTTGTAGCATCTTGATCGTGAAGACGACGTCGTCGGCGTTCATCGGCTGGCCGTCGCTCCACATGACACCGTCGCGCAGTTTGAGCGTCCAGACATCCAGGGTGTCGTTGGCCGTCATGCTCAGGCCGAGCCAGGGATCAATGTTGCCGGTCTCATAGTTCAGAATGAACAGGGGCTCGATCATAGATTGATGATAGCCCTGGTCCAGGCGGAAACCGGGTTGAATTACCGGATTCCAGTTCGTCGGATCGGCCACCTTGCCACCATCGATGTCAAAGATCACGGTATCCTGGCGCGGGGCTTGGGCATAATCTCCGGCTGCCGCCGGTGCCTGGGTCGCGGGAGCCTCCGTGGCTCCGGGAGCCTGTGTCGCTGCAGGAGCCTGCGTCACCGCCGGTGCTGCAGTCGGCGCGGCCGGAGTGCACTGTGTGATGAGTAGTGAAGCGATTGCCAGCAGAGCCAGCAAGTACGATGATTTCCTCATATTCATCTTTCTGTCTCCTTGTTTGTAAGGGAAAACTTGCGACTATATGAATAGTGATGCGCCCTTCAGGCGCATCACCCGTTTCTGTCCGTGGTTACATCACCTCCCTTCACGATCACCTAAATTTTCGATGGATAGGGTCGTTGTCATTAAGAGCTACTCTGTTTTGAGTAATAGATTAATCAAAACCTACGTTGGCGATTGGAGTTGCTGAGCGAGACTATGACAGCTTTACCGCATTTTGAGATGTTAATGGGGATCACTTTGGAATTTTTATCTCAGTATAATCTCGCCAGTAGAAAAGTCAATTTTGTGATTTTTCTCACAACTGAGAAGGGAAATGAGCAGAAGCGTTGGAGAACGACAAATTGATGGTGCTGGCCAAACGAAGTACAGAAAGCCTTGGGCGGAATGTATTGATTCGCCCCCGTCCTTGCTGAAGGGACTGACATCGAAGATTCGGATTGAATGCGATGCAGACCCAAACTGTTCTACGCTGCTTTATCCATGAGCCAAACCCACATCCAAGCAGTTGCTTTTTACAATTCTGATTTTCTTTCCGTAGACGTTTGGGTCATAGGGATAGCAATCCGGACCAGTCTAGCGATTAAGACGAAATAACTATTGATGCAACTGATTTAGAGAATTGTCAAAGCATTCACTTCTACCATAGAATCAAACCTTAAAATAGACAAGAAACCACTCAACATCCTCTGTTGGTGGTTTCTGGGAAATTGATTCCCCACGGTGATTCGAACCCTGGATCAGCTTTAATCGGTCATTTTAGTATGCCTTGCCTTTAATCTAACAATCATTTGTAATGGCAGAGCCATTTCCTTTGTTCCACGAAAAGATTGACCAAAAGGGAGAGAGATAAAGTTGTATTTACATGAGCAGATGCAGCCATGGTTTGACTTAGGGAATAAGTGAACGCTGTGAGGCAAGCCTAACTCTATTTAGTCGTGCAAATCCGGGTTCGAGTCCCTGTAAGGGCGTAAATTTCCGGAAAACCGCCTCGAGCCGTTTTTTGTTTAACAAGACTGACGTCCTTTGGAGGAATGATATTCGAATGTTGGAACATTTAGTCTCTTCTCAATGCCAATATCTACTAACGCAAAGCCGTAGCTTTTCGTCATTGTGAGGAGAGCCCATTCTGAGCGTACCGCAGTCGAAGGATAACCCAATGAAGCGAACTCCTGTTTGAGGACGATTACTTGCCACAGGCACACTGTGCAGTCGTCACGACCAACGCTGCTCGAAACTACGGCAAAGCCGATATGACAGAACCACGTTGCCCGCTCCGGTAGCTCAGTAGATAGAGTGTTGGCACCGCGGAGCTGAATAGCACAGTTTGAGTCTGTGCAAGGGTATAAATTTCAAAGTAAGCGCCAACCGCTGATGTTTGGCGGTTTTCTCTATCCTAAAGTTTGATTCAGGGGAAAAATAAATGCTTATGTACATCTAGAAGTAAGTAAAACCGGTACTTAATAGTTCACGTCCGGTTTCTAAATAGAAAGATCAATATTTATATTTCAAAACAGACTACTGTGTCATGGTGGTGGCATTGCATTCTGCGCTGGATGCTTTGAAACCAGCGTTAAGCGCACAACGCCTTTTTCAAAACGAAGCATGGACTCCCGCTCCAATCAAAGTGTGGATGCGGATTCACACAGGTGCTCTGATTTCAACGCCAAGCAGAAGTAGACACTTGACTGTTGACTGAAACTGACCAATTTACTACGGCAAGCCCGCTTCCTCGAAGCCGGCAAGTATCTGCGCTCGCGTGGCCGTGCCTGTCTCTCCCAATTGCTGAATGGTGAGGGATGCGGCCAGATTACCCACAAGCGCGGCCTCCGCCAGTGTGCCGCCCGCGCAAAGTGTCGCGACCAATCCCGCCATAGCGCTGTCTCCCGCACCCACAATATCAATGGGTCCAGCGACAGGCATGGCCGGGACATGCTGCTCACCTTCCAGCTCGAATAGGTACATGCCGCGATCGCCGTGAGTGACGATGACGGGCCGGTGGGTGCGGCGGCGCAGTTCCCGGCCAGCAGCAGCCAGGTCAGTGAGACCGGTTGCGCACGTGGCCTCACGGGTGTTGGGCTTGAGCATTACGTCGCGGAACTCGCCAATTCGCTCCCGTGAGTCGGCCAACACGATGGTGGCCGAATTGGCACGGGCCAACTCACTTATCGCCAGGCGCACTCGATCGGTGATCACCCCACAGTTTCGCTCCGACACCTGGTCAGCAATCACGATGCCGAGTTGGCGAGTGAATAGGCCATGCAGGCGGGTGATTACTTCGGTTTCGATTTCCACCGGGAGTGGGGTACGGTTCTTGGTATCGAAGCGGTTAAGTTCGCGCGCCAGTGTGTTTTCTTGCCGGAGCATCGGCTTTAGATACGTAGGTGTAAAGCGTCCTGGCGCACGGATCAACCCATCGCCCTCAACGCCGATGAGATCCAGCCCACGTCCGAGATCGTCGCCTTCGCCGTCCTCCCCAACGACACCCAGCGCGATCACGTTGACGTCGAGTGCGCGTAGATTGTTGGCAACCGCCCCCGCGGCGCCCGGGTACCGCCGTACGTTGGTGACCTGGTAGGTTTCGAGACCAGTTTCAAGTGATGGCTCGCTGAGGCGTGGGTCAATGTCAAGATATTTGTCGAGGAAGAAATCCCCGACGACGAGCACGGTTACGCCCGGGAAATGGTTGAGGAGCTCTTGCAGGCGGCCCGAGTCCATTAGCCCAGCCAGTTTACAATGTGCTGATAGAGGGTGGCAAAGGTCTGGCGGTACATGCCGCGCACGTAGAAGCTCTCGCCGCCTTCGGCCACGGTCCGGACCAGGAGAGTTTTGTAGGGCCGAAAGTAATAGGCGGCCTGATCTTTGGGAGCTTCGTGATGGATATCGGGGCCGAGGTCGGTCAGGTCAAACACTGCCGTGGTAAACAGGTTGATGGCTTCTCCACGCTGCCGGGCGACGTTGCGGGCCATGGCTAGACCCTTTAGGAAGACCTCCGGCCCCATCACCTGTGTGCCCACACTCAATACCACTCCGGCCCGCATCTGAGTGATTGCCTGAGTAATAACCAGGAAGTCCCGGTAGCTGGTGGCCCCTAGAGCCGCGCCGTCACAGTTTGGGTGCTCATGAATAATGTCGTAGCCGATGCCAACGTGCACGGTGACCGGAACCCGCAGGCGGTATCCCGCGGCGCAAATGCTCACGTCGCGATGCGGCAGTGCTTCGGTCTCGATGGCGCGCCCGATTGCTTCGCCCAAGCCCAGCCCGTCACGGTCCCCGGCGACGATGATGTCGTTGAGTTGCCCGGTCTCCCGCCAGAGGCCGAATTGTCCCTCAGTAACGTAGCGCGCTACGCTTTCGGTTGTCTTACCGATCAAGGCCAACTCATAGTCATGAATCGGACCCGAGCCATTCATCGCAATGTGTGTGAGCAAACCGCGCTCCATCAAATCGATCACCTGGCGCGACAGGCCTTGCTTG
>Ga0065705_10104267_pt1 | contig 25728 bp, 24 predicted proteins | sample SwibulcommuniRL2_FD_59092 | JGI IMG/M metagenome (GOLD analysis project Ga0065705, IMG submission 59092) | Bulk soil microbial communities from switchgrass field near Rose Lake, East Lansing, Michigan, USA - RL2 Bulk Soil v2 (version 2) | ecosystem: Environmental > Terrestrial > Soil >...
CCGCCGCGAAGGCTGCCGCCGGAGTTGCGGCGGTTGCTGCTGCGGCCAAGGCTCCCGCCAAAGCCAACGGCAATGGACATGCTTCCGGCAAGCAGAACGGCGAATTCGCCGTCGGCACGCGGATCAAGTACAACGATGGCTCGTCCTGGATCATCGGCGTCGTTGAGTCGCTCGAGCCGGCCGTGCTCAAGCTCGAAGACAGCAGCGTCATACGCACGAGCCTCGACGTCCTCGTGGCCGGAGCGGCGGAAGGGATCATTGTGCGGCTGTAGGTGCGTTTTTGTGAATTGGTGACTGGTGCTTGGGAATTCCATAGGGAGGGTAGGTCCATGCATGTAGTCGATGGCGATCTGTTGATCGGCGGCGCGCGCCTCAAACATGTGCACGTCGAGCTTGTGGAGGAATTGCCGCAGCCGGGCTCCAGCGACTGGATTCTGACGGGGCACCTGCACCTCTCGCCCGAGCAGTCGGAACAGATCACAATCGACCGTCCCTACCGCTTGCAACTTTACGACGGCCGGGCAGGGCAGGTCGTTGTCTGCCGGATCGCCGGCGACGGTCAGCCGCAAGATCTGCTCGTCGATTTCCATCCGCCCGAACGGCAATAGCGGCTGGCGAGTGATTGCGTTTGATGCTGGGCCCCGGTGGAAAGGCACACGTCCTGCCGGCAAGTCCCGCCCACTGGCCCAAAACTGGCGGCTTTGCTACCTTCATCGAGAGCCATTTAAGGACCTTCTACGCCCAGATTCAGAACCCGCCCTGCATGTCCACCGCCACTGCCGTGTCACCCGCGACCCCCATTGCTGGTGTTGCCCCCGCCGAACTGAAAGAAACGACGATCATGACCGTGTGGCCGAGCAACGCTCGCTACGGCCTGGGGCGGATGTTGGGCAAGGCATATGCGATTACCTGGCCGGACATCTATATCTTCCGCCTGGGCAACTTGATCGCGCTCTTGTCGATCCCGATCGCCCTGGTATTGTTCTTCCTGCGGATCGCGCCGGGCATAGGCTGCCGCTATCGGCTGACCAATCGCCGCATTGTCGTCGAGCGCGGAATCTCAGGCCTGGAAGACAAGGCCGTCGATTTGGACCGTTTCGATTCGATCGAAAGCGTAGTTCAACCCGGCCAGGCCTGGTACGACGCGGGCGACCTGGTGTTCAAACTCGGCAACGTCGAGACCTTCCGATTGGAAGGGGTTTCGCGCCCCGAGGCCTTTCGCGCCACCTGCCAGAAGGCGAATCTGGCCCACCGGCAGATCAAACAGATTCGCGAACGGCAGAGAATTTAGGATTTGGGATCTAGGATTTATGATTTGCCCTGGCCAAGATCAATCATAAATCCGAAATTCCAAATCATAAATCGAGCCATGTCAGACTTTCTCGATCTCGTTCACGACCCTAAGTGCAAGCCCAAGTTTGAGGCGCTCCTGCGGCTGGCGGCCAGCCGCGGCGACGCCGAACAGGTGGTCGAGCGGCTTTCGTGGGGGATCGATCCGAACTGCGAAACGAAAGGTGGCCGCACGCCTCTCATTGTGAATGCCATGTGCGCCAGTCCATCGTCAGTCGTGATCAAGGCTCTGCTCAAGGCGGGCGCCGACCCGGCACACATGGATCACAAGGGACTCACCGCGCTCGACTACGCCAATCGCAAGCTCGCGCGGATCGATCTCCGTCCCCGCAAGCCGCCGCGGAAGAGCCCCTCGCTCGACGAGAACGACCAGCTCATTCTGAGCAAGCACGAGCAAAAGATGTTCGCCCGCGTCCGCAAGGAACATCCCGACTGGGCGAAAGAGTTCATCACCGACTACATCAAAGAACGGATCAAAGCGGCCAAGCACGTATTCAACGACCCGGTCGAGGTGGAGAAGACGATCGACCTTCTCGAAGCAGCGCTGAAGAAGCGGAAGTAATGCCGCCCGGCGCAGCCTAGCATTCGATCAACTGAGCCAAAGGAGTATCGAGCTTGATTTGCTCTGGATCGGCGCCAGTTCCCGCCGTAGTAGCGCAAATGTGCAGTCGGTGAGTGTGACCATTGCCGTTAACTCCCAGCATTTGCCTGGCCCAACTGCCTGACAATTAACCGAACCGCATCGGCGCAGAGCGAGCTGGGCAAGCTTGGCACGTCTTGCCGATCGCCGAGCACTTGCTGGGGAGCAAGAGGTAGGTGAATGAATGCGGCCCTTGTTCTAAGCCGCCCTTGGCTGGCGATGTGATGAGTCAAGTACAGTAGGGCGTTGCAGAGATAGGTCCCGGCGTGATACGAGACTTGGCAGGGAATGCCGAGCTGCCGGATTTGCCCTGCCCAGTCGGCCAGCGGCAGCGTGCTGCGATAGGCCGCCGGGCCATCCGCCACCAGCGGCTGGAACTGGTCGGGCAAGAGCGACGAATGCCCGCCGATGTTGATGCCAACGGCCTCCAGATGAATCCGCCCAATCCCCGGCGCCTGGCCCAAGTGCAGGGCAAAGTCGTAGTCCGCGGCTAAATCGTCAGCGAGCCGCGTCCGCACCTGCTCAAAATCAACCGGATAACGGCGCGTGACGACCCGCGGTTCCACGGGCAGATCGCGAGTCAGCTCCACGAGCGCCAGCCAGCTCGAATTCTCCGGCCAGCGGTCGTAAGGCTCGAAGGCGGTAATCAGGACGGTGGGCACGGCGAGATTACAAGCCGAAGCGGGGGCCAGATGCTGGAGCCAGGCGGTGAGAAGATCACTATAATGGACTCGCGCCCTAAAGTTCACCTATCCTTCGAACTGACTGTCCAACGATGCGACGAATTCTTCTGGTCCTGGCAGTTGTCGCCTCACTGTCGTCGCTCGCTTATGCGGGCAAGTACAACAAGACACTGAGCATCGGCGATCCCGCGCCCGACTGGAATGGCCTGGAAGGGACAGACGGCCAGAAGCACTCGCTGGCTGATTTTTCCGACAAAGAGTTCATCGTCCTAGTCTTCACCTGCAACTCGTGCCCCTACGCCACTGATCACGAGGAGCGGCTCAATGCTTTGCACGCACGACTGAAGGAGGGTGGTAAGGGGGTGGTCATTGCGATCAACCCCAATCAGGTCAAAGAGGACCTCTTGCCCGCCATGAAATCACGAGCCGACGCCCGCGGTCTCAAGTACCTCTATGTGCACGACGCGACGCAAGAGGTGGCGAAGAGCTATGGAGCGCTGTACACGCCCGAATTCGTCGTGTTGAATAAGGACCGCAAAGTGGTTTATCTCGGGGCTATGGACGATAGCCCGGAGCTCAAAAATCCCGTGACGAAGAAGTACGTCGAGGACGCCATCACGGCGGCGCTCGCCGGCAAGACGCCCGAAGTAACGGAAACGCCGAGCGTCGGCTGCCTCGTCCGCTACGCCAAGGAGCGGCGGAAGCGCGATTGAGCCCCTTTCCCGGCGCTTCCAGGCCCGCTACGCTCGGCGTGTGGACGAGCAAACCTCCGAACCGGCCTCTGCGTTACCGTCATCGCCTCCGGGCGACTCGCTCGCCACTGCTCTCGCTCGCCACGGCCGCGATTTGCCTGCCAATCAAGCGGAGCTCCTTGATCGCTATTGCCGGCTGCTTTGGGAATGGAACGAAAAACTGAATCTCACGCGGCACACCGACTATGAAAAGTTCGTGAGCCGCGATCTAGCCGACACGCTCGAATTGGCTCGGCTGCTCAAGTCGGGCGAAGAAATACTTGACGTTGGCACGGGCGGCGGCGTGCCGGGTGTCGTGCTGGCGATTGTGCGACCGGACCTGCGGGTCTCGCTTTGCGACTCGGTCGGCAAGAAGGCCAAAGTGATCGAGCAAATCATTGCCAGTTTGGGTCTGGAACTGCCCGTCTATCCAGTTCGCGGCGAGGAACTGCTCGAAGACATGCGATTCGATGCTGTCGTCATTCGCGCGGTCGGACCCCTTTGGAAGCTGCTCACCTGGTTCAAACCCTCCTGGAATTCGATGCGGCGACTGTTGGTGGTCAAAGGGCCGAAATGGAGTGACGAGCTCGAAGAGGCTAAGCGCCGCGGCCTGGTCCGCAACCTCCAACTCAAGCCGGCCGCAGAATATCCACTCGCGGGCACCGAGTCCAACAGCGTCATCCTGAAGATCTGGCCCAAGAGCGTGCCTGAGCGATAGGTCCCCTGCCCGGCCGTTCGCAGTCACTGACGGCGGTCGTTGACAAGCGCCCCCCTCAGGCCGACAATCGCCACTTCCCCCTTCCACGCTGCTTGCTCCCGGGCCCGATCGCTCCGGCACTTGCCGTAAGTCCAATGGCCAAAGCCACTTACAAAGACGCCGGCGTCAACCTCGAAGTTTATGACGAGGCCATGACCCGGCTTCCGCGGCTCATGCATCGGACGTTCTCTCCGCGTGTCATGAGGCTCGACGGCGGCTTTGCCGGTCTGTTCAAGCTCGACTTCACCAGCCGGCTTTTTTCACGAAATTATGACGAGCCGGTACTCGTGAGCTGCACTGACGGCGTGGGGACCAAGCTGAAGGTGGCGGTGCTTGTCGATCGGCACGACACAGTCGGCATCGACCTCGTGGCGATGAGCGTCAACGACGCCCTCTGCTGCGGAGCCGAGCCGCTATTCTTCCTCGACTACGTCGCCATGTCGCACGACGACCCCGAGCGGTTGGAAGCGATCGTCCGTGGCGTGAGCGACGGCTGCCTCGAGGCCGACTGTGCCCTGCTGGGCGGCGAAACGGCGATCATGCCCGATATTTACTCCCGCGGCGATTACGACCTGGCCGGCTTTAGTGTGGGCGTCGTCGAGCGCAAACAACTGATCGACGGCCACGCGATTGTGCCGGGCGACACCGTTCTTGGCGTCGCGTCGAGCGGCCTGCACTCCAATGGCTTCAGCCTCGTGCGCCGCGTCGTCTTCGATCTGGCTGGGCTGGGAGTGCATGACAAAGTCAATGAGCTCGGCGATCAGACCGTCGGCGACGCTCTGCTCACGCCCACGCGGATCTACTCACGGCCCGTCCGCAAAATCCTCCAGCACTACCACAGCAAAAGCGTCATTCACGGCATCGCCCACATCACGGGAGGCGGCCTGCGCGACAATCTGGAACGAATCCTGCCCGACGGCGCGCGGGCCGTCCTCGACCCCAACGGCTGGACCGCGCCGCCGGTTTTCGCCTGGCTTCAGAAGCTCGGCGACATCGACGACGACGAAATGGAGCGGGTCTTCAACATGGGGATCGGCCTCGTGCTGGTGTTCGATCCCTACTTCGAGAACAGCATCCGCCACATGCTGGGTGAGTCCGGCCTGGACAGCTGGGTCATCGGCCGCGTTGCCTCCGGCCCGCGAGCTGTCGTCTGGAAATAGTTCAGCAACCTAGAGCACCTGCGCTGTCTTTCCCGATTCAATCGGACTGGAATTGGCCTTCATGCGCATTGGCTGCTTCGCGCGGTAGAGTTCCACGCGCTCGGCGAATTCATTCACGCGGCGGCTTTTGATCTGGCGCGCTTCGGCGAGTGCCTGTTCCGCAAAGTTCACCGCCTGGTCGAAATCGCCCACCTCGGCGTGTGCAGCCGATAACACCTCCAGATACTGAATGTCGATCCGGTCGGGCTTTTGCGGGATCTTGTCGAGGATCGCCAGCGCCTTTTTCCCGTCACGCACCGCGCCATCCGCTGAGGTGGTCAAGAGCCACGCAAGTTGTTTGAGAGCCCTGGGATCGTCCGGTTTGTGGGCGATCGCCTGCTCCGCCGCGGTAATCGCGCCAGCGTAGTCCCCCTGTCGCATCCGTAGCCGGCTCAGGTTGAGATGCGATTCGATCATGTCCGGCTTGATGCGCGCGGCGTGTTCATAGGCCTGGGCGGCCGCAGCAACGTTATTCCGCCTGGATTGGGCGTTGCCCAGTTCGATCCACATCCACTCCCAGTTGGGATTCTTCGCCAGCGCCTCCTGGTAGAACGTGATTGCAATGTCCGGGTCCTGCTTGTCATAGACGACGGCCAGGATCCGGTACGGCCGCGCGTGCGAGGGGTTGTTCTCGATGCATTGCTTCCAGATGGCAATCGAGTCGTGATAGTCGCGATTGCGCAGCATCGTCCGCAGCGACAGGCTGCCGGCTGCAACCGCGATGAGCACCAGCACCGCATGACCCCGAACGCTCTCCGGCAACTTCAGCCGAACCAAAAGCTGTTCGACCGACAGGACAGTTAACACGACGACGGCTGCCAGCGGCAGGTACATGCGATGCTCGAATGCCAGGTCCTTGATCGGGAGGATGCTCGACGTTGGAGCAAGAATCAGGAAGAACGACAAGCCCAAAAAGCCGAGCTTTGGATAGCGCCAAGTCGCCCACAGGCTGAGTCCAACCAGCAGCACAATCACCGAGCCCAGTCCATAAATCGCCAGCGGCGATTGTTCCACCGGCCAGCCGTAGTCCAGAATCAACCGGTCCGGCCAGAACGACAGCCGCAGGTAGTGCAGAATCACTTCCGGCTGCGAGCGGAGGTATTCCCAGGCCGAGATATCGTCCATGCCAAACCCGATTGACTTGTCGCGAACACTTCCGAATGTCTCCCGTGACACGAATAGGACAAGTGCTACGGGCACTGCGAGCGCCGTATAAAGCGGCCACCGTTGCCGCCATGCTTCGCGCCAGCTTCCCGACAGGAACGCCCGGTCAAAGAGGAGCACGACGAGCGGGCAAACCGCGATCACTTCCTTCGACAGCGCTCCCAAGAGGCAGGAAATCAAGGCCGCGATATACCAATCCCGCGGCTTATTCGACCGGGCGCCGCGGACTGTGCAATAGAGCGTCAGCAGGAAGAACAGGCCCATCAGCGATTCATACCGTTGAACAACGTAGGTTACGGCCTGAGTCTGGAGCGGATGAACCAGCCACAGAATTGCCACCGCAGCCGCGAACCAATCGGCGTGGTCTTGGATTGCAGTCCTGCCCGGGGCGGGCGTTTCATCCTGGCGAGCGGTGGGCGTAAGGCCAGTGCGCGTCTGCGGCCCGCCCAGCATCAGAGTCCGTCGCACCAGCCCAAACAGCGTAAGTCCCGCCGCAATGTGGATTACGACGTTGGTCAGCCTGAACTGCCACGGATAGAACCCGTGCCCGAGCTCAAAGTTCCACTGGAGCGTCCACGTAGCAAAGCACCGCTGGAGATAGCGCCACGAATCCCAATGCCACATCTTGCGAATGATCCCGTCCTCGCCGACGAACAGCAAGTCATCGAACAGGAACTGTGCCGCAAGGCTGTTGACATAAACGATGCAGGTCACGACAACGAGCAGCGCCGCTAGTTTGATGTGGCGGGAGATCCCGGCAGGTGGAGGGCCGCCGCTAGATTGCACTGCGATTTGTGCGGACATGTATGGCTCGCTAGGAACGGGGTTCAGTAACGAGAGGCGTGCCGACACGCTCGCGGGCCACAACGGTCGCCAACGGTTTGGTAAGCGGATGCGCGGGAACGGCACGCAAATCCTCGCTGACGGCCGATAGCAGAAATTGCACGCCCAGGGTGATGAGCATTGCCGGAATAACAACGGTCCCTGTCGGAGCGCCTTGACCGGCCATCGCGAACAGGATCCAGTTCACTCCTCCGTAAAGCACGCCCGCAGTGAGGAACAACATGGCCACCAGCGCAAAGATGCTGAGCATGGTGAAGTCGTAAAGCAGATTCTTGAGCAGTAGTCTTCGTGCCAGGCAAGCGGCCAGCTTCGGAGGAAACTCGACAAGCACGCGGGATACCGACAGATGCGATACTTCGTCTCCATAGATGGCGGGCATGGGAACGTCGGCGACCGCAGCCCCCAATAGATAGAGCTGGGCGAGCAGCGATGTCTCGAAGAAATAGGAGCGGTGCAGCCGCTCGAGCGGCACTCGGCGGAGCACCTCTCCGCGAATCGCCACGTAGCCGTTGCAGGGGTCGAAACAGGTCCAGTAGCCCACGGCCATCTTGGTCAGGAAGCTCAGGCCGACATTTCCCAGCCGCCGCACGAAGGGCATTCGCGCCAAAGCGGCAAAATCGTGAAAGCGGTTTCCCTTGGCGAAGTCAGCCTGGCCGCGCACCAGCGGCTCGATGAGGTCGGCCAGGTATTCCGCCGACATCTGACCGTCGCCGTCCATTTTCACAACGATCTGGGCTTTTAGTTGCAGCGCCAAGCGAAAACCGGTTACCATCGCGCCCCCAACCCCTTGGTTTTGCTCATGGCGCACCAGGAATACACGGGGATCTTCAGCGGCGATCCGCTCGACGATCTGGACGGTTTGATCCTGGCCGCAATCCTCGACGACGATGATGTGCCGCACGAACGCCGGAATGGAGGCGATGACATTGGCGATGTGCCGCTGTTCGTTGTAGGCGGGAATGACGACGGCAATGCGATACGGCGCCAATTCATCGTGCGGATCATCCGCTGGCGCTTCCAACGGCTCAAAGTCGTAGGAATGAAGTCGCTGAAACATGGTGGCGAATGCCTAAAGTGAGGCGAGAATAGCTACCAGCGAATGACCAGCCGGGTCCCTATGCCCACGGCAAATACGAGTGGATTGAGGACCGCTTCGGCCAGGCGCTCGAACCACGGCGAAGCGGTGTGGGCCAGCGTCAGGCGGTTGCCGAAGTGCTCCAGGATTTCGCGATCGGAAACACGGCGCAAAGCCTGCACGCGTTGGCGCTGTCGCACGATCTGGCCCGCGGCAGCCAGCACGGCAAAGTAGCTCGTGAATTTGGCCCACATCGCTCGGGGGCCTCGCAGAACGAGGTAACCCCACACGATGAATTCGCTCAACAAGAGCGCCGGCGCCAAGGCAATGATCGTCGGCCAGCGGAACAGCCTCAGCAGGGCCACGTAGCGATTGCGCTCCTGGAAAAAGCACTTCCGTGGGCTGAGCTTGAAGGCATACTTGTGCCGCACAACCGACTGCGGCACGAACAGGCATTCATGACCGGCCAGAATCGCCCTGAGCGAAAGATCGGTATCCTCGAAATAGACAAAGAACGACTCGTCGAATGGCCCGATCTCATCCAGGACCTGTTTGCGGATTACGAATGCCGCGCCCGAAACGGCAGCAACGCGCTGAGTCGTAGCGTATGCCTCGGCAGGTTGGTCCAGGCCACGGCAGAAGGTCAGTCCGGTGATAGTGACATCGTTGCCGCAAGCATTGATTCGCTCAGGCCGGTCCATTTGCACGATCTTGGGAGTCGCTAGTCCGGCCCGTGGATACGCGTCAAGCGCCTCGACGATTTCCACCAGCCAATCAGGATCGACCTGGGTATCCGGGTTCAGTACGGCAATCAGCTCGCCGCGAGCCTGCTCGAAGCCGACATTGTTGGCGCCCGCATAGCCGAGGTTGTGATTGTTCCGGACAACGTGCGTCTGAGGAAAGTGCTCTTCGATCCAGGCAACGCTGCCGTCCGTCGATGCGTTATCGACAACGATGATTTCGAACTGCGGGTAACGCTGCCCGTAGAGGGCCGGCAAGCAACGGCGGAGGTGGTGAAGTTCGCTGGTGTTGACGACGACGATCGAGACCAGTGGCCACCGGGGTCGACGGCGTGCGGCGTCGAAGGTTGACAAGGCCCCACTGGGGGCTGCGGATTGTTCTGTGGCCAGCGACATGATCGTTAAGCACGCAGCAGTTCGGCGGCTTCATCCATGAGCAGCCATTTGCGGTTTTCGAGCGACCAATGCACCACTTTCCGCAGCGTGTCCTCAAAGGATTTGGGAAAGCCAAAGCCCATATCGTGCAGCTTCGCGCCGTCAAGTGCGTAGCGCAGGTCGTGTCCTGGGCGGCTCGAGTGAAAATCGACGAGCTCCCAGTCCAGCCGCGCGGACGGCTCTAGTTCCTGCACGAACTGCTCGATCAGCAGAGCCAGATCGAGATTCGACACTTCCTTTTCACCGACGATGTTGTACTTGTCACCCAACTTGCCGCGCTGGCACAGGAACAACATGGCGGCTGACACGTTGCGGGCGTGAATGTAGAACCGGCTGCCGGCCTGTGTCTTAGCGGCATTGCTGTGAATGAGGACCTTCTCGCCGGTCAGACAGCGGCGGATGACGAGCGGAATGAACTTCTCCGGATGCTGCCGCTCGCCGAAAATGTTCATCCCGTGCGTGATGACAACGGGCAGCTTGTAGGTGTTATGAAACGCGAGGGCCAGCTCTTCGCCGCCCGCCTTGGTGGCGGCGTAGGGATTGCCCGAGTTGTAGCGGTCCCATTCCTGATAGGCGACGCCTTCCGGAGCCGGGCCGAAGACTTCGTCGGTCGAGAAGTAGAACAGCTTCTTCAGGGTGCCGAGCGTTCGGCCATAGTTGAGCACGTTGCAAGTGCCGACGACGTTGTCCATGACAAACGCCATTGGGTCGTCGATGGAACGATCGACGTGGCTCGACGCGGCAATGTGAAACAGATAGTCAACGCGCCCGATCGCCCGGGCCAGCATCGGGTTGATCGGCGACCGCAGATCGTGCCAGTGCAGGCGCACGCGGTGCTTGTGCTCCTCCCACGTGTCGATGTCCATGATTCGGCTCATGGTGCCGCTGTGATGGTAGCGGTCGAGGCCGATCACTTCCCAATCGGTGTTTTTGAGGACCCCTTCGGCAACGTGATGGCCGACGAAGCCTGAGAGGCCGGTAATCAAAACGCGGGTCATGATGCAGCTCCTAGGTGCGGATTCAGTGATGGCAGCGGCGTGACGAGCTCTCGGGAATTCAGGTTGGCGAGGCAGGTTTCTGCATGAGGGCGATGCACTGGGCCGGCGCGCGGGCCAGGTAGTTCTCAGCGAGAGCAACAAACCAGGCCGGCAACGTGCATGCGGCGGCGAGCAAACGCTCGGCAGTGGCCAGCCATCGCCCGGATTTGTGCAAATTCGTCGTCGCGCTGCCTGGCAATAGTGACAGCGGGATCAGGGCCGCGCAGGACAGCGCCGAGTCGGCGGCAATGACAAGCGAGTGCGGGTCGAACCCGTGGCGCCTGCAGAGCTTGCGAAGTGCCTCCTGCCCAGGGACGGTCACATGCCGCGGCGCCTCCGCCACGCCGATCCAGCGTTTTCCCAGCCAGCGGGACTGGAGACTATCGATCAGGGGAACGGCGGCGACGAACCAGCCGCGGGGACGGAGCAGGCAGTGCACGGCCGAGATGGCCTCATCGAGTTCCGTGACGTGCTCGATCACGTGAAACGCAGTGACGACATCGAACGATTCGGGCTCGAAAGCGTCTGCCAGGTGGCTGGCGTCGGTGCAGACGGCCGGCACATTCAGGACCCGCTGCACGTACTCGACCGAGTCGGACACGAAGTCCATGCCATGCACGTCGTAGCCCAGGCGCTTGAAATCCAAGAGGCGCAGTCCGCGGCCGCAGCCTATGTCAAGCAACTTGCGGGGCCGCGTGCCCAGTGCTCGCAAATGCCGATCTATGATGCGGGCCTGGGCCCGATAGATCGGCCGGAAGAAGAAATGGTATTCCGCTCGCGATAGCAGGCGCTTGATGCGGCTGTGACCCAATTCCGGTGAAAAGGTGTAAACCGGCGGGTAGAAGGCGGGCAGTTCCTCGGTGCGCGGAAAGGGCCGCAGCAAGGCGGATCCGCAGCCGCCGCAGCGGACATAGGACCACTGGCCCGGTACATGCCGGAGCCGGTCGCGAATCCCGGAATAGAGCGGGGCGAATTCGTTGCCGCCGCAATAGTTGCAGGCTGGTTCGCAGTGGTCCACCTGTTCTACAAACCGATCATCGACTCGCGGAGCGAGTGAGCCGGTGAACTCGGAAGCAATAGCGGTAGCGGCCATTTGCAACGACGAGAGAAGCCAGAACGACAAGACGAGAGATCAGTTTTTCAGCCTAGTTGTCGCGCTGTGCTGTTCAACGGAATTGACGCTGCGCCAGCAGGTTGAATCACTTCGCTCGTCCCTAAAGGCTGCATAACCAGCACGACCCATTCTGGCGTTGACGCATCTTGCGCGGTTTGCTAATTCCCCCGCGTTTGCCCGACCCCCTCCGCGCCACCAGGAACTCGGATGTCGAGCGCAAAAGAGCACGCCCGCGGGTACATGCCGCAGCTCGACGCATTGCGCGCGCTGGCGGTTGCAGCCGTGGCCTGGTCGCACTGGGCGCCGCACGAGTTGCACGGCGGCGTTTTGTGGGGTCCCTATGGCGTCAAGCTGTTCTTTGTCCTGTCAGGATTTCTTATCACCTCAATCCTGCTCGACTGTCGCCAGGCGGGGCAGGACTCGCCCGGCGATGCGTGGCTCGCCCTGCGCAGCTTTTACGTCAGACGCTTTCTGCGGCTGATGCCGCTCTATTACGCGACGCTCCTCTTCGCGGCCTTGTGCAACGTCAAACCGGTACGTGAAACACTCGGCTGGACGCTCAGCTACTCCGCCAACTTCTATTTCTTTCAGCGCGGCAGCTGGAACGGCGTCATTTCGCATTTCTGGTCTCTGGCTGTCGAAGAGCAATTCTATCTGGTCTGGCCTCTACTGATCATGTTCCTCCCCGCGCGCTGGCTGAAGCCCGCCGTCATCGCGACGATCGTCGCCTCGGCCGGTGCGTGGCTCGTTCTCGCCCTGCTCAATGTTCACAGCCCGGTCATGATGACGCTGCCCGTGCTCTGCTGCGATGCCTTGGGCCTGGGCGCCCTGCTCGCCCTGATCGACGAATCGAGCATCCGCGATCGCCTGGCGGCGATTGCCTTGCGGGTCGGCTTGCCGTGTTGGTTGGCGGCTGAGGCCCTGTCGCGATTTGGCATCAACCATCCGCTCCTCTTCTGGCTCCAACAGGAGAGCGTGCTCCTCGTCTTTTTGTGGCTCATTCAGCGGGCCGCAATTGGCTTTGCCGGTCCGGTTGGCAAGGTGCTAGAAAATCGGGCACTCGTCGGCTTGGGCGCGATCAGCTATGGCCTCTATATCCTTCACAATTTCGCCCCTCAGATGCTCGGGCCGCTGATTCGGATGTTCGATTTGCCGCGATGGGCAAGTCGCGGACTGCCCAATCGAATTCTCCTCATGTCGCTTTTGACGATCGCTGTGGCCTGGGTCTCGTGGCAAGTTATGGAGCAGCCGATCCAGCGATGGAAGCGATTTTTCCCCTATCGCCGGAAGAAGGCGGACTTGGTTCCCGCTGCTGACGTTGAGCGTCCGCTCCGGCGAGCCGCATAGTGTTTCTAGCGAGGGTGAAGCCCCCGCTGAGCCGCGCGGCTCGGCAGGAGCCTCGCCCTCCCAGGCTGCGCGGCTTTCCTGGGTTTCACGGTACATCTTTTGCCGTCCGCAAGGCTTACGCGCGCAGCAAGCGCGGGCCTCTGGAAAAACTTTCCGCAACCCGCGCGACGCGGCCGTGAACCCCGCTTTTTCAAAGCTATATTGGGCTGCCAAGCCGCCTCATGGCGCGGCGGGTGGTACGTTTCTGGCGTAGTGACCTTCGCCGTTTTGGCCGCGGGTCGCCTGCGCGAGGATGCGCAAAATGGGGCGAGCAGAGCGCTCGCAGGAGCATCCCGCGCCGGCGGCGTCAGGCCGATTCTGGGCGACGGTCGGATCACGTCGCAGCCAACCGCCAGACGTCGAGGCCGCTCCATGCTCATGCGACACGTCCATCCCAAACTTCAGTTCACGCACATGCTGCCCTACGGCGCCATTCTTCACGAGAATGGCGTCCAGTTCGTCGTCTTCAGTCGTAGTGCGACGGCGATGCGACTCCTGCTTTATGAAAACGTCGAAGACCTTGACCCGGAAGAGACGATCGAGTTCAACCGCGAAACCGACCGCTGGGGTGACATCTGGAGCATCTTCGTCCCCGGCGTCAGCATCGGCCAGCTCTATCACTTCCAGGCCGATGGGCCAAACGATCCCGAACAGGGGCAATGGTTCGACGGCACGGCCCGCCTGATTGATCCGTACGCCAAGGCCCTCGCCGGCAACTTCCTCCCCACGCCCGACGGCATCGTCCGCCCGCCCAAATGCGTCGTCGCTGATGACTATTTCGACTGGGAGGGGGATCGACACGTTCGCCGCGACATCAGCGAATCGGTCATCTACGAAACGCATGTCCGCGGCTTCACGAACGACAAAACCGCCAAAGTCAAACATCCCGGCACGTACCTGGGCCTGATCGAGAAGATTCCCTATCTCCAATCGCTCGGCATCACGGCCGTCGAACTGATGCCTGTGCACGAATTCCCGCTGAACGGCATCTATGGCCAGAGTTTCGACCGGCCCAATTACTGGGGCTACGACCCGCTGGCCTTTTTTGCTCCACACCGCGGCTATGCGGTCGGCAAAGAGCCCGGGTCGCAGGTCGTCGAATTTAAGCAGATGGTCAAGGCCCTGCACGACGCCGGCATCGAAGTGATCCTCGACGTCGTCTTCAACCACACCTGCGAAGGGAACGAACTGGGCCCCGTCCTCTCGTTCAAAGGGCTCGAAAACCGCGTCTATTACATGCTCGGCAACGGCGGCAGCTACTACATGAACTTCAGCGGCTGCGGCAACACCATCAACGGCAACCACCCGGTCTGCCGCGAGATGATCTTCCACTGCCTGCGCCATTGGGTCCATAACTACCATGTCGATGGCTTCCGCTTCGACCTCGCGTCGATCCTCAGCCGCGACCGGCAGGGAAATCTCGTCCCCAATCCGCCGCTGATCGAGGCGATTGCCGAAGATCCGCTGCTGGCCGACACCAAGATCATCGCCGAAGCTTGGGACGCGGCCGGCGCCTACCAGGTCGGCAGCTTCGGCGATCTCCGCTGGGCCGAATGGAACGGCCGCTACCGCGACGACTGCCGCCGTTTCTGGCGCGGCGACAAGGCGACGCTCGGCTCGTACGTCACCCGTCTGGCCGGTTCAAGCGACCTCTACGAACACGCGGGCCGCCCGCCGGCCGCCAGCATCAATTTCATCACGTCGCACGATGGCTTCACGCTCAATGACCTCGTTTCCTATAAGGAGAAACACAACGAAGCCAACGGCGAAGGGAATCGCGACGGCGAAAACCACAACTACAGCGATAACTACGGCGTCGAAGGCCCGACCAAACGACCCGACATCGAGGCCCTTCGCGTACGCCAGATCAAGAACTTCCTGGCGACGCTGATGTTCAGCCAGGGCGTGCCCATGATGGTTATGGGCGACGAGTGTCGCCGCACACAAAAGGGAAACAACAACGCCTATTGCCAGGATAATGAAACGTCCTGGTTTAACTGGGACCTGGTCAAGCAACACGAGCACCTCATCCGCTTTGCGTCGGCCCTGATCAAGTTCCGCCGGAATCAGCCGACGATCCGCCGCGATCACTTTCTCACTGGCAAGCCGAAGTTCGACGGCGACCTGCCGGACGTGAGCTGGTTCAGCGCCCTGGGCACCGCCGTCGATTGGCACGGCGACGATTCGACGCTCATTGCCCTGCTCAAGAAGGTCGATGTGGAGCACGACCCCGAGGGCAAGGCTCGCGACGTACTGCTGCTCGTCAATGCCACCACCGAGCCGCGCGAGTTCATCTTGCCGCCGCTGGCCAAAGGGACGCGGTGGCGACTCTTCTTCGACACGGCGGCCGCCACGCCGTACGACGTCTATGTTGACCTCGACGGCCCGCCGCCCCCCCGCAGCCGCCGGCTCACCCTGTCGTACCGCTCGATGTGTTGCTTCGTGGCAGAATGAGTCGGCCTGCTCTGCTTCACTCCGTCCCAGTCATCGGGCATGGCCTATAATTGGGTAGGTCAAGTGCGCCTATCCTCCTTCAAGGACGACCTGTCATGCCCAAAATCACCGTTCGCGTGCCGCACCAACTCGATCCGGCTGCCGCGTTTGCCAAGGTGCAACCGGCGCTGGAAAAGACGGTGAAGGACTTTCAAGGGCACGATTTGGTGCTCGATGGAAGCGACACGGCGAGCGGATTCACGTTCAAAAGCATGGCCTTCACGATCAAGGGACGGGTCGAGGCAACTGCCGGTGAGGTGTTGGTGGAAATCGACCTCCCAATCGCGGCCATCATGTTCAAGGACAAGGCCGAGCGGGCAGTCACCAAGAACGTGACGCGGGCCCTGGAAGGGCCGCCGGCGGCCGGGTGAGGTCACGCGAACGCTCGCCACTGACCTGCGATGAGGCGCTCGTGCGGGTGAAAGCGCCCCTTGTATGACATGTGCGGCGACTGGGCAATGAAAAACCCCAGGTACAGATAACGGCGGCCGGTGTCGCGGCACAGCTCGACCTCGCGCAGCACGGAATAGGTCCCCAGGCTGACGCCCGAGAAGTCGGGGTCGTAGCAGCAATAGACGGCCGACAATGACTTGCGCCCGGCATCGACGATGGCCACCGCCACCAGCCGCCGCTCGTGCCAGTAGCTCAACTCCCAGGTCTCGCAGCACGAGTGGACGAGGAAATCGGCGTACGATTCGCAGTCGAGCGGCTCGTCGTTTTGCGAGAGCTCCCGCAGGTCGCGGTGCTTGTTATAGAGGTCCACGCGCTGTTGGTCGATGATTGGCTGGCCGATCCGCACCTCGAGCAAGGCGTCGCCCCGCCGCTTCTCGCGCCGCTGCGTGGCGTTGGGGCGAAACGTCGTCACGTCGAGGCGGATCGGCTCGCAGGCCTGGCATGCGGGGCACTGCGTGCGGTACAGAAAGACCCCCGATCGGCGGTCCCCTGCGGCCAGGCGCTGGTCGAACTCCTCGGGCGTCAGTCGCTCGATGGGGTGCCGATAAGGAAGGCGAGCGGTCCGCCCCGGCAGATAGGAGCACGGGTGGAGCGAGTCGAAAACGACGATCTCGGAATTCGTGGTCGGGTGCATGAGTGGAACGAAATGCACCTTGCTGTCTTCGCAAACCAACAGCCTAGCGGTGTATTTCGCGGTGCTCATACACCCTAGATTCAAAAGCCCGCCGGTGCTCCTCCCCCGTCGTTGAACTGGTCAAACTCCTTGAGCCGGTCGGGCACGCGGTCCTGGAAGCGGGTGAAGTCGCGGAGCCATTCCAGCTCGACTTCGCCGACCGGGCCGTTGCGCTGCTTGGCGCAGATGATCTGGGCTTGGCCGGCGTATTGCCTCTGGTCCTCCCCTCGATGGTAATACTCCTCGCGGTGGACGAATAGCACCACGTCGGCGTCTTGCTCGATGGCCCCCGACTCGCGGAGGTGCGACAGGCGAGGGATGTTCTCCTTGCCCATCTCCGTCTGGCGGTTCAATTGGGCCAGGCACAGCACCGGAACCGCCATTTCGCGAGCCAATCCCTTGAGCCGGCGGGCGATCTTGGCGACTTGCTCTTGCCGCGGGTCCTTCGCGTTATCGGGCTCAATGAGTTGCAAATAATCGATCACCACTAGGCCCAGTCCCCCTTGCCGGCGCTTGATCCGCCGAGCCGCGGCGGCGATTTCGGTCACCGTGCGACTGGGGGAGTCATCCACGAAGAATGGTGCTTTCGACAGCATCGACGCCGTATCGACTAGCTTCAGCCGGTCCTCCTGCGAGACAGTGCCGTTTCGCAATCGGTGGCCGTTGACGCGCGCGACGGAACAGAGCAAACGGTCGGCCAGCTCGATCGACGACATTTCCAGGCTGACGAACAGGACGGGAATGTTCTGATCGTAGGCGACCTTTTCGGCGACATTCATCGCGAACGCGGTCTTTCCCATGCTTGGCCGTGCGGCGAGGATCACCAGTTCGCCGTTGTGCAGACCGCCGGTTTTGCCGTCGAGCTCGCGAAAGCCATAGTCGCATCCACCCGTAGCGTGCGTACCGGCCATCCGCGCATCGAGGCGGTCCATCGCCTGCATGACGACCTCTTTAAGCGGCTGGATGTTGCTGGTACCGCGGTCGTCGAGGATGGCAAAGATCTTCTGCTCCGCCTGGCTCAAGAGCTGGGGTGCTTCGCCCGCTTCGTCGTAGGCGTCGCGGAGGATTTCGGTCGAGGCGATGATCAGCGATCGGAACGTCGATTTCTGCCGGACAATCTCGGCGTAGTACGTCGCATGGGCCGCGTTGGGGACGGCGTTGATGATTTTGCTCAAATACGCCGGGCCGCCGATCGATTCGTACTCGCCGGCCGATTTGAGCCGGTCGATCAGGAGCGTCGGATCGATTTTTTTGCTCGACTCGTGCAACGCGCACATGTGCGCAAAGAGCTTGCGGTGTGCGTCGTCGTAGAAGTCGTCCGGCCGCAGGATCAGTACCACGTCGTCGAGCACGTCGGGCAACAGGACAACGCTGCCCAAAACGCCAATTTCGGCCTGCAAGTCAAATGGCGGCTGACGATCGAAATACTCCGCGGCCGGTCGTTTGGGCGGATTGTCGAGTCGTCGGCCGACGGACATGGGAACTCCTCCTTGATGGCTGGCGAATCTGGCCTCGCGCACCGGCGGTCACGATACCACACTCGGGGCCGGCCGTGTGATGGTCTGAAAACACCTCAAGCCCGCGGACGATGGCGCGCGGGCTTGTGGATGGATTGTCGAATTGGTCGTCGGCGCGCCTATTTCTTCTCGGCGTTGGCTGCCTTCTCGGCAGACTTGTCGGCCTTCGCACCCTTTTCGGCCGGCTTTTCGGCTTTCGCGCCCTTTTCCGCTGACTTCTCGCCCTTCGCGGATTTCTCCGCGGCCGCCTTCTCGCCCTTCTCGCTGGCAGCCTTCTCGTCGCCGGTCACGGTCGGCACGACCCAGACCTTCAGCTCGGCCTCGATCTCAGCGTGCAGGTGGATCTTGACCGTGTAGAGTCCCAGCTCTTTGAGCACGCCTTCCAACCGCACCTGGTCGGTGGTGATGTTGAACCCGGTTTGTTTGAGGGCGGCGGCGATTTCGTTGGCGTTGACGCTGCCGTAGAGGTGGCCTTCGTCGTTGGCGTTGGCCTCGATCGTGACGCTCTGTTTGGCGATCGCGTCGGCCAACTGCCGCAGCGAGGCAAGGCGAGCCTTTTCGATTTCCTGGAGGCGGGCCTTGTGCTTTTCGACCATCCGCTTGTGGTGATCGTTGGCAATGGTCGCCAGGCCCTGCGGCAGCAGGTAGTTGAGGGCGTAGCCGCGCTTCACTTGCACGACATCCCCCTGCTTGCCCAGATGATCAACCGACTGAATTAGGAGCAGTTGCACGCCCCCCGTCTTGCCCCGGGGCAACGCCCGGAAGCGGCCGTGTTTGGCAGCTCGTTTGGATTTAACTTCGGACATGGTTATGACCCGCCTGGTGTGTGGTGTTTGTACCCGGTGTTTCGTGTTTCCCGACTAGAAGGGAATGTCATCCTGCGTTGGGGGTGGGGGAGCACTAGGCGGGGCACCTCGGCTGGCCGCTCGAGCTGGCGGACCCGAGGGTTCGCCGTTGTCGGCACTCTCATCGTATTGCTGAGGAGGTCCACCACCGCCACCGCGGCCACCGCCTCCGGCTTTGGGCATCATTTGAAGTCGTTCACCGACAACCCGGAGCTTGGAGTGTTTTTGGCCGTCCTTTTCCCATTGATCGAGCTTGAGTCGTCCTTCAATTAACACGAGCGAGCCCTTGCCAAGATATTCGCCCGCCACCTCAGCCGTGCGGCCCCAGAGCGTGATATCGACGAACGTGGTTTCCTCGACCCATTCGCCCTGTTGGTTCTTGCGCCGGTCGTTTACTGCCAGGCCAATGTCGGTAACGGCCATGCCACTTTGCAGATATCGCACCTCGATGTCGCGCGTGATATTCCCCAACAGAACGACTCGGTTGTAACTGGCCATAACCAACCCTCATGCAACACAAGGCGGGAAGTGAACAATCGTCACAATGCCCGCAGAGTATCGAATGCGCCGGCCTGCCGCAAGCTGCTCGGCACTACCCGTGCGCTGTTAGCAGCATCGTCCAGCACGTGGCAGGCTAGACGCCTGCCCCATTAATTGGCGGCTTCCTCCGGAATCTCGATGTTCGGCAAAACGGGGCCTCGGGGCTCGGGCGGAGCCGTTTCGACCGTCTTCGGCTTCCCGCCCCCCTTGGCGTGCTCGATCAGGGCGTCCACCAGCCGCGGCTCGACCTTCAGAGTCAGGCTGCGAATGATGTTTTCGCTGATCCGGATCTCGCGGGTGAGCTCGCTGAGTTTCAGGCTGTCGAGCCGGAAGTAAGTCAGCCAGTAGGTTCCCTTTTTGTGGCCGTCTATCGGATAAGCCAGCTTTTGCTCGTTCCACAGTCGGCTGACGAGGACTTCGCCGCCGCATTTGCCAACGAGCCCGGGAATCAGCCCCGCCAGGCCGTTGGGATCCTGGGCATATTTGTTGCTGTCCAAGATGACCATGTTTTCATAGACGTTCTGTGCCAAAGCAGTCGCTCCTAGCTATCGCGTAGGCGAGACTCCGCAAGTTCGGGCGCCACCAGCCTTAGGCTGATGATGGACCCGGGCTCCTTCACCCAGGGCGCCCCCTTGCTGTTAGCGGTCGGGAAGTTCGCGCTTCCCGCTTGCCAGGAGTCACGCGTTGTATTGGTTCATGCAGTGTTTCAAATCGTGTTCGATCCAGTCAGCAACGCCCTGCGCCGCGAGGCCCAGGGCGGGGACGATCTCCGCCCGCTCCTCCTTGGTGAATCGACCCAGCACGTGGCCGGTGGCTTCGCGCCCCGGCGGAGGCGGGCCGATTCCAATTCGCAGGCGGGGAATGTCTTCGGTCCCCAGCCGGCAAATCACATCCGCCAGGCCATTCTGGCCGCCTGCCGACCCGCTCGCTCGAAATCGGAGTTTGGCGAGCGGGAGCTGAAAATCATCGCAGACGATCAAAATGTCCTGGTTCTCGATCTTATAAAAGTCGCGGGCGGCCAGCACGCTGGACCCACTTAAATTCATGTAGGTGAGCGGCGTGAGCAAGAGCGACTTCTGTCCGCGAATGGTCGCTTCAATCACTTCGCCCTGGAAGCGGGCCCGAGGTGCGATTCCCGAGGCGAATTGCTTCGCCAGCAGGGCCACGACCTCAAATCCCACGTTGTGTCGCGTTCCCTCGTATTGCGCTCCCGGGTTTCCCAGTCCGACGATCAGCTTCATATGCTACGCCAACGCGCCCGCGTAGCCGAACTCGCCAGGGCTCGGGGTCGGAGGTCTGGCGACTTCCGCTACGCATGCCACGCTACTTCTTTGCCCCTGCCTCCGCCTCGGCAGCAGCCTTGGCAGCCGCTTCTTCACGCTCCTTCTGTCCAATCACCTCGGGCTCGACTGCGGCCGGTTCGCCCACGGGCTCCGGCTCGGCCTCGATGTGCGGCGGCACACAGTGAACGATCAGCGTCTCGGGGTCGGTGACAATCCGCGCGCCTTGCGGCAGGGGAATGTCTTTGGCAAAGAGTGAGCTGTTCAGATGCAGGTCGGAAATGGTGAGGACCAGCTTGTCGGGGATCGACATCGCCGGGCACTCGATTTCCACTTCGTGCATCACGTGTTCGACGACGCCCCCCTCCGAGATGCCGACCGCCGTCCCCTTGAGCTCGACAGTGACCTTCGTCTTGACCTTGTCTTTTTCAGAGACGCGCAGGAGATCGATGTGGAGCACATCTTTGCCCCACACGTCCCACTGGACGGCGCGGATCAAAGCGTTATCGCTCACATCGCCGGCCAGCTTGACCAGCTTGCCGCCGTGCCTCACGACCGACAGCACATCGCCGCTGGGAACGGTCAGGCTGAGGTTTGCTTCACCGTGACCATAGAGGACGGCGGGAATGCTGCCCGTGGCTCGCAATCGGCGGTTGTTGGCCGTGCCTAACTGCTCGCGGCGCTTGACGTTAAGAGTATCTGCCATGGAATCAACCTGTGGCGTCCAGCAATCTCTAGTTCGCTTTGGAGGAAACCTCGCATTGTGCCAGATCAGGCCTGATTGGCAAGGCCGCTGGGACCGGTTTTTGGCAGCAGCCATTCACTTGTCCCCCCGCCGCCTGCCGAGTAAGGTTGTGACAGCAAGGCGTCTTAACATCTTGCTGGGTGGCAGTTTCCGGAAAATGCAGCTTTTGAACTGTGAATTTGATAAGCCTGCAAGTTAAGTAATTTCCCTGTGCCTCCATGGCCAAGACCAAGCAGAAAGCTTTTGAATACGTCGAACCGATCGGGGCTCGCGTCCTCGTCCGCAAGGACGAACCCAAACGCGAAACCAAGGGGGGCATCGCCCTGCCCGATCAGGCCGAAATCCCCACGATTACAGGCCGGATCGTCGCGATCTCCGCGCAGATCGAGAACGACGAAGACCTGCCCCTCCGGCAGTACGACAAGATCCTGTTCCATCCGAAGAGTGCGATTCCGGTCGATTTCGAGGCCGACAATCAGCTCTACGTAGTCCCCGTCGAAGACATCGTGGCGGTCTTCCGGCGCGAGCAGCGCGAGGAGAATGGGGAGGAGTAGCCCCTCAGTTCGCATTGACCCTCGTGCGCAGGTCGTGGTATCCAACCGAGATTACGGAATCTCGGTTTATGGATGAAACGGGTCAATTGACGTCGCGCCGGCTTTCGATTTCCTGCAATCGGGCCTTGGTTTTGGATGGGCTGCACTTTGCCCGGGAGCTGACTCTCTTTCCGGTCGAGCGCGAATTCGATTTGGCCGAAATCGCGCGGCTCCGCCAGCGGCAGCCTGCGCGCATCTCGTGGGTAGTTTTGTTTTTGAAGGCATACGCCACCGTGGCCCGGCAGCACGCACCGCTGCGGCAGGCTTATATTCGCTGGCCCTGGCCCCATCTGCTCGAGTCGCCATACAGTGTCGCGATGCTCGCGATCAATCGGCAATTCGAGGGCGAAGATCGCCTCTGCTGGGGCCGGTTCGACGAGCCAGCCGATCAGCCGCTGACCGCGATTCAGGAGCGACTCGATCGCTATACCCGTGATCCCGTCGAGCAGATTTTCAAACGGCAAGTGCGCCTTAGTCGATTGCCCGGCTGGCTGCGGCGGTCGCTCCTATGGTGGAATCTAAACTTCGCGGGCGCCATGCGGGCCAAACGGCTGGGAACCTTCAGCCTCTCGACTCTGGCCGGCCAAGGGGCGCTCAATCGAGCTCATCCGACGTTTCTCACGAGTAGTATGACGTATGGACCTATCGACGACGACGGGCGCTGCCTGGTGACGCTGCTCTGTGATCATCGCGTGGTGGACGGCGCGATTGGCGCGCGGGCGCTTAATGATTTTCACAACGTAATGCGCGGACAGATCTCAGCCGAGTTGCGTGCGAGTGTCACTGCTCAGGCGGCGTGACGCTTATTATTGCCTGCTCGGCGCGAGTGCCAGCGGCAGGTCGAGCATGTCTCGATTCGGCGTGAAGCCTTTGCCGTCGATATCGACAAAGATTGGATTCGACACGGCTACCGGCGGCAGCTTGCCGCCATAGTTCGGTCCCATCACGGGGCCGAGCGTGAGTCCTTCGCCAATCGTCGCGACGATGATGTGCGTATCGGCCGCGGTTTTGACTGGCAGCGAAGCGGCAAATCGCACGGTGTCATCCATGAATCGATCGGGCGTGGTTTTGCGCGTGAAGTTGAGGTCCTTCGCCGGCCGTCCATTCAGAAACACCTGCACCCGGTTCACATCGAACCAGTTGGGGCACTGCACTTTGATGGCAAGCTGCACCTCGCCTTCCGTCGCCACAAGGCTGTCACCGGGAATTGCCTTGAGGATTTTCCCGTCCGCTGTGGCTGTCGCCGCCTCGACTGAGAGAAACGGGCCCGTGCTGACCACTACGTGGCCCTGTTCCGCCATGTGAACCATTTCCATCGTGTCGATCTTTGCCGGGTCGTCCGTCGCGCTCTTAATAAAATTGCGAAAATAGCCCGACTCGTGATGGTTGTAATGCGAATCCGTGTTGATCACGCCCGCGTTGCGATAGCCCAGGTTAAGCATTTGCATCCAGTGGAAAATCGGGTTCCGCTCCAGCTTGCCATCGGGACCTTTGGCAGGGGGCGTGAAGATGCCCTGAGGCGGATGGATCTCTATGCAATCGACAAAGCCGAACATCCTCTCAAAGCCGGCGTCGGGCTGGCCATCTTCGTTGCGATCCCCCAGTATTTGCGGCAGGTTCGGGTGGTTCATCTGCACGAGCTTATCGCTCTTGTTATCCCAAAAGGCAAGCCGCTCGACCTGGATCACCGGATCGACGTCAGTCACCGGCGCGCCGCCATCCTGTGTATGCGGCTTGTGGAGCAGCGGAAAGGCGTTCTGGTGATTCACCGGCAGCGGCCCCCCAGTCAGCTCCATACCCGTGCAGGTCGCCATGAGTTGCATTACGCCAAGCTTCTTAAGGTGCGGCACGTAGGTATCGATCCGGTTATGCTCGGTGCACGGGGCAAATTCAACGTGCTCGCAAAGCAGGTTCTGCACGCGGCCGAGCTGGCTCGACGTGTTGTCGCCGGACGGGCTCGAATGGTTATGGAAGTCGGCACTGATCCACCCTGTCGTATTGACCGTCCGCTTCAGCACCGCCGAAATGTACGTGTCCTGGCCGGGCAATACCACGATCGATTGAAAGACCGCGTCGTGTTCCGGGCCGTAGCTGACAATCACGTCATACTTCCCGGGAGCAATTGTTTGTTCGAAGGTGCCCGTGTGCGTGTAAAACACATTCTTGACCGCCGTATCGGCCGTATCCGGCCCCCAATCGGGATCTTTCGTGCCATCCTTACCGGTGAAGGAAACCTTGGCCGGCGTTGGCTGACCGCGCTCGTTAGTAATTCTCGCAACGACGCGGCTGGGCTTGGCCAGCGATACGGGGATTTCCAGGTCTGGACCATTGGGAATCTCACCCTTCGCCTGCCGCCCATCGAGCGACATCACTTCGTAGGCATACTCGCTCTCGGCCAGCAATTGAAACTCGATCCGGCCGTTCGCGTCAGTGTGGGCGACGGTGGGAAACGGCTTCGAGCGTTCCAAAAGGGTGAACCGGGCATGGTCCACTGGATCCGGATCGCGCACCGTCAGAGTGACTTTGCGAACCTTTTGGCCAGCATCCTGCAAAACGCGCCCCGCCAAAGTCAGCAGACTCGGTGCGACGAATACCTTGCGGACAATCGTGTGCGACTGGCCAGACTTTAACTCCAGCTTGTCTGAACCATCTTTGAACAGCTTGATGAGTGCGCCGCGCTGTCCGGCGGTCTCCAAGCGGTATCCCCTGACGGCGATTCCGTAGGCCTGCCGGAACCACTCATCATCGGCCCAAAAGCAATAGTTCGGATCATCAACGCCAGTTTTGAACGTCTTATCAGCCCGAATGGAGTCGGACATTTCGTCCTCGACCGGTTTGTCGGTCGGGTTGGTGTAGATCGTTTCGACGAGGAGAAACGTCGCATCATCTGCGATCGTGTAGCGAACAGTTAACCGCGGCCGGCCGGCGATCGGTTGGGCGTCGATTTCCAGCGAGATCGTCTTGCCGGAAATGGAGTTGGTGTGCTGGACCGATTGGCCGCTGGCGACGACGCGGACCGCGGCCGGCTTGCCGTCTTCGCCCGCAAATTGGAACCGGCCGGCGCCCGGATAGTAGCAACTGAGCTGGTCGTTTGGGCTGCTAGTTTCAGTCAAGTCGATGAGGCACCCGCCAACGCCGCGGACGGTCATGTTGGCGTTGCGGCTGGCGAGTGGCTGGGCGATAACCGCCATGAGGTGCTGATTGCGCAAGACGAAATCGCCGTAGATCGCATCGACCTCCTTGCCAAGGGGAACATAGGCCTCCCAGTTGTCCTCGCGAAGCTGTGTGAAATCGGCAGCCAGGGCGGAACCGAGCAGCAGAGCCAACACAAGCAATGCCGGGAGGAAAATGCGGGGCATGGCGACCTCGGATGGGCGGTTGACGCGACAGGAGAGAGCAGTATCGGCAACGACAAAGGCAAAGGCAACTGTCACA
>Ga0065705_10104268_pt1 | contig 25658 bp, 20 predicted proteins | sample SwibulcommuniRL2_FD_59092 | JGI IMG/M metagenome (GOLD analysis project Ga0065705, IMG submission 59092) | Bulk soil microbial communities from switchgrass field near Rose Lake, East Lansing, Michigan, USA - RL2 Bulk Soil v2 (version 2) | ecosystem: Environmental > Terrestrial > Soil >...
CCCCGGACCGCCGGGGGTTGAACTCCCGTTCAACCCCAGCCACCCCTACGCCGCCGGGTGCCACGGTTGACTCGTCCACGCGTGTTCCCTTCACTGCACCCAACATTCCACGCAACCAAATTTCCAAAGAGCGAGCGCAGGGCCCCGCTTCCTCGCATGGAAGCATTGCCCGGCCAGCCAGCGCCAGTGGCGCAACAGCCACTCGGCATTGGATCATCCGTATATGTATCTGTCAAGATCGCTACTACAGATTGTATGTCCACCTGCCCCGACCTACGACCGGCTGTAGGTGGCCCCCCGAAAGAACGGCGGTGCGTCTCGGGAACGCCCCCCAAATCTCTCAACCGGGCTGCGGCTATTTCGCCTTCTTCAACGTCACGCCATGGACGTAGAAGTTGCGGTCGTACTCGCCCTCTTTGTAGGCGTCATTCGTGAATTCGATCGTCAGCTTTTGTTCGCCGGCCTTGGCCTTTAGCGGCAGCTTATATTCCTTCTCCTCGTCGGCAGTTAGCAGCGTCTCCTTGCCAACTTCCTGCCCCGCCAGTGTCACCTTGAACTTGGCCCGCTCGTTCAGGGCCGGGTCGCACGACGCCTTGATCACCAACTCGTAATCGCCGTCAGCCGGAATCTTGACGGCCGCCTCCCCCGCGCCGGCCGTGAGATAAAACAGCCTCCCCTGCCCCTCGTCATAACCAAATAGCGCGGCCAATTCTTCCTTGACCTTGAACTTGAACGTCTTCAGATCAACCGTGATTGAATCGCCGTCTGCCGCGACCGCTGCCATGCCGCTGATAGCCACTGCGATCGCTAGCCCCAAGCCCAACGCCACATGATGCTTCCGCATGATCCCCTCCCACGTTGAATAGAGTCTCGCCCGAACGGGCCAAAGTCGTTGCATTGTAACCAAATCTACGCGGCCGATTTAGCCGTGTCGCTTGCGACGCGGTCGGGCCTTGCCGTATGGCCCGCCCGATCGTCATTGGCCGCACCGTGCGGGAGGATTTCGTCCGCATCGCTGGCACGTTCGCTACAACCGGCCAGCACAACATTGATCGCGAGCTAGACTTCCGTTGGCCGCAATGGCGCGCAGCGGAAACCGCTCGCCGGACCGGCCACTTTGCCGATCCTGCCTGCCAGACCTGTCAGGCAAACTCGGCCGCCGCCGGCCTGGAAACTGGGCCGGACCCGCCGCAGCGACCGAAGGAGTGGATGACCGTACGGATCGTCTCTGGGCACGGACGCGCCCACGCTGTCAGCACTCCCGCACACGCGCGTCTGATGCTCGAAAATCGCAAACTCCGCCGAGACCTCCTCGCGCTTGCGCTCTTGGCGCTGGTCGTGTTCTTGGGCCTGGCCCTGGCGAGCTACGACCGCGCGGACCCGGTGCCGGTGCCCCTTGCGCCGCTGAGCCTGCTGCACGAGCCGGACGTTCTGGTCCATCCGCCCCATTTTCAGGTTCACAATGTCTGCGGGGTCTGGGGGGCCTTGGCCGCCGACGCCTTGCTCGCCTGGATGGGCGTGGGGGCATACTACTTCGTCCTCTCGATGGTGGTGCTCGATGTGCAGCTCTTGCGGCGGCAGACCATCGACATGCCGGCCCTGCGCGCCGTAGGCTGGATCGCCTCGCTCACCGGGGCGACGACGATTGCCGCGATGGCCTTTCCCTGGCTCTCGCCGGGGCCAGTCATCGGCCCGGGTGGTTACCTCGGCGCCCTGGGCAAAGCTGTTGTCGAGATGCACTTTGCCACGATCGGCGGGCTGATCCTGTGCGGCAGCGTCACGCTGGGCGGCCTCTTGCTGGCGACCGACTATGCCCTGATCCGCGCGACGATCTACCTGGTCCGGCTCATGCGCGGCGGACCGGCGGTCGAGGGCGCCGCGGCAATCGGCGGGAAATCCGCCAGCAAGAAGAAAGCGACCGACCTCGACCAGGGTCTGCCGGGAGAGGCCGCGGGCGTGAAGGTCAAGCTGCATGGAAAGGTGCAGGCAACCTCGGCAGTTGGGAAAGCAGTCGAGGACGAGGAGGAAGACGAGGACGATGAATCGCCGGTGACGCTGAAAGTCGTCAGTCCTGCCGACAAGCAAGCCGGCGGCGCAACCACGCGCCAGGATCAGCCCGAGAATCCGCTGCGGGTTACCAGCCCCGCCGATCGCAAGCGTGAAGCAGCGGCCCGCGAGCGCGAAGAGCTGATGCGGCGGATGAGCGAGGCCAGCCCGGTCGCCGACGAGGAATACGAGCTGCCATCAGTCGATTTGTTGCTGCCCAGCGACGATGTCAATTTCGACGAGCAAGCGACGGAAGTCCGCCGCAAGGCAAAAATCCTCGAAAAGACATTCGCTGACTTCGGCTTTGCCGTCCGCGTGGTCGAAATCGAGACCGGCCCGGTCATTGCCCAGTACGAAGTCGAGCTCGAAGCCGGCCTTCGGTTGTCGAAAATCACCGGCCTGGCCGACGACCTGGCAATCGCCCTCCGCGTACCCAGCGTCCGCATCGTCGCCCCGATTCCCGGCAAGAACACGGTGGGCATCGAGGTGCCCAACGAGCAGCGGCAGATCGTGCGGCTGCGGGAGGTGATCGAGGAGGCCAACGGCAAGGTCAAGAAGATGCGGATTCCGCTCTTCCTGGGCAAGGACGTAAGCGGAAACGCCCTGGTCGTTGATCTTTCGACCCTGCCGCACCTGTTGATTGCCGGCCGCACGGGCACGGGCAAAAGCGTCTGCCTCAACGCCATCATCTCGTCGATCCTCATGACCCGCCGGCCCGACGAGGTGCGGATGCTGATGATTGATCCCAAAATGGTCGAGCTGTCGGGCTATGGCCGCCTGCCGCACCTGATGCACCCGGTGGTCACCGACATGCGGAAGGCCGAGGCGATTCTGGCCTGGGCCGTCGAGAAGATGGAGGAGCGATATTCGCTTTTGGCCCGGGCAGGCGTGCGGCACATCTCTAGCTACAACCAACTCGGCGAGGAGGAGCTAATGGAACGGCTCCAGCCCGAGAACGACGACGAGCGGGCATCGATCCCGCAGCAGCTTCCGTTCATCGTGATCGTGGCCGACGAAATGGCCGACCTGATGATGACCTCGGGCAAAGAAGTCGAGCAGCATATCATCCGCCTGGCCCAGAAGAGCCGGGCGGTCGGCATTCACCTGATCCTCGCGACGCAGAAGCCGACGGTCGATGTGATCACGGGGCTCATTAAGTCGAACCTTCCGGCCCGGATCGCGTTTCAAGTGGCCAGCCGCACCGACAGCCGCGTCGTCCTCGACGAAATGGGGGCCGACAAGCTGCTGGGCAACGGCGACATGCTGTTCCTCTGGCCGGGCACCAGCACACTTCTCCGCGGCCAGGGCACGTATCTCAGCGACGAAGAGATCAACCAGATCGTCGAGTGCTGCAGCCGCGGCGAGCAGAACTTCGTGCAGGAGCTGGTGAATATCAAGGTGAAAGATCCGGAGGCGGACGACGAAGCCGCCAAGCCGGGAGCACTGAAGAAGCGCGACGAGCTGTACGAATCGGCGGTGGATCTGGTCGTCCGCGAAGGGCGCGGCAGTGTGTCGCTGTTGCAGCGCGCCCTGGGCATCGGCTATGGCCGGGCGGCGCGGCTCATCGACTTCATGGCCGAAGACGGCATCGTGGGCCAGTACAACGGCAGCCAGGCCCGCGAGATTCTGATCACGCTCACAGACTGGGAGCGGATGCAGGGGCCCGCTAGTGCCGACGATGGTCCGACTGGCGGCCTAGCCGCGCCCTCCACGGCTCAGTCCATTGCCACCGCCCAGCCCAAGCAGAAACGAAACCGCATTCTGCCTGAGCCGTGGGAGGGAGAGGACGAGACGTCTCGATCGGGCGTCGATCTAGAAGAATCGGAAGAAGTCGATCGCAGCATTTCCGAGGACGAGGACGACGACGAGGACGAGAGCGACGAGGAAGGCGGCGAAGACTACCGGGCCGAGAGCGCGTAGAATCGGTGGATGCTACCGACCCACTCGATCGAGTTCCGCGTCCGCTATCAGGAAACCGACGGCCAGGGAATCGTTCACCACGCCAACTATCTGACCTGGCTCGAGCAGGGGCGCGTCGAACTGCTGCGATCGGCTGGCCACAGCTATCGCGAGCTTGAGGAGCAGGGCATTCTGCTCGTCGTGGCCGAGGCGAATCTGAAGTACTATCTGCCGGCCCGGTTTGACGACGTGTTACGCCTGGTCACCACCGCGGTGCGGGCCAAAGGGGCTCGGATCGAACACCGCTATGAGCTGTATCGCGGCGAGGAGCTGCTGGCGGAAGCCACCACGATAATTGCCTGCGTGGATCGTAGCGGGCGAGTCACACGCCTGCCAAAATGGCTGCGAAGCGGCTAGGTCCACAGCACCAACCGGGGCAATCCACCCCGTTTCTTCACGCAATCTTAACAATCGATCGGTAGCGTTGGTTTTGTTGGGCGACAAAAACAAGTCTTTTGACTGCGAAGGATGCGGACCATGCGTTGGAACCTCTGGATTGGCAAGATGTTGTGCGCAGCCGCAATGGCGGCGTTAATGGGCTGTGCCGGTTGTGAATCAGCGTCAGTGCCAGCGCCCCCAGCCGGCACCGGCACCGGAACCGGCAATTCGGGTGCGGGAACCGAACCGATGAAGTCCGAAGGCTTGGAAGGCCTTAGTGGAGCAGTGACCGTTGACGGGTCGAGCACCCTATTCCCGGTCACTGAAGCCGTCGCAGAGGAATTCCAGAACGCGACGAAAGGCTCGGTGAAGGTCACTGTGGGAATATCGGGAACTGGCGGTGGGTTCAAGAAATTCGCCCGCGGGGAAACCGACATTTCAGATGCTTCGCGTCCGATTTTGAAGGAGGAACTCGAGGCTACGAAAGCGGGGGGAATTGAATTCGTTGAGTTACCAGTTTGCTTCGATGCTCTGACTGTGGCCGTCAACAAGGAGAACGACTGGGTCGATACGATCACGGTCGCGGAACTCAAAAAGATGTGGGAGCCCGCAGCGGAAGGCAAAATCACGCACTGGAATCAGGTTCGTCCTGAATGGCCCGATAAACCAATCAAGCTCTTTGGCGCCGGCACCGATTCGGGTACGTTCGACTACTTCACCGAGGCTATCAACGGTAAGGCTAAGGCCAGCCGCGGCGACTTTACTGCGAGTGAAGATGACAACACGCTGGTCCAAGGAATTGAAGGCAACCCGCATGCGCTCGGATACATACCGTACGCCTATTACGAGCCGAATAAGGATCGGCTAAAAGCGCTCAAAATTGATAAGGGCGATGGTAGGGGCGTCGAGCCGAGCGAAGCAAATGTGCTCGCCGGCACCTATCAGCCGCTGTCTCGGCCTCTGTTCATTTACGTTAATAAGAAGGCTGGCGAGCGGCCGGAAGTGAAGAAGTTCGTTGAGTTCTACCTGAACAATGTGCCCGTGCTCGCCAAGGAAGTGAAGTACACTCCGCTCCAGGCCGACGCCTATCCCAAGATTCTCGAGCGGTGGTCCAAAATGGAAACTGGGTCCGCTTTCGGTGGGGTCCCTGAGGTCGGCGTGTCCATCAAGGACATTTTGAGCCGCAAGCTGGTTCACTAGCGGCCGGAGTGGTTCGGCACAATCGGGCAGGGCCAACGGCGGGACGAATTTTTGAGCGCTACCGACCAACCTAAGATCAAGCGGCTGCGCCCCCGTCGTCAATTGCGGGCCCAATCGAAGATCGCGCGCGACCTGACGGAGCGCGGTGTCGCGATCGGCTTTCTGCTGGCAGGCTCGTCCTCCGTGCTAATTACCCTCGCCATCGTGTTTGTCCTGTGTTACGAGTCGGTTGGCTTCTTTCGTCATGTCTCGGTTTTCGAGTTTCTAACTGGCACCGTGTGGACACCACAATTCGCGAATCCAAAGTATGGCATTCTCCCCCTAGTTACCGGAACGATGGTTACGACGCTTGTGGCCCTGACAGTGGCCCTACCGATCGGCACGGTTGTCGCCATCTATCTGAGCGAGTTCGCGCCATTCACCTTGCGCGAGACAGTCAAGCCGGCACTAGAGCTATTGAGCGCGGTTCCGACGGTGGTGTACGGGTATTTCGCGCTCCAGTTTGTCGCCCCTTTATTGCAGAAGATCATCCCCGGATTGCCAACCTTCAACATGCTCAGCGCGGGCTTGGTCATGGGGATCATGATCATTCCGTATGTCAGCTCGCTTAGCGAAGACGCGATGCGCTCGGTACCGATGCTGCTCCGCGAGGGTTCGTATGCGCTCGGCGGCAACAAACTGCTAACGGCGCTGCGAGTTGTAGTTCCCTCGGCCCTGTCGGGGATCGGGGCGGCCTACATCCTGGGAATCTCGCGGGCCATTGGGGAAACGATGATTGTCGCGGTTGCGGCAGGCATGCAGCCTAATTTCACGTTGAACCCGGGCGAGCCAGCCGCCACGATCACGGCCTATATCGTGCAGGTCAGTTTGGGCGACCTGCCGCACGGCAGCATCGGTTATCAGTCCATTTTCGCCGCTGGATTTCTGCTATTCTGCATGACGCTGGTTTTTAACATCCTGGGGCAATTCCTGCGACGACGTTATCATCAGGCGTACTAGCATGGCCGAAGTCACCGACCTGATTCGCGCTCGCAAGCGACAGGATCAGATCTTCAACATCATCGGACTGGTATGCACGTTCGTGGGCATTCTCGCGCTCGCGGTACTGCTCTTCGATCTGGCGATGGATGGGCTGCCACGCATCAACTGGCAGTTTCTCACCTCGGCTCCCTCCCGTTTCGCCCACAAGGCAGGCATCCTGTCGGCGTTGGTTGGTTCGTTGTGCGTGATGATCGTGACGATGGCGACCGCAGTGCCGTTGGGAGTGGCTGCCGCGGTCTATTTGGAAGAGTATGCCCCCAAAAACTGGTTCACCACGATCATTGAAATCAATATTGCCAACCTGGCGGGCGTTCCCTCGATTATTTACGGCCTGATGGCGCTCGGGCTTTTAGTGTACGGACTCGGACTCAAACGGTCGATTCTTGTCGGTGGTCTCACGTTGGCGCTCTTGGTGCTGCCGATCGTGATCGTGGCCACGCGCGAGGCACTGCGTGCGATTCCGGGGGTGATTCGCGAGGCCGCCTACGCGGCGGGCGCGACGAAGTGGCAGGTCGTCCGCTATCATCTCTTGCCTTACTCTCTGGGCGGGATCGCGACCGGAACCATCATTGCCATGTCGCGGGCGATCGGTGAAACCGCACCGCTGATTACAATCGGTGCGCTGACGTATATCAGCTTTCTGCCTCCTTCTCCGTTCCAGGCGAAGCCTCCGTTTGTGAACGCGCAATGGTTGGATTCTCAATTCACGGTCCTGCCGATCCAGATGTTCAATTGGATTTCACGACCCACCTCCGATTTTCATCACAACGCCGCTGCGACCGGGCTGGTGCTGATCGTTTTCACGCTGGCCATGAACGCGGTTGCCATTTATGTCCGCTATCGCGTTCGCCAGAAGCTCAAGTGGTAAGCTAGTGCAACGTCTCAATGTCGTCTCTTGCCGGCGCCAATCCGACAGTTGTTCCCGCCGCGATGAGCGCGTCGCGACCCACGACACGCGCCGGCGCCGTGGCGGCTTCGCGGACCGACTACGCATCGAGTGGACAGCTCAAGGCCGAGGTGCGTGGACTCAACTTCCATTACGGCCAGCGGCATGCGCTGAAGAATGTTGATCTGCCAATTCCGGAGCGGACCGTCACCGCCCTGATTGGTCCCTCCGGCTGTGGCAAGAGCACGCTGCTGCGATGCTTCAACCGCATGCACGACCTGTATCCCGGCAACCGCTACGAAGGCGAGATCATCCTGCAGCCAAGCGGTGTTAACATTCTCAGCCCGTCCGTCGATCCCATGGAGATGCGGCTGCGGACGGGCATGGTCTTTCAGAAGCCGAACCCATTCCCCAAGTCGGTCTTCGAGAACGTCGCCTACGGCTTGCGGTTGCGGTACGTCAAGAAGCGGTCGCTGCTCGACGAAAAGGTCGAAGCGGCCCTCCGCTCGGCCGCCCTCTGGGACGAGGTCAAAGACCGCCTGCACCAATCGGCGTTCAAGCTGTCGGGCGGGCAGCAGCAGCGGCTGTGCGTGGCCCGCGCTCTGGCGACCGATCCCGAAATCCTGCTGCTCGATGAGCCGACGTCGGCCCTCGACCCAATCGCCACCAGCCGCATCGAAGACATGGTTTTCACGCTCAAGGAGCAAGTGACGATCTTGATGGTCACGCACAACATGGAGCAGGCGGCCCGCGTGGCCGATTTCACGGCCTTCATGTACTTGGGAGAGCTGGTCGAGCGTGGCACGACATCGCAGTTCTTCCAGAATCCGCAGAATGAGCTGACCGAGAAGTATTTGACGGGATCGTTTGGTTAGCGTGTTTGCTCCCTACGCGATTTCCACCATCGCCTTGACCACGCCGTTTTCGGGCTGCAAGTACGCCGGGAAAGCGTCGGGCAGGTCCGCCAGCAGCGTGCGGTGCGTGATCCAGGGGCGCGTGTCGATTTGACCCTCTTCGATCAGGCTGATGATCCGCGTGAAGTCCGCGGGCAAGGCATTGCGCGAGCAAAGGAGGGTCCCTTCGGGCCGGTGAAATATCGGATGGCGAAAGCGAACCTCCTCGGCGGTGAGACCGACGAACACGAGCCGGCCACCAGGAGCGACCAGGCCAAACGCTCGTGACATTGACTCGCTGCTCCCGGTCGCGTCGATCACCACGTCCGGCAAGTGTCCGTCGCACCGCTCGCGAAGCTGGTCCTCGAGCGCTTCGCTCGGCCGCAGCGTGTGCTCGACGTGCATGACGCGGCGGCAGAAGTCCAGCCGCAAGGTGCTCTTATCGAGCACGATGAACTTCGCGCCGGACAGACGAACAAATTCGAGCGTGGCCAGGCCGATCGGCCCCGCGCCGATGATCAGACAAGATTCGTCGGCCGTCAGGCCGCTGCGAGCAACGGCGTGGCAGCCAATGGCCAGCGTCTCGACCAGGGCCAGTTGCTCGAAGGTGAGCTTCGTGGAAACGTGCAATTTTCGAGCGGGGACAGCGAAATAAGGCCGCATCCCGCCGTCGCAATGCACGCCGAGCACCTGCAATTTCTCGCAGCAATTCTGCCGCCCCCGCCGGCTGGCGTAGCTTGTCGGATCGTTGATGTAAGGCTCGACGGAGCAGCGGTCGCCCGGCTTGACGTTCGTGACGCCCTCGCCGACAGCCACGACCTCAACGCCCAGTTCGTGGCCCAGAATGCGTGGGTAAGTGACAAACGGCATTTTGCCCAGATAGGCGCTAATGTCCGTCCCACAAATGCCGACGCGATGCACGCAGAGCAGCGCTTCTCCGGGTCTGGGCGGCGCGGCGTCAGGGAGATCAACCTGCGCGAAGTGCTGAGGCGACTGGAGCTGAAGTGCTTGCATGGGGGAAGATTCTACAGCCTTGGGGCCCCGTGGCCGACGCTGCCGGCGTCGGTTTTCCCCGCGCAGCACCTAGCCGCCTGCGAATGGAGGCAGCGGACAAGTCTGTAATGATTGACGGTCCACGCTAAGGCTATACTGCGGCAAGTCGAGGCGGCGATATGGCGGACAACTCCGGTCGTCCGGGGAATATTGCCGCCGCAGCATGGGCAGCGGCCTAAGGTGGGAAGCAATGGCTGAAAGATGGTCAGATACATTCTCGGCCCGAGTCCGCGCCTGGTCCGATCACGTGGCGGCCCTAGCGGTGGATGAGTTGGTTTGCGCTGGGATGGTACGTATGGATCAGTTGCAATCGGCCTCGGATGTCGTTGCGGAAGAAATCTTCGTCCGTCTTTGCCTTCTCGACTATCCGCCTGTCCCGGACTCGCTTGAAACTGAATCAGCAACAAAGTAGTCAGCCAGTACCGCAGCACGCTCTACGATGTTCCCAGGCCGGCACATCCCCCAATATGATGATCGTCCCGAAAGCTGGGATCGCTTTCTCGACAAGGCTGCGAAGGGATCAGCCTATGCCTTCGACATGCTCACACAGGCGGACTTGGCGTACATGGCATCACTCACGGGTGATCCTACTGCACCACAATCTCAAGACCTTGGCGACTACGCGAGACTACTTCAAACACACTTCACTGAATTCACGAAACCAGCCACCCCTGACGACCTGTCGCGCGAAATCCAATCGGCCCAATGGCTATCCGTAAAACCGCGCCTTCCACTCTCACCACAACGTCCGCATGAGAAATACAATGCATTGTGGGCCGACGGGCGCACCGTCCCACTTGTTGATCTGGTGAATGATTCAATTATTCATTGCCACACAAGTTGGTCGGCCAAATGGCTGCTCAACGTAATCAACAACGAGGATTCCATGAACTACAATTCCGTCAACGTTGTCGCGGCAATGTTGATGCTGGCCGTCACATGGAAAGCAACATAACAAAGCGATGCACCAGAGCGGGCTAAGTTCGGCTTTTTGTAAATCGATACGTTCGCTTAAAGCTCTTGGTTTTTCCACGTTGACTCGTGTCGGTCCACCCGCCCGGTGATCTTGGTTGTTCGGCCACCGGAGGCGAGACGCAATGAAGATCGTCGCCCTTGACCTGAATTCTGGCGACCTCTGCGACATCGAGCGGGTGTTGCAGCCCCTTGCCGAGAGTGAGGACCGTCTGACCGCCGCCAAGGGCGGGATGTTCCTGGCGCTGGTCCGGCACATCCGGGCGTCGGGGCCGGAACCGCGAGTGGTCGGCCAATTATTCTTGGATGAGCTGACGCTCTGGCCGGAGACCGGCGAGGCCCCCGCGACCGTCACCATCCGCCTTGACTGGTACGACTTCGGCCCGCGGGAGGGCGATCTGCCGAGGATGCACTACCGGGTCAACATCCGTCTCGCCGACCAGTCGCTAAGCCGGGACATCCGCACGCAGGAGTTGGCGCGGGTCGAGCAGGCACTGCGGGAGGCGTTCGGTCGGGACGAGTAGCTCAGGTCCCAAACAGCCGCTGCAGCAGATGGCGGCCGCGAAGAGTGTTCCGTGTGATTTCACGGCTCACCGGGGCGGCGGCCACTGGTGAGCGGCGTCGTTCGGCGGCAAAACGTGACTGTTCCGCGCAATGAGAAGAATCCGCACGGCCCCACCGCTGGCGATTTTTGCCTGGGGGCGAATCTGTGCCATGTTTAGCTAGCGTTCTGCTTAGCTAGTCTTGGGCGACTTCGCTGCGTGCCCGGTATGCCGTGGTTCGCTGCGCGATCCACAGCCACCCTCGGACAGCCCCGGGCATCTTGTCAGGAAACCGAGTGATGAAGCGATTCGTGTTTGCCGTGATATGGACGTGCGTGCTCACGTTCGTGTTTCTAATTCTCTTTTGCCTCGTGGCGGGCGTTGTGGCCGCCTTCACGCTCAAAGGGGACCCGGCGAAAAACAAGGCCGTCGTCGAGGAAGCGGCGCGCCAATCGATCGGGGCGATGTTCTTCGGCTCCGTGGTGGCCGCGGTCGGGCTCAGTGCGTGGGGGATCCTCCCCGGGACTCGCCGACGGCCGGCAGTCGCTGGCGCGCCGGGTGTGCCTGAGGACTGTGACTCTCCGACGGACCGGGACTTCCCAGCGGCCCGGCCGATCATTGCGGTGCCGATTTGCCCGCTGGAGGAAGAGCCGCCGGAACTGGCCGCACTTGGCCCGCCCCTTTCGGTTCACGCGCCGGGCTGGATCGCAAACATGTCCGGCTTCGCACGGCTGGCGACTTTTGTCTTTGGCCTGGTTTTGTTGGCCGCGGCTGTGGCAGTCGCCCATATGGTGGACGCCGATCAACTCCCACAGTCCGCCCGGCTTGTCCTTGTCTTCGGCCCGATTCTGGCCTGCCTGACGTGCGCATTGATCGCAATCTGGCCCAGGTCGCCTTACACTTACCAGGTCCATGAGGACGCGCTGGTGGTTTGCAACCGCAAGACGATGCGCATCATCCCCTGGGATCAGATCCAAGCGATCCTTCCCGAGGTGCCGCTACTGAAGGACCTTGCCCTGGTGACCCGCGACGGTCAGCAGGTGCCGATCACGAACGTGCGCAATTATCATGAGCTCGTCGATACGGTGTCTGTAAAGGTGCGCGACTATCTCCTGCCGCTGATGTTCAACAGGGCCCGGGCCGGCCGGATGGTGGAGTTCGGCGCGCTGGGTGTCAGCAGCGACGCCTCGAGGTACAAGGGCACCACGGTTCCCTGGGAAGAGGTGACCAAGCTCTTGATCCTCAACGGTTCCGGCTTCCGCAAGCTGATGGCCTATCGCCACGGCATCCTTTCGTTCTGGCCGTTCTGTCAGCTCAATCTCAACACGGTCCCCAATGAACTGCTGCTCCGGGAACTGCTGAAACGAATTGCCCCGGAAAGGCTGCTGGTGTCGGCGGACCAGGCCCGGTGGTGAGGCTGACGGTGACGATGCACCCGCTCAACCTCGGCCCGCCCAGCGCCACGGCCTGCCAGTAACACTGCAGTCACGCGCTGCGGCTCATGACGAATTCGGTCATCATGGCGAGCACATCGCGCGACGCGCTGGGTGAAAGGGCGTCGAGACGCTGACGGGCGCGGTGGGCGAACGATTGACCACGGCTCTTGGCATAGTCTAGGGCGTCGTAGCGATCGAGATAGGAAGTCAGCGCGCGGGTCCGCGGCTCGGCAGGAGCCTCGCTCTCCCGGCCGTCTCCTTCCCGATCGGCCAGGATTTCGAGGAGGGCCTCGCGGTCGTTGGGCGTCGCTATTTCTAGGGCCCGAATAATCGGCAGCGTCGGTTTTTGCTTCGCGAGGTCGGTGCCCAGCGACTTGCCCGTGGCTTGCTCCTGGCCCTGCACATCGAGCAGGTCATCGGCAATCTGAAAGGCAATCCCCAGGTCACGGCCGAAGCCGTCGAGCTGTTCGACTACCTCGTCGCTCGCCCCGGCGAAGAGCGCCCCCAGGCGGCAGCTTACGGCAGTCAGTTCGGCGGTCTTGGCCTCGATGATCTCCAGATACTCCGTCTCGGTGAGCGCGAAGTTTCCCCGGCTCCCCTTCTGCCTGAGCTCCCCCTCGCACACGATGTTGGTTGCCCGGCCTATGAGCCGGCAGCCTTGCACGCTGTCGAGCGTGCTGGCCAGGTAGAACGCATGGGTGAACAGGAAATCTCCCAAGAGAACGCTCGCCTCGTTGTCCCAGCGGGCATTGACCGTCGCGAGGTGGCGGCGAATCTGTGCCTCGTCGAGCACGTCGTCGTGGACGAGCGTCGCCGTGTGGATCATTTCCACGACCGTCGCCAGCGTCAGGTGGTCGTGCGTTACGTGGTTGCCAATCGCCTTCGCCGTAAGCAGCAAAAGTGCCGGCCGCAGGCGCTTGCCCCCCAGTAAGCAGCCGTAGCGAACGAGTTCATCGACAAAGGGATAGTCGCTGCGCAGTTCGGCTTTGAGGCGATGCTCGACTTCGGCCAATTCGGCAGCAATCGGCAAGTAGAGCGAACTAAGAAGCTCTGGGCGGGCAGTGGCTGTTATGGAGGGCATATTTGTAGGACGGATTTCGAATCCGTCCGCTAAGACACCAGACGGGTTACAACCCCGTCTTACCGGCTACCTAACCGCAGGCGGCGCCTGAACTTCACGCACAAAGGTGCCGCTCTTGCCTCCCGATTTTTCCTCTAATTGCACCCGCTCGATGGACATTCCACGGTCAATGGCCTTGCACATGTCGTAAATCGTTAGCGCAGCGACGCTTACGGCGACCAATGCCTCCATCTCTACGCCCGTTTTAGCGGTGACGCGCACCTCAGCCGTTATCGCCACCGTTTGGTCGTCAGGGAAGCTGACGCCGATCGTCACGCTTTCAAGGGGCAGCGGATGGCACAGCGGAATCAGCTCGGCCGTCCGTTTGGCGGCCATGATGCCAGCCAGCCGAGCGACCTCGAGCACGTCCCCTTTGGCAATCCCGCGGTCCTTGATCCTTTGGAGCGTGGCCGGCAGCATCCGCACCAGGCCGCTAGCTTTGGCGACGCGGTCGGTGACGGACTTGTCGCCGACATCGACCATCCGTGCGGCCCCAGAGGGATCGAAATGGGTGAGATCGCCGGACATCACAACCTCATTACGGGCCGCATTTTAGGGCCGCAGGATGGCTGTGATAAGGGCCCCAAAGTGCGGACAAACGGTCCGTATGAATCACCGGCCACGAAAGTTGTATGAGTCCCGTCGGCGTTGTTTGCCGGGAGATGTTGGCGTGGCTACGATAACGACCGAAAGACGCGGACTCCGACGGTCCACACGGAGCAGCGCCATCACTGAACGACAGAACTCATCACCCGCCCCCACTCGCCCGCTCGTCGAGTCGCCAGCGTCGGCCGATGCAACGGTCGCGCGCGACGAACAAACGAAGTCCATGGCGGTTTCTGATTCGCGCCAGCATCAGGAACCGACCTTCGCGGCTCCCAAGCACCCCGGCGAAATTGGCGCGCTCGGCCGTTATCGCGTGCTCAAGGAACTTGGCCGGGGAGGAATGGGGGCGGTCTTCCTCGGTTACGACAGCGCCCTAGAGCGCAAAGTCGCGCTCAAGGTGATGCTGCCGCGCTACGCTGCCGACGCGGATTCCCGCGAGCGATTTCTCCGCGAGGCCCGAGCCGCAGCGATGGTGAAGAGCGATCATGTCGTTACGATCTTCGATGTCGGCGAAGAACAAGGCATGCCGTTTATCGCGATGGAGTATCTCCTCGGGTGCCCGCTCGACCATTACCTGAAAAACAAGGGAGACCTGCCGCTGGCCCACGCCCTGCGCATTGGACGTGAGACGGCGATGGGCCTGGCCGCTGCACACGAACTGGGCCTGGTGCACCGCGACATTAAGCCCAGCAACCTGTGGCTGGAGGCGCCCCAGGGGCGCGTCAAGCTGCTCGATTTTGGCCTGGTGGGCGTGGATCGCGCCGATGTCCAACTCACTAGTACCGGCGCGCTAGTGGGCACACCGGCCTATATGTCTCCCGAGCAGGCCCGCGGCGCGAAGGTCGATTACCGCAGCGACCTCTTCAACCTCGGCGTGCTCCTCTACCGGCTGACGACTGGCGAAATGCCATTCAAGGGGAACGCCGCGATGGCGATCCTCACCAGCCTCGCAATCGATACTCCCGCGCCGGTTCGACAACTCAAGCCTGAGTTGCCTGAAGCGCTTGAATTGCTCATCGCGCGACTGCTGGCGAAAGAGCCCGGCAATCGATCGAAGTCGGCCAGTGAGGTCGTCCAAGCACTGCGTTCCATCGAGCTGTCGATGCCCACACCGGAGGCGACGGCGGAAATTCCTTCGGCCGAGCCCGCGCCGCTAGCCATAAGCGCCCAGCCCCAACTCGACTGGGAGGGAATCGATGCCACCGAGCCGATTCGCGTGCGGCCGATCCAGCCAAAGCCACGCTGGCCTGCAATCTTCGCCGGCGTCGGCGGGTTTGCTGCCGCCTTCGTATTCACCTTATGGGTGTTCACTTCACAGAGCAGCTTCTGGCCCGCCAAAATCGCGGCCGCCGACCCCGACCGCAGAGCCGCCGAGTACGTTCTCTCCATCGGCGGAGCCGTGAATTCGATGATGGTCAGCGGCGAGGAACGGGAGATCAAGGCATTGTCCGACCTGCCGAAGGAGCGCGTTTCGCTCACGAAAGCGGACCTCCACGGCAACGAGCGCGTCAGTGACGCCGGATTGGTGAACTTGCAGGGTTGCAAGAACCTGATGCAGCTCGACTTAACTAGCTGCAAACAGGTGGGCGACGCCGGGATGACCTATGTTGCGGACCTCAAAGGATTGATGTGGCTTAGCCTGGCCGACACGCGGGTGAGCGACGCGGGACTAGCGAAGTTCAAGGGGTGCACGACGCTCACGGCTCTCAGCCTGGCGGGGACGAACGTGGGTGATGTGGGGGTCGCCAACTTCAAGGAGTGCAGAAAGCTGAAATTGCTTGCGCTGCACGTCACGCAGGTGAGCGACGTCGGACTGGCGAACTTCAGCGACTGCCAGGAACTGGCATACCTCGACCTGTCAAGCACACTGGTGGGCGATGCGGGGCTCGTACGAATCCAGGGCTGCAAGCAACTCGTCAATCTCAATGTGAGCGGTACGAAGGTCACACCGGCGGCAATTGCCGCGCTGCATAACGCACTCCCCCAGTGCAAGATCGAGCACGATGGGGGGATCTTCGAGCCGAGGCAATGAGCCAAGACCTCAATTAAGGGAGAAGGTCAGGAGAGGCGCGCCGAACAAAGTCGATGTCGTTGGCCGGCAGCGGCAGATATAATGGCGACCGATTTGCGCGGCACTGGTTCGCCCACGGGCGAAATTGTGGCTATGTCCGATCCTTTGAGTCGCACGCCAGAACTCACGGACCCCAATGTCCGGTCGGGGCCGGCGGCCGAAGCAACCGATCCCTATGGGAATACGCGTTCCGTCGCGCTTCCCATCTCCGGCCACAACCAGGAGCCCGATTTTGCACCACCGGAACTCCAAGGCGAAGTCGGCAAGCTAGGGCGCTATCGCGTGCTCAAGGAGCTCGGCCGGGGTGGCATGGGCGCCGTCTATCTTGGCTACGATGGCGCTCTGAATCGCAAGGTTGCGATCAAGGTCATCCTACCCCGGTATTCAGGTGATCCGGATTCCCGCGATCGATTTCTTCGCGAAGCGCGCACCGCGGCGATGGTCAAGAGCGACCATGTCGTCACCATCTTCGACGTTGCCGAAGAGCGCGGCATTCCATTCATTGCCATGGAGTATCTGCTCGGCTCCCCGCTCGACCAATATCTGAAAACCAAGGGCGACGTGCCGCTGGGACACGCGCTGCGGATCGGCCGCGAGACCGCGCAGGGTCTGGCCGCGGCGCACGAGCTGGGACTGGTGCATCGCGACATCAAGCCGGGCAACCTGTGGTTGGAGGCGCCGAAAGGGCGAGTCAAGCTGCTCGACTTTGGGCTCGCACGGATCGAGAACGATGATCTGAACCTGACGCATACCGGCGCTATGGTGGGCACGCCCGCCTACATGTCGCCCGAACAAGCCCGCGGACAGAAGGTCGATCACCGCAGCGACCTGTTCAGTCTGGGCGTCTTGATTTATCGCCTCACCACAGGCCGCATGCCGTTCGAGGGAAACACCTGCACCGCAATCCTTACGAGCCTGGCCGTCGATACGCCCGCGCCGGTGCGGCAGCTCAAGCCAGAACTGCCCGATGCACTGGAAACGCTCCTCGCGAACTTGCTGGCCAAAGACCCGGCACAGCGTCCCGCGTCTGCGAAGGAGGTTGCCCAGAAGCTGCGGAGCATCGAGCACGCCAAGGTGAAGCCGGACGCTCAGCAACCGGGCGAACCTACCGAACTCGCGCCGCTGGCGATCAGCGTGCAAACACAATACGCCTGGGAGGGGATTCAGACTCTGCCTCCCAAACGGAAGCCGACCAGCCGGCAGAAAACTCCTTGGGCTGGGTTGCTCATCAGTGTCGGTCTCACGGCCGCTGTGGTTGTCGCGTGCGCGGCGTACTGGTTTCGCTCGCCTACCCCAACCAGTGGCCCCGCGCGATACCAGCGGCGACTCGAGCGTGAAGTCAAGCGGCAAGACGGCTCTGAAGCAACAGCCAACCATCGCTGGCTCAGTCGATCTCCTGGCGATGATAGATGTGAAGCGGGACACAGTGAGCGGACGGTGGAGGCTGGTCGGCGGGAAACTGATTGGCGGCGGAGAGACCGCTTTCGAGCCGATCCAAGAGAGGCTTCAGATTCCGTACACCCCGCCCGCAGAATATGACCTGACCCTGGTACTGGAGCGAGTCCAGACGGCGCCCGACAAGTTGGGCCGGGGGGCATCAGGGCGCGGATTCGTCGTGTTCCTGACAGGCCCGCATCTTTTCAATCTCACTCTCGACGCGATCTTCGAGGGGAACGTCATTCACGGGCTGGGAAATCTCGGCGGGAAGCAGCCGTTCGAGAACGAAACCACGACGACCGGCGACGAATTCGAGCAGAAAAGGAAATTGCGCGTCGAGTGCCGCGTCCGCCGTGGCTCCGTCACTGTTTTGCTCGACGGCAAGCAACGAATTCGATGGCTCGGAGATCTGACTCGGTTGCAATTCGACCACCCTTTGTGGTCGGTTCCGGACAAGACCCGGCTGGCCCTCGGGGCACAGTGTGGCGAATACCATATCCACGAGTGCAAACTCACCCCGGTCGGAAAGGCTCCGGCTAACTCCGTCCGCGCCGTGCCCGACCCCGACCGTAAAGCCGCAGAGTACGCCCTCTCCATCGGCGGCACTGTGGAAGTGAACGGCGAGGGGAAGCAGATCAACGCCGTAGCCGACCTACCGAGAGTTCGCTTCACGCTGACAGCCGTGGGCTTCGACGCCAACCAGAATGTGACGGACGCGGGGCTAGCGAGTTTCAAGGACTGCAAAAACCTCACACAACTCATACTAAAGGATACGCGAGTGGGGGACGCAGGCTTGGCCCACTTCAAGGACTGCAAAAACCTGATGACCCTCAACCTCCAAAACACCCAGGTGAGCGATGAAGGATTGGGATTCTTCAAGGACTGCAAATCCCTGGAGAAACTCCACCTCACTAGCTCGAGGAACGTAACCAATCGGGGCTTGGCCCACTTCAAGGACTGCAAAAACCTGACGTTCCTCAGCATCGGCGATAACGGGATGGTGAACGATGAGGGCTTGGCCCACTTCAAGGACTGCAAAAACCTGGCAAGCTTCGAACTCGCCTACACGCAGGTGAGTGATGCGGGATTGGCCTACTTCAAGGATTGCAAGTTAACTTACCTAGGTGTGAAGGGAACGAATGTTACTGCGCCTTGGATCGCGGAGTTCGCGAAGGCCCAGCCGCAGTGCAAGATTCAGCACGACGGCGGCACGATTGAGCCCACGAGGTAAGCTAATCGGGTACGAGAGAGGTGGAAGGCGGCCGGCCGGGAATCGGCCGCTTCCAGAGGTCGAATCATTCGACCGACCCAATTTCGAGATGCGACTTGGCGGCGAGGTCGGGAGACCTGCGTCCAGCTCGGCGGGGTCAGGAGACCCGCGCCGAACTGCGAACTGCGATTTTCGGCCGAGCCAACAAAAAACCGCCGCGGGGGTCGCCCACGGCGGGTTGGGTTTTTCAGGCGATTTTCAGTTGTCGCGTCTGCTCGTTGGCAGTCAAGCTGCGTGCCAGGCCTGGCAGGGTTTCAAACCTGCCCCACCTAGACCAGTTCCTTCCGGGCCCCGATCAGCGTCCGCAGACGCTCAGCCAGCAACTTCGCATCAAACGGCTTCTTGAACGTCTCGTTGATCGCCGAGCGGTCGAAGCTCAGCGGGCTGCCGTCATCGGGCAGAAGAGCGATCAGAATCGTTTCGGCAAAGTCGGCGTTCTTCCGCAGATTCTGACAAATCTGGAGCGCCTCGACCTTGCCGATCGAGAAGTCGGTGATGATGCAATCGGGATGGAAGCTTTCGGCTTGAATACCCGCTTCGAAACCGCTGGCGGCGACCGCCACGCGGAACGAACGCTCGGTCGGCAGTTCGCGCTTCAGGTTCTCGATCAAAATCTGGTCTTGAGCGACGATCAGCACCTTGGCCATTGCCTCGTCTTCGAGGTCACCCAGGGGCATCCCGTGCTCTTTGAGGAACTTGATCAGGTATTCGCGCGGGATCCGGCGGTCTTGTGAGCCGGGAATGCGATAACCTTTGAGGCGACCGGAATCGAACCACTTGCTGACCGTGCGCGGGGCCACTTTACAGATCTTCGCGACCTGTCCAGTTGTGAAGACCTTCATCGCAGGCTCTCCAATACTCTCGCTTTGTGTCGTTGCGCAAGCGCTTGCGGTGAGGAGCCGCAGTCGCTCGGTTGGCCCCTTTGCTTGTGCCTGGCCGGTTGGGTCTCGGTCCTTCGTGCCGGCGGTGGGTCGGTCCGGCAGGCTCAAACAACTGGGTTGGGGCTAACGTCCTGTGCTTCGGTGGCTTGGGCTCAGTTCCCTCTGATCCGCGCCCTTTCAACCAACATCGGCAAACCAGCCATCCGGCAACGGCGGAAATCCACAAAAACTGGAGAGGATGCAAGCATCCCCGCCAATCGGGACGACCGGATGTCAAGCTGGCCGACTTTCGGCGTAGCAAACCGCGGGAAGAACGTGCGGATAGGCGCCAGCCGTGGGCCGACGACGGGCCTATTTCAGGGCGACGGCGAGCCGCCCCAGAGCAAATTCCCCCCTGGAAAGCGTGTCTCGCGGGGCGCGGATGCGCCACGGCAACACACGTCTTCCGAATGTTAGTTTCGTATGCCCGCTGGCACCTTCTTTAGAAACTTTGGCGAGTCGCACGATTCCCGCGGGTCATTGGGCTTGTAGGAAGGCCGCAAAGCCGGTCGAACCGCGCGGTTTTAACGATTTGCGGGGCGGGAGCGACAGGAGATGACAGCTTGCGGCAGCGGCTGAACCGGGGGCTGCGGCCCGCTACAATGCCCACGTGGAATTCTTCGCCCGACGAAACTTCGAGTCCAGTGACCTATTCAGGAGCCGTGCCATGACTCTCCGCCTTGCCGCGTTCGCCTTCGTCGTCTTCGCTTTTGCATGCTTGCCGGGTCTGCTCCGGGCAGAGACGGGCCTGAAGGCGCTGATCGTCGATGGCCAAAACAATCACGGCAATTGGCCGACGACCAGCCAGATGATGAAGAAGTACCTGGAAGACACGAAGCTCTTCACCGTCGAGATTGCGACCACCGCCAAGTCAGGGACCGACGAGAGCTATAGGCCCGACTTTGCCAAATACAATGTCGTCATTTCCAACTACAACGGGGCTCCCTGGCCGGAAGCGACGCGGAAGGCGTTCGTTGAGTATGTGAAGGGAGGCGGGGGCTTTGTTGTTGTCCACGCGGCGAACAATGCCTTCGGCGACTGGCGGGAGTACAACGAGATCATCGGCCTGGGGGGCTGGGGCGGCCGGAACGAGAAAAGTGGTCCCTACGTCTTTCTGAACGCCGATGGCAAGCTGGTCCGTGACGAGTCCCAAGGGGGCGGCGGGCACCACGGGGCGCAGCACCCGTTTCAGATAATCGTCCGCGACGGCGATCACCCGGTGACCAAGGGGATGCCCAAGGCCTGGATGCACGTAAATGACGAGCTGTACGACCTCCTGCGCGGCCCGGGCGACAACATGCACATTCTCGCCACGGCTTATGCCGACAAGGCCAAGGGGGGCTCCGGCCGCCACGAGCCGATGATTTTCACCGTCGAATATGGCAAGGGGCGCGTCTTCCACACGCCAATGGGGCACGGCAACGACTCGCAAGAATGCGTTGGCTTCATCACGACGCTTCAGCGCGGGGCCGAGTGGGCGGCGACGGGCAAAGTCATGCTGCCGGTTCCGGATGATTTTCCGACGGCGGATAAGACGAGTCAGCGGAAGTTTGGGGAGTGATGGATTTTAGCCGGGAGCAAACCTGCTCCCGGTGCTGGCGAGTGGAGACTCAACAAATCGTGCGACATTACCTCACTATCGTAGTCCTCCTCATCATCGCTGGATGTTCCGACGTGCGCGACGGCAAAACTTCATATACGATTCAGACGCCGGAAGGCAGCATTACGGCTCATAAATCAACCGTGGAGCCGGCGCCACAGAAGATTACTGTCGTCAGTGGCAACGAATTAAAACGCCTGCAATCGCTCGACCGTCGAGGCCCTGCCTTTGTTGCTACCTATTTGCCCGACTCGCGCGAACCCGATTTGAAGGATTACGACCGCGCGTTTCGTGCGTGGCAAATCAGCAATACCCCACAGCACTCAAAGGAACAGGTAGTCGAGATTCTGGGCGGTTACCTCGGTAACAAGTGCGTTGCCGATTTCGATATGGAGTGGGTCTCTGTCACGGATGAATTTGGCACCGATTTCGCCGTCCGTAGCAAATCCGTCGAACTCATGGCGTTTCCGTTTTCAACGGTGCTCAAGCGCATCGAGGACAACGAATTCGATTTTCTCCACGGCGTTTACCACACGATCAAGCACACACTCGAATCAGGGGATTACAAGTCGCGTGATCCGGAGTAACCCACAAGTGCAAGTGGGAAATGATTACTCGCCACGCACCGGGACCAAGTTTGGTCCCGGCTAGGAACGGACCTTAGGCTGTCTTCTGCTCCGCCAGTCCCAATTCTTGTTTCATCAAATCCCGAATCTTGAACTTCTGGATCTTCCCGGTCACCGTCTGCGGGAATGATTCGACGAATTTGACGTACCGCGGCACTTTGTAGTGGGCCAGCTTCGCTCGGCAAAACTCGCGGATTTGGTCTTCCGTGGCGGTGGCTCCGGCTTTGAGCTTGATCCAGGCGCACAGCTCTTCGCCGTATTTTGGATCGGGCAAGCCAACGACGGCGGCTTGCTCGATGCTCGGGTGCGTGAAGAGAAACTCTTCGATTTCGCGGGGATAAATGTTCTCGCCGCCGCGGATGACCATGTCTTTGAGCCGGCCCGTGATCTTGTAGTAGCCGTTCGGCAGCCGGACGGCCAGGTCGCCCGTATGCAGCCAGCCGTCCGCGTCGATCGCTGTTTTGGTCGCTTCCTCGTTCTTGTAATAGCCGAGCATCACAACGTGCCCGCGGGTGCAGAGTTCGCCCTGCTCGTTGTCGGGCAGGTCGCGGCCCGTGGCGGGGTCCCAGATTTTGACCTCTACACCGGGCAGCGGCCGGCCGACCGTTTCGACTCGCAATTCAAGCGGGTCCTCAGCCCGCGTTTGCGTGATGACCGGCGAAGCCTCGGTCTGACCATAGGCAATGGTGACCTGCTGCGGCCCTAGCTTTTCGATGACCTGCTTCATCACCTCGATGGGGCACGGAGCGCCCGACATGATTCCCGTCCGCAGCGAAAACTTGCGGCCTGGCAGCGAAGGATCCTGAAGCTGGGCGATGTACATCGTCGGCACGCCATAGACGGCTGTGGCCCGCTCGTGCTCGACTGCATCGAGCGTCGGTTTCGGTTGAAAGTACTCGGCCGGGATGATCATCGCCGCGCCGTGCACCAGGCAGGCCAGCGTCCCCAGCACGCAGCCGAAACAATGATAAAACGGCACCGGAATACAAAGCCGATCCTCCGCGGTGAATCGCTGGCACTGCCCGACGTATAGCGCATTGAGCAGCAGATTACGGTGGCTGAGTGTCGCCGCCTTCGGAAATCCCGTGGTGCCGGACGTGTATTGAATGTTGATCGCGTCGCCGGGCGACAGACTCTGGGCGACGGTCTCCAGGTCGCGCGGAGCGACCCGACCTCCTTGCTCAATCAGCTTGTCCCAGTTGAGCAGACCCACAGGCGGTGAGCCCTTGAGCGCAATGATTCTCCGCAACTTGGCGAACTTAGGGCTTTGCATCCGGCCATCGCGCGCTGCGGTCACTTCAGGGCAGACCTCCCGCAGCATGTCGAAATAGTTGCTCGACTTGAACTCATCGACCAGGAACAGGGCGACGGAATCGCTCTGGTTCAGCACGTATTCGAGTTCAAACGGCCGATAGGCTGGGTTGATGTTGACCAGCACGGCCCCCATCCGCGCGGCGCCGAATTGCAGCAGCACCCACTGTGGAACGTTCGTCGCCCATAGCGCAACATGCTCGCCCGGCTTGATTCCCAGGGCCAACAGACCGCGAGCCGTGGCATCGACGTCGGCTGCCAGTTGCCGCCAGGTCCAGCGGCGGCCGAGTTGTGGAAAGACCATTGCCTCGCGGTCCGGATGCCGGCGAGTCGTCTCGGTCAGAACCTGACCGATCGTCAGCCCATCGACCCAAGGCCGCTCGTGCTCGCCTGACATCACCTTGCCCTCCCCTGTACGACGGAATTGCATTCCGTCCGCACTTTACCAGACGGATTGGAAATCCGTCCTACGGGCTAGTCCCACAGCGGCCGGGCAACCGTGTAGGCCAGCGGCCCAAACAGCACCAGCGGAATCGACGTCGCCAGCAGCGGATCGAGCAGGTAGTTCGACCCGAGTCCGTGGCACGTCAGCACCACCAGGTACACCACGGCGACCAGCACCGCGCACAGCCCAGCCGCGAGAAAAATGTTACGGCTATTGCGGCTCAAAACCAAGGGAAGGCCGAGCAGCACGAGCGAAATATCGAGCAGCGGCTGGACCAGGCGGGAGTGCAGCGTGACCCGCACGTCGGCCCCCGGTTCAATCGACCGGTTTTGGAGGCCGGTGATCAACTCCCATGTCGAGAGGTACTGCCGCCAGGCGCCGCCGACCGTTAGCTGCTCGAACGTGACGACGCTCACGACGAAGCACTCGTCGGGCTTGAGCCAGGGGGTGTCGGCTGGTGAATAGAGGACCGTCGCGCCGTCCTGCTTGAACGACGGCAATTGCGTCAGATTCGCGGGCTGCTTGACTCCCTTGAGCAGGTATCCGGCCGGATGATTGCTATCGGCCGGTTGCTGGAAGGCGGAAGTCGCGGAAATCTGCCGCCCCCAGGGGGCCATTTCGAGGGGCAGGCGAAACTGAGGCGATTCGATCTCGCGGTTTTTTGCACGAGTCGATTTGCCGGCAATGAGAATATCGTTGCGAATGTCGTAGCGGGGCGTGCATTTGCGCGACGCCTCGCCGAGCCAATCCTGAGCATTGCTTGCCAGGCCCGCGCGAACCGACGGCAACCCGAATTCGCGGTTGGCCACTCCCAGCCCCGATACCACGCCCGCTGCGATCAAGAGTGGCAGCACGATCCGCGCCGGCGAGATCCCTGCCGCCATGACTGCCAACAACTCGTTGCTCCGCTGAAGAACTCCGATGGCAAAGATCACGGCGAGCATCGCGATAATGCCTGCCGTCTTATCAAAAAACATCAATAGCCGCGGGCCGTAGTACTGGGCCAGGACCAAAAATATCCCGCCGTCCTGTTTCTTGCCGTACGACGCCAATTCCGCGAAGTTGCCGAAAAAGTCGGCGACCACGTACATCCCTGCGAGGCTGATGAAGGTGATCACCACCACCTTGACGAATACGGCGACGAGATAGCGGTCGATGATCGTCATCGGAAATCCATTTCCATGCTTCGTCCGGACAACATCGCAAGGAGGAGCGGGCGGCGATGCGGGTTGCCTCTGGTGCGTTTGAAGTCGCCGCCGGGTACGATATTCCCGCCTTCCCGTACCGGTCAAGACGAATGCCGTCAACCTGGTGCTAGCGTCATGGCCGCCGCATCGCCGACCGACGTATCGCCCCCGCATCGCCGCCGCTGGCGAACCTGGTATCAGGCCGGCAAGGACGCGGCGACGAACCTGCTCTTTCCGCCGCACTGCACGTGTTGCGACGGAGAGTGCGACTCTCGGCCAGGCCAGCCGCTTTGGTGCACTGCTTGCGCTCGCGATTTGCAGCCAACACAACTTCCTACCTGCCCACGCTGTGCAGCCCCCTGTCCCGCTGCCGACGCCGCCAGCGGTCCTTGCCCCAACTGCCGGGGCCTCAAGCTGCTCTATTGCGAGGCGCGGACCTTGGGCCCGTACGACGGCGCGATTCGCCAGGCGGTACTGAAGATCAAACACTCACACTATGAGCCGCTGGCCGGTGGGCTGGGCGAGCTGCTCGCCACCTACATCCAGCAGCGAAGATTTGCCGAGCCTCCGGAACTTGTCGCGCCGGTGCCAATGTTCTGGATTCAGCGGCTGTGGCGGGGAACCAATGCGGCCGAGACGGTCGCATTGTCCCTGGCGCG
>Ga0065705_10104269_pt1 | contig 25243 bp, 16 predicted proteins | sample SwibulcommuniRL2_FD_59092 | JGI IMG/M metagenome (GOLD analysis project Ga0065705, IMG submission 59092) | Bulk soil microbial communities from switchgrass field near Rose Lake, East Lansing, Michigan, USA - RL2 Bulk Soil v2 (version 2) | ecosystem: Environmental > Terrestrial > Soil >...
AAGTGCTCTATCCACGTTGACAAATGGAACATTGATGCACGGACCTTGAACCGGGAATTAACTCGGCACGGTCTCGATGCACAATGGCTGTCAGCGCAAATATCTTCGAGAAGTGTCTCCCGGCAATCGGGAACAACATCAATGAGTGCGGCGCAGTAACAAGCTGCGACGTTCTCACCGCCGAGGCCGACGAGTTGGCTGCCATCTTTACCGATGGCTCTGACTTTCGGGATCTCAAAGCCCTCCTGGCCACACAGTTTGAAATCAAGGCGTGTGGCGCAAAGCAGAACGGGCTCTACGACTTCCTGATGTCGAATAAGCGGCTGATGAACAAGCCCATCAAGCCGAACTCCCTTGGCCCCGGAAACTCAGAGGTCGATCCTTTCGTGCTGGCCTACCAGCGCAGCGTCATCAACGCTGAGTACTGGAGCGTGGTGCAGCTTCTCAACACTGGCGGCAGCAACTACCAGATTCTGGTGCGCAGCCGAACCAACATCCCGCTGGATGTGCGCTGGTTCGTACCAGGGATGCGGGTCTTCGTCTTTGCCCGCTCGGCGGCCGGCACCGCCCTGCGTGGTTCATTCGTCGTCACGGGCGCCACCACTGGAACCTCCGGTGGCAACGATGTCATCATCATCACCGCGACCGGTGAGAACTCGACTCTGGGCTGGGTAGCCAAGGCAGCCTTCACGGGAACACTCACGGCGGCTTTCCTCGTTCGCGGCACCAACAACGTGCAGGACGTGGAACGCTGGTGCTACAACCGGCCGGCGCTCAACGACCGGAAGCACGTCCCGTTCTGGTGGCAGGTGAGCCGGCACACGATGTGCACCGACCAGCTCTACGAGCACTGGTTCAACCGTCTGAGAGAAGGAAACGATTACTTCCGGCTCTTCGGCAACGTCGATGCGGCGGAACGCAATCGCCAGCTCGGAATGATTCAGCAGCGCGAATGGGTGAACTCCTTCTTCTGGAACAAGAGGATCTCCGCCAACCAAACGCTCAACACGTACCGTAGCTTGGACGAGGTGGTCACGTTCTCCAACTCGACGCAGGGGCTTTACATCCCCGGCGAAGGGCGATGCGTCGGCCGACGCGCCAATGCCATCGGAGTTTACGAGCAGCTCGCCGAATGCGGCCGGGTGTTCGACCTCCAGAACAACCAACTCAACCTCATCGAGCTTTTCGAGCAGGTCATCTACGACATCTACCGGGCGCGCGGCGACCAGGGCATCCCGAACGATGTCATCGAAATCTTCACCGACAGCTTCACCGCGCAGCAGTTCCAGCGCGGCATGATCCGGTACTACGACGAGCGTAGTGAAGGTCTCGCCCGCTTCGTCATCGACACCAAACAGGTGATGATGGGCCAGTTTGGCAAGCTCGGATTCAACTACGACGAGTACAAGCTCCAGTACCCGGTGGTGACGATCCGCGTCGTGACACATCCCTTCTTCGACGACTTCGCCTCGGCGGCCAACGACGAAGGCATCCAGAGCACAGGCCGGTTCCTGTGGATTCTGGACTTCACCGGGATCTACCCCGGCATCCTCGGCTCCAATCGCAAGGTGCATCGCACGGGCGACATCGAGGCGCTGGCCAAGGTGGACCAGGACTACGCCTGCATCATGGAAAACCCGACGCAGGAAATTTCGCTCAACTCGCTCATGTGGACGGCGGTGGTGGAGTGCCCGGCGAACTCGGCGATCATCGAGAACTTCAGTGACGACATCCCGGCGGCTGTCGCAGCGCACTATCCGTACGGAGATATTTACGGCGCATAAGCTCTGCCGTGCGTGCTCGCGCCCCGGAGTTTGCTCCTTGCAACTCCGGGGCGTTCAGTTATTACTCCGGCAGTTAACGATAAATACCATGCGCTACTACATGAAGGAGCTGGAGACTGTGCCGATTTACATTTTCGGACAACCATTCCGTTTCGACGTTCTTGCCACCGAAGATCCGCAGCTCATCCACGAGTTGGACAAGTGCATCGCCAAGCAACGCGGCGGCGTGATTGCCATCACGAAGGAAGAGCATGACGTGGCGGTTCAAAAAAAAATCACCGAGAATCTATTGCGCGACAGCTCGAAGCCGCCTCATCAGCGGCACGAACTCAAAGCAGTCCAGCTCCCCCAAGATCGGCGTGCTGTGGAGGTCGTCGCTAATCCTGGCGGGCGACGCGGCGGGATGTTTGCCCGGCCGCAGGTGGGCAGGGATGGGACAGTTCTCAACGGCCGGCATGACGCTACGCCCATGCCAGACCCGATTCAGATCCCGAGCCCAACGCAGTTCATCACGCCGCCAGTGGCGAATATCAGCGGGAAGTAATGCCCATCGAATACCAACCCTTCGACACGTTCCGCTCCACGGTGCAGCAGCTCGTGGCGCCGGAGGATTTGGCGGAGCAGTTGGTGCCGTACTTCCGGGATCAGGTCGGCAACGCGCTCTCGGACATCCAAACCCTCATCGAAGGCTTTCGCTCGTTCAATCTCCAGTTCATCACGAAGGAGGACGTGAATGAGTTCTGTGCGGCGTCGATCTTCCAGGGGCCGGTCGGCAAGGTGACGCAGATTTTCGCCTACAAGCCGGGCAAGGACTGCCGGAAGTTCTACTACCAGCGAGTCTCTACTGCGGCGGTGGATTGCTGGTTGGAACGGCAGCGGTGCGCGCTCTGCAACGCGACCAATCCCCCATCGCACCAGATCTATGACTCTCCTTATTGCAACTACTGGCTGGAAGGAGATGAGGCGTGTGGACCACCTTACCTTCTCACAGAGCCGGAGGATGACTGTAAGTTCCGGAGTCTCGACGATGACGATAGGATCTTTGCCGTTGGGCCGGACTACAAGATCTACGCAGCGCCAAGGTTTCCGTGCGGCTACAACCTCCTCGTCCAGTGGCAGGGGATAAACCGCAAGTGGAACGGTGTGGATCTAGTGCCGGTGGACCAGCAGCTTCGCGAGGCCGTGACGAATTACGTGGAGCACAAAGTCGCCATGAAGGAGAAGGACACCGGGACATCGAAGTTTTACTTTGATGCCTACACAGTGAACCTGCGAATGCTGCGGTACCGGTACGGGGATGAGAAAGACACTCCAGCGAAGCGAGATTGCTCGGCCGGGATCGAGGAGCTGATGGCGGCAACCACGCCGCTATACCCAGCTTACGCTGCTCCGCCAGCGGTAGCCGAATGCCCGGAGTGTCCAGAATGCCCAGAGACAGCGCCGTTGCACTCTGCGGTCTACGAGCCGGGCAGGGACGCCATTTACGCCGTGCGTGGTGGCACGGTGTTCAAGCTGGACCCGGAAACTGGGGAAATCGTCAGCTCCTCACGGTATGGCGGGCCAGACCTATCCGATAGTTACATCGACTACGATTCAGGACGGGATAAGCTCTGGGTTACGTACTCGCCAAACTTCAATGCGCCTCCAGGGAATCAGTTTCCAACGAATGACAAGTACATCTACAAGCTGAATCCGGACACATTTGCCATCGAGCAGACGATAGGAATAGGAGCGCAGGCACTTTCCGCCGTATCGACCCACTACATGGCCAACCACGTTATTCGCAATCTGCGAAGCAATGGAGTGCAGTTGGCATTTGTAATAACATCCGCAGGCAGCAGTAACGGGGTGCAATTCGTCTTCTTCAACCCGGACAGCCTGCCGGGCAATGTGTTCGCGCGCACAAACACAGCGTCAAGGTGGGCGACTGTAAGCCCATATCCAAGCTCGACCGACTGGCAGTACGTCGATGACGATCAGTATAACGACGGAGTAATTCGCAGGACCAGTGCCGGAGTCTTTGTGGAATCAGGCGGAGGTTATCCGGTAATCGGTTCCGATCCGAACACCAAAAGGATTTACGGGTTCGCCTTCGTGGCCTCCAGTAACAAACACTACTGCGCAAATCGAAGCACGCTAATTCTGAAATTGGACGCCAGCGCGAACATTGTTGGGACTGCTATTGACATCGGAAGACCGCTCGCCGATGTCTGGAACATTCGACGTAATCCTCACACTGGCCTGCTCTACGCACCGACCTTTGGCGACAACACGGTTGCGGTAATTGATCCATCGGACGACTCTGTGGTAATCAAGACAGGCTTCAATTCACCTTGGGACGTTGTGTTCACCCCAACAAAATCATGGGCAGTCCAGCACAGCCAAGAAGGGCTCAGGGAGATCGTCTAAATGCCAAGCCCGTCAACCCCATCTCAATTTTGCGAGGCGGTCCCAACGCAACAGTCGGACCTGTGCGTCAAGGTGTCGAAGTTTTTCGGCATCGCCCAGCTCCTTTGTGATTTCTTTAGCTGGTTCATCGATTCCGACGGGGCGATCTCCAGCGCTGCCAAGACCGAGATTGCCAGCTTCATCATCCCTCCCGGTTTCATCATGTACAGCGCCTCAGCCGATGGTGGAGATGGATGGCTGCTGGCGAACGGGCAGGCCGTGTCGCGGACCACCTACGCTGCATTGTTCAGTGCGATTGGAACTCGGTACGGCGATGGGGATGGTAGCACGACGTTCAATCTGCCGGACCTTCAGGGGAGATCGCCGATTGGCGCAGGCAGTGGAACCGGCCTGACGTTCCGGGACATCAACTCGCCGCACGTTGGCGAGGAAACCCACCTCCAGACCATCGCTGAGATGCCCAGCCACGCGCACGATCCGAGAGCACCGATGACGGAGATCTTTGGGAGAGTCGCTGCGGGCGGACTGAATACCTCGCTTGGTGCAGGCGCTCAGTATCGCGCGGATGCGATTGGTGACACAGGCGGTGGGCAGCCGTTCAACGTGGTACACCCAAGTACTGTGCTGTTTCCATTTGTGAAGACCTGACCTATGGCAAAATACCGAAAGAAACCCGTCGTCATCGAAGCTGAACAGTTCAACCCAAACGGAGGCGCATCTACCGATGGAACACTCGTAAAAACCGGGGATATGTTCATGGAGTTTCCAGTGCTGGTGGATGGCCACGGCTACCACCTCAGCATTCCTACTCTCGAAGGCAACCACCGCGCCAATCCCGGCGACTGGATTATCACTGGCATCAAGGGTGAGAAATACCCCTGCAAGCCGGACATCTTTGCCGCCACGTACGGGCCTGCCGAATGAGCAATGCCCAGCGCCGACTTCAAGAACGTAACGCTGAAGCCCGTTACCGGCGTCTTCGATAGTCTTTCATCGCCGGATGAAATTGGGTTTGGGAATTTCAGGCTCGTCAAGAACGCGACCACGCGCGCAACACGGAACAGGCAGAGGGCCGGAGGCTGGCGTCGCCTCTTCGCTGACGACGACCCCTATAACAATCAAGACCTCCACGACCAGCTCATCGACCGCCAGTCCTACTACGGCTCCTACGTCGGCCACGCGATGGGCGGCGGGGATCAAACCGGCCTCGGCTATCCCTACCAGTATCCGGCCACGACGATTCCAGGCCATGATGTTTTCCCTCGCGCGGCTGGTCCTTACTGCCCCGCGTACTACCCGGACTACGGTGAAGGCTATGGGCCGGGGATGTGCTCAATCTTCTACCCGTTCGTAGGCTATCCCTACGTCAAGGCCCCACAGATTCCTGGAGCGTGCAACACTGGGGCTCCGAACTTCTACCCCCTGTCGTACATCTACGTCTCCTGCCCGACGTTCATCCCGGAACAGGACTTTGCGAGCTACCCCTATGGCCCGAGCTTCCCGGTCTACGACCCCGAGTTCGCCTACGATTACATCTACTGCGGGGGCACCACTTTCTTCCGGCCGGGATGCCGAGAGGCCATAACCGCCCTCGGGGAACTGGTGCTCTCGACTGGAAGAAAACTTTTCGCGGCGACGATGAGCAGAGTTTATGAGTACAACCAAAGTTCTGGCAGTTGGAGAATCCTTGCAGATGGGCTCGGGAATTCGGGGTACACCGCCTTGCAATGTACGTGTAACTCAGTACGAGGTATCTTCGCGAAGTTCGGGTCGTACCTTATTTACGCTAACAACTTTGACCCCGTTCTCATTTACCTTCTCGGAAGCGACCCCAATGAATGCTCGCAGCAAGCGATGCAGCCGATCACGGACCTCCTCGCCCTTGGAATAACACGGGCCGGTGGCGCCATCGAGTGGAAGGGCTTCCTCTTCATCTGGGACTACGAGGAGGCCGGGGAGCGCATGGGCGGCAACGTCCGCTGGTCGGACTTTGAAGATCCGAACTCGTTCATCGAGAGCGATACCAGCCTGGCTGGTTTCGCTACGATTGCCGTGGGCGAAACGATCCTGAACGCCGCGCCGCTGGGCAACTGGCTCATCTTCTACACGGACAAGCGGTTCATCCGGTGCAGCCTCGTGGCCGGTGAAGATGTGTTCAACTTCGAGGACATCTACAAGGGGAGTCAGTCCACAGGCGACGCCCTGAAGTACAAGTACTCCCTCATCAACGCCGGGGACATGCACCTGTACCTTGGCGAGAGCGACGTGTGGGTCTTCACGCAGTTTGATACGCGCCCGGTGATGGTGCCGTGGATCACCAAAGCCTGCGGGATGATCTTTAACGGGATCACGGAGGATGACGCCACGTACCAGCGAATCAACGAGGAGATGTGCAACCTCGTCACTGGCGGCTACAACGAGCGGACGAAGGAGGCGTACCTTTCCTGGCCGAGCGGCGACAACATCTGCCCCGATGTGACGCTGCGATTCAATCTGAAGTTCGCCACGGCGGACCTTGTGGACCACGGCTTCACAGCGTTCCAGACGTTCCGCAAGGAGCTGAGGCCGACGTTCGGGCAGTGGCTTGAGGATCTTGGGATCTGCGAACGCGGAACTCAGGTAGCCACCGGGCCGAGAGATGGGCCAATTTGCATGGGCTCAGAAGAGGAGGTGGCGAATCCGCCGCTCTACATGCGAAATCCGACCGAGGACGCGAGTCTGCCGGTGCATCCTGATTCGCTGTGCGCGCGGTTACAGGGGAAAACCTTGGACGACTTCTGCCGGGACTGCGCGGCGCCGGACACGTTCATCATGGCGAGCGCCACGGACTTTGCGCTGAAGCAGTGGGAGGATGATTTCTATTACAGGGAGCGTCTCGGCTTCGGAGAGGTTTGTAATGAGCAGGATTTCTACAGCTACACCGGAGCCGGAGGCGGTTTTTACGGCGCTTATCTGGCTCTGGATACGTGGCTCGATCTCGGCGGCGTTGCCTGCCAAGTACTCATTGCCGAACTGACGGCCGGTGTTCTTCAGAGCGATTTCAACGTCGTCACACCAGACATTTTCTCATCCACCAGGAAATACTGGAGCAGCAATTTACCGGCTGGGTTCTACATGATTTCGTACGTCACTGGTTCCCTCAGGTACAATCCACTGAATGACTGGAGGGTTAGCAAAGATGACGCCGGCTACCATGTGGTCTATAACAACGGAGCGGCAGATGAAATCTTCCCGGTGGCGTCCATGGCTGAATTCCCAACCCAGGCGCAAGCGGCGGCGGCAAACGCGGGGGCATCCATGATCATCAATCATACTGGCGGATCGATTGGGATGTACTTGCACGACGCCCCCTACGCTGACAATATAGACGGAAGTCCGAATCCGACCTTTCGACTGGTCCAACTTTAGGAACTTTATGGCTGCAACAGTTGTTGTGAGTGAGAGCAATGGCGCCGGGGCAACCGTCACCGACAATATCAGCAACATCAACTTCGGGAGCGACGACGCCCCGAATCTTGTGGCCGCCGCGAGCCCGATCATCATCGGACAAAAAAGCTTCTGGAAGAATCTGCGGTGCAAGATGACCGCGCTGGGAGGCAGCAGCGCATTGGACAATTTTCTAATCTACAAAACCTCGGGGACGTACGTGACTGGCGAGAGCATTAAGTGCTCATGCGACAGAGATGCTGGAACCGGCTTCGGCCGATGGTTCAGGATCAGCTACCAGACCCCGGCGGAGACCGCGTTTCCAACAATTCAGCTCGATATTGGAACCGTGCTTCCGACGACGCCAAACATAGGTATCGACGCCAATGGCACGGCGGACGACCTGAATTCAGACACCGTGAGCGGAAGCCTTACGGTGGTCGATACCTACACGCAGTACTGGTACCTTCAGTTGTACACGACTGGCTCCACGCCGGCCGGGGCTGTAAATCAAAAGACCTTCACGATTCAGTACGATGAGACATGAGCGCCGAAGGCAAGGAGCCGTACCCATTTCTTCCGAACTGGACACTGAAGCTTGCGGGAATCGAGCATCAGGGCAAGGGACTACTACCGCCTGCGCTCCAGCCGTTACGTGACGGCATAGAAAGTTTTTCAGTTAAGCTTGGCTCGTGGTCGCTCACAGTACTCCCGCTGTCCGGCCGGATTCTTTTCGATTCCAGAATCGTTCACCAAGAAAAAGACTCCGAACTGCGCTGCTGCTCGCTTCTTTGGTATCGAAGGATGGAGAAACAGATTGCTACAGCCGACAAAAACACGGCTGCGGACAGGTGCCTGTGGTACGGTGTTGGCTTAAAAAGCCCAACGGGAAGGACCGAATACCGACTCTTTGAGGATGGGAAATGCCATCGTTCACCATAACCAGCGATTCCCTGATTTCGGGGCCGACGAGCTTCACGATTACAAGTGACGCGGTTATCTCGCCGCCGGCAACGATAACCATCACCAGCGATGCGCTCATTGTCCCGCCGACAACGACGATAATCCGAAGCGATGCCTTCATCGTACCGGCAACAAGCGTCACCCTCACCAGCGATGCCGTCATGGAGGCAGATCCAGGAACGTCGTTCGTTGGCGGCGCTGGCTCCGGCGATCAATGTGTTCCCTACCAGGAACCGCTTGTTTCGGGCGTGGACTACGAACTGGATGCCGCGAATGGGCGAATCAGATTCCTCTCCAGTGGACGGCTTGGCGGCGCCGGATACTCCGCGTACGGTATCTGCGGGGCAACGGTCAGCTTTTGCTGCCAGGACAGCGGCTGCGTTTACGTTGAGGACGCCGAACATTCCTGCATGGGGGCCTGCTACATCAAAGACGGCTACGACACGGTGTTCCAGGAGGGCGCTGAGAACTACCGCAACGACGAGGAGAAGATGCTAAAGCGGGCCACCGTGGAAGCGGAGCCGCTGCCAGCCTCCACACCCGCGCCGTTGGAATGCGACGTGGCGTTCGGGAATCAGCCGAGCTGCATGACGTGGAAGGCGGTGAGACCACTGGAATTTGAGTGCCAGACCGAGAAGAGCGCAGCACAGCACGCGGCGGATCGAACGCGGCCCGATGACGGGTTTCACTTTCCGACGTGGGTGCGTGGGAAATATCTGTCGGTGCGATGGAGGGTGACAGGGATTGGCGGAGGTGGGATGTTTTCGGCATTGCACAAGCTCATCAAGGGCTGGGGGCAGCATGATGCGCCGTAAACCATGCCCACAACCGACAAAGCACGGAAGCTCTCGCGGCTGAAGCTGCGAAGCGACCAGTTGGTTGAGATCCACCTCGACAAGATCCCGGAGCCGCCGGACCAGATGCGAAGGCTGCCCGGCGTGGAGGCGTGGTTCCAGCAGATGCGGCTGAAAGAGGAGCGGGATCAGCAGGCGTTTCACCGGATGCTGACGCAGTTGAATGGGAGGATCGCTTCGGTGGCAGAGGACGATGAGGAAGAGCCCGCAGCGCCACCAGTAATCAACTGCACCACGCAGCCGGGAACACCCGGTAAATCGGCGTACCAGATTGCCGTGGACAACGGCTTCGTCGGCACTGAGGCGCAGTGGTTAGCATCGCTTCAAGGCGCGGCCGGCGAAGACGGCGAGGGCGACACTGTGTTAACCTGGATGGATCTCTGATGGCAACTACGACCCCAAAAGTTCTTGCTGAAGGCCAACTCGCTGCGGCCAAGGCAACGATCTACACGGTGCCGGCCGGATTGCAGGCGATAATCCGGGACGTGGCTTTCGGGAACATCGGCGGCCTGACGGAGAACTTGAATCTGTACGTGAAGAAGTCAGGTAGCGTCAGCCGGTTGTTTTCCAGGGCGCAACTGGACTTGGACGAGTTCGCCCACGAGGAGGACATCGGGACGCTGGATGCTGGTGATGAACTGGAGGCGGAGACCACGAACGCGGCCAGTGTGGACTACTCAGTGCATGGCGTGGAGGTCGCGCCATGAAGGTCTACGATTCACAGGGACGGCTGAAGGTCGTTGGATTCACTGGTCCTGTCGGTCCTCCAGGCACACAGAGCGTCACCTGCGCGGAACTCAGCGCTACAGCCAGCGTGTTGCAGGTGGCGATTGATGTCGTCAGCAATGGGCTGTCGAATCTCACCTCGCTGCATGATGTTCTCAGTAATCGCGTCTCGGCAAACTCGGCGACCGGTGGGGGCAGCGTTACCTCGGCGGAGGTCCAAGTCGCCAGCGCCGCCGCTACCAGCGCTGATGCTCATGCTGCCGCTGCATCCGCAGCCGCTACATCCGCCGATGCTCACGCGAACACTGTCTCGGCGAGAGTTGTGTCGGTCTCTGCCGAGTTAGCCAGCCTCGTTCAGATTGCCAGCGCGGCGGCTACCTCGGCTGACGCCCATGCCAATACGGCCTCTGCTGCTGCGACCAGTGCGGATGCGCACGCGAATACAGTTTCGGCGAGAGCGGCGTCAATAAGCGCAGAGTTGGCTTCGCTGGTGCAAATCGCAAGCGCCGCCGCGACATCGGCGGATGCCCACGCGAATACCGCTTCCGCTGCGGCCACAAGCGCGGACGCGCACGCGAACACGGTCAGCACAAGAGCGGCCTCCATATCCGCCGAGCTTGCATCGTTGGTCCAGATCGCCTCAGCAGCGGCTACGTCAGCCGACGCTCATGCTAACACTGCCAGCGCCGCCGCAACATCAGTCGATGGAAGGATTGCCTCGCTGAGCGCGGCGCTGGCCAGTATCTCAGTGAGATCGGCCGGCAATGTTTCCACCCACGGTCTTCAGAGCGCCTTCGACGCATTGTCGAATCGAATCTCCGGCGTGACCGGTGGGGCTGGGAGCGTTACTTCAACAGAGCTTTCCGCCGCTGTTGAGGGGTTGAAGTTCCTGAATCTGACCAACGAGGACAACGCCGATGTGAGTGCTGGTGGGCCGGTGTTTCTGGTGGCATCGGCGGCCAGCGCATTTCATCTCGCGACGAACGTGGGTAATCCCGGAGACCAGGATGCGGTTGGGTTGGCCGTATCATTGATCGCGCAGGGCTCGGTTGGCATTGTGCAGACACGGGGAATACTCTCGTTAACCTCCGCGCAATGGGATGACACGACGGGACAGACAGGCGGGCTGACGACAGGATCGAAGTACTACGTCAACACCTCCGGTAAGTTGACTGTGACGCCGCCGACCAGTGGCTTTATCAGGCCGGTGGGCACAGCCATCGCCCCCACGAAGATGTTGATTAACCCCGGCCTGGTGGATGACTTTGGGGCGTTCCTGGCTTCCATTTCGGTGCGTTCCACTGATGGTGGATCGGTCAAGGGGCTTCAAAGCGTGGTTAACGCCTTAAGCGCCAGGATAGACTTCACCAGCAACGGAGCGTCGCTTGCAGATGTCCACGCCTCCCTTGCTTCGGCAGCGGCGACATCCGCCAATGCCCATGCCAATACGGTTTCAGCCAGGGTGGTCAGCGTCTCGGCGGAGTTGGCGAGCCTGTTGGCTTCAGCTTCGGCAGCCCTGCGGGCGGACATAACCTCAGTTTCCGCCGTCATTAAGGCGGACATCAATTCCGTCAGCGCGGCGATTCGCACCGACGAGGCGTCTCATATCGCCTCTACCAGCGCTACGATCAAGACAGATATAAATTCTGTCTCAGCCGCCATCATGGCGGACGTTGCCTCTCATCTCGCTTCGGCCAGCGCGGCCATCATGGCGGATGCAGCCTCTCACTTGGCTTCTACGAGCGCCCTGATAAAAACCGACATCGCTTCGGTGAGCGCAGCGATCATGGCTGATGTGGCGTCGCACCTGGCTTCGACGAGCGTCGTGCTGAAGGCGGATTTGACATCGGTCTCTGCGGCTATAAAGACGGACATCAATTCCGTGTCAGCGGCAATTAAGACGGATATTAACTCAGTGTCGGCGGCGATCATTAACGAGGTGTCGGTGCAGTTCGGGCGCGGCCAATTCAAGATGGTGACGACCGGCGATCAGGCTGTGGCCACGGCGACGTTTACTAAAGTCAGCGGGCTGTCGTTAAGCATTGCTGGATCTGGATTCTACGAGGTGCATGGCCAGCTAATCTGGTCACAATCCGAAACAGGTAGTGCATCAGCCATCTTTAATTTCGGGATGTCAATGACTGCCCAGCCGGTAATGGCGATGTTTAGGATGCAGGGGAATACAGGACTGCTCGCAGCCGCAGGAGGCTTGAGCGCCTTCACCCAGTTTGGTGGCAATAGCGCGATTTGCGCAACGCCTTCCATCATGTATTCTGCCAAACCGAACGTCGGCGCTTCGGCATCAGTGACAGGAACGATGTTTTTCGACGGAGTGCTCCAAGCCAGCACGGTGCAGTCGCAGCTAAAAGTTGTCGTTGCTGCCAGTGCTGGAGACTTTGCAATCGCAATTAAGCCCGGATCGTGGGTGCGAGCCTACAGGATTGGCTGATCATGCCATTCAACGGAAATCATACTTGGAATCACGGCAAGCCTGTCTGGAACAAGGGCAAGGCAATGAAGCCGCCAGCAAAGTTCAAATGCCAGAACTGCGGCAAGAAATTTTCTATAGAACGTGGCTCGGAACGCACAAACAGCACAATCCAAAGATACAGGCAAACAGGCAACTCATACTGTTCTTCAGTCTGCGGCATGGCCAAAAAAAAGCGCAAGCTGACAGGTCGAACCGGAAGTCCAAATGGAGGTTATCGCCTTACCAAGAATGGGCGAAAACGAATAATCGCTTCACTGAGATCGAGAAAGAAAACTGTCGCCGAAAGGTTATGGGGAAAAGTTCATAAAACTCACACCTGTTGGCTCTGGACAGGCAAAACTCAAGTCAGGGGATACGGTAGATTATTCGTGAAGCGCACAAAGTCAGGACTCAAAGCAGAGCTTACTCACAGGATCTCGTGGGAGCTGGCACGCGGGCCGATCCCGAGCGGCTTATGGGTGCTCCACAAGTGCGACAACCCGGCCTGTGTTAGGCCAAGTCATCTATTTTTAGGAACGCAGCGCGATAACGTTCTGGATGCCGTAAAGAAGGGTAGATACAATTACGTGTCAAGGCTCAGGCATAGGATTAAAGAGCTTGAGGCCGAGGTGTTCTCTCTAAAATGCAAGCTTTTGAAATAAATGCTGAGCCAAAAGTGTTGGACTGGAAGGCTCGCCAAAACGTCGTTTACTGCGTGCCTCCGCCCGTTAAGTTCGAGCAGATAAAGATCAACCTCCGAAAGAACTGTGGAAGGATTGAAGCGGCCACCCAGCTTCGTTCCGAGCCCATCGCCCTGGTCTCCTTCGGCCCGTCGTTGAAGAACACTTGGGAAAAAATCAAGGAGTTCAAGTACGTGATGAGCTGCTCGGGGTCGCACAAGTTCCTTGTGGACCACGGTATTGTGCCGACGCATCACATCGACGTGGACCCGAGGGAGCACAAGATAAAGCTCATCGGGGAGCCGCAGAAGGGGTGCGAGTACCTCATCGCATCGACGTGTCACCCGAGGCTTATCGACTACCTTCAGAACGCTGGGTGCAATGTTCGTCTCTGGCATATTTTTGATAACGACGAGGAGGGGTATCGCATCCTGCCGCCGGGGGAGTGGATGGTCACAGGGGGCTGCTCAGTGGGGGTCCGGCTTTTAACGATCTCCCGCTTCCTGGGCTTCACCGACCTGCACATCTTCGGCATGGACGGGAGCTTTGGTGGGGAGGGGTCGCACGCGGCGGAGCATCCGAACGACGCATCGAAAAAGACGGTGCATGAGACCGAGTACAACGGGGTGAAATATCGGACGACGCCTTCGATGCTGGAGGCGGCGCGCAACACTTGGCACGAGCTGGACATGATGAAGGACGTGAAGACGACCTTTTACGGAGAGGGCCTTGTTCAGGCCATGGCGAAGGACTACGTGCGAAAGGAGTTGCCAGAGAAAGCGCAGGTCTTCATCGCGTACGACAAGCCGACGCTCATCTCTGCGGAGTACCGTGATCTCAATGCGAAGTTGCATCAGGATAATCCGATGTACGGTATTGGCGGGGCAAGGCACGCGCCCACAGTGTTGAAGATGTGCGAGAAGTTGAAAACCACAAGCGTTTTGGACTTTGGTGCCGGGAAAATGCAGTTGGCAAGAGAGCTGCCGTTTCCGATATGGAGTTATGATCCAGTCATCCCTGAGATCAGTGCGCCGCCGAGACCTGCGGACTTGGTTTGCTGCTTCGACGTTCTTGAGCACGTCGAGCCGGACAAAATAATGGCTGTGCTTTCTGATTTGAAGAGGTGTGTCAAAAAGGCTGGATATTTTATTGTACACACAGGCCCGGCCTCTAAGTGCTACGCAAACGGGCAGAACGCACATCTGCTTCAGCGGGACAGGAGCTGGTGGAAATTCAAACTTAAAAAGTTCTTTACTGTTTGCCAGATAGAAGAGCATCCCCCTATGCTGCATGTAATTGTTGCACCAAAATCAAAATGAAATACACAATCTACATGGGCTACGACCCTCGGGAAGCGCTGGCCTACGACGTAGCGCAGCATTCGATCCTCAGTAGAACAGATCCTGAAGAGGTGGAGATCATCCCGCTGAACCTTGAGAACGTGGAGGTGAAGGAGATACTGACGCGACCCATCGAGCGCAGGGACGGAAAGCTCTGGTGTCCGATCTCGCAGGCGCCCATGGCCACCGAGTTTGCGATCTCGCGGTTCTGTGTGCCGTTTCTTCAGGACCATGGATGGGCGCTGTTCATCGACTCCGACGTAATCTGCCTAGGCGACATCCGGGAACTATTCGCGCTGGCGAATCCGGCCTACTCGGTGATGTGTGTGAAGCATGAGCAGAAGGTTAAGGATGGCGAGACCAAGATGGATGGGCAACTCCAGACGTTCTATGCGAGGAAAAACTGGAGTAGTTGCGTGCTCTGGAATTGCGACAAGCACATCTGCGGCAACTCGAAATTAACCCTGAAGGCGCTCAACACTTGGCTGGGCCGAGACCTCCATGCTTTCAAGTGGCTCCACGATTACGAAATCGGAGAGCTGCCAAAGAAGTGGAACCATCTCGTAGGGGTCGGCGTCGGACCAGATTCAGATGATTTACACGGCGTTCTCCATTTCACGTTAGGTGGAAAGTGGCTGCCGGGTTGGAAGGGCGGAACCATGGACTTCTTCTGGGAAGAGGAGCGGGCCGCCATGGAATCCTCTTGCAAATCCCCCGAACCCGTCAAGAGTCCAGCATAATATGTTGACTCAAGCAACCAAAACTGCCCTATCAGAATACGTCGAGCGACAAGCTGCGTTCGGACAGCTTCTCGTAGACATAATCCAAAGCAACGATCCGGCTCTGGCCACAGCGGCGAATGAAGTAACCGCCAAGGCCAACGCTGCGACGGACGCCATCTTAAGCGAGCCAGTCGATGACTGAGAATGCGCTTGCAAATCGCCCGAACAGGTGAAAGCTCCACTCTATGGCTGATTCCTTTGGCGGACAGGCTGGTGGGCTTGGCGGCGTCATCGCGGCCTTTGGTGGCAGCGACGCGGCGCCGAAACCGAAATACTTCCAGGGCTCCCGAAACCTTCTGAGCGGCGCACGGCTTGTCGGCAGGGACGTTCTGGACTCGCTGCGCACGGGGCTTCCCGATTTCCGCAATGCCTTTGCCCAGGGCACAGAGCTTCAGCGCGGCCTTCAAGGAGAGCAGGCCGGCGTGCTGCGTGGACTGCTTCAACGAAGGTTGGCCAACGATCCTCAGCAGCAACTCCGGGAAACTGGGAACACCCTCTTCAGCTTCATCGATCCGAACGTCATCAATCCGCTGGCGAAGTTCGATGTGAATCAGAATTTGATTTCGAGAAGGGCGAGGGGACTCGGCGGCGCGATGTTCGACTCCACAGCAGAGCGTCTGAGGAACGCGAGGATTGCCAGCGGTCGGTACTACGACGTGGCCAGAGACGTGTACGGACAACTGCCGAGGGTCTACCAGCAACTCAGGGACGCAGGCGTGACCGATGAGATGCTGGCGGCCGGCTACATCCCGCAGATTCAGGCTGGGTACCGGAACATCGACATGAGCGGGTTGATACCGTTGCAGGCCGGCTTGGAGCTGGCGACAGGGGCGCAGCGCATTCCATTGGACTATGGTACGGCAAGCCGGGCCAACATTTACGGCTACAGGCAACCGATGAATGTGGCGGATCGGTTCGGGGCCGCCGGTCAGTCGATGTGGAATACCGTGAAGGACGCTGCCCAGATTTACGCGAGTCTCTATGGTGGCGGGATCGGCGGCGGTGGCGGCGGTGCGGCGGCGGCACGTCCGGCCACTGCGGCTCCGGCTGGCAGTTATCCGTACTTCCAGAGTCCACAGTTTATCGCTGCGCCAGGTTATTAAATGGCCTACAACCCAAATTTCACGTTCGCTGATCCGGCCTTGCAAAATGCCGTCGTGAATGAGGCTCAGGTTCGAGCCGCCGCCGACGCCGCCCGCGCGCAGCAGTTCGCTGAGACACTGAGAGCGCTGCGTCAGGAACGCCAAGCCGCCTCAGATCGCGAAGAGCGCCGGGCGATACGCGAAGGGGACATCCGGCGGCTTGAAGCCAATGAGGCCGAGCGGCGCCGGCAGTTCGATGTGCAAACCGGGCTGACTCGCGAAGCTATTTCCTCACGGGAGAAGATCGCCGGGGTTGGCCAGAAAGAGGCCGACGAGAAGGAAGCCTACAGCCATCTCCTCAACTTCATCGAGCGAACCAGCGACATCCCCACGGCTTCCGAGTGGAACGCCCGCATCGTTGGGCTTTCTCCGGAACGCCAGAAGACGCTGAACGAGCGCAGGCTGGAGAAGATCAATGATGCGAAGCTGGTCGCTGGCGAGGTCGGAAGGCTGAGTAGGCTCATCGGCCAGGATGACGGTACCGGCAAGGGCATCAAATGGACGGTCGATAGACTGCTCAGGGGCAGTCAATACAGGAACCTCATCGGAATCAGCCCGGACGGGGAGTCGCTTGTGCCGCTACTGAGGAGCCGGGAGCCCTTTGAGCCAGAGCCGGGCGCAGCATCGCCGGGCAGGGATAGTGGCCTCCGTGGGTTTATTCAGAGCAGAATGCCAGGGGCGGGACCGGTAGCTGGGCCTGAGCCTATCGGCGCCGTGCAGCAGCGGGTCAGCGCTTCAGCGCAACCAGGTTTCTGGGGCAGCCTTTTGGACAGCGCTGTCAATCCATTGGCAGGGCTTCAGAATTTCCCCGTCGCCGCGCGCTCTGGATTGTTCCGCGTGCCGCGCAATGCTCCACCAAGCTCGGTCATCGGAGCAGGGCCGGATTACACGCAGCCGATGGAGCCAAGATTCCGTGTTCCAATGGAGCAGGATTTCATGCCTGGGGCAGCCATGCTTGGGCGCGGCGGGTTGATGCCGCGAACTGGTGGCCCACTGATTGACGTGAACACCGGAGAGATTCTACGGGAAGAAGACTTCCTTGCCCCGCCGGTCTTTGCGCCCCAATACTGATGCGCCATGCCACGAGTCATCGACTTTGGAGCGCCCTACGGGACACGGGAGTTCCCGGACGACGCTACGGATGAGCAGGTCGTGGCGGAGTATGATCGCGTTCGATCCGAAAATCTTACCACCGGAGATTACCTTCGACAGGCCGGACGAAGTGTCATTCGAGGAGCCGCTGGAGAAATTGCGGCGCTTCCAAAGGCAGTGGGAATCGGAGCAGCAGAACTTCGGAGAGGAATCGGTTACGTGCCAGGGCTGGACTTCCCGACCAGAGAAGGCGAGGAGTTCAGCACGACTCCGCAGGCCAGCGAGGCGTACAAGCTAGGGCAGGCTATTGAGCGGGGTGGCGAGGCAATTTCGCCAAGACCTGTTCCCGAACTTGAAGAATCTTTTCTCGCGACCAAAATTCCACAGGCTGTTGGAAGTGGAGTTGGATTTCTTCTCGGTGGCGGTGTAGCTCGGCTATTGCGGCGAGGAGTGACTCGGGCTGGAACATTAGCGGCTGAACGAAAGCTCGCTGAGGCGGCTGCGGAGAAAGCCGCTCCTTTGGGTTTGAAGATTGCAGCGGGAGTTTCAGAGGGAGCTGAGATTGGAACCCTTGGAGCCACCAGTCAATTTCAATCGGAGTATGAGAAGGCGATCAACGCCGGGGCGGATCGGGACACGGCGTTGAAGGCTGGGCTTCTCGGTCTGCCCATCGGTGCCACCGAGGCGATACCGCTGAGCAACATGCTGCGGCGGTTGGACAGGTTCAGTGAAGGCGGCTTTACTCGCTACCTGCTCACAGCCGGCAAGGAAGCCTTCGAGGAGGGGCTTCAGGAGGCCGCACAGAATTTCGCGTCGAACGCGGTGGAGAAGGGGCTGTATAACGAGGCGAAGAGTCTCACCGACGACCTGATTCCGCAGGCTGGAGCGGGCGGGGCGGCGGGCTTCCTGCTCTCCACGTTGACGCAGGCGCTTGGCGCGGGAGTGCGCCGGGCGAGAACCTCACTTGCGTCTCCATCTGGCCAAACCCAAGGCGTCAAGGCGCTTCCTGATCGTCTCGCGGGAGCAGTTAAAGTGTTCTCTGATTTTCCTCAGCGGCAAGCCCTGCTCGAACATGGATTTCAAAACCTTAGCGTCAATGACCAGCGTGAGGTGATGTCTCATGTGCGGGCCGGTCTTGGTGACGAACAGATTGGAGATCTTATTGTTAAATCCGTCCCCGTCGGCGTGATGAATGATCTCATCGGGAAGAAGCTTCCTGCCGAGGAAGGACTCGACGACAAAGCGGTGCTCATAAACCGTCTTCGTGCTGCCGAGGTAAGGCCGGAGCTTTCTGTAGGCGCCCTTGCTGGTCGATTTATTGACTCTGTGCTTTCTGAACCGGCTTTTCGCGTAACAGGGCGTGGAGCAAAAAATGCGCTTGGGGTTCTTCCTGTTACACAAATACCCAAGGAAGGATTTGCCGCAGCCGATACACTTCAGGTTGGTCATGCCCAACTAGAACAAACACAGAAAGGAGAAACAAGTGCCAAAACAAATCTAGAGGAAATTAAAGCGCCAAGCAGCCAAACACCGCAACTGGTCGGCGAAACGCAAGCGGGCGTACGTGTTCGGGACATTGCGCCACAAGTTCCACTGGAAGCCAAAGAGGGAGCGCGTGTAATCGCGCAGGCGCTTCAGGAGCGAGGCGTCGCTGAATCTCCACGGGTGGCCGTTGTAAATAATCCTGCCCCAGAAGCCCCGGCAGCGCGCGCCGTCTTTGATGCCGACACAAATCAGTTCCTGAGAATCGAACTAAATCAGGCGAAGGTGGATAGTGCGCGCGGGCTGGGACAGAGATTCGATCATGAGGTTTCGCACGTAGCCTCAGACAGTGGGGCACTGCGAGAGGTTCTCGATGTCCTAACTCCACAAGAGCGTGGCGACATCGCCATTGAAATGTCGCGACTTGGGTATCCTGAAGGCTCACAAAATGAGTTCGACGCAAGAGGTACGGACGCCCTGGTCGCCGCGTGGAATAACCGCACATGGTTCGGAAGGTTGGTCGGTCGCGTTACCGCGTGGGCAAATGAAGCTCTCGGTATCAGGCTAACTAGGAGAGCAGCCGAAGCGATTGCGGTAAGGGCGGTTGGAAGATCGGTTCAGCAACTGCGCACAGCGGCACCAGCTACGGCAACGCGCGAACGCTCGGAACTCGCGGCGGCGCCAGTATTATCCGCCCCCATCCAAGGCGTCCAAGTCGCCGGAGCCGCAGCGCAGCTTGGTCGCGTGGCAGAGGAGGCGTATGCGAAGCGCGAGGCGGCAGGCACGCAGCTCGAAGGACTGGCCTACGAGCGAAAGCAGTTCAAGACCGCGAAGCAGGAGCTGCGACGAGTCACAGAACTTGCCACAGGCCGGTTGTTCCAAGAGGGACTGAGCCTTGAGGACAATCCGGGGATGTTCCCAGATCCAGATGAGGGCGTTGGGATTGTTGATGGACAGGTCGTCGTTGGTGATGAGTTCCTGAATAAACTCTTGGTGGGAGGTGAAGCGCCGAATCCCGAGAACACCAAGGCCATGCAGGGGGAGGTTTACTTTGAGAAGGAGGCGCATCGGTTGAGCAACCTGCGGGGGCAGATTGATCTTCTTCAGAGGGCAGTGGGTTACTACGAGGCGCTGGGCGTTGAGCAGCCGGAGACCGATAAGATCCAAACCCGCATCAACAAACTTTCGGCTCAGGCAACGAACTTGAGCGAAGCGCAGTGGAACGGGAAAACCATCGGAGAACGAACCAATGAAATCGAAGCAGCGGAAGCGGAAAAACCTGGGCTTATCGCGCAGCGACAGGCTTTGGGTCTTAAGCCTGTTGGTGAATTCTTTGGGCGTCAAGTTGGTGGGTATCGCCAATTCCTTGAGAAAGCTCAGCGGGGCGCCAAAATTGCGGCCTTACTCAAAGAAGGAGCTAATGCGGACCCCGCTGCGCTACAGAGCCAACTTGCCGATGCCGCCGGCTGGCTCACGCTCCACGAAGATGTCCGGCAAGCCATCCTCTCAGGCAAAACATTGACCGATGAGCAACGCGCGTCAGCTTTCGCATCTTTGGCCTCAGCCTTTGAGGACTTCGATATTCAGCGGGCGCAGATGGGGGCGTTGAGAGATTCGCGGCAGCAGGACATCAACCAAGGCGTAGCCAAACTTACCGATGCGATCTCCACAGCGAAGATCGAGAAGGGCATGGCCAGCGTCCTCATCAAGGACGTGAACGATACTTTGGGCGGCGAGTCTGGCGGGACCGGCACACTGCAAAGTGAAGCCACCGCGCAGTGGCTCAAGGGTAGCATCTCTGCAATCACCGAGTTCGCCGAGAAGCTCGGGAAGAACATCGAGACCAACGGTGCATTGTTCGACTGGCTGACGAATCCATCCGGGCCGGTGCCTTCTGCAACTGCGCTTGGGATCGATCCGCACACGTTTGAAATGATCCTTTCCGAGGTGAAGAAGAACCCGGCCTTTGGTTCAGCGGTCGTCACCCTGGTCAACGCAGCGGACAAGAAGTTAGCCAATCTTCCAATCGTTCAACTTGAACAAATTCAAACCCTCTTACAGCAGGGAGAAACGCAAGCGGCGAATGCGGCGGCGCAGGCCATGATTTCCAATGCCAAACAGCGCGCGTCGCTTGCCGTATCGTCGCAGCGGCAAAACCTTCGGGAGCTGGAAGCGTTGGATATTGAACGTCAATCCCTTGATGAGGGTGTCGCGATGTTCAATGAGCTGGCGGCGTCTCCGGAGTTCCGTCAACTTCGGGATGCCGTCAGCAACTCTCCCTACGGCCTACTCGATCCGATGGACGTGTCGAACAACGTAGCGCGAACGCTGCGGGCGTTTGGCGGGAAAGGAATCCCATCGCATCCAGAGGTGAAGCTTGGAGCAGCGGACAGTGCGGCGTTGAAGTCTGAGGATTTCGTTCGCGTGCATCGGTGGAACAAGGCGGCACAGGAGCACCTCGATGCCTACGCTGCCACTGTGGCGCTTTACCAGGCGGACCCACAGAACAACCCTTCACCTTCCTCGCTGGGCTTTGACCTGCCTACAATCCGAGGGTTAAGAGACGCAGTAAAGCGCAGTGTCGCGGGCTCAGCCTTAGAGTTAAGCACCCAAGACCCGAATTCGCGATGGAAGGTTCCCTGGCTCGTGCGCGCGATGAACCGGACGACGTGGTTCCGCCAGCATGACTTTGTGGCGAAGATGGTGGGTGGCCTTGTCGGCACAGACCTGCGGGCCAAGCTCGGCGATTGGATAAACCACTTTCTGATTTCCCGTTCAGTGACCCAGAAGTACCGGGACATACCGGAGCTGCGCCACGCTGCCATGAAATCACATCCAGAGGTGCAGATGAATCAGGCGCTGTACCGGACGTTCTGGAACGAGCTGGCTCACCGGGGAAGAACCTTCGGCAGTCCACTGCGGGCCGGAGATGTCCTGCCTGGGTCTGGTCGCGCGGTGACTGCCGAGGACTTGGCTTTGCTGAAGAGAGAAACGGAGTTCGAGGAAGACCTTCGGCGCAAGGTGACGGAGACTACGCCCGTGCTGGGGGTTCGGGTGCAGAAGGGGAACCGAACCTTAGTGCGGCCCGGCGCCTACGTCGGGGATCTCGGGCTGCCGAGGCATCTCAACGTGAGCGCCACGCCGTTTATCTCGGGGGTCATTGCGGCGTACGCGCCACCGACGAAGGATGATCCGATCCGGAGCTTCGGAATCGCTGACGACCTTGGGTTGTCGAGCAGTAATCCCGTGGTGCAGTTCTGGAACAGGAAGCCAAAGAGACTCACGCAGCACGTCTTGGATTCCACAAGGGACGACCGGGCGATGAGGCTGGACCCCATGATGGCGCAGGCGGAACGAACCGCTGCTGCTGACTGGATGATGAATGGAACGCCGCCGATTCAAAACCTCGATGAACTGGCCACGGAACTTGTGAAGCATTTCCCGTCGGCGCCAGGTCTCAACATCCGCGAGCAGGTGGTGAAAGGACTCAACGAGGAGCTTCGGCAGTACCGAGACGCGGCAGCAAGGATCGATGCGGAGCGAACCGAGAGGGATGCTGCCCGGAATTCCAAGGTGCAAATCTCATTCTCGGCGGACAATGAGTTCACGCGGCCGGCGGCGCAGTTGGAACTACCATCGGAACTCTACGACTACGGCGCCCTAACAGATACCGACCACATCCTGATTCAAAGCCGGGCGAACCATGAGCGCATTGTCGCCTACGCCACGACGTTGCAGCGTTCGATTGCTGAGCTGCGGAGTCGCCTTCAACTCTATCGCGACCAAGAGATGACGGAGAAGGAGGCGTTCCATGGTGGGACTGTCGATGAGGCGAAGGACGTACTTGGCCTCCTGGAGAAGATCTACAAGGACTTCGATTCCGCCTACGCCATGGGGAGCCCGGCGTTGACGCAGGGAGGATGGTTCCGGGAGGCCACCGGTTTACTCACCTCGGCCGTCTTGGCATTGCCAACGGTGAACCTGCGCAACATGACGCAGGGGCAGTTCGAGGTTTACCTGATGAGCCGGGCGATGGGCCTGGGCGGTCAAGCGATGCTGTTCCGGCAGGCGCTGCTGAACATGCCGAAGACCCTGGTAAGGTACGCCCTGCACATTGGGAGCGGCATCGCCAAGCGCACTGACCTTGGTGCGGCTTTCCTCACTGGGAAGAACCACGAGATTTTCACGAAGCTCGTGGACGCGATTGCCAAGATGATGTTCCAGGGCAACTACAGAGCATCAACGGATCGAATACATCAGCTCGGGTTCGACACACGCGACGGCTTTTTTGAACGGATGCGCCGACTGTGGCAGCAAAGTGAGGAATCAGCGCAGCCCGAGGAGTTGCGGGACGCGAAGCTATTTGGCCGGCGGGCTGGGAAGCTCTTTGGGATTCCGCCGAATGCACTGAGGGCGTTATTCGACACCATCGGCGTACAGGAATCGGACCTTACGATCAACGCCGCCCTGCTCAACTACGGTACCATGCTGGAGAAGCGGCTTCAGGAAGTGGCGGCGAACTATGGGGCGGAGCGGGAGCGGCAGGGCTTGATCAATTTTGACCCAACGAATCCAGCTTGGGGACTCAAGCCGGATGAGTGGGCTTCCGGAAATCAACAGGCGGCAAAGGATTCGTTGGGTCTCTTTCGTCTCTTCATGGAACAGGCAGCCGGCGCGCAGGGCTTCCAACTGGAGAAGGCGCTGTGGGATTACTACCAGAGGTCGAAGTCCGGTCCATCGAGGTTATTCACAGGGGATCAATTCGATGCGGTGCAGCGCGGATTGCTGGCTCAATTCAATGCTTCCACGCCTGCAAACCGGGCCTCAGCGGCGGCCGGAAACAACACTGTTCGCAACTTACTCACACTCCAGGGATACGTGTCCGATGGGATGCTGAAGCTGCTCAACGCCGTGATGGGCGGCACGAGGGACCGGACGCTGATCTCCACTGGGTTGGCCAAGCTGCCGATGATTGCGTCGCTGGCGCTGATGTCTGTCCTCATCGGCTACATGGTGGGCGCGATAACCGGGGAGTGGGAGAAGCGGGTGCGCGGCCGGGCTCCTTCCCTGCCAACGCCGCTGGACGGGGACTTCTACACCAGCTTCAAACGGTGGGGTGCGGGAACGGCGAAGTTGGGACTGGCCCAGCTCTTCTACCTTGGGGATGTAATTCTTGCGCTGAACGGAGAAATCTCCGGGAACCGTGGGTTTGACCCGGTGGGTAGGGTATTCCCGATCTCGGTGGCTCAGAGGTTCCTTGGCGCCCTTCGCGGAATGTGGACCACGCAGTCGCAAGCCTCTATTGGTGAGAGGCTTCAGCCTGGGCTTGACGTGGTGCGCAGCATGGTACCTTGGTTCACGGAACTGGAGAGGGTCTACAGCAGCACTGTGAGCCCTGTAAAGCAGTCTACGCGCGTAGTGATGGGGGAGGCACAGAACCAAGACCTGCTGCCTGAACGTCGCGCACAGCCCTTTACAGGCCCACAGTACGGCCCTACAACAATCGTCCGGAGGGGCTTGGTGGATGCGGTGGGTCGGTACTGGGTGAAGCAGCAGGAAGGGGATGAGGCTGGCGCAGCTCAGGCGCTGGAAACCGCCAAGGTTCAGCTAAAGAAGCTGGAGGATTACTACGCGGCCAAGTACGTGAAGGCTGGTGCAACCCCAGAGGCTGCGGCCTACAAGGCGCGGCAGGACGTTTGGCGGGATTACCAGGAGCTGAACCCAGCGGTGGCCGGGATGCTCGGGAAGAGACCAACCAAGGCTGAGTGGGATGCGATTCGCGGGGCGATTACCGGTGACAGGGCCAAGGCTGTGGATGACGGTATTGCGGCATGGCAGGCTGGCGCGCAGGCGCTGTTCGGCCGGGCGGCGCCGATTACCCGAGAGGATGTGGCGGCGGGCCGAGCAAGTATCGGCGGCGGGCGCGGCGGTGTGGCAGGAATTCCATCCGCGATCCCGAGAGGCCGGCGCATCGGCGGGCTTCGGCGCGTCGGATCGCTGAGAAGGGTTGGTGGCAGGACTGCGGCTCCAAGACTGGCGGTGCGCCGGGCCGGTACCGCGCGACTGGGGCGACGCCGCGCGTTAGGCATTCGC
>Ga0065705_10002099_pt1 | contig 25113 bp, 17 predicted proteins | sample SwibulcommuniRL2_FD_59092 | JGI IMG/M metagenome (GOLD analysis project Ga0065705, IMG submission 59092) | Bulk soil microbial communities from switchgrass field near Rose Lake, East Lansing, Michigan, USA - RL2 Bulk Soil v2 (version 2) | ecosystem: Environmental > Terrestrial > Soil >...
AAGGGCAAGGACTTCGGGTTCGGGCAGGATCCGCGCTCGGGCACGCAGCGCGATCCGCATAAAGCTCACTACGGCGTCGGCCAGGGCAAGTTCACGAGCACGTTGACCAGCAAGATCCTGTTTGAGGCCGGGTACTCGAGCTCCTATCAGCACTGGACGGGCTTCAACATTCCGGAGGTCAGGGAAGAGCGCTATCTCCCTAATGGCAATATCAACCCGGTCTGGCTGAACAACGCACGGCGCGAATCGAACGCTCAGATGGTCACGCCGCGGTGTGCGTATTCGTTCGGGTGCACCGCCTGGATCTCGAACGGCCAGGATCAACGGACGGCCGATGCGGGCTTCCGCGTCGCCAGCTCGATGTCGTACGTGACCGGCAGCCACAACCTCAAGGTCGGATTCTCCGACTCGTTCGGGCCGGTGCACGTGTTCACCGATCGCCAGGCCGATCTGATTCAGACCTACAACAACGGACGTCCGCAGTCGGTCACGGTGTATACGACCCCGTACAACCGGTTCAGCCACGTCAACTACGACATGGGAATCTTCGCGCAGGATTCCTGGACGATTAAACGTCTGACGCTGAACCTGGGCGTCCGGCTCGACAACTTCGATTCGATGATTGAGGCGACGTCGATGCCCGCCGGCCGATTCGCCGGCGAGCGCTACTTCCCGGAACGCGAGCACGTTCCGCAGTGGCTCTGGGACGTTTCTCCGCGGATCAGCGGCGCGTACGACCTGTTTGGTGACGGCCGCACGGCGCTCAAGGCCAGCTTCAGCCGGTACCTCGATCCGCTGACGGGCGGCTTCGCCGATCGCTACTCCCCGGGAGCGGCAAACGAGACGCGTAACTGGTTCGATTGCCAGATCAACGCGGCAGGCAGTGCCTGCGCCGGCGGTCCGGCGCTGCCGACCGACGGCGACGACATCGCGCAGGCCAACGAGATCGGGCCTGGCGGCGCAACCTTCGGCATCCGGGAAGATCGCGACTTCGCTCCGGACATCCAGCGCGAGCGCAACACGGAATACACCTTCGGCGTCCAGCACCAGGTGTTCTCGCGCGTCTCGGTCATCGCCCAGTACTACCGGCGGACGTTCCAGGACATGGAAATGCTCGACCGCGAGCTCATCAACAGCGCTACCGACTACACGTCATTCCAGACGCCGCTCCCGCCCGACGTGGCACGCGATCCCGAAGTCGCCGAAATTCTCTCGCCGGGGCAGATGGTCACCGTGTACAACCTCCGCCCGGCGAAGCTGCCGGTCTACACGTCGCAACAGCGCGACAAGACAGTGCCCGATCTCACGTCGGTCTACAACGGCTTCGACTTCGCCGTGAACGCCCGAATAGCCGGAGGCGGAACGGTGTTCGGCAGCTGGACGGTCGAGAAGAATCTCTCGAACTACTGCGCGAACGACGACAATCCCAACGGGATCGCCACGGCCGACCGCTACACCGGCACGAACGTCTTTGCCGGCGGCGCCTTCTGCGATCAGGGCGCCTTCGATGTGCCTTTCCGGCACGAATTCAAGGCGGCCGGCAGCGTGCCGGTCCGATACGGCATCGACCTCGGGGTCGTGCTCCAGAGCTATGCCGGGAGCGAGCGCGTCATCACCTGGGTACCGGCGGCGGGACTATTCCCGGGCGGCAGGACGCGATCGGAAACGCTCATGTTGAACGAGCCCGGCTCGCTGTACTATCCGCGATACAACCAGGTTGACTTCAACATTAAGAAGACCTTCCGGGCGGGCCGAAAGACCTACTCGGGGCAGATCGACTGGTTCAACCTCCTCAACGGTAACGCCGTGTTCACCCGCAACAGCGCGGTGGGCAGTTCGCTCGGACAGATCCAGACGATTCTGCAGGGGCGCTTGATGAGGATTGCCTTCCAAATGAAGTGGTAATGGCGAGTTAAGACATTGGTGATTGGCGATTGCCGGATTTCCGGGCAATCGTCAATTGCCGATCGGTAATTCGGATCGGGCTATCAACTCCCTCAGTTCCTCTCCCTCGATCACTTCCTTCTCCAGCAATCGCCGCGTGACCGCTTCGAGCAGTTGGCGCTGATCCGTAAGGACACGGCGCGCGCTGTCGTGCGCTTCATCGAGGAGCCGCTTGACCTCGGCGTCGATGCGTTGGGCTGTTTCCTCGCCGTACGGGCCGCGCTCGGGGCCCATGGGAATGTCGAGGAACGCGTTCCGGCGTGAGCCCTCGTAGTTGACCGTTCCAAGCTCTTCGCTCATGCCGAACTGCGTGACCATCGCGCGTGCGATGTCGGTCGCCCGCTGGAGATCGTTCTGCGCTCCCGTGGAGATCTCGCCAAGCGCAATCTCTTCGGCAGTGCGGCCACCGAGGAGGACCGCCATCTGGTTCTCGAGGTCCCTGCGTGTCAGCAAGTAGCGATCCTCGAGAGGGATCTGCATGGTGTAACCGAGCGCGCCAAAGCCGCGCTGAACGATCGAGATCTTGTGCACGGGGTCGAGTCCCGGCAGGGCAGTGGCGACGATGGCATGCCCCGATTCGTGGTACGCGACCATCTCGCGCTCGCGCACGCTCATGACGCGCTTCTTCTCGAGTCCGGCGATGAGACGGTCGATCGCATCGTTGAGATCGCTCATCTCGACGGCGCTCTTGCCGCGGCGCGCAGCCAGCAGCGCCGCTTCGTTGACGAGATTGGCGAGATCGGCGCCCGCAAATCCCGCGGTCCGCTGCGCGACGACCTTCAGGTCGGCACTCGACGCCATCTTCACCGACCGCGCGTGGATGCGAAGAATCTCCTCGCGCCCGCGGACGTCGGGCTTGTCGACGAGCACCTGGCGATCGAAACGTCCCGGCCGCAGCAGGGCAGGATCGAGCACCTCGGGCCGGTTGGTGGCGCCCATGATGATGACGCCTTTGCGCGAATCGAAGCCGTCCATTTCCGCCAGCAACTGGTTGAGCGTCTGCTCGCGCTCTTCGTGGCTGCCCATCGGGCTTTGCACGCGCACCTTGCCGAGCGCGTCGAGCTCGTCGATGAAGACGATGCACGGCGCCTTGGCTTCGGCCTGACCAAAGAGATCGCGCACGCGCGCCGCGCCGACGCCGACGAACATCTCCACGAACTCCGAGCCACTGAGGCTGAAAAACGGAACCTTGGCTTCGCCCGCGACCGCCTTGGCCAGCAGGGTCTTGCCTGTGCCGGGCGGGCCGACGAGCAGGACGCCCTTGGGGATGCGGCCGCCGATGCTCGTGTACTTCTTAGGGTTCTGCAGGAACTCGACGATCTCTTTCAGCTCGTCCTTCGCCTCGTCAACCCCCGCCACATCGCCAAAGCGCACTTTGACGTCGTCTTCCGCATAGATCTTCGCCCGGCTTCGCGCGAACGACATGACTCCGCCCTCGGCGCCGCCCATTCGCCGGAACAGGAAGCTCCAGACGGCCACGAGCAGGAGCAGCGGGAAGATCCAGCCGAGGAGCTCGGCGAGCCATCGGTTGGTCATTTCCCCCGAATACTTCACGCGGGCCTTGTCGAGATCGGCGACGAGTTGAGGGTCTTCTATTCGTGTGGTGAGAATCGCCTCGGGTTTCGCGCCCGAACTGGCCGGTGTCAGCGTGCCCCGGATGATCTGTTCGCCGACGACAGCCTCGGCAACCTTTCCCTGCTGGACGAGCGACTTGAATTCGCTGTACGGGATCTGCCGGCCGCCGGGCACGAGAAAATAGGTCTGAACAAGCGCCAGCAGGAGCAGGAAGGCAAGGCCATACAACACGGTGCTTATCGACCGTCGTGGCGGTGCCCTCCGCTCGCCTCGAGGATTCGGTGGCCGAGGAATGGATGGCATGATCAGCCCGCGACCGCGCTTGTCTGCTGCTTGACGAACTGCAGTCCGGATGGCCCCGCATCGACGCGGATCGTATCGCCCTCGCGGAACTCGCCCTCGAGCACCCGCATCGCAAGCCGATCGAGGATGTGGCGTTGAATCGCCCGCTTCAGCGGCCGTGCGCCGTACGCGGGGTCGTACCCCTCGCGAACGAGCCAGTCTTTGGCGGCGTCGGTGAGCGTCACGAAAATCTTCCGTTCTTCGAGGCGCTTCAACAGGCCCTTCACCTGAATGTCGATGACCTGCTTCATCTGTTCACGGTTGAGCGGATGGAAGATGATGACTTCGTCGATGCGATTGATGAACTCGGGCCTGAAGTGCGCCCGCAAAGCCTCCTGCACCTGACGGCGCACGCCTTCGTCGATACCGCGATCGCCGAGATCGGCGAGGGATGCGCTTCCGAGGTTCGACGTCATGATGACTACGGTGTTCTTGAAGTCGATGGTTCGGCCCTTGCCGTCGGTCAGCCGGCCATCGTCCAGCAGCTGCAGCAGGACGTTCAGCACTTCCGGATGGGCCTTTTCGATTTCGTCGAACAGCACGACGGAGTAGGGACGCCGGCGCACCGCCTCGGTGAGCTGTCCCGCCTCTTCGTACCCGACATATCCGGGCGGCGCGCCGATCAGACGCGACACGGTGTGCTTCTCCTGATACTCGGACATGTCGATCCGGACCATGGCGTGCTCGTCGTCGAAGAGGAACTCGGCCAGCGCGCGCGCCAGCTCGGTTTTGCCCACGCCCGTCGGACCGAGAAACACGAAGCTGCCGAGCGGGCGGTTCGGGTCCTGCAGCCCCGCCCGCGCGCGGCGAATGGCATTGGCGACGGCCTGAATGGCCTCGTCCTGTCCCACGACGCGCAGGTGCAGCCGTTCTTCCATGTGGATGAGCTTCTGAATCTCTCCCTCCACGAGACGGCTGACCGGAATATGCGTCCACTTGCTGACGACTTCGGCGATGTCCTCTTCGTCGACCTCTTCCTTCAACATGCCCAGGCCTTGTTTGGCTGCCGCGGCGAGCCGTTCTTCGTCCGCGCGAATCTGTTGCTCCAGGCCCGGTAGTCGGCCGTACTGCAGTTCTGAGGCCTTGCCATAATCGCCGGCCCTCTGGGCGCGTTCGATCTCCAGACGCAGCTGTTCCAGCTCTTCCTTCAGTTTGCGCTGGCGCTGGATGGCTTCCTTTTCCTGCTGCCAGCGGGCCATCAGCCGCGTGTGTTCTTCCTTGAGATCGGCGAGCTCCTTTTCGAGCTTGCCGAGCCGCTCCTTCGACGCCTTGTCCTTTTCCTTCCGAAGCGCCTCGCGTTCGATCTCGAGCTGCATGACGCGGCGGTTGAGCTCGTCGAGCTCGGCCGGCATCGAGTCGATTTCCATGCGCAGCTTCGACGCAGCCTCGTCGACCAGGTCGATGGCCTTGTCGGGCAGGAATCGATCCGTGATGTAGCGGTGGGAAAGGACGGCGGCCGCGACCAGCGCGGCATCCTTGATCCTGACGCCGTGGTGAATCTCGTAACGCTCGCGAAGCCCGCGAAGGATGCTGATCGTGTCTTCGACGGTCGGCTCAGCCACCATGACCGGCTGAAACCGCCGTTCGAGCGCCGCGTCCTTCTCGATGTACTTTCGGTACTCGTCGAGCGTCGTGGCGCCAATGGTATGAAGCTCTCCGCGTGCGAGCATCGGCTTCAACATGTTCGAGGCGTCCATCGACCCTTCCGACGCGCCCGCCCCGACGACGGTATGCAGCTCGTCGATGAACAGGATGATTTCGCCTTCCGACTGCACGACCTCGTTCAGCACGGCCTTCAGACGATCCTCGAACTCGCCGCGATACTTCGCGCCCGCGATGAGCGCGCCCATGTCGAGCGAGACGACCTTCTTGTTTTTCAGGCCTTCGGGCACGTCCTCCTTGACGATCCGGCTGGCCAGTCCTTCGACGATGGCCGTCTTGCCGACGCCCGGCTCGCCGATGAGCACGGGATTGTTCTTCGTGCGCCTCGACAGCACCTGAATGACGCGGCGGATCTCCTCGTCACGGCCGATGACCGGATCGAGCTTGCCGCGGCGGGCGAGCTCGGTGAGATCGCGACCGTATTTTTCGAGCGCCTGGTACTTGGCCTCGGGATTCTGATCGGTGACACGTTGCGCGCCGCGCACCTGCGTCAGCACCTCGAAAATCCGATCCTTGGTGAGGTGATGCTGCTGGAGGATGCGAGCGGCACCCGTGCGTCCGCCTTCCGAGGCGATGCCGAGCAGGAGATGCTCCGTGCTGACGAAATCGTCCTTGAGACGTGCGGCTTCTGCCTCGGCAGCGTCGGTCACTTTCCTGATGCGAGGCGACAGGCTGGGCTGAGAGCCTCCAAACGCCGCGGGCTGCCGCGAGAGCTCTTCGCGAAGCTCGTCGGCGATCGGCTTTGGTTCGATGCCCAGCTTGCGCAACAGCGCGGGGACGATGCCGTCGGCCTGTTCCGTGAGGGCCAGGAGCAGGTGTTCGGGCTCGATTTGCGCATGGTTCAGCTCGCCGGCGAGCTTCTGCGCCGCGAGCACGGCTTCCTGGGCCTTTTCCGTGTATTTGTTGAGGTTCATCGCTGCATCTCAAAAGCCCGGCTGAAGCCGGACACGCACCATCGCTGCCTACGCGGCCGAACTTTTACCGCCCGCCAGTTTGGCGAGCGCTTCGTAGTGCGAGCGCTCCTCGGGCGTCAGCTCGCGGGGCAGTTCCGCCTCGATCGTTGCATACAGGTCGCCAAACTCGTCGGACTTGCCGACAAGCGGCATCCCTTTGCCCTTTAGACGGAAAACCTGCCCGTTCTGGGTCCCAGGTGGAATCCTGAGCCGAATCGGTTTGCCGCCGAGGTTGGGCACCTCGGCTTCGCCGCCCAGCACGGCCGTCGTCACCGGAACGCGAATCTTTGCATAGAGATCCTGGCCCTTGCGCTCGAACCGAGGGTCTGGCGTGACGTGTACCCGCAGATAGAGATCCCCTGAACGCCCGCCGCCATCGCCCTGCTCGCCCTCGCCCGAGACACGCACCCGCGAACCATCTCCCACACCTGCGGGAATTCTCACGTCTACCGTGCGTGATCGTCCCTCGTGCTCCGAGGAGAGGCGCCGCATGGCACCGCGGTAGGCCTCTTCGAGCGAGAGATCGATCGGATGCTCGACGTCACGACCCTGCCGGGCCCGCGTGCTTCGCGAGCCCGCGCGGCCGCCGCGTCCCCGCATCTGCGGCTCGCCGCTGCCCGAGAAGAACGCATGGAAAAAGTCGGAGAAGGGATCTTCGTTGCCGAACAAGTCGCGCATTTCTTCGGCCGTCATGGTGCGGTAGTTACCCTGTCCGGCGCCGGGCGCTCCGCCCCCACCGAACATGTCTCCCCACTGACGAGGATCGAATCCCGGCGCACCGGCACCGCCCCCGGCGCGCTGCGCCTGCTCGTACATCTTCCAGTTCGATCCCAGCTCGTCGTATTTCCGGCGCTTGTCGGGGTCGCCGATCACCTCGTAGGCTTCGTTGATTTCCTTGAATTTCGACTCTGCGGCCTTGTCGCCGGGATTCACATCGGGGTGGTGTTTGCGCGCAAGCTTCCTGAAGGCCTGCTTCACCTCTTTTTCGGAGGCGGTCTTGGAGATGCCCAGCGTCGCATAGTAGTCCTTGAAATCCATCAACCCTCGTTGCAACTGTAGGATCTGCAAAAAATCTAGTCAATGCCGGGTATGATTTTGGGATGTTCGAGTGGGGAGATCTGGCCACAGTCGGCGTGCTCATCGTTCTCGAGGGACTGCTGAGCGCAGACAATGCCATGGTGATGGCGGTGATGGTGCTCGGGCTTCCGGCGAGCGAGCATCACAAGGCCCTGAAGTACGGGTTGATCGGCGCGTTCGTCTTTCGCGTCATCACGACGCTCACCGCGTTCTGGCTCATCCGCATCGCCTTTGCGAAAGTCATCGGCGGCCTGTATCTGCTGTATCTGCCGTACCAGCACTTCTGGGGTTCGGGAGAATCCACCGAGCAGCGGCGCGAGCCGCCGAAAGCCAAACCGTGGCTCGGCCTCTCCGCGTTCTGGGCGACAGTCGTGAGAGTTGAGCTCATGAACCTCGTCTTTTCGATCGATTCAATNCTGGCGGCGGTCGCCCTGTCTCCCAAAATAATGGTAGTTCTGGCGGGGGGAATACTGGGGATTGTCGCCATGCGAATCGTGGTGGGCCGTCTGCTCGCGCTGATTCAGAAATATCCGGCCATCGTCGACGGCGCGTTCATCATTATCGCGTGGGTTGGGAGTAAGCTTCTTGTCGAGTACCTTCATGCGGAAGGTTTTATTCCGCTGGAAATTCCGCAGTGGTTCTCGTTGGCCGTGATCGTGGGCATCTTCGTCGTGTCGTTGTTCTACGCGCGGCGAGAAGCGGCACGACATCACGTGCGACATCTCGAGGGTCTTACGGCGGAAGACGCTGCGAACGTGTTCGTCGATACCGATGGTTGAGTGGTCAGATGTCATCACAATTGGTCTTCTGGTTCTGCTCGAGGGCTTACTCAGTGCCGACAACGCACTCGTTCTTGCCGTTCTCGTTTTAGGGCTTCCCAAGGATCAACAGAAAAAAGCGCTGCGTTACGGCATCCTCGGTGCGTTCTTTTTCCGCGCCGTGGCGACGCTGCTCGCCGTGTATCTCATCGAGCTGAGCTGGATCAAGCTTCTCGGCGCGGCGTACCTGCTGTATCTGCCCTACGCACACTTTGCCGGGGGATCCGAGGGGCACGATCGGCGCGCACCGAAACAGGCGAAGCCGATGTTCGGGCTGACGGCGTTCTGGGCGACCGTCGTCAAGGTCGAGTTGACCGACATCGTGTTCGCGATCGATTCCATCCTCGTCGCGGTCGCGATGTCGAACAAGACGTGGGTCATCCTGACCGGCGGTGTCCTGGGCATCATCGCCATGAGGCTCGTGATCGGCAAGCTGCTGGCGCTGATCCAACAGTATCCGGCGCTCGTGGACGGGGCGTTCATCATCATTGCCTGGGTGGGCATCAAGCTGCTGCTCGAATTCGCCCACCAGGAAGAGTACGTGCACTTCCTGATTCCGAAGTGGCTGTCCCTCGGCCTCATCGTCGTGATCTTCGTGGTCGCCTTCATGTACGCGCGAAGGCATCCCCGCCTCGAGCCGGAAGAAGAGCAGGCCGCCAAGGATATGGACGAACTGAGGGACGTGCTCTAGCGTCCTTTGAGCTTCCTGATGGCGCGCCGTTCGCGTTTGTCGGGCGCGTGCGTCCGCTGTATGCCGGCGCGGTAGATCCTCTCCAGGCGCCGCAGCTCCTTTTCCTCTTCCGAGATCGGCGGCGTGGTGTCCTGGTAGAGCAGCCGGGCCTCGGCCCTGGGTACGTGCTTGTCGGCGAGGCCGGCGACCGTCAGGGTCTGTTTGCGCCCGTAGGGCCGGCTCAGACGCAACTGGTCACCGATCTTGACCTGGCGGTGCGGCTTGCTGCTCTGGCCGTTCACCTCCACCTTGCCCCCCTGGCACGCTCGCTGGGCCTCTGAGCGCGTACGATAGAGGCACGCCACATCCAACCAGACGTCCAGACGGATGGTTGTCGTAGTCTGACTCATGACCTACAGCGAGCTTCTCGCGCTCGTCGGCTGCCTCTTCATCGTGTGGCTGGTGATCGTTACCCTGTTCGCTCCGCACATCCCCTACACCCTCCATCAGCGCCTCGACTGCCGTTCCACGCACTTCATCCACAGCCTCAGCAGCGTGATGCTCACCGCGGTGCATCGCGACAGCCGCTTCGAGGTCCTGACCAACGCCGAGCAGTTCTATCCCGCAATGCTCGAGGCCATCTCGAACGCCCGGCATTCGATCAACATGGAATGCTACATCTTCCGCCCTGACGAAACAGGCCGGAGGTTCATGCGGGCGATGATGGAGCGCGCCAGGGCCGGCGTCGTGGTGACGCTCGTGGTGGACGCAGTCGGGAGCTTTGGTTTCGGCGTGTCGGCCGCACGGGAGATGCGCAAGGCCGGCTGCCGGGTCGAGCTCTATCAACGCCTGAAGTGGTACAGGTTGTCGCGGCTGAACAACCGCACGCACCGCGAGCTCCTGATTGTCGACGGACGCGTGGCGTTTCTCGGTGGAGCCGGGGTCGGCGATCAGTGGTCGAAAGGGGAGCGCGGCAAGCGGCCGTGGCGCGACACGATGGCGCGGGCTACTGGACCGGTCGTCGCGTCGATCCAGGGCGTCTTTGCCGAGAACTGGACGGAATGCTGCGGCGAGATTCTCTGCGGGCCCGCGTACTTCCCCGATCTGGAGAAGTGCGGCGAGACATCATCCCTCATCGTCAAGAGCTCGCCGGCCGACCGCGCGACGGCCTGCCGTGTGGTGTTTCAGATGATCGTCGAGAGCGCGAGCAGCCGGCTGCGCATCATTACGCCGTACTTCCTGCCAGACCAGTCGCTTCGGCGGGCGCTGATCGCGAGCGCCGGGCGCGGCGTGAAGATCGAGATTATCGTTCCCGGGTCGCACACCGACCAGCGCTGGGTCCGTCTCGTCAGCCGGCGGAAGTACAACGAGCTGCTCCGTGCCGGGATCCGCATCCACGAATATCGCGCGGGAATGACGCACGCGAAGGCGGTGTGCGCCGACGACCTGTGGGTCATCCTCGGGACCACCAACTTCGACAACCGGTCTTTCGAGCACAACGACGAAGTCAATCTGGCTATCCGGGACGAAGAGATCGCAGCGCGCCTCACCACAGACTTCCTGAACGACCTGAAGGGCTGTGAAGACGTAACCCTGGAGACGTGGAAACAACGGCCTCTCATCGAGAAGATCATCGAGCCCTTCGCCTGGATCCTCGAGCGGCAGCAATAGTTGTCGTATTTCGCGTCACCTTTCCCCGACGTCGTTCAGATCAGGACAAACACGACTGCATTTTGAACGATCCTGGGCGGTCCGGGCTGGCACCGGGCCTGCAACGGTCGCGTCTCTTAGCGGTAGTGACCACGGCCACCCAGAATCCACAAGATACCCCTGCGCCTCCGGAGTTCGACGACGACTATCCAGGTACGCGCGCGCCGCTGCCCCTCGAGCAGTTGGAAATACACGCGCGCCAGCTGGCCGCCGGGCACGCCGAAACCGGCAGCGGCGGTCCGCGCCGCGAACTGCTCGCGCGCCTTGACCGGAATGCGGCCCGTCTCGAGAATGTTTACAAGGCATTGTCGGAGGAGGGGTTCGGCGAAACGGCCGAAACGCCGTCTGAGGAATGGCTGCGCGACAACCACTACGTGGTCAGGGCGCAGTTGCTCGAGATCAGACGCAACCTGCCCCGGAAGTACTACCAGGAACTGCCGACGCTGACGAGCGGGCGATGGCGGCGCTATCCACGCGTCTACGTGTTCGCGCGGGATTTCGTGGTTCACACCGCGGGCCGCTTCAACCAAGAGTCGCTGCGCCGGTTCGCCGACGCGTACCAGGACGTCACGCCTCTCAAGATCGGCGAACTCTGGGCGATTCCGATCATGCTTCGCCTGGCGCTGGTTGAGAACCTGTGCGGCCTGGCCGGGCACACTCTCAAGGCGAGACAGGAACGGGAATCCGCGCGCGCGTTCGCGGCGAGCCTTCTCGTCGAACGGGCGAAGGGCCGGACGCCATTACAGGCGGCGGCAAAGGCCTCGTCCACCTTCCTCGTCGAGATTCTCCACAACCTGCGCGATCAGTCGGTGGCGTCGACTGCTGCCTGGCGATGGCTGCAGACTCGGTTGACCGCGCGGGGACAGTCGGCCGACGAGCTCCTGCGAACCGAGCAGCACCGGGAAGCGATCGATCAGCTGTCGATTGCCAACATCATCAACACGATGCGGGTGCTCTCGGCCCTCGACTGGCCCACCTTCGTCGAAGCGGTCAGCCGGGTCGAGAGAATCCTCAGACGCGATCCCGCTGAAGCCTATTCCGACATGGATCGGCCGACACGCGATCGGTACCGCAAGTCGGTCGAGCAGCTGGCACGGCGTTCCGACACCGACGAGCTGACGGTCGCCGAACGCGCGATCGCGTGCGCCGAGCGGGCCCGCCGGGAACGCCCCGAATACGAACGTTCGCATCACGTCGGGTACTACCTGATCGCGCGCGGCCGGTTCGATCTGGAAAAAGCCGTGGGATACCCGCCGACCATCGGTGAGCTGATCTCGAGGCTGGCATTCCGGCACCCCGCGCTCGGTTACCTGGGCAGCCTGGCCCTGACGACCGCGTTGTTCGAGACCAGCATCCTCATGTACGCGCGGAACAACGGCGCGACCGTTTGGATGATGCTGCTCGTCGCCTTCGTCACGATCGTGCCCATCAGCGAGCTGGCGGTGAGCTTTCTCAACACGATTCTCACCACCATCATTCCACCGCGGTCTCTGCCAAAGCTGGGGTTGGGCAACGGCGTACCCGAGTCGATGACGACGGTCGTCGCGGTTCCAACCATCCTCTCGTCACCGGAGCGAGTGCAGGAACTGGTGGATGCGCTGGAGGTGCGAGCGCTCGCCAACAACGACGAGAACCTGAGATTCGCGCTCCTCGGCGACTTTCCCGATGCCGCTGCCGAGACGCTGGAATCGGATCTCCCGATTATCGATGCGGCCCGCGAACGCGTGGCGGCGTTGAATGCCGGGTACGGAACCGAGCGCTTCTATCTTCTCCATCGCAGGCGCCAGTGGAACGCCTCCGAAGGGCGGTGGATGGGCTGGGAGCGCAAGCGCGGAAAGCTGCACGAGTTCAATCGCCTGCTGCGGGGAGCCGACGACACGAGCTTCGAAGCGATCGTTGGCGACGTCGAGCGCCTTCGGAACGTTCGCTATGTCATCACGCTTGATTCCGATACGGACCTGCCGCTGGACGCGGCCCGCAAGCTGGTCGGCACCCTCGCACACCCCTTGAACCGTGCGCGATTTGATTCAAAAACGGGGCGGGTGACCGAGGGCTACGGCATCCTGCAACCGCGTGTAGCGATCGGCGCGGTGAGTGCGGCATCGACGTCGTTTGCGGAGGTGTTCTCGGGGCACGTGGGACTCGACCCGTACACCACAGCGGTTTCCGATGTGTATCAGGATCTGTTCTGTGAAGGCAGCTACGTCGGGAAGGGCATTTACGACGTGGAGGCATTCGAGCGCGCCCTCGAGGATCGCGTCCCTGAAAATGCGCTCCTGAGCCACGACCTGTTCGAGGGCCTGTTCGTGCGGGTGGCTCTGTGCACCGATCTCGAGGTCATCGACGATTATCCGAACCACTACCTGACGTGGGCCGGACGCCTGCAGCGCTGGGTGCGCGGTGATTGGCAGTTGCTGCCCTGGTTGGGCCGGACAGTACCGGCACACGACGGCCGGCGAAGGAACACGCTTCCGGCTATCGCGCGATGGAAGATCGCCGACAACCTGCGGCGCAGCCTGCTTCCACCGTCATTGCTGTTGCTTCTGGCCGCCGGGTGGATGGCCCTCCCGGGCGGACCGTCCTTGTGGACCGGGGTCGCGTTCCTGGTCCTCTTTTTTCCCGCGTACGTGCAGTGGGGGCAGACGTTCACCAATCGCGCGCGAGGTGTGCCGCTGGGCGATCACCTCCGGATCGAGCGGGACAATCTCGCGTCGAGCCTGCATCAGGTGCTCCTCCACATCGCGTTTCTCGCGCATCAGTCGATCGTGATGGTCCATGCGATCGGGCGAACGCTCGCCCGCCTGCTCTCGCGAACGCATCTTCTCGAATGGGAAACGGCGGCCGATGCCGCGGCCCGTCTCCAGGTCGACCGGACGCAGGTGTTTCAACGCATGTGGACGGCACCAGTCGTCGCGCTTATCGTGACCGTCGCTGTGCTGGTGTTCGAGCCCGGGAGCCTCGTCTGGGCCGTTCCGATCGTGGCGCTTTGGGCGGTGTCGCCATACCTCGCCTACCAGACCGGGCTGCCGCACGTCGATGCGCGCCACGATCTCGATCCTCGGGAGCGGCGTCAGTTCCGCCGCGCCGCGCGCCTGACATGGCGTTTCTTCGAGCAGGTCATCACGCCTGGCGACAACTGGCTGGTGCCGGACAACTATCAGGAGAACCGGCCGGACCCAATCGCGCACCGCACGTCGCCAACCAACATCGGGCTCCAGATGATGGCGGCCGTCTCGGCATGGGACCTCGGCTACATCTCGTCGGCTGCTTGCCTCGAACAACTGGAGCGGACGATCGACACCCTCTACAAGCTTCCGAGATACCGGGGTCATTTTTTTAATTGGTACGACACGCAGTCGCTCGTGCCGCTCGCGCCCCTGTACGTCTCCACGGTCGACAGCGGCAATCTTCTCGGCTACCTAATGACGATCAGTTCGACGCTGCCCGAGATCGTTCAGAGCAATCCGCTCGATGCCGAACGATTTCGGGGCGGACTGGCAGACGCCCTCGATCTCCTCGAGCAGGATGCGACGCCCGCGATGGCCGGCCTCGGCCGCGAGCGCGCCCGGGACTTTCGCGCCGATTTCCGGCGGCTGCACGCGCGTCTGGAACGGACTCCCTCGGCACTGGGCGACGAGAAGGCGTGGCTCCAGGGGATTTCCGGGGACCTGTCGGTCCTGGCGACGCGCTTTCACGACGCACAGGAGCGGTTGTCCGCGCGCGACAGCAAGGTCCGCTCCGCGGCGAGTTGGCTCGATGCCGCCGCGGCGCTTGTGGCCGAGCGACAGCGCGAAGTGCTGGCGTTTGAAAAGGCTCCCGACGACGTGCGCGCCGCACGCGAGGCGAGGGCCGAGCGCATCCAGTCGGCGCTCGAGCAGTTCGTCGAGGGTACAGAGCTGGATTTTCTCTTCGACAAGGAGCGGCACCTTTTTGCCATTGGCTACAACGTCACCGAAGGACGCCGCGATTCCACTTTCTACGACGCGCTGGCATCCGAGGCGCGCCTGGCGAGCTTTCTGGCCATCGCGATGCGCCACGTGTCGCAGGAACACTGGTTCAAGCTCGGGCGGCTGATGACACCAGTGGGTCGGCATCGCGCGCTGGTGTCGTGGAGCGCGTCGATGTTCGAGTACCTGATGCCGCTGCTCGTCATGCGCACGTATGCCCACACGCTGCTCGACGAGACATATGAGGCGGTCGTCAGCCGCCACATCGAGTACGCCCGATCGCTGGGGGTGCCCTGGGGCATTTCCGAATCCGCGTACAACCTGCAGGACACGGGCGCCAACTACCAGTACCGCGCGTTCGGTGTGCCGGGAATCGGATTGAAGCGGGGGCTGGCCGACGATCTCGTCATCGCTCCGTACGCAAGCATCCTCGCCGCGGCCATCAGACCCAAAGACGTGCTCGAGAATCTCTCGTATCTCGAATCCGAAGGCGCGCTGGGCCCGATGGGATTTTACGAGGCCATCGACTACACGAAAGACCGCCTGGAGCCCGGCGAGCGGAAGGCGATTGTGAAGACCTACATGGCGCACCATCACGGCATGAGCCTGGTCGCGCTCAATAATTGCGTAAACGCGAACGTGATGCAGTCGCGCTTCCACGCCGATCCCCGCGTGCAGGCAGCCGAGCTGCTGCTACAGGAGCGGAGCCCGCAGCTGGTGCCGCTCGATCGCCCGCCCGACGAGCACAAGGTCGAGGAGGCACCGGGGCGGGTGGTGCAGTCGCGCGTCCGCCGGTACGTGACCCCGCACACGGTCACGCCGCGCGCCCACCTCCTCTCGAACGGGTCGATGGTGGTGATGATGACCAATTCGGGCGGGGGATACACGCGCTGGCGCGACATCGCCGTCACCCGATGGCGCGAAGACTCGACGTCGGACGGCTGGGGATCGTTCTGCTACGTCCGCGACCTCGAGAGCGGCCTGTTCTGGTCGTCTGGATTTCATCCGAGCGGCCGCGACACCGACAACTACGAGGTGACCTTCGCCCCCGATCGCGGCGTCATCCGGCGGCGCGACGAAGGCATCGAGACGTTCACCGAGGTCACCGTGTCGCCGGAAGACGATGCGGAAATCCGCCGCCTGTCGGTGACGAATCACTCGCGCGACATCCGCGAGCTCGAGCTGACCAGCTACGCCGAGGTCGTCCTGGCGCCGCATGCGGCCGATCTGGCGCACCCAGCCTTCAGCAACCTGTTCGTCGAATCGACCTCCGTGCCCGAGCACGAGGGCATCATTTGCGCGCGCCGGCCGAGGGGACACGAGCCGCGCCTCTACATGGGTCATGTGCTGGCCGGGCGCGGACGCATCGGCCAGGGCGTCGAGTTCGAGACCGATCGGGAGCACTTCATCGGCCGCGGCGGGACGCCGCGCCTGCCGGCAGCGCTCGTTGGTTCAGCGCCGCTCTCGGGCGCAACCGGTGCAGTGCTCGATCCGATTGTCAGCCTTCGCGTTCGGCTGCGCATCCCGCCGGGCGTGACCGCCCGCGTCTCGTTCACGACCGTCGTCGCGGAAAACGAAGACGGCGTCCGCGCGCTCATCGAGAAGTATCACGACCCTCAGGTCTGCGCGCGCGCCTTCGCGCTCTCCAGCACGCACAGCGAGATCGAACTGCGGCATCTGGGCGTGAGCCGCGACGAGGGGGCCCGCTACCAGCGGCTGGCTGCACGACTGATGTACGCGGACCCGCGGCTCCGCTCGCCCGAAGCCATGCTGCGCAGTACCGGTACGCCCCCCGACCTCTGGAAGTTCGGGATTTCCGGTGATCTCCCGATCGTGCTCGTCACGATTGCCGACGCCGGAGAGGTTGGCCTGGCGCAGGAGCTCGTGCGGGCGCAGGAGTATCTCCGCGGGCGGGGATTCAAGTTCGATCTCGTGGTGCTGAACGAGATTCCGACGAGCTACCGGCAGGATGTGCAGGACGAGCTCCAGCGCATTGCCGAAGGCGGGCCCTCGCATGCGTGGCTCGACCGTCCCGGCGGGCTCTTCCTTCGCCGCGCGGACGTGATGACCGAAGACGATCGCGTGCTGCTCCGCGCGGTCGCGCGCGCGGTGTTCGAAGGTCCTCGCGGAGGACTGGAGGTGCAGTTGCGTCGGCTCCTGCTGCCGATGGCAATCCCGGCGCGGATCAAGGCACACCCCGGCGTTCCCAAGCGGAGCGATGCCGCGCCTGTTCCGGACCAGCCGCTGGTGTTCGACAACGGCTTCGGTGGTTTCACCAGGGACGGGCGCGAGTTCTACGTGACCAGGCGACCTCCCGCACCCTGGTCGAACGTCATCGCGAACGAACGCTTTGGCTTCGTGGCCACAGAGTCGAGCCTGGGAAATACGTGGTCTGAAAACAGCCATCACAACCGGCTGACTCCCTGGAGCAACGACCCGGTCGTCGATCCGCCGGGCGAAGTCGTCTATCTGCGAGACGAGGGCAGCGGCGAGTTCTGGACCGCGACCGCGGCGCCCGCGCCCGGCGCGGTCGCGCATGTCGCGCGGTTCGGCCAGGGATACGCGATCTACGAGCACCGGCACCGCGGGCTGCACGTCGAGCTGACGGCGTTCGTTGCGGCCACCGAGCCCATCAAGCTCATGCGGCTGCGCGTGCGCAACATGACAGGGTCCGCCCGCGAGCTGAGCGCGTTCTACTACGTGGATTGGTGTCTCGCCGATAACCGGGCGCGCTCGGCCGCCCATATCGTCACGTCCATCGATACGGTAAGCGGTGCCCTCGTCGCGCGCAACGCCTTCCGGACGGAATTCGGCTCGCGCATCGCCTTCATCGACGCGACGGCCCGCATGCGCACGTTCACGGGCGATCGCTCCAGCTTCATCGGCCGGAACGGAACGCTGGCCGACCCGCTGGCGATGGAACTGACGCAGCTTCCCGGTCGCGTGGGTCCGGCACTGGATCCATGTGGCGCCGTTCAAACCAGGCTCATCGTGCCATCTTCGGGCACCGTCGACGTCACGTTCATGCTCGGCGAGGGCCTCGACGAATCGGCCGCGCGTGCGCTGGTCGAACGATTTCGACAACCCGGAGCCGTGGATGCGGAGCTCTCGCAGGTCCGCGAGAAGTGGAATACGCTCCTGTCGTCGGTCGAGGTGGAGACGCCGGACACGGCGCTCAACCTTCTGACCAACAGGTGGTTGCTGTATCAGACGCTCAGTTGCCGGTTCTACGCACGGTCGGCCTTCTATCAGTCTGGCGGTGCGTTCGGGTTTCGCGATCAGCTGCAGGACGTGCTCGCATGTCTGCATTGCGATCCGGATCTCGCGCGACGCCACATTATCCGGGCGGCGGGGCGGCAGTTTCCCGAGGGGGATGTTCAGCATTGGTGGCACGAGCCTGGCGGCGAAGGCGTCCGCACGCGCATTCAGGACGATCGGCTGTGGCTCGTGTACGCGGCGCTCGAATACGCGCGCGTGACGGGCAGACAGGACATCTTCGACCAGACGGCGCCATTCATCACGCAGCGGTCGCCGGGACCTGATGAGAACAGCGTGTACGAGACGCCCAGGCCCGTGCCGCTCGAGCTGCCCATCTACGACCACTGCTCGCGTGCGATCGCCAGGACCATGGACACGGGCGCGCACGGTCTACCGCTCATGGGCACCGGCGACTGGAACGACGGGATGGACGAAGTCGGCGCGCAGGGACACGGCGAAAGCGTCTGGTTAGGTTGGTTTCTCGGATCGCTGCTGGGTCCGTTCGCGGCAATCGCCGAGGCTCGTGGCGACGTTCAGGAAGCCGCCACGTATCGAGCCCACACCGCAAGACTCAAGGACGCGCTCCAGGCCGCGTGGGACGGCGCGTGGTACCGGCGCGCGTACTTCGACGACGGCACGCCGCTGGGTTCGGCCGGGAACGCCGAGTGTCGCATCGACGCCATTGCGCAGAGCTGGTCCGTCATCTCGGGTCTCGGCGAGACCGGGCGCGCGCGCCAGGCCATGGAATCGATGGAGAAGCTCTTAGTCGATCGCGATGCGCGGCTCGTCCTCCTGCTGGCTCCGCCGTTCGACAAAGCGCAGCCGAACCCCGGATACATCAAAGGCTATGTCCCTGGCGTTCGCGAAAACGGCGGACAGTACACCCATGCGGCGCTGTGGGCGGTGATGGCGCAGGCGATGCTCGGCCGCGGAGACGCCGCGCACGAACTGCTGAGCTGGATCAATCCGATCAACCGCTCGCTCGACGTGAACGACGTGAAGCGATACCGCGTCGAGCCCTACGTGATCGCCGCCGACATCTATTCGGCGCCCGGTCACGTCGGACGTGGTGGCTGGACGTGGTACACCGGCGCGGCGGGGTGGATGTACCGCCTGACGCTGGAAAGCGTCCTCGGCCTCAAGCGCGAAGGCGACTTTCTCCGAATCGAGCCCTCGGTACCTGCCCGCTGGCCAGGCTATCGGATCACATTGCGGATCGACGGTGCTGAATATGTCATACAGGTCGAACGTGGCAGCAACACGGATGGTGCGACGCGCGTGTTGACGCTCGATGGAAACGTGGCGCACAGCGGGAGGATTCCTCTCATACCGGGCAGCGGCCAGCACACGGTCAGGCTGGTCATGGCACACGTCGCTCCAGCCGTTACTCCCCGGTAATGCGACGAAGGTATTCGTGGCAGCCGATTCGTCCGATATCCGGGACGGAGGTGGCATGCGAGTGTTAGTGACTGGCGGCGCGGGCTATATCGGCAGCGTCATCACCGATCAGCTCGTCGCCGGAGGCCATCGCGTCGTCGTGCTCGACAACCTGTCCAAGGGCCACAGGGATGCCGTCAACGAACACGCGACTTTCGTCCATGGCGATCTGCTCGACGCCGCCATCGTGAAACACACGCTGGTGTCCAACTCGATCGAGTCCGTGGTGCACATGGCCGCATCCTCGCTCGTCGGCGAATCGATGGCCAGCCCCGGCCGCTATTACACGAACAACGTCGCCGCCGGCATCACGCTGTTGAACGCCCTCGTCGAGGCCAACGTGAACACGTTCGTGTTTTCGTCGACGGCCGCCGTGTACGGCGAGCCCACGAGCGTACCGATTGGCGAAGACGCGACGACGAATCCGACCAACACCTACGGTGAGACGAAGCTGGCGATCGAGCGAGCGCTGCACTGGTATCACGCCGCGCACGGTCTCCGGTACGCGTCCCTCCGCTACTTCAACGCTGCCGGCGCCACCAGCCGGCGCGGCGAGCGCCACGATCCCGAAACACATCTCATCCCGCTCGTGCTGCGCGCCGCGAGCAACAAGGCGCACCCCATCACGGTGTTCGGCCGCGACTACCCGACACGCGACGGCACGTGCGTGCGCGATTACATTCATGTGTCGGACCTCGCGGACGCCCACGTGCGTGCGCTGCAGGCGCTCGAGGCAGAAAAGCTTCGTGCGGACATCTTCAACCTGGGCTGCGGCGACGGATGGACCGTTCAGGAGGTCATCGACGCCGCGCGTGCGGCAACCGGTCAGGACATTCCGGTGCGCGAGGGTGCCCGTCGTGCGGGCGATCCGGCGGCGCTGGTCGCGAGCTCTGCGCACATCGCAAAGGCCCTCGGATGGCAGCCTCAACACAGCTCGCTCGAGGGAATTATCGGATCGGCGTGGAAATGGGAGCAACGCGAGGCGGCGTCAGGTCTTGCGCGGAACGCTTCGACCGGTTCGCGAATCATGAACCCGCGTCGGAGTGCCGATGTCGCTGGCTAAGACGGCACCGGCGCTCGCTAACCGTCGGATTTCCGACGCGAGCGCATCGGGCAGACAGGGCTTCAGGAGAAAGCGATCGCACCCGCTGGCTTCGGCAAGCTCGCGCTCGGCGCCGAAGGCGGCACCAGTGAGCATGATGATGCGAATGGGCCTGGTACGGGCATCCTCGCGCAGCCGCCGTGCGAGTGCGCATCCATCCATCTGTCCCCTCAAACGCAGGTCGGTCACGAGCACTGCCGGAGCGAGCTGAGCGGCCAGACGCAACGCTTCTTCCGCTGACGGGGCCGTCATCACGTCGAACCCCATCGCCCGAAGCGATTCGCCGTACATCTCGCGTGTGTCGCGATCGTCGTCCACGATCAACACACATCGCCCTGCGCTATGGGAGCGCTTCATTTGAAAAGCCCGAAAAGGCAAAAGAGGAAACCGCTAGCTGGCGTGCGGGCGACGGACGACTGACATCGTCGACATGACGCTGGGTTCGAGGCTCGCTTTCGCGGGCCGCGCGCGCGTGATGTCGGGATTCTTGAACCGTCCGTACGCGCCGTCCGGACGCATCGACAGAAACCCGGNTTCGACGAGCGAGGCCAGCGCTGTTTCGCAGACCGTNCGCTCGACACCGCAGAGACGCTGNACTTGATCGGGCTTCAGTGTGAGACCGGGCATTTCGAGATATTCGGCGCGGATGCGCTGCACGACATGCGGCGACGCAGCTTTGTTCATGGCTCTCCACGTCAAGCGTACCGTCTGCAACTCGTTGACTCAGTCCGTTTTCGAACAAGGTGAGCGAGAAAAATCGCTGCGTCATCGTGTGCCGTTTTGCATCATCGTAACAGCTGGCGCGCGCTAGTTGATGTGATTATAGGACGCGGGCAATCTAGCGTGAGCTCTGGTTGACCACTTGGTGCGGAATCAGATTGAGATGCGCCACGTGATGCTGGACGTAGCGCATGTTGTACAGCACCGATTCCAGCCGGGTCAGATCGATCCACCCGAAGCGGCAGAGTTCCCGAGGTCGCATCCATTTGTGATGATTTGATATAGTTATGGGCTCAACGCACGCCGTTGAGCGCGTTCGGGCGCGGCCAGGTAGCTCAGTTGGTAGAGCATACGACTGAAAATCGTAGTGTCGGCAGTTCAATTCTGCCCCTGGCCACCAACCTTCGCCCAGTGTCCTGATTGAGACTCGCCTGCCCAGGGCTTCTCAGCTCTGCCCGTAATTGCACACCCGACTCGTGGTTATCGCGACAAGACCCTTCCGTCGTATTCTTGAATCCAGGCCAAGCTTGACCAGAGAGACCCGAAGAGTTCGTTCGACGAGGTATGTGCACCAACTGTGTGCCATCGTCATCCTCGTCCTGACGGTTCTGCCGTTCACGGAGCCGTTCGCAACCTTCGATCCGAACTCAGTGGCCGACTCAACCGTTGCGCCCGTGAGGAACGACGCACGCGGCCTGGGTTTCCGGGACACGGATTCGTCGGAATGGGTCAAGGCTCGTCTTTCCGTGGGTGCCTTGCCTTCTCCGCTGGCTCTCGCGACCCTGCCTTACCGCACAAAGCACGCGATTCTCGTGGAACCCCTGTCGCTCGCCGACCCCACAACCACGCGCTGCCAGGTCCTTCGCGTCTAAATACGCCCGCACCCCAATCTCTCGCGCGGACGCTCGCCGTTGCTGAACGGCGATGGCGTTCCGCTAGCGTTGCATTTCTCATCACACAAACCTCGATGGGGTGGGCTATGGCTTTTCGTTACGACGAGAACTCGAACTGGTCGGAATTTCGCAAGCTGCCAAATCATAGAGAGGTCGATTTCCACTGGGCGGTTGTCGACGGCACAAGCTTCGAACATTGGAGGGCGATGTCAGAGGTGGGCCGCGTCACGCTGCGCGCGTTGCAGGAGGCGCAACGGTCCGGCGCGTCGTACCTGCTGCTGCTTCACGGCTGTCCGATGGACGACGGCGACATGCAGACAACCGCGCGCTCGGTGATCCGGGGTCTGATGCGCAGTAAGGCGGCAACGCCGTACATCGTCCGCAACCAGTGCATTCAACACCACAGCTGCTTCGTGGCGGCCATTCGCCAGCTGAAGGCGGCTACACTTCCGCCGCCGATCGATCTGCGAAACGCCAGGTTGTACCGCCGACGACAAACTTCGCCACAGCGGCTCCGAGAAGCGCCCCGGCGATGAGGTCGGCGGGGTAGTGGACCCCGAGGTAGACGCGCGACCACGCGACCATCAGGCACAGGACCCAGAAGATGTTCCGTGCATCGGGTGCGAGTCGTGACAGCGCGTAAGCGGCCGCAACCGCCTGAGCCGCATGACCCGATGGCAGCGAGCGGGTCGTCGGCCTGTAGCCGTAGACCTGGGTCTGGCTGTAGCTTTCGAAAGGGCGCGCACGATTGAAGAGCGGTTTGGCGACGTGATCGGAGAGAAGTCCCGTGAGAAGGACAGTCAGAACGACCTGCGTGGCCGCCGGCCACCTGGAGGGGTGGAGCAGCGCAATGAGCAGTGCGAGCCCAATCCAGATCGCCCCGCCGCGCGCGACGTCGCTGAGGCCGGCCATGACCGGATCGAGAAACGGCCAGTGGTGAGCATGAAGCCACTGGAAGGCGGCGAAGTCGATCCTTCCAATGGCTTCGAAGACGGCTGGCATAGGCGACGGTCCGCATGGTCCGCCTAACCACCTTCGCCAAGGCTACGGTGGTCCGCCGCAGCTTCAGCGAAGGCGCAAGCGGACACTACGCAGGAGTTGCGACCTCGACGTCTCGGGTCAGCCCGAGATCTTTGCGCACGCGCTCTTCGATCTTCTTGAACGTCTCCGGATTCTCGCGGAGGAACGTCTTCGCGTTTTCGCGCCCCTGACCCAGCCGCTCGCCACCGTAGGCGAACCAGGTGCCGCTCTTTTCGACAATCCTCTTGTCGACGGCAAGGTCGAGCAGATCGCCCTCGCGCGAAATGCCTTCTCCGTACATCACATCGAATTCGGCTTCGCGGAACGGTGGGGCAACTTTGTTTTTCACCACTTTCACCCGAGTGCGTCCGCCGACGACGACATCGCCGTCCTTGATGCTCGCAATGCGGCGGATATCGATACGCACCGAGGCGTAGAACTTGAGGGCGCGGCCGCCGGTCGTGGTTTCCGGGTTGCCGAACATGACGCCAATCTTCTCGCGCAGCTGATTGATGAAGATGAGGCAGGTCTTCGACTTCGACACCACACCGGTGAGCTTTCGCAATGCCTGTGACATGAGACGCGCCTGAAGGCCCATCTGCGCATCGCCCATCTCACCTTCGATTTCGGCCCGCGGCACCAGCGCGGCAACCGAGTCGACAACCACCACATCGACGCCGCCCGAGCGAATGAGCACTTCGACGATCTCGAGCGCCTGCTCGCCGTTGTCGGGCTGTGAAACCAGCAGGTTGTCGAGGTCGACGCCCAGTTTTTTTGCATACGCGGCGTCGAGCGCGTGTTCGGCGTCGACGAATGCCGCCATGCCGCCGGTTTTCTGCGACTGCGCGATGACCTGCAGCGCCAGGGTGGTTTTGCCCGACGACTCTGGTCCGAAGATTTCGATGACACGACCGCGCGGCACGCCACCGACGCCGAGCGCGTAGTCGATGCTGATGGAGCCGGTGGGAATCGAATCGATGGGCTGCACCGCGCCGCGCTGGCCCAGCCGCATGATCGAGCCCTTGCCGAATTGCTTCTCGATTTGTCCGACCGCCAGCTCCACGGCTTTGCCGCGTTCGGTGCGTTCGTCTCGCTCCTGCTTATCTGTTGATGGGGGCATTCGTCATCTCCTTAGCGTCAGCGCATTCTAGGAACGTGCCGGGGCGAATGTCAAGCGAAAACGTCCTTACTCTGGACCGCATAAGCCTTATTTTCAGTCATTTACGCAGACAGGCACTTTCGCCCCTCTTCGGGCATTTGCCCCGCGTTGCCGCTTCTTCCATCGTTTCTGTTGAAGAATATGGCGAAGAATGCCAACCCCGGCCGGACACGCCATCGCTGGCGTTGCAGCCGCGTTCCTCGCCAATGCCACTGCTCGTCGGCCACGATTGACGAAGCCGATACTGGTGTCGGCCGCCGTGCTGGCGGTGCTCCCGGACCTCGATATCGTCGCCGGACTGCACCGCACCCAGTCGCACAGCATTGCCGCCATCGCGGTGGTCGGACTCGCGGCGTGGATCGTCCTGCGCCGGCGCGTGCCCGACGCGCTGCCGCTTGCGCTCGCCCTCGCGGCCGCGTTCGGATCGCATGCGCTGCTCGATCTGCTCGGGAAGGATACGCGGTTTCCGCGAGGCTTGACGGTCCTGTGGCCGCTCTCGTCGAAGTACTACATCACCGGCTGGGATGTGTTTGGGGAAGTCTCTCGAAGGTACTGGCTGCCTTCAGAGTTCATCCTCGGAAATCTCCGAGCGCTTGCGTGGGAGATGGTGCTGCTGGTGCCGGTGCTGCTATTCGCCTGGGCGGTTTGGAGTGGGAGCACTCTGAAAGTAAAAAGTAAAAAGTAAAAAGTAAAAAGGGAAAGGGTTCCTCTTTCCCTTTTTTCTTATTTCATCTCCACCGCCATCGCTACACCATTGCCTCCGCCGAGGCACAACGACGCGATGCCGCGCCGGGCGCCGCGCTGTTTCATGGCGTACAACAATGTT